>ERZ1106969.24-NODE-24-length-175084-cov-16.135178_pt1 | contig 175084 bp, 146 predicted proteins | sample MGYA00403685_ERZ1106969 | MGnify/ENA primary metagenome ERZ1106969 (study PRJEB35170, sample SAMEA104062416) | human gut metagenome | biome: human gut; feature: human-associated habitat; material: faeces | place: Denmark | collected 2012-05-18 ...
TTTACATCAAAAAGGGATAGGATTCCTTATATTTTGGGCATTTTTTTAAAGTTGTGTATAAGTATAAACAGTAATGGTGCTTCTGTGGACAGAACTGCGGAAACTCGAGAAAATTTATCCATTGCAATTTTGATTTGTTTCTGTTATATTCATCTGTTATACAATAGATCCGTATAACAGAAAGGCAGGACGTCTGTTCATGTTTTTATATCAGATAAAGAACGAAGCAATCGCAATACTCGGCTGCAGAAGCTATGACGGCCTGGTCGAGATTCCTGAGACAATAGATGGAAAGCCGGTGACAGAGCTGGCGGCATACGCTTTTTCCGAGGGATGGGGACGGCGGGAAATGCTAAAGGCAGCGGGAAAGATTCTGCTGGCCGACGCCGAAGGGAATGCACAAAACGGAATGGAAGCGGAGATGAATGCCTCCAGTCCCGAGGCTGTCGAACTGCCGCCGGTGGCATGCTGCGGCCACTTAAAGGAAATCATTCTTCCGCGGACGATTAAAAAAATCGGCAACTACGCATTCTATAACTGTTTTGAACTGAATACGATCCGGTGCTATAGCACGATTGAAGATGTAGGGTCCGGCCTGTTTACCGGTTGTACCGGCATCAGACATATGGATATTCACATTGTTCCGGACCGCCGTTCCTGTTTTAAGGAACTGATATCAGAATTGAGACAGGAACTTTATGTAAACTATTATACAGAATCAGAATTAAACTTACCACCTGCAAAATCAGCTCTCCAGGCAAAACTGGTATTCCCGGAAATGTTTGAGGAATCCGTGGAAAATACACCCGCCCGTATCATCATGCGGGAAATGCATGGATGCGGCCACATGTACCGCTACTGTTTCGAGCAGACCGAATTCCGTTTTTCCAAATACGACGCGCTGTTTCCCCATATCAAAGTTCAGGAGCCGGAGCGGGTCGTCTGCTCCCTTGTTATGGGGCGGCTTAAGTATCCTTTGGAATTGATGGAACCGCATCGAGGGGCGTATGAGGAGTATCTGAGCGAACACATGGGTGGGGCCGCGGAATGTGCACTGGCAGCGGGAGATACGGAAACTTATTCCTGGCTGGCGGTCCATTATGCGGACCGGAAGGAAACGCTGGATGAGATGATCGAACTGGCCGGCCGGGAAGGTGAGACGGAGGTACTGAGCGGCCTGATGGATCTGCGCCACCGGCGTTTCCCGGCAAAAAAACGGTCATTTTCGCTGTAGACATGTAAAGCAGGAAAATGACAGAAAGAAAACAATAAAAAGAAAGGCAGGTGAAGCCATATGACAGATCCTTTGCGGCAGCAGCAGCTCGACGAGCTGGAAGAGGTAGAAATCTGCCACGATATTCTGACAAATTCCAGAAATGAACTGTATTTAAATTTTCGCTATCTGGACGTGGCCTTAAGCAGCCTTGGATTTCTGGCGGACCGCGCAGGGCGCGGAGTGGCAACGGATGGATTTCTCATCTATTACCAGCCGGAGCATTTGATGAGTATGTATAAACGGGGGAGGGTCCTGATTAACCGGGCCTTTCTTCACATGGTATTCCACTGCCTGCTGGGCCATATGGATACGCGGGGAAAACGGGCGGTCCCGTACTGGAATCTGGCCTGTGACATTGCCATAGAATCCATCATCGATGAATTTTATGTAAAGAACGTTTACCGCCATCAGTCGGTTTACCGGAGAGAAGTATACGCGAAGCTGAAGGAAAAGCTCCGGGTCCTGACGGCAGAGGGCATCTATAAGTCGCTTCAGGATATGGATTTAACGGAAGAGGAATACGAGCGCATGGCGGCAGAGTTTTACGTGGATAACCATGACCATTGGGAGAGGGAAGAAGATCCCAGGATCCGCCAGGAGCGCCAGAATAAGTGGCAGAATAACAGAGAGAAGATGCAGACGGAGATGGAATCCTTCGGCGAGAAGGAAGCGGAGGACTCCAGAAGCCTGTTGGAGGCCGTGCGGGTTGAAAACCGGGAGCGGTATGATTATAAGCAGTTTCTGCGCAGGTTTTCCGTACTTCGTGAGGAAAACGAGGTGGACCAGGATTCCTTCGACTACGTGTTTTATACGTATGGAATGGAGCTGTACGGCAATATGCCGCTGATTGAACCGCTGGAATCGAAGGAGGTTCACCGCATTGAAGATTTTGTGATCGTGGTGGATACGTCGATGTCCTGCTCCGGGGAGCTGGTGCGGCGGTTCCTGGAGGAGACTTATTCCGTGCTCTGCGAATCCGAGAGCTATTTCCGGAAAATCAATATCCATATCATACAGTGCGATGAGACGATCCGGTCTGATGAGACGATTACCAGCCAGGACGAAATGAAGGCCTATATGGAGAACTTTACTATATCGGGACTGGGCGGAACTGATTTCCGGCCGGCCTTTGAATACGTGAATGGGCTGATGAATCAGGGGAAATTTAAGAAACTCAAGGGGCTTTTATATTTTACCGACGGAAAGGGAATATACCCTGTCCGAATGCCCGCCTATGACACGGCCTTTGTCTTTGTGGAAGGGCAGTATGAAGATGTATCCGTCCCCGCGTGGGCGATGAAAATTATCCTGACAGAGGAGGAAATCAATCAATTATGAATATAAAACGAGCCAAGGAAGAGATAAAGGATACCATTGAGGCGTATCTGCTGAAGGATGAGTACGGCGCCTATGAAATCCCATCTGTCCGTCAGCGCCCGGTTCTGTTAATCGGACCGCCGGGGGTGGGCAAGACGCAGATTATGGAGCAGATTTCGCGGGAATGCGAAATCGGGCTGGTGGCCTATACCATTACCCATCACACCCGGCAGAGTGCGATTGGACTTCCGTTTATTGTTAAGAAAGAGTATGGCGGTAAGCCCTACAGTGTGACGGAGTACACCATGAGTGAGATCGTGGCATCCATTTACAATAAAATCGAACAGACCGGTCTTTCGGAGGGAATTCTGTTTATCGATGAGATTAACTGCGTTTCGGAGACGCTTGCGCCTGCCATGCTGCAGTTTTTACAGTGTAAGACATTTGGAAACCATCAGATTCCGGAAGGCTGGATCATAGCAGCGGCCGGTAATCCGCCCGAATACAACAAATCCGTAAGGGATTTTGACGTGGTGACCCTGGACCGGATTAAAATGATTCACGTGGAGCCGGACTACGAGGTTTGGAAGCAGTATGCGTATGAACAGTCGATCCATCCCGCCATAATCTCCTATCTGAACGCGAGGCCGGAATCATTTTGCCGGATTGAGACAACGGTGGACGGCCGTCTGTTTGCTACTCCGCGAGGCTGGGAAGATTTATCACGATTTATTGAAGTATATGAAAAACTCGGAAAAAAGGCGGATCGGGAGGTGATCGGACAGTATCTCCAGTACCCGAAGATAGCCAAGGATTTCTCCAATTACCTGGAACTCTATTATAAATACCAGGACGATTACCAGATCGATGAAATTTTAGCTGGATCGATCCGCGAAAATCTCTGCAATAAGCTAAAACATGCCCAGTTTGACGAGAAACTGAGCGTAATTGGCCTCCTGCTCTCGAAGCTGAACAGCGGATTTAAGCAGGTGGTAAAAGATGCGGAAAAGCTGGAAATTTTAATGGCGGAGTTAAAAAAGCTGCATGATGGAAGTCTGGACGGAGATATGGAGGAACGTCTCCTCACGGTGCAAAAGGAATTTAAACAGATCTGGGAAAAGAAGCGGGAAGCCGGACTTTTAAACCGTCAGAGCGATTACCTGCACCGGGAGGTGGAACGGATTCTGGAGCAGTATGAAAAAGAGCTTCGTTTCTCAGAAGCACCGGATCCGGAGGCGGCGTGGGAGACGGTAAAGTCTTACTTTGACCGTGAGCGGGAGCAGTATGAGAAACGGTTCGACGAGAGCGGAGCCATGCTGGAGCACGCCTTTGATTTTATGGAAATATCCTTTGGCGACAGTCAGGAGATGGCGGTGTTTATCACCGAACTGAATACGAATTACTACAGCATAAAATTCCTTCAGGAATATGAGTGCCAGAGATATTACCAGTATAACGAGCGCCTTCTGTTTAACCGCCGGGAGGATGAGATAAAGGAACGGATCGACCATCTGGGAAAATGACAGGTGGTGTGGATTGTCTGTTAATTTAGTACAAAGTGTATAAAAACCCAAAAACTTCCCCATAATAAAAAAAGAAAGCCACTTCAATGAGAAAGGAAATCATTTTCTCCTCTGAGAGGCGGCAGTTATCGCACGCAGGCGGGGAAAAACAGCCGCCGGGTGCTCACAACAAGGAGGTAGTGCCATGGGTAACAAAGCATTGGACTATACAGCCCTTACCATCGCCATTATTGGCGCGGTAAACTGGGGTCTGGTAGGCTTCTTCAATTTTAATCTGGTGTCATTCCTTTTCGGCAGCATGTCCTGGATTTCCAGAATCGTGTATGCGCTGGTCGGAATCTGCGGATTATACCTGCTCACCTTTTATGGTCGCTCAGAAGTAAGTACAGAAAGATAGTAACAGGAAAATGGCGGGAGAATCGCCCGGGCCTTTGAGGCTTCGGCGATTCTCCTGCTTTTTGTGCAGCAGAAACGTGCTCCTGTTACACAAAAAAGCGTTTCGGTTTTGCCTAAAAAATATTTTGATAGTTAATTAACGATCAAAACACAAATTTGTCAGAAAATGTATATTATACACAAAAATAATTCGATTAGTTGTGAATAAAATATCTATTGTTGCCATTATTTTCCGGAACTGTTATACTGGAGACAGAACAAAAGAGTGCGGCAGGGTCGCGGAGAATGCCCTGCATCAAATTTTTTATTAGAAAGGAGACGTTATATGGAAAATGCAGCAAGAGAGAGCTATAACCTGTACATCAACGGCCAATGGGTCGACGCATCCGATGGCGGTACATTCAAATCTTACTGTCCGGCCAATGGGGAATATCTGTCCACATGCGCGGAAGCTACGAGGGAGGATGTAGACGCCGCGGTAGATGCCGCATGGGCCGCGTGGGAGAGCTGGAAGAAGACGACGCCTGCAGAGAGGGCGGATGCACTGTTAAAGATTGCAGATGTGATTGATCAGAATAAGGAGAGACTGGCTCTTTTGGAGACGCTGGACAATGGAAAACCGATCAGAGAGACCATGACGATCGATATTCCGTATGCATCCGATCATTTCCGTTATTTCGCCGGAGCGGTGAGGACGGAAGAGGGGGAAGCGGCCATGCTGGATGAGAATACGCTGAGCCTGATCTTAAGGGAACCGATCGGTGTCGTGGGCCAGATCGTGCCGTGGAATTTCCCATTTCTGATGGCGGCCTGGAAGCTTGCGCCTGTGCTGGCAGCAGGGTGCTGTACGGTATTTAAGCCTTCCAGCTATACTTCCTTAAGCGTGCTGGAGCTGGCGAAGCTGATCGACGGAATTCTGCCTCCTGGTGTCTTTAATATTGTGACAGGAAGAGGTTCGAAGTCGGGGCAGTATATGCTGGAGCATCCGGGTTTCCGGAAGCTGGCATTTACAGGTTCATCCGAGGTGGGCTGCCAGGTAGGATGCGCGGCTTCGGAGAAACTGATACCGTCCACGCTGGAGCTGGGCGGCAAATCGGCTAATATTTTCTTCCCGGACTGTAAATGGGATATGGCGATGGACGGTCTGCAGCTGGGAATTCTGTTCAATCAGGGGCAGGTGTGCTGCGCCGGATCCCGTGTATTTGTGCATGAAGACATTTATGACAGATTCGTGGAAGAGGCTGTGGCGAAGTTTAACAGCGTGAAGGTTGGCCTTCCGTGGGAGGCGGACACGATGATGGGATCTCAGATCTACGAGGCTCATTTGAATAAGATTCTGGACTACATAGAGATTGGAAAGAAGGAGGGAGCAAGGGTAGCCTGCGGCGGTGAACGAATCACGGACGGAGAACTGGCAAAGGGCTGCTTCTTAAAGCCGACGTTGCTTGTAGACGTGACAAATGATATGCGGGTGGCGCAGGAAGAGATCTTCGGACCGGTGGCGGTTGTGATGAAATTCAAGGATGAGGAAGATGTGATCCGTATGGCCAATGAGAGTGAGTACGGTCTGGGCGGCGCTGTGTGGACCCGGGATATCAACCGGGCTGTCCGTGTCTGCCGTGCAATCGAAACAGGCCGTATGTGGGTGAATACGTATAACGCAATTCCGGCCGGAGCGCCGTTTGGCGGCTACAAGAAGTCGGGGATCGGCCGCGAGACCCATAAGGTTATTCTGGAGCACTATACACAGATGAAGAACATTATGATTAATCTGTCTGAAAATCCATCAGGATTCTATTGATTCGATGCATGAACTGAAGCGGAGACGGCGGTGAGGTGAAACTTTGACGCTTGGCGTGTGTAAGTGTATTATAATCTGCGAAAGGTAAAGAACTGCCGGACAGACTGCCGGATACAGGAATGGAGATGAGATTCCTTGTATCCAGCGGGTCTGTCCGGCAGTTTATGCTGTTTAGCCATTCTCTTCCAGTATTCCAACAATTCTTTTCATAGATTCCTGGTATTCCTGATCGGTCGAGTTATAGAATAAAAGAAGATCGTCGTCAGAGCTGTCCGGCCGGTCAATGGCTGAAGGAATCGAAAAATCCACACCACTGATATATTTATCCCAGTTTTCCAGCTTCCATGTGTCCCGGCTGGAGTTGCGGTGTATCATGCGCTGATGGCAGATCTCGGGGGCCGTGACGACCCAGATGATCTCCAGGCGGGCGTTCTTCATTGCCAGCCGCTTCCGGAACTGATCCATATATTCCGGGTTCCGTATTTCGCGGGTAAACGGCGCATTAATCAGGACAATATCGTCATAATCCAACGCCTCCATGGCAATATTAATGATAGCCTCATATTCATAATTGCGAATATTGGATTCAAAAAAGTCGGAACTCCGGTTGCGTTCCTTACCTGCCACATCGAAAATGCGGTTAGACAGGACGATCAGGGTATCTTTGTCCAGATAGACGACGTGCTTCAGGTTTTTTGCCAGTTGTTTCGAGATGTAGGTTTTCCCGCATGCCGGCGGTGAGGTTACCAGTATCATTTTTTTCAAGACAAATTCCTCCTCTTGCGGCCTGTAAATGGCAGACTGTGTTGATTTACGCCTATTATAAATGGTTTGTCTGTAAAAGTTCAAGGCGGTTTTCTGTAAAGATTAATAGCAGAACAGATAAAATATGGTATAATAAAATAAATTTACTTGAGAAGGAGATTCTTTATGTTTTTCGTCTTTGGGATCAGTCAGGGAAAGAAGGCGCTGGAATACGCGAAGACCGTTATCTGCGCTCAGTGCGGAGGTTATGGGAGATATCAGGTTTTTATGACCTACTCTTATTTCAGCCTCTTTTTTATTCCCATCATAAAATGGAACCGGCATTATTACGTTCAGATGTCATGCTGCAGTACCGTCTATGAACTGGATCAGGAGGTGGGAAGGCGTCTGGCGCATGGAGAACAGCCGGATATAACCGAAAAGGATTTAACGCTTGTGCAGGCTGGGCGCAGAGTGTCCGGATGGAACCGGAAACGGTGTGAAAACTGCGGGTATGAGACCGAAGAGGACTTTGAATACTGCCCGAAATGCGGAACGAAGCTTTAATAAGAGTCGGTTGCCAGGCTTTTAATGAAATAGTGTCCCATTTAGTGCCCCAATATAGTAAAAGCTTGTGAGAGGCCTTAAAGCGATATATCTGGGTTTGAAGGAATTGTATTGAGCTTGTAGAATAAAATAAATGAAAATGGGGTAATGCGCATTTGGCAAATATTACGCAGATAAAGGTACGTGAACCATTATGGATGCAACTGCTTTTTGGAAAGTAATTGGTGAATACAACAGCCAGACTATAACCGTTCAAATCATATTGATGCTGTTTCTTGTACCTGGACTAATACTGTCTTATACAGGTAAAATAAAGTGGAGTGCAAAACTGGTTCTTGGTGTCGCTAACTTATACATTGGGATTGTGTTTTTTGGCGTATTTGGAACTGAACCAATTCAATTTTTTTTCGCGCTGCCGCTGTATTTGTGCTGCGGAGGACTGTTATTATTTGAGTGCATTAAAAACAAAGATGATGCTCTGGGAAAACCCAAGAGGTGGCAAAGTATCTTGCTGTTACTGTTTGTTTTGTATCCTGCGATTTCATTTCTTTTAGGCAACACTTTTCCACAAATGGTAACTTACATAATGCCATGTCCAATAGTAAGTGTCAGCATTGCAGTTTACTCCGGTTATCGTAGAAAGAATAGATTTTTACTTTTGCTGTTGACGATTTGGGGGCTAACCGGGATAAAATCACTAATATTTAGCGCATATGAAGATATTATTTTATTAGTTGCTGGAATATATGGTGTTTCCCTTATTTTTAATGATTATAAGGGGCGGAGCGCCAATCGGTAGTGCGTATTCCTGGTATAACGCGCATACCTTATTTTACCGATAACATGAGTGGCAAGCAGGGCACAACGGTACACACCTTTGTGCTTTTTCTTATTTGGGATCCCCATGAATGCCCCCTTGTCGGGGCGGCTGCGCTCCTTACGGAGCTATAAAAACTGGCGGCCTATTGTGGCCTTAGTGCCGGCGTTTAGTCCGTTTGGAATGGAGCGTTTCGCGTGTATCATTTCTACGACTGGAAAGAAAGTTTGTGGTGCCCCAATAAAATAACAGCTTGCGAGAAGCCTTAAAGCGATACATCCAGGTTTGACAGAATTGTATTGAAATCGTAGAATGAAACAAATGGCAACGGGTTAATGCACAATAGGCGAACATGAATCCCCAAAATATACGTATGCTTTGTTAAATGCAATATGAATATGTGCATTAAATTGTTAATATTAGGAGTGAATTCATGACAGATAAAAAGATTGCAATTCAATTTACAGTAGTTACATTCATTATTGCTTATGCAACGGCAGGTGCGCTTATTTTTTGGGGTCAGTTTGGTTATAGAGTCTATAACTTTACAAATACATTTGGACAATTTGCGTCAAACATCCCCTTTGCCATATATATTTTGTCGCCGGGGATTGCATCTTATTTTGTACTAAAGAAAAACAAGCGAATTACCAGCTTCAGAGGATGGCTGAAAAACGTATTTTATGTAAAAGGCAATATCTATCCCTATTTATTTGTAATGTTCGGATTGGTGATATATTTTGGCATACACCTAGCTGTTTCGGGACACGCATTAACAGAGTTTCCGTTGTATATGTTTTTACTTTCTTTGCCTGGCAATCTTATTATCGGCGGTTTAGAGGAATCAGGATGGATGTATATATTGCAGCCAATGCTTGATAAAAAGTACGGGTATCTTCTCTCATCCGTATTTACCGGAATAATTTGGATTTTTTGGCATATCCCTCTTTTTTTCATTCCGGGAACGAATCATGGAGATGGGCTAATTAACTTTGGTATGTTTGCTGTTCAATGTTTGGCTTTCCGTTTTTTCTTTGGAGCAGTCTACAAAGTATCTGGCAAAAGCCGCATATTCATGTGTGTGTTGTTTCATACGATGTTTAATGCGGCATCTGCTGTTTTTGGAACGATAACGATGAACTGGACTGGCACAATCACTGCAAATACAGCGATTATTTTTGCCTCAATAGTAACTGTTCTAATGTATTACAAAAGACATCGGCAACTATTATGAGTGTACACACTTATACTCTTTTCACAATTTATGTACCACTCAAATTGTGAAAATCCGCTTGTTGGATGTGCCCCCCAATCCCCGTATGAACGCCTCTTGGCGGGGCAACTGCGCGCCCGTCGGATGCTGGTCGAGCGGTATTTAGACTGACCTAAATAGTGCCCGACTTGTTCTATTGCCTTGCAAAGAGCTATGGGAAGAAAATTAGCGGATATGCGACAATCTGGGTTTCATGCAGGTTTACGGGGTGTCTTAATAATACGGGGTAAGAACTTTTAAGCCGTTTTTCGGCATCAGGCAATAAAAAATAAAGATAAAGATAAAGATAAAGAAGGGCTTCCCAGTCAGCGGGAAGTCTTTTTTTGTAATTGAAAAGCGCCTCTATCACACAAAAAGCTGCCCGGACTTCCAGTAGATTCCTCTATCTGATTTACCATTTTCAGTGGTATAATACGTTTGAATTTTAATAATGTTTAAAAAGTTTCATGTAGTTGAAACTTTTTTGAATATTGGTACGTCTAAAGGATAGATATAAGAAAAAGGACAGAAAAAAGACAAGAGGTAACCGAATGAAAAGAGTACATATGAAAATTAAGGCGCTGATGCTGGCGCTTCTGGTGTTTACAGGCACCATCCAGGCTCCGGCGCAGGCGATAATTGCCCGGGCGGAAGAGCCTGTAAAAATAAGCTATCAGGCGTTTAATAACCCTACTGCATGGAGTGATAAGCAGGCAGACGATTCGCCGTATACAGCTCCGGAGGGAACCTACATGACCGGATTTCAGGCTGAATTACTGAATCAGCCGCAGAACGTCACCGGAGGTCTGACATATCAGGTGGAGGTGGGCGGCACCGGCTGGACGGAATGGACGGTGGGAAGTGTCATGGCCGGCCGTACAGAGGGAGATGCTCCGCTTACTGCATTCCGGGCGAGGCTGACCGACGGATTGAGCAGTCTGTATGACGTATGCTATACGGTCCAGCAGAATGGAGCGTGGACTCCCTGGGTGAGAAACGACGAGGGGACAGCAGGTCAGGAGGGAAGCGGACTTAAAATAACGGGAATACGCATGACGATTGTCACAAAGGGCGCGGCGATACCTGGCGAAAAAGCAGCCGTACAGGGCATTGACCCAAACCGCCCTATGATAGCGCTGACATTCGACGACGGCCCTCACGCACCTGTCACCAACCGGATTCTGGACAGCCTGGAAGCGAACGGAGGACGGGCCACCTTCTTCATGGTGGGAAATCGTGTGACAGGAAAGGCAAATAAGGCGGCGGTAGCGAGGATGGCCGCACTGGGATGTGAAGTAGCCAATCATACGTATGAACATAAAGCAATCACAAAACTGGGAGCAGAGGGAATTAAGTCACAGCTGGCACGAGCCAATGACAGCATACGTCTGGCAGGCGGTGTATCCCCTGTGCTCATGCGGCCGCCGGGCGGAGCGAAGAGCGACGCAGCCATGAAGACCGTCGGTTCCATGGGGATGTCTGCGGTGCTGTGGTCCATCGACACCCTGGACTGGAAGACGAAAAATAAGCAGAAGACCATCGATGCGGTTATCGGCCATGTAAAAGACGGAGATATCGTGCTGATGCACGATTTGTACGGAACAACCGCGGACGCCGCAGAGGTTATCATTCCAAAGCTGAAGGAAATGGGATTCCAGCTGGTGACAGTGAGCGAGTTGGCCAGCTACAGAGGCGGTATTCAGCCGGGGAAGGTGTACAGCAGATTTCGGCCATAATATCATTGTAGAACCGCCGGAAATACAGTATAATTAATACGCCCGGCTCATCTGCACCGACAACACGCAGCGCCGGTAAATCCCCCGAAACTGTTCTGACACAGTTTTGGAATCAAGGAAAGACGGGTATCTGCTATGGCGTTTAAGACAAAGAAAGATTTAATTAAGTACTGTCTGACTTATCCGGATGTTTACGAGGACTATCCGTTTCACGATACGGAATGGGCTGTGATCCGGCACAGGAAGAATAAAAAGGTATTTGCGTGGATCTATACGCGTGAGGAAAAGACCTGTGTGAATGTAAAATGTGATCCCGAATGGACCGAATTCTGGAGAAATGCATTTCCGGGCGTTCTGCCCGGGTACCATCTTAATAAGAAATACTGGAATACGATACTACTGGATGGTACGGTCCCGGATCCGGATATAAAAAGAATGATTGGCGAGAGCTTTGATCTGACAATGGAAAAGCGATGAGGCAGGCAGACCTGAGAACCGATCCGATGCCAGGAATGGTATGCACCAGGGACAGTCTTATTTTGGCTGATACTCTTTGCGAAGCGGATGTGGAATCGGAGGTGAAGTACAGATATAGAAGATTCGGACTTGGAGAATTAAAAAATGAAGCTGTCTAGGAGTTTTCAGGAAGGAAAAAGCCTCTAACCCATAGAAATACTATTGGATTATGAGGCTCTGCTCTTGTATTTGTTACCGGATAGCAGAATATACTATTCCGAAGTTAAACATTTAAGATTAAATGTATCTGGAATGATGTAAAATTCTGAATAGGAATTAGGAGCAAATAGTAATTTGTTTATTTTATTGTCGAACAGATGAGCAAAATAAATCTGAGGAATTTGATTAGCTGCTGAAAATGCAGCGTAAGCAACATCTTTTTTTTCGCACAGCCAATTCTGGTGATCTACAATTTTCTTATTTTCTAATTTGTAAAGATGAATTAAATCTACGGAGTTTCTATATTGTTGATATATGCTGTATGTAAGCAAATACAGCTGGTTGTTAATGGTTTTGGATACAATATGTGATATTCGTTGGGATTCCAGATTTGCAAGCTTTATAATATTAGAGTTACATAAATCACCTATATAAATATCATTATTGATTAATAAAAGTATTTCTTTTCCCTGCGAGTTTATTAAATATGAATTGAGCCGATTTGCATAGCCATCTGCGGATTCTTTGCTAACATCTATATGTTTATATATCTCAAGTCTTAATACTTGATTAAAACTTAAGGCAGAGACTTCAACTAATTCTATTATTTTCGGTTCCACATAATCACTGTAAGAATTTAATCCTAAACATTCATACGCAGGTTCGGCCGTTGATAAACGGGTATTGACCATAAAAACATCATTTCCTGCAGGAATACATGTAATTGGCTGTTCTTCTTTATACAGTTCCCAGATTAATATATTTCTATCTACAAGTCCCATGCAATATAATATGCCATTTATGGATCTATAGATTAAGTAATCAGATATTGGTTTAATAGATTTTATAATGTATACGGGCTCTCCATTGTTTAATATAAGGTTCCAAAAGTATATCTGCCGAATCCCTGCCGCTGTAATAATCACTTGATTGTCAAATCTGTATATCTTTATATTGTCGACAGGTTCGAATAGGCCACCTAAGGCTGCAATGGGTTCACGTTTTTTGTTTTCGATATCCCATATGAGAATTTTGTTTGATTCGCCATAAATACTTGCGGCAAGCAATTTTCCATAAGATGAACTTGTATATATATACGAATTTGAAAATTCAATATGATTGGTAGAAAAATTAATAATCTTATTATATGATCGTAATATCCGTTCAATCTGTTCGAATGTATAATAATCAAATAAATTACGAGCTTTAATTTTCTTTTCTAATAAATCAGGATTATTCTTATATTTAAAATAAAAGTTGAAAAAATTGTTTGCATATGGCAGGGCCTGTCCAGAGGATACCTGACAAGGGATTTTGATTCCAATATCACTTAAATATGTTAACTGTTCAGTGGTAAATGCTTTAACAAATAGAAAAATTTTGTATGAATTAATAAATGCGTCTTCGCTATCCGCAAAAATATTTGGCTTTACATCATATCTAAGAGAATTTATTATTGTAATAGCATTTTCAACAGATGTTTCACTTATAAAATAGGAAGTTTTTAACTCATCTATAAGAGATTTTAAATTTTGTGCATTGGCAATAAAGTTATTTTTATATTTTTGCATAAAATTTAAATTATTAGGTTTTCCTAATAACATATTAAGAATTTCCTCTTGATTTTCATCTGCGGACATACTAAGTAATAATTCGATGCTATCCTTCGATTCTGCTTTTAATTGCTCTTTATACAAGTCTTTTAATGTGGAGGCAATTTCTTGAGGTAAATCTTGTTGGAAACGATCTATTTCGATCCCAGAGTCTTCACTAATAAAAACGTTAATTTTATTTTGTGAAATAATGTCAGTTAATATTTTATTTTTTAATTTAAAATTTTGTATATATATTTTGTCAATAGATGAGGCATAATTATTATAGTCATTTTGGGTTAAAAGGACAGTAACAGTTACTGCTGAATCTTTAATTGTTACCTTTGTCCTGGAATGTAAATACCAAAATACAGCATTTTCTGTTTTATATCCAAATGCGTCCATGGTTTCAATATGGATACGGGAGGCATCTATATCTAATTCATCACCAAATCTCAACAATGCAGCAACCAGTCTGGTTCGAATGGAGGTTAACCTTGATTTTTCTGTACAATCGGATATTTGCAATTTCGAATGATATATGCATATTTTTATTAAATCATCCAGGTATGATGTATCAATCATATTAACAAACGGTGATAATATAGTATTATTCTTTTGTGAATATTCAATCCATGCACCAGTTAGTAAATGGTGATTACGCCGAATTTCATTTTGCTCTTCAGAGGAATATGTGTTTGCAGTGCCCTCTTGTAATTCAAGATTAAATGATGCAGAATAAGTATTTATTGCTAAATTTTTAATTTCCTTATATTTTTTAATATCACACTGCATACCAATGTCATGTAAGTATGCCCCTAGTAATAAAAAATATAATTCAGTTTCTGTTAAAATCTGAGGATTCGTCTGTATTATTTCATATAATTTTTGAATTATTCTTTGAGAATGTTCATATCCATGGTCGGTGTATTCTCTAACTATTCTGACTTCAGAGGTCCAGATCTTTTTTACTATTTCACAAACGGTTTCCACTTCTAATTTGTGCCTTGGGGTGGTTATTAAATTAATTAGATATTTTTCCTCTTTCGTTTGTTCTGACATAGAAATCTCCTTATATAATATTTGCTGCATATTTTTTGGCTATCTTCTTTTCGCGAAATTCTGTAATGGGTGCCATGCAAGTTACTGATAAGTTTGACCTTTTTAATAATCTATCATTATAAAAACTATCTTTTTCTATTATACTATAGAAAAAACAAAGCGCAAATGGGAAATCAGCATTATTGTGAATTTTGATGGTTATTTATTTTGTCTAAATAAATAAAACTCTTGACTCTCACGCGGGAGTTTGACAGTTGAATATTAAGAAAAATACTTGCAGGCTGCATAAAGCCTGTGTTTTTTGTCAACTTTTTTGTTTTAGTATATAGTATTTTATGTTATTGTATAGTATAATAAGGATAAAGGCGGTGTCAAAATGAATCTTCATATAACGAAATCTAAAAATTCAGAATCTTTTTATATTTGTAAATCCTATGTCAAGGCAAATGGCTGTACTACTTCTACCATTGTTCGTAAACTTGGTACCTTAGACAAATTGCTCTTAGAACACGGTCCGACCAGAGATGATGTCATTTCTTGGGCTAAAAATGAAGTGAAAATTGAAACAGACAAATATAAAAACGAACAAAAGATTAAATCTGTCCAGATTACGTTTCAGGCTGACAGACAACTGGACTATGATAGGCAAAAGTTCTTCCGTGGGGGATATCTCTTTTTGCAATCTATTTATTATGGGCTTCAGTTAAACAAGGTCTGTCGGAAAATAAAATTAAAGTATAAGTTTCAGTATGATATTAATGCGATCCTGTCCGACCTGATTTATGCCAGAGTCCTTGAACCGACCAGCAAGCGTTCTTCTTTTAAGCTTGCATCGGAGTTCCTGGAGAAACCATCCTATGAACTTCACGATGTATACCGCGCACTGGATATCCTGGGGAATGAGTGTGATCTCATTCAAAGTGAGCTATATAAAAACAGCAACTTTTTAATGAACAGAAATGATCAGGTACTTTACTATGACTGCTCTAATTATTACTTTGAAATTGAGCAGGAGGCTGGAGATAAGAGATACGGTAAGAGTAAAGAGCACAGACCTAACCCGATTATTCAAATGGGCTTATTTATGGACGGTGAAGGCATTCCTCTGGCATTTTCCATGTTTCCTGGCAATGCCAATGAACAGACTTCCCTGAAGCCATTGGAGAAAAAAATACTCAGTGAATTCGGTTGCCAGAAATTCATCTATTGCTGTGACGCTGGACTTGCGTCTGAAGATATCCGACATTTCAATCACATGGGCGAACGTTCCTTTATTGTAACACAATCAATAAAGAAACTTCCTTCTGAAGATAAAGTATGGGCATTAGATCTTCGTGGTTTTAAGAGGATTTCCGATAATAAGCCGGTTGATATCACCCGAATTCCAGAAGATGATCAGGGACTCTATTATAAAGATGAACCATACACCACGAAACGCCTCCATCAGCGGCTCATTATCACTTACTCACCGAAGTACGCTTTATACCAGAAGACCATCCGTGCCAGGCAGATGGAACGTGCGGAACAGTTGTTAAATAGCGGAAAGGCAAAGAGGAACCGTAAAAACCCAAATGATCCTGCCCGGTTTATTGGCACAATTGCGGTGACAAAGGAAGGAGAAGCTGCCGAAACCCACAGTTATCTTGACACGGAAAAAATAGCAGCGGAAGCCCAGTATGACGGCTTGTATGCGGTGTGCACCGATCTTCTTGATGATGATATAAGCCAGATCTTAAAAATCAGTGAAGGCAGATGGCAGATTGAAGAATGCTTCCGGATCATGAAAACCGATTTTTCTGCAAGGCCAGTATACTTGCAAGGCGAAAACAGAATTAAGGCTCATTTCCTTATTTGTTTTCTCGCACTCCTATTCTACAGAATTCTTGAGAAAAAGCTGGATTATAAGTACACATGTAAAACTATTTTAGAAGCACTAAAAGCAATGAACTTTGCAGAGATACAAGAACAGGGATTTATGCCGTTATATAAACGAGAAAAGATAACCGATGCCTTGCATAATATCTGTGGCTTCCGAACGGATTATCAGTTTATCACCAAAAGCCAAATGCGAACCATTCAAAAAGAAAGTAAAGGCAAGTCATAAATTACTAAAGTCCGTGACAGAGAACAAAACCGCTGCACCCCTGATAAAACCTGGGGGGTGCAGCGGTTTCTTCTTAATCAACTGTCAAAGATGGGACTATAGAAAAAACAAAGCGCAAATGGGAAATCAGCATTATTGTGAATTTTGATGGTTATTTATTTTGTCTAAATAAATAAAACTCTTGACTCTCACGCTGCGTCATACGTTATAGTAAAAAATGAAGGCGGTGATAACCATGAGACTGACAGTAAGCGAGACAGCTAAATTAACAAATATCAGTGTGCGCACACTCCATTACTATGATGAAATAGGGCTGCTCAAACCAACCGGCACGACGGAGGCGGGGTACCGTTATTACGACGAGGAGGCGCTTACAGCGCTGCAGCAGATTTTGCTGTACCGGGAACTGGATTTTCCTCTGAAGGAAATCAAAGACATGTTGTCGAAGCCTGACTATGACCGCCAGGAAGCACTTGTGGCCCATAAGTCGCTGCTCTTGCTGAAGATCGAGCGGCTGCGCCGGCTGACCGGACTGGTGGACAGTATGATGAGAGGAGAAAACACCATGAGTTTTCAGGAATTTGATATGCACGAGATAGAAGAAGCAAAGAAAAAGTACGCGAAAGAAGCGAAGGAACGCTGGGGTGACACGGAGGCGTACCGCGAAAGTGAAAAGAAGACTTCCGGCTACGGAGAGGAAAAGTGGAAGGCTTTAAACGAAGAAATGAGTAATATTTTCCGGGAATTTGCGGAGTGCGCCCAGGCTGGTGAGACGCCTGAGGGCAGCCGTGCGGCCGGATTAGTGGAGCGGTGGAGGAGCCATATCACCGAAAACTACTACGAATGCACCCTGGAAATCCTGGAGGGACTGGGAAAAATGTACGTGGGGGACGGACGTTTTAAAGAAAATATCGACCAGTTCGGCGAACACACAGCCGAATTTATGAGCCGGGCGATAGAAAGCTACTGCAAACGGTAAATAATGGAAAATGGGCTGAAAAGCGCCGCAAACGTGGTAAAAACACAAAAACGCAGGAAAATAACAAAAAAATACACAAAAAACATAGCGCAATAGCACTGCATAATAGTGCATAATGACATGAAATAAAGAATGCCTAAAAAAGTACAGTATGGTTACAAGAGTATATTTTCATAGTTTTCAGTTTAGAACCTCTTTTGTCAATTGTAATAAATTTTAAGAAATCGGGTGACTTTTAATTAAGAAAAAAATCACAGAAAGAACATTGACTTTAAACGTTTTGAGTGATAAACTGACTCTCGACTTGAGGGCATAGGACAACCGAAAGTCATGACACAATTCTAAGACATAACAAAAAGACACCTATGTAGTCGCAAGGAGGAGAACAATTATGAAACTGACAGCAAAGAAACTCGTACTTACAGGCATCGCGGTATTAACTATGGCATCAATCTCTGCATGTGGCAGCGGTACAACTGCTGAGACAACTGCAGCAACAGAAGCTGAAGTTACAACAGAAGCAACAACAGAAGCAGTTACAACAGAAGAAGCTACAGATGAGACTACTGAAGGAGAATCTGCAGACGCAGAGTCTACAGAAGCAGTAGATTCCGAGGACGCTTCCGCAGAAGAGTCTTCTGAAGAAGTTGAAGCTGCATCTCTTGAAGACGCAGAAGCAGTAACAGAAGAAGCTACAACAGCAGCGAACTAATCAGAACTGACATAAGCTGTTACAGCAAAAAAGCAATTTATTTGGGCGGAGACGAGTGTCTCCGCCCTTTCTGATTATAAAAGAAGAAAAAAGTTGACAAACGCTTTCCGTTATAACAGAATAGGGATAACGGGAAAGGAGGCGTCACATGAAAATTACTTATATCCATCACAGCTCTTTTTTAGTGGAGCTGGAATCGGTTTATCTGCTGTTTGATTATACGGAGGGAACGATTCCCGGGATGAAGCGGGAAAAACCACTTCTGGTATTGGCAAGCCACAGGCATGGAGACCACTATTCGCCTGTGATTTTTGATTTGATAAAGGAACATGGAAACGTCAGGTTTGTCCTGTCTAACGATATCTGGAGGAAGCGCCTGCCGGAGGAGGTGCTGCCGCTTACGGATTCCCTAAAGCATGGGGAGACGGCGAAGTACAGGCTGGAGAACGGCATAATCCGGCAGCTCACGGGAACTCCGGAGAATCAGATAGAAGATGGAGTGATATCTGGCGCCTGTTTGACCATTCATACTTATAAATCGACGGATGAAGGTGTGGCGTTTCTGATTGAGGCGGAAGGCAAAACCATCTATCATGCAGGAGACTTAAATAACTGGAGATGGGAGGGCGAACCGGATAACTGGAACGACTCCATGGCTAAAAAATACAGTGCTCAGATTGATAAAATGGCCGGAATGCACCTGGATGTGGCTTTTTTGCCGCTGGATCCGAGGCAGGAGGACGATTTTTATCTGGGAATGGACGAATTCCTGCATAAAGTGGATGTGAAACATGTATTTCCCATGCATTGCTGGGGAGATTATTCTGTGATAGGGAAGATCCGGGCACTCGGCTGTTCGGCCGGTTACAGAGACAGAATCGAAGAGATTACTGGGGATGGGGAGGTCTTTACAGAGGAAGATGAACGTTTCGTGTGAGTTAAGCGGGGAGGAACAGCGGGAGATCCTGGACGCCGCCATGCAGGCGGGCCACATTCTGCTGGAAAATGGAGCCGAGATTTTCCGGGTGGAGGAGACGATCGACAGAATTTGCCACTATTACGGAATCGAGTCGGGAAACGCATTTGTGTTGAGCAATGGGATTTTTATTACCTCGGGAAATGAGAGGGAAGAGATCTTTGCAAAGGTCCAGCATATCCCGGTGAGCGGAGTCCATCTAAACCGGGTGGCCGCGGTGAACCAGCTGTCCAGGGAGATCGTGGAGGGGCGGTATACCATAGGCGAAGTGAGGGAACGGCTGGATGAGATCCGCGTCATGCCCGGAAAGACGAAGACCATGCAGATCCTGGCCTCCGGTGTGGGAAGCGCATGCTTCTGCATGCTGTTCGGGGGCAATTTCATGGACAGCGCGGCGGCTTTTGTGTCGGGCGTGCTCCTGTATTTTTACGTGCTGTATATCAGCGGCCCGCATTTATCGAAGATTGTGGGAAATATCGGTGGCGGTGCACTGGTGACCTTTCTCTGTTCCGTGATGTATCTGCTTTCCGTAGGGCAGCACTTGAATTTCATGATTATCGGTTCCATCATGCCTCTGGTGCCGGGAGTGGCGTTTACCAACGCCATACGGGATATCGCTGATGGGGACTACATCTCCGGATCCGTGCGGATGCTGGATGCTCTGCTGGTATTTTTCTGTATTGCCATGGGCGTTGGACTTGTGTTCAGCCTGTTCCGTGGGCTGACGGGAGGTGTGATGCTGTGACACTGCTCATTTCTGTGGCGGCTGCCGTCGGGGGGACGGTATCATTTTCCCTCCTGTTCGGGGTTCCCACAAAGTATTATCCATACTGCGGACTGATCGGCGGAGCCGGCTGGGCCGTTTACTCCATTTTGATTCAGAGCAGTACCGCGCCGGGTGCTGCGCTCTTTGCCACGATCGTGGTGATTCTGCTGTCGCGGCTTTTTGCGGTCAGGGAACGGTGTCCGGTCACCATATTTCTGATTTCCGGCCTCTTTCCGCTGGTACCCGGCGCGGGGGTGTACTGGACCGCCTATTATATCGTGACAAATGAACTGGACAAGGCGTCCCAGACCGGTTATATGGCTCTTAAGGTGGCGGTGGCCATCGTACTGGGGATCGTGTTTGTGTTTGAACTGCCGCAGGGGATATTCAGGGTGTTTTCGAAGAAGGAGAACAGGGAATAAACTTTTGGTTGCGCTGACTGATGTGTTATGTTAGAATAATGTTAGTATCTCTTCTTTGTTTTCAACAAACATTGCTATAATTATTCTATTTTTTATACCTGTTTTCATTCCCCTTATAAAGTAGCTGTGCAGAAAATTTAATAAAGTATAAGTCGATTATTCAGAGCAGATAATTGCTACATTATAGCCTGTAGAATGTATAACTGCTAATTATTCGTCTTATAGGCTATATGATGTAGAAGATGGAGGTTTCTTAATGGTTTTTTCTTTTTTATTTAAACCATATATTGCTGTTATAGGTGATATAAAAGACTCAAAGAACCTGAAAAACAGAATGGAGACGCAGGAGAAATTAAAGGAAACTTTAGATAATATTAACCAGAAGTATGAGCAAAACATTTCTTCAAAGTTTATCATAACACTGGGAGATGAATTTCAGGGGTTATTGTGCAGCGGTGAAAGAACAATGGAATTGATCAATGAGATTGAACGAAATATGCATCCGGTAAAGATACGATTCGGAATCGGCATAGGGGAGATAACGACGGAGATCGACAGAAATATGGCGATAGGAGCGGATGGTCCCGGATATTATAAAGCGAGATCTGCCATCAATTATCTAAAGCAGAATGAGAAGAGAAAAGAAACGGACACGGCAGATATAAGAGTTGAAATAGAAGGTGATAACCAGGCATCGGAAACGATGATTAATACAATTTTAACTTTGCTGAGTGTAATAAAGGGATCGTGGAGCGACCGGCAGAGAGAGGTGATATGGGATATGCTTGAACATCAGGATGGTCAATCCAATGCTGCTGACAGGCTCAGTGTCCGGCAGCCTACGGTTCAGAAAACACTGGCTAAGGGCGGTTATTATGCATATAAAGATGCTTTGAAGATAATAGACGATGCTTTGGGGGAAGTAAAGAGGGATGGAATTTAGAGAATGCTTCATCATATTGCTGCTGGGTCATGTGATTGGAGACTTTTATTTTCAGACAGAAAGAATGGCAATTAGAAAAATACTGTCTTTAAAATGGGTTATGTTTCACAGCCTGTGGTACTGTGCGGCAATTGGTCTTGTTATTTTTCCAGTTTTATCCGGGGAGACAGTTAAATATGGGTTAATGGCAGGCTTCTGCCATATGGTTATTGATTTGGTAAAATACTGCTATGTTGCTTTTAATGAAAAAAAGAAAAGCAGAACAGGGCGGTTAAATGACCAGAGTCTCTTTTTTGTTGATCAGACTTTTCACATGGCTGGTATTCTTTTGATATCATATTTATTTGCGGTAAATAACGGAGTGCTGAATCCTTATAGTCCCGTAAATGTATTTTTTTATGTTGCCGGGATATCGAAAAGGGCATTTGTATCATGGCTTACTGCACTGCTGTTGATTTATAAGCCTGCAAATATAGTTATATCTAAACTCCTTTTTCATTACAAGCCGGAGGATAAGGAGGAGGGCAGAAAAAAAGATAATAATGCAGGCAGGTTCATTGGCACGGTAGAAAGGCTCATTATTCTGATCCTGATTTCCATGAACCAATATTCGGCTATCGGGCTGGTTTTGACTGCAAAGTCTATTGCCAGATACGATAAGATTGCGAAGGAGCCTGATTTTGCAGAATACTATTTGCTTGGAACTCTGCTGAGTACAGTCGCAGTCATTCTTATATCATTCATAATATAAAAAATAAGGAGGAACCGTAAGATGATACTTATAAATAATATACGCATTTTAAACCCTGGCGATAAGACAGACCGAAACGGAGATATTGTAATTTCTGACGGGAAAATTATGCAGATCGGGGATTATAAAAATACCGGGGAAGTATTTGAAACAATCATCGACGGCAAAGGGCTCGTCGCGGCGCCGGGACTCGTGGATGTACACGTGCATTTCCGGGATCCGGGGCTTACGTATAAAGAAGATATTCATACCGGCGCTGCCGCTGCGGCAAAAGGCGGTTTCACGACGGTTGTCTGCATGGCGAATACGAAGCCGCCGGTGGATAATGTGGAGACGCTCCGGTACGTTCTCGAGGAGGGAAAGAAGACCGGGATTCATGTGCTTCAGGCCGCCGCGGTGACAGTGGGACTCGCCGGGAAGGAACTTACCGACATGGAGGCGCTGAAGGCCCATGGGGCGGCAGGCTTTACTGACGACGGGATACCGATCATGGATGAGAAGCTTTTAAAGACAGCCATGGAGGAGGCGGCGCGTCTGGATCTTCCGCTAAGCTTCCATGAGGAAGACCCGGCGTTTATTGTCAATAATGGAATTAACCACGGCGCTGTCTCGGACGAGCTGGGGATCTATGGCTCACCGGCACTGGCGGAGGATTCTCTGGTAGCCCGCGACTGCATGATCGCCCTGCACACAGGGGCCGCGGTGGACATTCAGCATATCAGCTCCGAGGGAGCCGTGCGGATGGTGAAGCTGGCGAAGGAGCTGGGAGCGCGGGTATACGCGGAGGTTACGCCGCACCATTTTACACTGACGGAAAACGCGGTTCTGGAGCATGGGACTCTGGCGAAGATGAATCCGCCTCTCCGGACGGAAAGGGACCGCCAGGCCATTATAGAGGGATTAAAGAACGGCAGCATCGATATGATTGCCACGGATCACGCCCCGCACAGTGCGGAGGAGAAGGCCAAACCGCTGACGCAGGCGCCCAGCGGGATTATCGGGCTTGAGACGGCGCTGGGACTGGCGGTCACGAATCTGGTTCGCCCGGGCCATTTAAGCCTGCTTGAGCTGATGGAGAAGATGAGCCTGAATCCGGCGAAGCTCTATCATCTGGATTCCGGTTCCGTGGAAGAAGGTAAGGCGGCGGACCTGGTGCTGTTTGATCCGGAGGAAGAGTGGACCGTAGGGGAATTTGCGTCGAAATCCTCTAATTCCCCGTTTACCGGAAGCAGACTGTACGGAAAAGTAAAATACACGATCTGCGGCGGGAAAATCGTATATCGGGACGGAGAATAAGGCCGGAGGGGGAAGATTTGATGAATAAATATACGACTATCCTTTTTGATGTGGACGGAACGCTTCTCGATTTCGATTCCGCGGAGGAAAATGGGCTTGCCAGTGTGTTTAAAGAGTACGAAGAAAGCGGAGCATACCGGACAGCGGATTTAATCGGGACGTACCGCAGGGTGAACCGCGATCTGTGGGACGCCTATGAGAAAGGTCTCATCACGAAGGACCATATTACGGATACCAGATTCGGCGCCGTATTTGAGGCCCACGGCATTACTGCCGACGGGATACAGACCGAGCACAATTACAGGGAAATCCTGAATCATACGGCGATTGTCATGCCGGAGGCCGTGGAGGTGCTGGAGTATTTGCAGGACCGGTATGACCTGTATGTGGTAACAAACGGTTTTACGGAGACTCAGAAGATGCGGATGGCGGATTCCGGTCTGGACCGGTACTTTAAGAAATCCTTTATTTCCGAGGAAGTCGGGTATCAGAAGCCGCAGAAAGAGTATTTTGACCGCTGCTTTGAGGCGATGCCGGGAGCGGAGAGAGGACGGACCCTGATCGTGGGAGACTCCTTAAACTCGGATATGAAAGGTGGAAATACAGCGGGAATCGACACCTGCTGGTTTAATCCGCAGGGGGCTGTTCTTACCGCCGGTATCAAGGTTGACCGGGAGATTCGGTCGCTTAAGGAGCTGAAGGAATTTTTGTAGTCAGCAGGCGGAAATGCCTGATAGATTATCTGATTTGTGTAAAAGGAGGGCGTGCATGGGGATAAATGGAGGTGAAAACGGAATGTTTGTGGATTATGACCACAGCATTGTGAGTCTGAGCTGTTCGATACTGAAGCATTATGGGGCAGAATACCACCATAAGACGTTCGAACCGATGGATGAGCTTCTCCAGCACCCATACAAGCATGTGGTGATTATGCTGTTTGATGGCCTGGGGATGGAGGTGCTCCGCCGCCATCTGCCTGAAAACAGCTTTTTAAGGAGCCACGCGCTTGGGGAACTGTCCTCGGTCTTTCCGCCGACAACCACGGCCGCGACGACTTCCATCGAGAGCGGCTTAACGCCGGCGGAACACGGATGGCTCGGCTGGAATCTGTATTTCCCTGAACTGGGCGATATCGTTTCGCTCTTTCCCAACACCCGGAGAGGTACGCAGGAGCAGGCTGCAAAGTTCCATGCGGCGAGACAGTATCTGCGGTACCGAACGGTCTATGAAAAAATAGAGGAGACGGGGAATGCAAAAGCATATGTCGTCTCTCTGTACGGCTCCGCCAGAATTACCAAATATGAGGAGCTGTTTGACACGGTAAAAGGCCTGTGCCGGAAAGAAGAAAGAAACTATATTTATGCCTACTGGGGTGAACCGGATTATACGATGCACAACGTCGGATGCTGTCATGAGTCGGTTACTGAAATCATCAGAGACATTGATCAGCGCGTTGAGCGGCTCTGCCGCGATCTCGAGGATACGCTTCTCATCGTGACGGCCGATCACGGTCACGGTGATACCGGATATTTCCTGATCCGGGATTATCCCGAACTGGACCGGATGCTGGAGCGCCCGCCGGTGATAGAAGCCAGGGCGGCGTCCTTCTATGTGAAACAGGAATACCTGGCGCAGTTTCCGGATTTGTTTAAACAGCTCTTTGGGGATCAGTTTTTACTGCTGTCCAAAGACGCGGTTCTGAGGCAGAATATATTCGGAGGCGGTGTTCCCCATCCAAGATTGCCGGAGCTTATGGGCGACTATCTGGCGGTGGCGGTAAGCGGCATGGGGATCAATTACGAAGACAGCGACAGTAAATGGATATCCAATCACTCAGGCTTTACGGAACGGGAGATGGAGATTCCGTTTATCGCGGTGGAAAAAAGATAACGAAATGAATCATCACTATGAGCAAATAATGAGCAAATAAGGAGGTACAAAATATGCTGCAGGCAGGAACAAAAGCACCAGATTTTACATTGAATGATAAAGACGGCAATCCCGTAACACTCTCCTCTTTTCTGGGGAAGAAGGTGGTTCTCTATTTTTATCCGAGGGATAACACGCCGGGCTGCACCCGTGAGGCGTGTGCCTTTGCCGGCGCATATGCGGGATATCAGCAGAGGGGCGTGGAAGTCATCGGAGTGAGCAAGGACAGCGTAAAGAGCCACAGCAGCTTTGCCCAGAAACATGAACTGCCCTTCATTCTGGTTTCCGATCCGGAGCTGGAGGCCATAAAGGCGTATGACGTCTGGCAGGAGAAAAAGCTTTATGGAAAAGTGTCCATGGGCGTTGTCAGAAGCACCTTTGTGATCGATGAGAACGGTGTGATCGAAAAGGTCTTCGAGAAAGTAAAACCGGATACGAATGCACAGGAGATCCTGGAGTATCTGGATGAAAGGGCAAATGCATAAAGAAGGTACGCCGGAAAACCGGGGGCAGCGACAGCCTCCGGTTTTTTTGCTGTTTACAGGCTGCGCTCCAAATCAAAGAAATTATAAAAAATCTTCTTTACAGAAATACTTTAGTATGCTACCATGGTAGCACATGAAAATGCAGAGGAGGAAACAACAATTATGAAGAAGAGCGTTATGGTAATGGCGGCAGCCCTGGGGCTGATGGCAATGGTATCCGGGTGTTCCGGACAGGCGGCCGGTAATACGGCGGCGGAGACAGCAGAAACGACTGGAAAAGCGGCGGATACGACGGCAGCGGAGGCTGATGCGGATACCAGTGCGGATACGAAGGCACCCGAGGCGGAGGCTTCTGAGGCAGGAGCTGCGGGCGGTACATTTACAGTAGGATTTGATCAGGAATTTCCGCCTATGGGGTTTGTGGGCGATGATGGAGAGTACACCGGTTTTGACCTGGAGGTGGCAAAGGAGGTCGCTGAACGTCTCGGACTGGAGTTTGTTCCCCAGCCGGTTGACTGGGCGGCAAAGGATATGGAGCTGGAGTCCGGTAATATCGACTGTATCTGGAACGGATTTACCATGACAGGCCGTGAGGACGATTATACATGGTCGGAAGCCTATATGGCGAATCAGCAGGTATTTGTGGTGACAGCGGAGTCCGGCATCAAGACTCTGGCGGACTTAGCCGGAAAGGTAGTGGAGGTTCAGGCGGAGTCCTCTGCGGAAGCGGCATTAAAAGACGATCCGGATCTGACGGGAACATTTGGGACGCTTCAGACGACACCGGACTATAATACGGCCTTTATGGATTTACAGATGGGAGCGGTCGATGCCATCGCCATGGACGAGGTAGTGGCCCGTTTCCAGATCGAGCAGAGACAGGTTGATTTCATCGTATTGGATGAGACGCTTGCCGCAGAAAACTATGCGGTTGGATTCAAGAAGGGAAATGACACCTTAAAGAATCAGGTTCAGGAACAGCTGGAAGCACTGGCGGCAGACGGCACCCTGGCGAAGATATCCGAGAAGTGGTTTGATAAAGATATCACAACAATTGGTAAATAGAGACAGGGGAAGACCATGACTTTAACAAAGATTTTTTCACAGCTGGCAGGAGGCATGTGGATCAGCATCCAGATATTTTTTGTGACGCTTATTTTTTCCCTGCCTCTGGGACTTTTCATATCCTTTGGCAGGATGTCGAAAAATCCTGTAATCAGAACCATTGTAAAATTTTATATTTCAGTCATGAGAGGAACCCCTCTGATGCTGCAGCTGATGGTGGTTTATTTCGGCCCATACTATCTGTTTAAAATCAAAGTGGGGAATAATTACCGTCTCTGGGCGGCCTTTATCGGCTTTGTCGTCAACTACGCGGCATATTTTGCGGAGATATACCGGAGCGGAATCCAGTCCATGCCGGTTGGCCAGTATGAGGCGGCGAAGCTGCTGGGGTATTCGAAGACACAGACGTTTTTTCGAATTATATTTCCGCAGGTGATGAAACGGATTCTCCCCTCGGTAACGAACGAGGTCATCACGCTGGTCAAGGACACCTCCCTGGCATTTACCATCAGCGTTCTGGAGATGTTTGCGGTGGCAAAGGCGCTGGCGTCCTCCCAGACAAGCCTGATTCCGTTTGTGGCGGCGGGCCTGTTCTACTACATATTTAATCTGCTGGTGGCTGTCATCATGGAAACCGTGGAAAAACGGCTGAATTACTATCAATAAGGGGAGGAGAAACCATATGTATCTGCTGGAAATGAATCATATCAAGAAATCATTTGACGGCCAGGGCGTATTGAAAGACATCTCCTTAGCGGTAGCGGAAGGCGAGATTGTCTCTATTATCGGTCCGTCCGGATCGGGCAAGTCCACGCTGCTTCGCTGTGCGACGATGCTGGAGCGGATGGACAGCGGCGAGCTGCTGTACCTGGGCGAAAAGGCGGCCTGGAACGGCCCTGACGGAACCGCCGTCTATGCAGGAAAGGAAAAGCAAAAGGAAATCCAGGGGAATTACGGCCTCGTTTTTCAGAATTTTAACTTATTTCCCCATTACAATGTGCTGAAAAATATCATCGACGCGCCGATCCATGTGCAGAAGCGAAAATCAGAGGAGGTAATCCGCGAGGCGTACGACCTGCTTCGCAAGATGGGACTGGAGGACAAGGCGGAGGCGTACCCCTGCCAGCTCTCCGGCGGCCAGTGCCAGCGTGTTGCCATCGCAAGGGCTCTCGCCTTAAACCCCAAGATCCTGTTCTTTGACGAGCCCACCTCTGCGCTGGACCCGGAGCTTACGGGCGAGGTGCTGAAGGTGATCCGTTCTCTGGCCGATTTACATATCACCATGGTAATCGTGACTCATGAGATGGCATTTGCCAGAGACATCTCGGACCGCGTCATCTTCATGGCAGATGGACTGATCGTGGAAGAGGGGACGCCGGAGGAGGTTTTCGCCTCCAATAATGAGCGCACGCAGAACTTTCTGGGCCGGTACGGGGATGGTTACGGTTCTCTCAAAAATTAAGAAAAAAGCAAAGCAATTTTCACAATCGGATGATATACTATGAGCACTTGATAAAGCTACTTATGGTATATAGCAGAAAGAAGAGGATGCGAATGAAACGAACACTGATTGTGATAATGGCGCTCTGCGCGGCCCTTGCTTTTACGGCCTGCGGAAAATCTTCCAGTAATACAGAGACGACACCGGCACCCACCACAGCGGAACCGGAGACGAAGGAACCGGCGACAACACCGGCCGCGACGCTGGAGGCGCCGGGCAACACTGCGGAGTTTAAGATTTTAACGTGCAGCGTGGAATCAGTATCGGATACGCTGGAGGACATGACGGTCAAAAACGGCGATACGGAAGTGAAATTTAACTTAAATGGCGTGGTGATCGAGACCACTTATGAGCTGAAGGAGGGGACCTCTGTCTCCATCATTTACAAGGGAGAGATCTCCGGAGACGACGCTGCCAATGCAAAGATTGTGCTGGTGCTGGATGCCCAGGAGAATATGGAAGTGAAGACCATGACCGGAAGCGTAACGGACCAGGCCATGAGCAGCTTTACGATCCGGGACGATAAAGGGGAAGAAACAGGCTTCTTAAAAGATAACTGCGAGGGCCTTAATACCGGCGTTCTCGGCCAGGCCACAGACGACAGCAACGGCAGCGGCGCCATGGTAAAAGTAACGTATGTGACAGTGACCTACGATGCGGGCAGCGAGTCCAATTTCCCGCTTAAAGTAGAGTCCGCCAAATAGATTTTGATACATCCAGCTGAAAATCACCGGATTTACAGGCTTTTTTGATAAAAGGCTTGCAAATTCGGGATTTTCATGTAAAATAAGAGAGATGAGAGACGGGGCCTTATGAGCCCTGTTTTGTGTGAGCGGAAACTCCCGCAGCGGGTGCCTGCTCACTGGAAATAATGACAGAGCGAGCGGCGGTTATAAGAAAGGAATTTATTGGGAATGATTAGTGCGAATAATGTAACCTTACGTATTGGCAAGAAGGCATTGTTTGAAGATGTAAATATTAAATTTACGGAAGGCAACTGCTACGGCATGATCGGTGCCAATGGTGCAGGAAAATCAACGTTTTTAAGAATTTTATCAGGACAGCTGGAGCCGACGAGCGGCGACATCGTGATGACACCTGGCCAGCGTCTTTCCTTCCTCCAGCAGGACCATTTTAAATATGACGAGTATCAGGTTCTGGACACCGTTATCATGGGAAATGCCAGACTGTATGAGATTATGAAAGAAAAAGATGCCATCTATATGAAGGAAGAATTCACAGATGAAGACGGCATCAAGGCGGCTGAGCTGGAAGGCGAGTTTGCCTCCATGGATGGCTGGGAAGCGGAGTCCGACGCGGCCAACTTATTAAACGGCCTTGGAATCGAGACAGAGTTTCACTACAAATATATGAAGGAATTAAACGGCGCCCAGAAGGTAAAGGTACTGCTTGCCCAGGCGTTATTCGGCAACCCGGATATCCTGCTTCTTGACGAGCCGACGAACCATTTGGACCTCGACGCCATCGCATGGCTGGAGGAGTTCCTGATTAACTTTGAAAACACGGTAATCGTGGTATCCCATGACCGTTATTTCTTAAATAAAGTCTGCACCCAGATCGCGGATATCGACTACGGCAAGATTCAGCTGTATGCCGGCAACTATGATTTCTGGTATGAGTCCAGCCAGCTGATGGTGAAGCAGATGAAAGAGGCGAACCGGAAGAAGGAAGAGAAGATCAAGGAGCTGCAGGAATTTATCCAGCGTTTCTCCGCCAATGCTTCCAAGTCCAAGCAGGCGACTTCCAGAAAACGTGCTCTTGAAAAGATCGAACTGGATGATATCAAGCCATCCAGCCGTAAATATCCGTATATTGATTTCCGCCCGGCCCGTGAGATCGGAAACGAAGTGCTGACCGTACAGAATTTATCCAAGACGATCGACGGCGTGAAGGTGCTCGACAATATCTCCTTTATCTTAAACAGAGAAGATAAGGTAGCCCTGGTTGGCCCCAACGAGCAGGCGAAGACGGTTCTGTTCAAGATTCTTTCCGGCGAGATGGAACCGGATGAAGGCGATTATAAGTGGGGACTGACCACAAGCCAGTGCTATTTCCCGAAGGACAACAGCGCGGAGTTCAACAACGATGACACCATCGTGGACTGGCTGACACAGTACTCCCCTGAAAAGGAAGCGACCTATGTCCGCGGATTCCTGGGACGTATGCTGTTTGCGGGAGAGGATGGCGTGAAGAAGGTCCGTGTCTTATCCGGTGGTGAAAAGGTCCGCTGTATGCTTTCCAAGCTGATGATCTCCGGCGCCAACGTGCTGATGCTCGACGAGCCGACCGACCATCTGGACATGGAGTCCATCACGGCGTTAAACAACGGCCTGGTGAAGTTCCAGGGCGTGCTGCTCTTCTCCTCCCGTGACCATCAGATCGTGGAGACGACCGCTAACCGTATCATGGAGATCGTGAACGGCCAGCTGATCGATAAGATCACCACGTACGACGAGTACCTGGCCAGCGATGAGATGGCGCGTAAGAGACAGGTATTTACACTGACTGATGAGCAGATGCAGGAAAATGAATAAAGTAAGTGAATAAAGTAAGATTTATCATAAAGTAAAGAATCGCCTGGGGGATTATCTCTCCAGGCGATTCTTCCGTTTGCATGCTATTCCCTGACAATGGCGTTCGGGTAGATCCACTCCATCCTCTTATCCGGAAAATGATCATCCAGGAAGTAGTCGATGGAGTTGGCGGCTTCCCGGCCCGTCTGCCGGTCCGAGTAGCGCGCCAGTGCCATGGCTGAAATCACGATGTTTACCGTCATGAAGACGATCATGCACCAGCTTAATAATTTCCCTGCCTTGACCGGAACCCGTTCAATGAGACCCGAGATGCGCGGATAAAGAAGCTTGATCCAGATGACGGCCGCCAGGCCCCAGAAGAAGCAGTACAGCAGGTTGATTCTTCCTCCCAGGTTGAAGGGCAGTTTGCTGTAATCCCAGAATACGGTGCCGAAGGCGATCTCCGTGAACACGCTGCAGATGTACTCATAGGCGCCGCCTACCACAGTACCGAATAGGAAAATATACCGGTCGTCACGGTCCTTATACTTATGAAGCATCATGGTGAGGACCACAACGCCCAGCCCCCACACGACGCTGAAGGGTCCATAGACAACACTGCTGCGGCTCATCAGGATTCCGGAGGTGACGTAGCAGAAGATCGTCTCAGTGATATCTCCCAGGAACGCTCCGATAAAGAACAGCCATACGAGCTTATGGAACGAACAGCCGTCGGCGAAGACGGCTGGAGCTGCCTCGCAGGAACGTGTTTTTGCTCGGGAGACGGAGTCGGTCTCAGCCGCAGTGCTTTCCGGCGCTGCTACGGGATGGGCCTTAGCCATTCGTCGTTCAATTCGGGTAAAAATGGAGCGCGCCAGTCTGTTGGAAATCTGCTGCATTCCCTCGGCCAGCTCTTCCACGCGGGTGTTGTATTTCTGTACCTGGAAGACCACACCGAGTACGCTGATAAAATCCATGGCCAGGATGACGAGACCGGCGATGAGGATAATCTGTCCGGCCAGCGCTGGAACCCGGCTGATGACCATATGGATCAATGGATGAATAAAACGGAGAGTAAGCGCCGCTCCCACGCCCCAAAGGGCTGAAAATGGGATACAGACGTAACCGCCCAGATTGTATTTATAATCAGAATAGTCCCACCACCGCTTCTTAAACAGCTTTTCCATCAGCGCCCCGGTGAAGAACTCCAGGATCGTGGCGATGACGGCGCTTCCGATGGCCAGGAAGACGAGACTCTCTCTCAGAGAACTGAAAAAGGTCATAATCAGAATCATGCCGATGCCGTAAACCGGGCAGAGAGGGCCATTTAAGACGCCGCGGTTATAGAAATGCTTCTTTTTCAGAGCCGCATAGGCAATTTCCATGCACCAGCCCAGAAATGAATAGATGAAAAAATAAGAGATCAGTTGAAAAAGTGCTTCATTCATATGTACAGATCCTTTCCGCAAACCAAAGTATGGAGCTTATGGCATATGATACCATAAGCCCCATAACGTTGCAAGGGAAATGAAACCTGTAACCTACTTCCGCATCAAGATTTCAATATAAGCAAGAATGAGCGGTGCGATGCCCTTTGCTTCATTTTTCACAATAGGCTCCCTCATATAATATTCAAAGGTGCCTTCCCGGTTCTCGGTGTTGCCGAGGCCGGCTACGAGGCAGATGCCATCCAGCTGTAATTCGCCGTTTTCTTCGGAGAGATACTTGTCACAGATACCCTGAAATGCCTTCTCGCCAAATGGAAGATACGTGTCCGGCAGATAGCCCAGGCGGACGCTCTTCATGATCGCGTATGCGAAAATGGCGGAACCGGAGGTCTCTAAGTAATTGGGGCTGATGCCGCCGCGGTTCACGACCTGATACCACATGCCGGTCGCCTCGTCCTGGTAAGGAAGCATGGCGTCAATCAGTTCCCGGTATATGGTGTTTAATTCGGTGCGCTGCTCCATTAAGGAATCCGGCATGATTTCCATGGTGTCGATGAGCGCCATGGAGAACCAGCCCAGCGCGCGGAGCCAGAAGTTATCGGAGAGTCCGGTCACCCTGTCGCACCAGAACATCTTCCGGGAATCGTCATAGGCGTGGTAGTAAAGACCATTCAGCGGCTCCCGCATCAGCTGCCGGACATTTTTAAACTGATTGATAATGTCCATGCAGTTTTTGCAGCCATTGTATTCCACTTCATACTGCATATAGAAGGGAAGCGCCATGTAGAGCCCGTCCAGCCAGATCTGGTTGGGGTAGATCAGCTTGTGCCAGAAGTTGCCGGTAGAGGTGCGGGGCTGGCCGAGGATCTGGCTGTGCACGGTGTCGATTCCCTTCCGGTATTTCTCTTTTCCGGTCAGCTTATATAAATCGAACAGGGTCTTGCCTGCATTTACATTGTCCAGATTATATTCTTCCGGGTCGTAGGAAACAATGGAGCCGTCCTCGCGGACGAAGTGATCGATGAAGTGATCGGCGAATTCTAAGTATCTGTTGTTTTCTGTAATGTGGTAGAGTTCGAGAATGGCCTTGATCATGCAGCCATCCATATAGTTCCATTTGGCCGGAGCCGATGCATCGCTCTCTTCCTTATACCAGATCGGTGATTCAGGGGTACTCTGATCTAATAATTGATGAATATAGCGGTCCAGTATTTTCATATTGAATACTCCTTTTCTGTATATGAAAAAAATAAAAGATTGAAAATTCAAACGTTTGCAGTTTCTATTATAATATCATATATTTTAAAAAATAAAATTAGTAAATATATATAAAAAGTTGATGAAATGATATGCATAATACACAATTGACATGGGAAAAGAATGGTGATAAGATAAAAACATCAACGAGACAATGTATATTTGCTGGCAAAAAGACACAAACGAGGGGCTGGAATGTAGCAGATATGCATATTTTTAAGAAACGGGTTGCAAACCTTTGCAAAAATTAAAGCAATGAGAAAAGCGCCTAAGAAAGAAAGGGAGACTGTCTTATGAGAAAGAACTGGAAAAAAGCTTTAACACTGGTAATGGCGGCTGCGATGGCAGCAGGACTGGCAGGCTGCGGCAACGGAGCAAAGCAGGCAGAGGAGACGACCGCTGCTCAGACAGAGGCTGCAAAAACAGAGGCTGCAAAAACGGAGGCGGAGACCACGGCGGAACCGGCGGAGGCGGAAGGCCTGACGGTGAACACCACAGATCCCATCGAGATTTCCTTCAGCTGGTGGGGCGGCGATTCAAGGCACGAAGCCACTCTGGCCGCAGTCGATGCGTTTATGAAGAAGTATCCGAATATTACGGTAAAGACTTCATATTCCGCATGGGATGGCTGGGAAGATAAGATGTCCTCACAGTTTGCCACAGGCACAGCACCCGATGTAAACCAGATTAACTGGAACTGGATTACTTCCTTCAGCTCAGACGGAAGCGCGTTCTATGATCTGAATAAGTTATCCGATATTCTCGATCTGTCCCAGTTCTCGGAAGATTACCTGGCCCAGTGTACGGTAGCAGACAAACTGCAGGGCGTTCCGATCTCCATGACAGGCAGAATCTTCTACTGGAACAAGACTACATACGATCAGGCCGGAATTGAGACACCGAAGACCTTAGCCGACTTAAGAGCAGCAGGAAAGGTATTCCAGGAAAAGCTTGGCGACGATTACTATCCGCTGGCTATGAACGAGTATGACAGAACAATCTTTATGGTTTACTACTTAGAGTCCAAGTACGGTAAAGCCTGGGTAGAGAATAATGAGCTTCAGTACTCTGAAGATGAGATCAAGGACGGTCTGGAATTCATTCAGTCTCTGGAAGCAGATCACGTAATTCCGTCCATCGCCACCATCGCAGGCGACGGCGCGGCTTCCTTCGACAAGAACCCGAAGTGGATGGAAGGTAAATACGCAGGCATCTTCGAGTGGGATTCCGCGGCTACGAAGCAGCAGGGCGCGTTAAATGAAGGCCAGGAATTCGTAGTAGGCGAGGAATTTGCCGATATGGGCGACCATAAGGGCGGTTTTGCGAAGGTTTCCATGTGCTTTGGTATTTCTGAAAACACAAAGCATCCGGCTGAATGTGCGGCTTTAGTAAACTTCCTGTTAAATGAGGAAGAGGGCGTTAAGATACTCGGTTCCGAGAGAGGAATTCCGTGTTCCGCAGAAGGACTTAAGATCTGTGAAGACAACGGTCTGTTAAATGAATTAGTGGCAGAAGCAAACTCCAAGGTTTTAAGCTATGTCTCCTTCCCGCTGGATCCAAAATTTGAGGCGAGTGCGTTAAAGGCAACAAACGAGGGCGTTTACTGGGATGTAATGGCAGGCTTAAGCTATGGCGATTACGATCTTGATGAAGCAACTGAAGTACTGATTGACGGTGTCAATAAAGTTTTAAGCAAATAGTGAGTGACAATCAGCGGCCGCCGGCAACGGAGGCCGCTGCGTAAGAAAGAGGAGGTAACGGTATGAAGCAACCAGCGGCTCAGAGTACAACCGCAGAAAGAAGGAGCTTTAAAAAGATCGTAAAAGAAAACAAAGGCTTTTTCTTCATACTGCCATGGCTGATCGGATTTCTTATCTTTAAGGTATATCCGTTTGGATCATCACTTGTATACAGTTTTACGGACTATCATTTGTTTGACGGAGTTTCCAAAGTTGGCCTGATGAACTATGACGAGATTATCCATACTAAGAAGATTGTAAAAGCCTTTGTGGTTACGATGAAATACGCTTTCATGACCGTACCGCTGAAACTGGTTTTTGCGTTATTTATTGCATATATTCTGAACTTTAAGCTAAAGGGAGTCAATCTCTTCCGTACGGCTTACTATATTCCGTCGATTCTGGGCGGCTCCATCGCCATCGCTGTACTGTGGAAAGCAGTATTTAAGGATGACGGTATTATCAACATGCTGCTGAGCTACATGGGCATCGAGGGACCAAACTGGCTGGCCAGTCCGTCTCACGCGCTGTTTGTAATCTGCCTGCTGAGAGTCTGGCAGTTTGGTTCTGCCATGGTGATCTTCCTGGCGGCCTTAAAGGGGGTCCCGGAGGATTTATATGAGGCGGCGGCCATCGATGGCGCCGGGAAATGGAGACAGTTCTTCAGCATTACGGTTCCGCTTATTACCCCGGTTATTTTCTACAACCTGGTTACCCAGCTGTGTCAGGCGTTCCAGGAATTCAACGGACCGTTCATCATTACCCAGGGCGGACCGCGTAATTCGACCATGCTGATCTCCATGCTGATTTATAACAATGCGTTCAAGAGCTACGAGATGGGTCTGGCGAGCGCTCAGGCATGGCTGCTGTTCCTGATTGTTATGACGTTTACAGGCATTGCATTCTTCAGCCAGAAGCACTGGGTCTACTATTCAGATGAGGACGGGAGGTAAAAAAGATGACGAGAGAGGCAAGAAAGACTGTCAATACGATCGTGCGCTACGTAGTGCTGATCGTAGTGGGCTTCATCATGATTTATCCGCTGATCTGGATGGTTGGGGCTACCTTTAAAACGAATAATGAGATATTCAGCGGGATTGGTTTCATCCCGAAGAATCCGACGCTGGACGGTTATAAGAACGCGTTGAAAAGCTATGGCGGTGATATTGATATCTTTAAAGCCATGATTAATACGTATTCCATCGTTTTGCCGAAGGTGGTATTCACGATTGTATCCGCCACCATAACGGCATACGGCTTCGCCAGGTTTGAATTCAGGGGCAAAAAGCTGCTCTTTGCAGTTCTGATGTCCACACTGTTCCTTCCCCAGGTCGTGTTAAATGTGCCGCAGTTCGTCCTGTTCAATAAGTTTGGCTGGATCGATTCCCCGATTTATCTGGCGCTGATCGTACCGACACTGTTTGCGACGGACACCTATTTCGTATTCATGCTGATTCAGTTCTTAAGAAATATTCCCAAGGAGCTGGAGGAAGCGGCTACCATCGACGGATGCGGTTCTGTCAAGACCTTATGGTATGTGATCGTGCCGATGCTAAAGCCATCAATTGTATCGTGTGCATTATTTCAGTTTATGTGGTCTTCCAATGACTTTATGGGACCATTGCTTTACGTCAACACACCGGCCCGCTACCCGGCGTCCATCTTTGTTAAGATGTCCATGGATGCAGATACCGGCTTTGAGTGGAACCGTGTGCTGGCCATGTCCCTGATTTCCATTATACCGTCTCTGATCGTGTTCCTGCTGGCTCAGGATCAGTTTATCGACGGTATCGCGGCAGGCGGCGTAAAGGGTTAAGTGAATGGGCGGAGGCTGCTGTACCTCCGTCTTTCTTTATTTGGTGCAGTTCACAGCCTGGTCGGTCTCTGCTTCCCTTTAAAGTAAAACTCAGAGAATTAAGGTGTTGCAATCTTCGGACGTCAAAGGTATACTAAATCTATTACGTATTTGTGGCAGGGAGTGTGGAATATGGCAGTTACGATCAAGGATGTGGCAAAAAAAGCGGGAGTGTCTTACTCTACGGTATCCAGAGCCTTAAATGATCCGAATGCGGACAAGTCCGATAAAAAGAAACGTATTTTGAAAATCGCGGAAGAGATGGGATACGTGCCGAATCAGGCGGCGATTCAGCTGAAGATGTCACGGTCCTACGTGATTGGTCTTTACTTCTCCACCATCAGCAAGATGAGTTCCCCCTTCGTTCTGCACGATGTGCTGACCGGTGTCTACAGCGTGGTGGGGAGCAAATATAATGTCATTGTCAAAGGTATCGATATGCATGAGCCGGGAACGCTGAATCCCTCCTTTTTGGACGGAATTATCGTGCTTACGCAGAAGGACGATGATCTGGAATTCATGGATGAAGTCCTGAATAAGGGGATTCCCATGGTAGCCATCTGCCGTACGGTATTTCTGGATGTACCCAACGTTACAACGGATGAGGCCGGAGCCATGGAAAAAGCCATGGATTGCCTTCTGGAAAACGGGCATCGGAAGATCGGCATTATCGAAGGGAATTCGAATCTGGATTCCACCAGGCTGCGTCACCGCGGCTGGCGCGCCTCCATGACAAAACACGGTCTGGATCCAGACAGTCTGCCGGTGGAACACGGTACATACCGCTATGCCAGCGGATATCAGGCGGCCAAAAGGCTTCTGGAACAGGATCTTACGGCAATTTTAAGCTTTAACGATGAGATGGCATTCGGCGCCCGGGAGGCAGTCACCGAGGTCGGCCTAAAGGTGCCGGACGACGTGTCGCTGGTGGGCTTCGACAATTGGGATCTGTCGGGCTATGCGAATATGAAGCTGACTACCGTGGAGCGGAACATGGGCGAGATCGCCCGGGAAGGGACGCGGATTCTGCTGCGCCGTCTGGAGGACGGAATCATCGATAACCGGCGGGTCTATCTGGAAAACAGACTGATAATACGGGAAACCGTGAAGAATTTAAATGCTTAGGTGCTTCGCATTGTGTGCGCCTCTCCGGCGCGGGCCTGACTCGCGGGAGAGGCGCTTTTTTTGAATCCATCTTGCACTTGACATTTACCGAAAATGTGTTATAACCTAATAGTTAGGAACCGAACTATATAGATTCCAAATTCAGCCAAGTACAGGGGGACGCACAATGGATACAGGAAAACTGATCAATAAAATTTCCATACGCCTAAGGCGCAGATCGGAAAAGATGGGGAAAAATCTTGGAATTACAGAGGTTCAGGGGCGGATTCTGGATTTTATCCTGGTTGACGGCAGAGACCGGCCGCTGTATCAGAAAGACATTGAGAAAGAGTTCGGGCTGCGGCCATCGACGGCTACGGAGCTGCTGAAGACGCTGGAGAGCAGAAAGATGATACAGCGGGTCAGCAGTGAAGAGGATGGGAGATATAAGAAAATTCAGTTTACGGAGGCGGCTGAGGACATCCGGTTGGCGCTGCAGCAGGAGATCCAGAAGACGGAGGGACTGCTCGTTGAGGGAATCTCCCGGGAAGATTTAAATACATTTATGAAGGTTGCAGAGAAAATGCTGGAGAACCTGGAACGTTAGGAAGGAGAGAAGTATGTCAAAGCATAACACATTATCGGACGATTTTACTCAGGGAAGTATCGTGGGGAAGCTTGTCAAATTTATGGTACCGGTGCTGGGAGCGTTGATCCTGCAGGCGATGTACGGCGCGGTGGATTTACTCGTCGTGGGGCAGTTTGGAACCGATGCGGGTATCTCGGCGGTGGCGACGGGGAGCAACATCATCAATCTGGTTACATTTGTGATTACCGCTCTTGTGATGGGCGTGACGGTTTTAATCAGCCGTTACCTCGGAGAGAAGCGGAACGAACGGATCGGCGGTGTAATTGGAGGGACGGTCTGCTTTTTTGTGATTTTTACGGCGGTCATCATGGCCCTGCTTCTGTTTCTGGCTCCCGTCTTTGCATCACTGCTCAATGCCCCGGAACAGGCCTACGACCTGACGGTGCAGTATGTGAGAATCTGCGGTGTGGGAATTGTATTCGTGGTGGCTTATAATGTGATCAGCGGTATCTTCCGCGGACTGGGAAATTCGAAGCTGCCGCTGATTTTTGTCCTGATTGCCTGTATCGTAAATGTTATTGGAGATCTGCTTTTCGTGGCAGTTTTTCACATGAATGTGGCGGGCGCTGCGCTGGCCACGATTCTGGCCCAGGCGGTCAGCGTGGTCCTGTCTCTGCTTATCATCCGCAGGCAGAAGCTTCCGTTCACCATTAAGAAAAGTGATATCCGATTTAACCGTGAGATTCTGGTGTTTTTAAAGCTGGGAATACCGCTGGCGCTTCAGGAAATGCTGACAAATATATCATTCTTAATTCTCTGTGCGATTGTAAATGGAATCGGCCTTGAGGCGTCCTCCGGGTATGGAATCGCCCAGAAGGTCATTTCCTTTGTCATGCTGATCCCTTCTGCGCTGATGCAGTCCATGTCGGCCTTTGTGGCTCAGAATGTGGGGGCCGGCAAAGAGGAACGAGCCAGGAAGGCGATGCTCACGGGAATGGGGCTCGGCGTCGGCGTCGGCGTGTTTATCTTTGCGGTTACGTTTTTCAGAGGGGATATCCCGGCGTCGCTGTTTACCTCCAATGAGGCTTATATTGTGCGGGGCGCGGAGTACTTAAAGGGATTCAGCCCGGAGGCCATACTTACCTGTATTGTATTCAGTTATATCGGCTACTTTAACGGCCACGGCATGTCGCTTCCTGTTATGCTGCAGGGAATAACGGCGTCGTTTCTCGTGAGGGTGCCGCTGTCGTATGTGTTCAGCCTGAAAGAAGGGGCCAGCCTGTTTGATATCGGACTGGCGGTTCCGCTGGCTTCGGTGTATGGGATTGTGTTTTTTACGGTGTGGTATGGGTGGTATCGGAAGCGTGCAGGGCAGAAGGGATAAATTACCATTTTATTTGCCATACGCCTCCTCCCGTTATATAATGGGTCATATCGGCCAATGCCGGTAAATAGATCAAGGGAGGTGAAACCAATTTACAGAGGTCATAAACACGATGCGGCGCATTCGATTGATTTCTATGCCTATGAGTCGCGGCTCAGAAGCTGGAATGCGGGGCTTAAGATGGCGGTGGGCATGGCGGCGCTCTGTCTGTGCATCGCGGCGGACAAGCTGTCGGTGTCGGCATTTGTAATCTTTACCATGGCCTGCATTACGGTTATGGCGGGAGGCTTATCGCCTGCACGGTATTTAAAGCTGCTTACGATTCCTCTCACCTTTCTTTTTATGGGGACCGTGGCGATTGCCGCAGGTATTTCGCGCAGGCCCTACGGCGACTGGTATATAAGCGTTCCATGGTTTTCGCTTTATGTGACGAAGGCCGGGCTTTTGCAGGCTGTGCTGCTGTTTACCAGAGCGCTGGGGGCGGTCAGTGCCATGTACATGATGACGCTTGCCACGCCGGCCAGTGAGATGATCGGAGTCTTAAAGCGCATACATGTACCGAAAATGATTGTGGAACTGATGTATCTGATTTACCGCTTTATTTTCGTTCTGAGCGACACCCACAGTCAGATGAAACAGGCCGCTGTTTCCCGGCTGGGAACCTGCGATTTTAGGACATCCTGCCGTACCTTCGGAAGCACCGCCGGCAATCTGCTGGTGGCATCGTTAAAAAGGGCGGACACGTATTATGACTCTCTATTATCCCGGTGCTACGACGGGGATCTCTGTTTCCTGGAGGAAGAGAAGCGGATCAGGGGAAGCCAGGCGGCAGCGGCAGCAGGATACTTACTGCTGATTGCGGCGGTGTGGATCTTACTGTAGTCCGACATCGGAGTGATACAGAGAAAATGAGAGAAAAGGTGGTGAGTATGTGGACGAGAACAAAGGAGATGTGATTCTGGAGACAGAGCATCTCTGCTATTCCTATGACAGCAGGAAAACGGCCCTGCAGGATGTGAACTTATCGATCAGAAAGGGTGAGCGGATCGCGGTACTGGGTTCCAACGGAGCAGGAAAATCCACGTGTTTTCTGAATTTGAACGGCGTGCTGTCACCGGATTCCGGGAAAATCTTATACCGGGGTACCGAAATTACAAAAAAGAATCGGAATGAGCTGCGAAAGCACGTTGGAATTGTGTTTCAGGAGGCGGATAATCAGATTATCGCATCAACGGTGGCCGCAGAGGTTTCATTCGGGCCCATGAATTTAAAGCTTCCGGCCGCGGAGGTGAAACGGCGTGTGGATGAGGCCCTTGCTTGTATGAACTTAGTAGAAATGAAAGACAGGCCGCCACACTATCTCAGCGGCGGTGAGAAGAAACGGGTCTGTATCGCGGATATTGTCGCGATGGAGTCGGAACTCTTCCTGTTTGATGAGCCGACGGCTTCGCTGGACCCTCTGAATACGGCAATATTCGAGGCAGTTCTGGATAAGCTGTGGAATATGGGGAAAACTCTTTTGATTTCAACCCATGATGTGGATTTCGCCTGGAGATGGGCGGACCGGGCGTTGGTATTTGCCGGAGGCCGTCTGATTGCGGATGACTCGCCGCGCCGCATTTTCCAGGAGGAAAGCGTGGTATCGCAGGCGAACTTAAGAAAGCCGGTCCTGATGGATGTGTGCAGCCGGCTGGCGGCCCATGGGCTTGTGCCTGACGGTTCATATGCAAAAGATGCAGAGGAACTGGAACGGCTGCTGTGCCGGCAGCAGGAAGCAGGCAGTTTGAAAATGAGAGCAGACGGCGTTAAATGTATTTGACAGCCGGAGACGTTTTCGTGTACAATACAATAGAATTACGCAAGAGGTGCCTGTGAAATTCTCCGCAGGATAATAGGGAAAAGGGTGAAAATCCCTTACGGTCCCGCCGCTGTAAAAGAGGAGCAGGGCTCGATAAATCACTGGGTAACCGGGAAGATGAGCTGCTGTGATGAACCTTGAGTCAGAAGACCTGCCTGTTGCGATACGATGCGTCCGGTTACGAGCGATGACCGGAGGTCGAAGCCTTTTTTTGCGTCCGGAAAACCGGAGATCTCTGTGAAGACAGGGGATAAGAGCGAAGAAGAGGCTGTCGTCAAAGTACCGGTCTGATGAGTGGGAATCATCGGATGAGGTGCTTATTTTTTTTGAAGGGAGAATAGAGATGACGAAGAAAGAAAAAAGAATCATGACACTTGCAGTCGCATTTGCATTTACGTTCGGCGTTATGCCGGTCTCGTATGCGATGCACATTATGGAGGGGTATCTGCCTTTGGGCTACTGCCTGGTATGGGGAGCTGTCTGTGTGCCGTTCCTGGCCGCCGGATTCTTTTCCATCCGCCGTACACTGGGTGAAAACAGAAAGAACATCACCGTGCTTGCCATGGCCGGGGCGTTTATTTTTGTGATTTCGTCCCTGAAGATTCCGTCTGTTACGGGCAGCTGCTCCCACATGACCGGAACCGGTCTCGGGGCGATCCTGTTTGGGCCGTCGGCAGTGAGCATCCTTGGAATTATCGTATTGATTTTCCAGGCGGTTTTACTGGCACATGGGGGACTCACCACGCTGGGTGCCAATACCTTCTCTATGGCGATTGCTGGTCCGTTCGTGGCTTTTGGGATCTATAAATTATGCGGAAAGTTAAAGGTAAACCGCTACGTATCCGTATTTCTTGCGGCTGCCCTTGGCGATCTGTTTACATACTGCGTAACCAGCCTTCAGCTGGCGCTGGCCTATCCTGCAGAGCAGGGCGGTGTGGCTCTGTCTGCGGCGAAGTTTTTAGGCGTGTTTGCGCCGACACAGCTGCCGCTGGCCATCATTGAAGGACTTCTCACTACTGTTATCATCATAGCGCTGGAATCCTACGCCGGGCCGGAGCTTTCCAGTATCGGATTTGCAAAGGAGGCAAAATAAGATGGATAAGAATAAAAAAATCATTGTAACCGTTTTACTGGTCATTGCCTGCCTGATCGCAATTATTCCGCTGTTCGCGTTAAAAGGCGCAGAATTCGGCGGATCCGACGATGCGGGAAGCCAGATGGTGGCTGAAATCCGTGGAGAAGAGTATGAGCCGTGGTTCACCCCGGTAATGGAAACCCTGATTCAGGGCGAACTCCCGGGTGAGGTGGAAAGCCTGCTGTTCTGCATTCAGACCGGGATCGGCGTCGGCATCATGGCCTTTGTCATGGGACGTTTCGTAGAGCGGAAGAAATGGATGACAAAAGAAAATAAAGCAAGAAAATAAATAAAACAAGCAGTTTTATAGAGCCGGGGAATTCTATCTGATGGAATTTCCCGACTTTTTTTTTGGCTGCGGCTGCAAGTCGGACAGCCAGAAGGCGAGATCGGGAGATAAGAGGAAGGGGGATGGAAAAAATTGGACTGTCGGAAAGCTCGCAGGCAGCAAGAAATGTGACAAAAATGTTCTTGTTTTCTGGTATGATAGAGAAAAAACAGGAGGCGGGGATCATGGCGAGTGAATTGGGAGCTGCGAATTACGAGGAGGCGGTCGATGGGAATGGAAAGATGGGGAGCAGAATGGGTGACAAATGGAGTGACAGGATGAATCACACACCAACTAATATAGAAGAAATAACTGCAGTTATTGATTATATCGAAGAACATCTGATGGAGGAGCGGCTGGATTTAGAAAGTATTGCTGCGGCTTTCAGCTATTCCAGATACCATTTGCACCGCATGTTTGCATCTGTTACCGGTTTTCCCATGCATACCTATCTTATGAGGCGCAGGCTGACTGAGGCGGCCCGTATGCTGGTGTTTTCGGAACAGCCTGTTCTGGAAATTGCGCTGGCTTCCGGATACGAAACGCAGCGCTCGTTTTCAAGGGCGTTTCAGAAGTATTTTAAACACAGTCCATCCCAATACCGTAAGAAAGGTGATTTTTTCCCGCTGCAGCTGAAATACGATGCCTCCCGCCGGGAAAAACTGCGGGGGGACAGGATACTCGAGGTAGCCATGACGGAGGCGAAGACGATATCCATCGTCGGCTTCTGCGGTTCCACAAAGGGCGGTTTCTCTGTAATCGGCAGGTGCTGGAGGCGGCTTCATGCGAAAAAGGACCGTATCTCCGGTCGCACGGACGAGGAATTTCTAATTGGGGTAAATGACTACTCTTATTATCCCTGCCAGGGAATGGATAAGGTGTTCCGGTATATTGCGGGAGCAGAGGTCGCTGAAGAACACACGGTTCCCAGGGGAATGCAGGAATTTACACTCCCGGCCGGCCGTTATGCTGTGTTTTCCTTCCGCGGAAGGAATGAGGACAGCCTTCAGCCGGTGGTGGAATACATCTATGGGGAGTGGTTTCCTGAATCCACCTGCCGGTTTGACGACGGCAGACGGTATGATTTTGCAAGGTATGGGGAACGGTTGGACGAAAAGGGGGAAAGTGATATTCAGTTATGGGTGCCGGTTATCTGAGCACCCATTTTTTCGTCCATAGGAAAGTTTGTTCTATGAATGAAAAATCAACCGGGGGACAGCGTGCCCCGCACCCTGTTCTTCATCAGATCAGTCAGACAGATTGATTCCCGTAATCATCATCGTTCCATTTACATCATTGAACACAACCGCCCCGTTTTCGCCCATCATCACGCCAGCCCCGAAGGAGTCAAGCTGCGATTCCTGTACCGCGGCGATGGTGTCCTTCATCTTCTGGGTAAACAGAGTGTCTGAGCCGAGGGCGATCAGGTCATCCCGTGTCTCAAGCTCGCGGCCATCCCCTGATTCCAGGGATATATAGACCGGATAGCCGCAGAGATCTGCAAAACCTTCCAGATCAGCCGACGCAACGGCCTTTTTTATTTTTAGAGCAAATGCGGCTGCTCTCTCGGATTCTGTTTCTGAAGCGTTTTCTTCCCCCGTTTCACTGGACTGCTCCGAAGGCGAAAGGGAAGCTGCCCCGGTATCATCAATTGAAGTTTCGTCGCTATCTGTTGGTTTGGCGGAGAAGGTTTCTCCGTTATCCGTATCTTTTTCATATGTAGAAGAGACTGTCTCGGAAGAAGCGGATGACGCCGGTGCAAACGCGCAGCCGGAAATGCCCATGGATACTGACAGCGCGAGCGCGGCCAGCCTGTTTAAATGCTTCATATAGATAGGTCCTCCTTTTCATGTATTCAGTGGCAGTATATCATTCCGACAGAGCGGAATCAACTTGAGAATGATTCTTATGGATCAGATCTGGTGGAAATTTTCATCTGAAAATTTCCACCAAGATTAATCTTTTCTATTGTCCTGGAAAATGCTATACTAACATTATCTATTGTCTAAGGAGAGACTGTTAAATGAAAAAATTGATATCATGGAATGTTAATGGCCTGCGCGCCTGCGTAGGTAAAGGTTTTTTAGATTATTTTCACGAGGTGAAGGCGGATATTTTCTGCATACAGGAGAGCAAGCTTTCAGAGGGACAGATCGAGCTGGATCTGCCGGGCTACCATCAGTACTGGAATTACGCGGAGAAGAAAGGCTATTCGGGAACCGCCATGTTTACGAAGGAGGCGCCGATATCTGTTGCATACGGCATCGGAATAGAGGAACACGATCACGAGGGCCGTGTTATTACAGCGGAATTTCCCGAATATTACGTAGTTACCTGCTACACTCCCAACTCCAAGGACGGGCTGGCGCGCCTGCCATACCGTATGACGTGGGAGGATGCATTTCTTCAGTATTTAAAAGGGCTGGAAGAGAAGAAGCCGGTTATTTTCTGCGGTGATTTAAATGTGGCACATAAGGAGATCGACTTGAAGAATCCGAAGACAAACCGCAAGAATGCGGGATTCACAGACGAAGAACGCGGCAAGTTTACAGATCTTCTGGAGGCCGGATTCATTGACACCTTCCGCTGGTTCTATCCTGACAGAGAGGATATTTACTCCTGGTGGTCCTACCGGTTCAGTGCCAGATCCAAGAACGCAGGATGGAGAATTGACTATTTCTGCGTATCAGAATCGTTAAAGGAGAGGCTGGTCAGTGCGGATATCCATACGGAGATACTCGGCTCCGACCATTGCCCGGTGGAACTGGTGATAGAATAGAAAAAAGTGGATTCTATGGGGGAATGGGAATGTACGGTAAAAAAGGGGACACTTGGTTTACAATCATTTTTTGCGGCTGTTTTCTTCTGATTGGCGTCGTATTTACAGGCATAGCCATTTGTTTCCTGTTCGGCGACGATGCCAGTGCGGGAGCCATAACCGCGGGCTTTGGATTTATGGGGGTGCTCTTTGTTGGCATCGGAGCAGCCTTTCTGCTTGGCCGGAACAGAAAAAAACGCATTGCTGAGAAGGTACGCACAGAAGGAAGACGGCTTGACGCTGTAGTTACCAGTGTGAATGTGAACACTTCGTATTCCATGAACGGGCGGAATCCATTTGTGGTGAACTGCCAGGTTACGGATGGGACGACGATTCATACATTCCGAAGCCAAAACATCTGGTTTGACCCGTCACCGGCTATCTGGACCGGCATGGATATTTCGGTCTATGTAAATCGGGATAATTATGATGAATACTGGGTGGATACTGATACGCCGCTTGCATCCACAGAAGTGATCAGCCATTGACGGCGATGAATAAGGAACGGAGAGACGAATTACAAAGATGAATTTATTAACGATAGAACATTTGACAAAATCATACACCGAGCGGCTGCTCTTTGACGATACCAGCTTCAGCATCAATGAGGGAGAGAAGATCGGCCTTATCGGGATCAATGGAACGGGGAAATCGACGCTTTTGAAGATTGTGGCGGGGCTGGAGGAACCGGATGACGGAAGCGTGGTGCGCGGACGTAATCTGGATATCCGGTTTTTATCTCAAAATCCGAAGTTTCATGACGGCGATACGATCCTGGAAAGCATTGTCCGTGAAAATGAGGGACACGCTCATGTGTGGGACTTAGAGAGCCAGGCAAAGACGATGCTTACAAAGCTGGGATTCACGGATTTTGACGACCGTGTGGAGACCCTTTCGGGAGGCCAGAGAAAACGGGTGGCGCTGGTAAGCGTCCTTCTTTCCACGGCGGATTTACTGGTATTGGACGAGCCGACCAACCATTTAGACAGCGCCATGGCGGACTGGCTGGAGACGTATCTGCGCCGGTTTAACGGAGCGCTCTTAATGGTAACTCATGACCGGTATTTCCTGGACAGTGTGACGAACCGGATTGTGGAGCTGGACAAGGGCAAATTATACAGCTATCAGGCCAATTACGAGGGCTATCTGGAACTGAAGGCCCAGCGCCTCGATATGGAACAGGCCACGGAACGCAAACGCCAGTCCCTCTTAAGGGTGGAGCTGGAATGGATGCAGCGCGGCGCACGGGCCAGGTCAACCAAGCAGAAGGCCCATATTGAACGGTTTGAAACACTGAGGGACCAGAAGGGGCCGGAGGCGGATCAGAACGTGGAGCTGGACTCCGTTTCCAGCCGGCTGGGCCGCACGACAGTGGAGCTGGAGGACATCAGCAAGGCCTATGGCGACAAGGTTCTGATGAAGGATTTCACCTATATTTTCCTGAAAAATGACCGCATCGGCATCATCGGTCCCAATGGAAGCGGAAAATCCACGCTGATGAAGATTATAGCCGGATGGCTGGAGCCGGACGCGGGTAATGTGACCGTCGGACAGACCGTCAAGATGGGATATTTCTCCCAGGAAAATGAAGCTATGGACGGAAGCGTCAAGGTAATCGACTATATTCGCGGTGCCGCAGAGTATGTGAAGACAAAGGACGGCAGCATCAGCGCGTCTCAGATGCTGGAGCGCTTTCTCTTCCCCTCCAGTGTGCAGTATACGGTGATCGACAAACTTTCGGGAGGAGAGAAACGGCGGTTATACCTGCTTCGCATCCTGATGGAAGCGCCGAATATCCTGCTTCTGGACGAGCCGACCAATGACCTGGACATTCAGACGCTGACGATTCTCGAGGATTATTTGGACAGCTTTCAGGGAATTGTTATCACGGTCTCCCATGACCGGTATTTCCTGGACCGTGTGGTACGGCGGATCTTCGCATTTGAGGGCGAGGGCCGGGTGACTCAGTATGAGGGCGGTTACACGGATTATCAGGCGGCTTTTGCGGAGAAGTACCCGGAGGGGATGCTGCCGGCGGGAATGGGGACTGGCAAGAAGTCTTCCGATGGAAATGAGGGGAAGAAGACCACCGAAAAGCCCAAAGGAGAGAAAAAACTCCGGTTCTCATTTAAAGAACAGAGAGAATGGGACACAATAGAAGATACCATAGCAGCTGTGGAAGAAAAGATCGCCGATCTGGACGCACAGATTGAAAAAAGTGTTAGCAATTATACGAAATTGAATGAATTGATGGAAGAAAAGAGAATACAGGAACAGCTTCTCGAAGAAAAGATGGAACGCTGGATGATTCTTAACGATCTGGCGGAACGGATCGAGAAGCAGTAACTCGTCTTATGGCGGACCGCCGGAACGAGAAATGAAACCACCGGCAGATAGAGGAGATAAGCGGTATGGAAGGATATAGAATTGCTAAGCAGGACAACAGAATTTATTCCATGGGACTTACCGGAGTTGATGGCGGGATTCATGTGTGTGTAGCCGCACAGGGAGAGGTGTGTGATCTTCTATTATACCACAACGGGGAGGAGACAGAATATGCACGGCTGCATTTCCCGCAGGAGGCAAAGCGCGGGGATGTCTGGAACATGACTGTTCTCGGCGACTTTTCAGGACTGGAGTACTGCTTCGAGCTTGACGGAAAGCTGCTTGCCGACCCTTACGGAAAACAGTTTACCGGAAGAGAGGTCTGGGGTGATTTATCTGCGGCAGAGCGTCCCATGAGATCGCCAGTCGTTGCGGAGGACTTCGACTGGGAGGGAGATAAGCCTTTAAAGATTCCATATGAAGAGATGATTCTTTACCGGGCGCATGTGAGGGGATTTACTAAAAATCCCGCTTCCAGAGCGAAAGACAAGGGGACTTTCCGTGCGTTGATTGAAAAGATTCCGTATCTAAAAGAGCTGGGAGTTACGAGTCTGGAGCTTCTCCCTGTAAATGAATTTTCGGAGCTGATGATGCCGGAGCATGTGGATGGAAATCCTTACGCTGTGGATAAACCCACTGGAAAATTGAATTATTGGGGATATACCTCCGGTTATTATTTCGCACCGAAGGCTTCCTATTGTTCGGGAAAGGAAAAACACCCGGTAACGGAGTTCAAAAACCTTGTGAAGACGTTTCATAAAGAGGGCCTGGAACTGATTATAGAGCTTTACTTTACCGGGAAGGAAAATCCTGCGTTTGTCCTCGATGCGGTCCGTTACTGGACGGAGGAATTTCATGTGGATGGAGTTCATCTGGTAGGATTTACTCCCAATGATCTGATCGGACGCGACCCGTATCTGAGCGGAACAAAGCTGTTTGCCACCTCCTGGCTCGGTGTTCCGGGCGGGCATGAGAAGCATCTGGCAGAGTATAACGATGGTTTTCTGGTAGACATGCGCCGGGCCTTAAAGGGCGATGAGGATGAGATGAATCATCTGATCTTCCGAAGCAGGCGCAATCCTGCAGAGTTCGGTGTGGTCAATTATATGGCTAATACCAACGGATTTACGCTGATGGACATGGTGTCGTATGATACGAAGCATAATGAGGCTAACGGCGAGGGCAATCAGGACGGCAATCCCTATAATTACTCCTGGAACTGTGGTGTGGAAGGGCACACAAGGCGTAAGAAGATTGTGGAGCTGCGGAAGAAGCAGATCAGGAATGCACTCCTGATGCTGTTCTTAAGCCAGGGAACGCCGCTTCTGCTGGCCGGGGACGAGTTCGGCAATTCCAAGGACGGCAACAACAATTCCTACTGCCAGGACAATGAGGTCTCGTGGCTGAACTGGAATCTTTTGAAAACCAACCGGGATATCTATGAGTTTACGAAGGCGGTGATTGCCTTCCGGAAGAGTCATCCGGTATTCCATATGGCCACAGAGCCGAAGGTTATGGATTACTTATCCTGCGGCAGGCCGGATGTCTCCTACCATGGCGTAAAGGCGTGGCGGCCGGAATTTGAGAATTTCCGGAGGCAGATCGGCATTATGTACTGCGGAGAATATGGAAAGAAACCGGATGGGACCGCGGACGACAGCTTCTTTGTCGCATATAATATGCACTGGGAGCCGCATGAGTTTGATTTGCCCAATCTGCCTAAGAAGCAGAAATGGCATATTGTGTTTAATACCGACGAAAAAGACAGCAATGGAATGTATCCGGAGGTTTCAGTGTCTGCGGATGGCGGTGAGCTGGACGGTGGAATGCCGGTGATGGAGACCAGGCAGTTTGAGGTTCCGCCCAGGACGATTGTGGTGTTTGTGGGTAGATGATGGCGGTAAACGCTTAACAAAGAAGAGCAGGCTTAAGTCTGGACAGATACCAATCTGTCGGGAGCTCAGCCTGCTCTTCTTTCTGACTTTTTTAGTCTTCAGGATACACAAGATGCTTCTCATCAATGCCATATAAAACCTGATCCAGGTATTTCCCCGCGATATACTTTGCCATCCCCAGATTCATATCGAGGTAGTTTCCGCAGTCTCTGGCAGCGGCCCCGGGGACCTCGCCTTCAAAATCGCGGATGAACTCGAAAAGCTCCGTCATGAGCGGGACGATGTCCTTTGACTCATAATCCCCGGACAGGAGCAGGTAGAAACCGGTGCGGCAGCCCATGGGGCCGAAATAGAGGACACGGGAGCTGTACTCCGCGTGATTTCTTAAAAATGTTGCGCCCAAATGTTCTATGGTATGAATTTCAGCGGTATTGATAACCGGCTCGTAATTCGGCCGGGTCATGCGTAAATCAAAGGTCGTGACGGTATGGCCGCCGACGGTATCTTTCCTCGAGACATAGATGCCCGGAAGAAGTTTTAAATGATTGATGGTAAAGCTCGTTATTTTATCCATAAAACGTCTCCTTTCAGCAGTTCATAAATACTTGCCTGTATCAGTATAACGGATGGAAACGGGAAATGGAAGGGCAGCTGTCCGCTTTTATTAAATTTCATGCATGAAAAGCAATTTTTGACTCATACCATAGTAGGAGAGATGGGGAAGGAGCGTCAGCATGGAAGAATGGTTTCATTTATCAGAAGAAGAAGCACTGGGGCGCTTAGAGGCGGCGAGATCCGGGCTTTCTTCCCGGGAAGCGGCAGTGCGGAAGGAGGAATTTGGGCCGAATGCCCTTCGGGCGGGGGAAAAACGGAGTGCCCTCCAGGTATTTCTGGACCAGTTTAAGGATCTTCTGGTCATCATTTTAATCATAGCGGCAGTCATCTCCATGATATCGGGAGATGTGGAGAGCACCGCAGTCATATTCGCGGTGCTCCTTTTAAATGCGGTTCTGGGCACAGTAGAACACCAGAAAGCAGAAAAGTCTTTAGACAGTTTAAAATCTCTCTCCGCGCCCATGGCGGGGGTCCTTCGTGACGGCCGGAGGCAGGAGATTCTGTCCTCCGACGTGGTGCCGGGAGATATTCTCCTGTTGGAGGCCGGGGATATGGTGGCGGCAGACGGGCGTCTCCTGGAGACGTATTCCCTGTTAGTGAACGAGAGTTCCCTGACGGGAGAATCCATCAATGTGGAAAAGAAGACAGGGAAGATCAGGACAGAAAAGGTACCGCTGGCAGAACAGCACAATATGGTATTTTCCGGCTCTCTGGTGGCGGCGGGGCGCGGTACCGTTCTGGTTACCGGCACCGGCATGAACACCGAGATCGGAAGAATCGCCGCGCTGATGAACAGCACAGGGGAGAAGAAGACGCCTCTTCAGATCAGTCTGGATCAGTTCGGCAGCCATCTGGCGGCGGGAATCCTGATCATCTGTGCTCTGGTCTTCGGACTCAGCATTTACCGGAAGATGCCGGTGCTGGATTCGCTGATGTTTGCTGTGGCGCTGGCGGTGGCGGCCATACCGGAGGCGCTCAGCTCCATTGTCACCATCGTGCAGGCCATGGGAACGCAGAAGATGGCGAAGGAACACGCGATTATCAAGGACTTAAAGGCCGTGGAGAGCCTGGGATGCGTCTCGGTTATCTGCTCCGACAAGACGGGAACACTGACACAGAACAGAATGACGGTGGAGGAAGTTTATGTAAACAACCGCCTCTATCCGCCGGAAAATCTCAGCCTGGAAAATCTGGTTCAGCGGTACTTACTTTATGATGCGGTCCTGACGAATGATGCTTCCTGCGCGGACGGGAAAATGCTGGGTGATCCAACGGAGGCGGCTCTCGTCGTTATGGGGCGGAAACTCGGAATCCAGGAAACAGAGCTGAGGCATTCCATGCCGAGAATCGGAGAGCTTCCGTTTGACTCTGACCGGAAGCTGATGACCACCGTGCACCGTGTTGACGGCGTACGGGTGATGTTTACCAAGGGAGCCCTGGATATTCTGCTTCCCCGCTGTGAATCGATCCTGACAGGAGAAGGCGTCCGCGTGATGCGGGAAAATGACCGCCAGCGGATCAACGCGCAAAATCTCGATTTCTCGCGGCAGGGGCTGCGCGTTCTCACCTTTGTATACAAAAAAATGGGAGAAAAGGAGATTCTGACGGAGAAGTCGGAATCAGGATACATATTTTTAGGAATGACAGCGATGATGGATCCGCCGAGACCGGAATCGAAAAATGCGGTCTTAAATGCCAGACGTGCCGGAATCAGGCCGGTCATGATTACGGGGGATCATAAGATCACGGCGGCGGCCATTGCGGAGAAGATTGGAATATTAAACGAAGGCGGAATCGCCGTGAGCGGTCCTGAGCTGGACGACATGGCGGATGAGGAGCTGGACCGGAATCTGGAACGGATCAACGTGTACGCCCGGGTATCCCCGGAGCATAAGATCAGAATCGTCAGCGCATGGCAGCGAAAGGGCCATATTGTAGCCATGACGGGAGATGGCGTCAATGACGCGCCCGCTCTTAAGAAGGCCGACATCGGTGTGGCCATGGGAAAGATGGGAACGGAGGTCTCCAAAGACGCGGCTTCCATGATCCTGACGGATGATAACTTTGCTACTATTATCAAGGCCGTAGCCAACGGCCGAAATGTATACCGCAATATCCGAAATGCAATCAAATTCCTGCTGTCCGGCAACATGGCGGGGATTTTAAGCGTCTTGTATACATCCCTGATGGCGCTGCCGACGCCATTTGCGCCGGTGCACCTCCTGTTTATCAACCTGGTGACGGATTCCCTTCCGGCCATTGCTATCGGTATGGAGAAGGCGGAGCCGGGGCTTCTGACGAAAAAGCCGAGAAATCCGAAGGAAGGAATTCTGACGAAACGGTTCATCCTTCAGATTCTCCTCCAGGGGGCGCTCATAGCAGTCTGCACGATGACCGCCTATCATACCGGCCTGGCCACGGGCAGCGAGGCGGCGGCCAGTACCATGGCGTTTTCCACCCTGACCCTGGCGAGACTGTTCCATGGCTTCAACTGCCGCAGCTCTCACTCCATCTTTAAGATTGGCCTGATGAGCAACTTATACAGTATCATGGCGTTTGAGGCAGGAGTGGTGCTTCTGGCCGCGGTTCTGTTTGTACCTGGGCTTCAGACCCTGTTCTCCGTAGCCGATCTATCAGTGAGACAGCTGCTCACCATTGTTATATTTGCGGTGGTGCCGACGCTGGTGATCCAGGCTTTTAAGACGGTGCGGGAGAGTATGCGGTAAAGGCGGGAATCTGCTGTATGTTTATTAAGCTGCTGTGATTTGAAAAATAACAGGCGTTCCGGAAATTGGTTTCGGAACGCCTTTCTGCGGCAAAATAGTACCAAAATCCGCTGGTTTTCAATGCCAGAAATGCTCATATCACCCTTTTTCAGGAGATGTCTGTAAATTTTAGAAACTACTTGAGAAAAAACACAAAATGCGATACGATAATACTATTATAGTTTTATTCTGTAACGTGGTTATTCAGCCTTCAGGAACGGACAGTCCGGGGGAGGAGAAGGGGCCGGAATGCGCGGTAGTCCCGGTAAAATGAAGATTTCGTGACAGAATTACGAAAGGACAAGAGAAGATGAAGTGGAAATACATAGCAAAACGGCTTCTGATTGCCATACCTACTTTTTTAGGGATTACGGTGCTGGCCTATTTTATTCTGAATCTGGCCCCCGGATCACCTCTGGACGCACTTCTTGCGGATCCCAAGATATCTCCTGCGGAACTGGAACGAAAACGGATTGCCCTTGGGCTTGACAAGCCTGTGGTCATCCAGTATTTCAGCTGGCTGAATCTGCTGCTTCATGGAGACTTAGGCTTCTCCTACAGCACCCAGAGACCGGTGGCGGCCATGATCGGAGAGCGTCTTCCGGCTACGGCATGTCTGGCAGGAGCATCGATTCTGCTGTCTCTGATTGTAGCGATTCCCCTGGGAATTTACGCGGCATCCAAACCGAATTCAAAGAGAGATTACGTTTCGGGCGGTATTTCACTCTTAATGATGGCGACTCCGAACTTCTTTGTGGGTCTGGTGTTTATCTATCTGTTTGCCATCGTATTCAAGATTCTTCCCTCAGGAGGAATGTACGATTCGGCGGGAGTGAAATCAGGCGCGGCACTGATGCGCCACATGATCATGCCCTGTCTTGTGCTGTCCTTCCAGCAGATCGGCGGGTGGGTCCGCCACATGCGCAGCAGTATGCTGGAGGTCATGCAGGAGGACTATATCCGGACCGCTCGTTCCAAGGGTCTGAAAAAATGGGGCGTTATCTACAAACATGGATTGAAAAACGCATTGATTCCGGTAATTACGGTGGTGGGTATGTCCATCCCGTCGCTGGTCGGCGGCGCCGTTATTACGGAGCAGGTATTCGGATGGCCAGGTGTCGGGTCTTTGATGGTTACCGCCATCAATGGCCGGGATTATCCGGTTATTATGGGAATCACCGTCATGATTGCGGCGGCGGTTCTGATCGCCAATATCTTAACCGATGTGGCCTACGGGCTTTTAGATCCGCGCATCAGCTATAAATAGGAGGGTAGACGAATGAAAAAAAGAGAGAATGAAAGCTACCTTTCCGAGGTACTTAGCAAACTGACGGAGCACAAGATGGCCATGGTTGGACTTTTTGTCATCACACTGGAGATCATTCTTGTGGTGGTGCTCCCGTTTATCATGCATTTAAATCCTTACGATTCGGATTATACGGCATTTTCCGCGGCGCCGAGCGGTCTCCATATTCTCGGCACGGATGCTATCGGGCGCGATATCTTTGCCAGACTGGTTTACGGAGGCAGGACCTCCCTTCTGGTAGGCTTATTGTCTACCATTATCAGCTGCGCCATCGGCGTTCCGCTGGGACTGATCGCAGGTTACTTCAGGGGCAAGGCGGAGATCGCCATCATGCGTGTGGCGGATATCTTCATGTCCTTCCCATCCATCGTCTTAATCCTGGTGCTGGTGGCTGTGATCGGACCGTCCATCTGGTCGGTTACCATCGTAATCGGCGTGCTGGGATGGACCCAGTTTGCCAGACTGATCTATGCCAATGTGCTTTCTGTCTCGGAAAAGGAATATGTGGAGTCTGCGAGGGCGATCGGTACTTCCAATTATAAGATTATTACGAAGTACATTTTGCCGAACTCCTTTGCCCCGATTCTGATCGCCATCACCTTTCAGATGGCCAGCGCGATCTTAATGGAATCATCTTTAAGCTTCCTTGGAATGGGTGTACAGCCGCCGGGAGCCAGCTGGGGCAATATGCTTTATGACGCTCAGTCGATTACGGTTCTTTCCAAACGGCTCTGGATCTGGATGCCGCCGGGAATTGCGCTGCTTATTACGGTGCTCAGCATCAATTTCCTGGGAGACGGAATCCGGGATGCTCTGGATCCGAAGATCAAAATTTAAATCAGGTAGTTATATCTACACATAAAAGGAGGATTCTATGAGAAAAAGTAAGAGTAAAATAACAAGATTGACAGCCATCGTCATGGCGGGGGCCATGGTACTGGGGCTGAGCGCCTGCGGCGGCAAGAACGCTGACAACGGTACGACGGCAGCAGGAAATTCCGGAACCACTCAGGCGGCGGGAGAAACCACCGCAGCACAGGGGTCGACAGGCGCGGCAGCGGGTGAGAAGGTGATCACGGCTGCGGTCAGCACCGCATGGGATACCATGATGCCGCTTAATACCACCAGCAACTATACCCGTATGATCTGCGATCAGATTTACGATCGTCTGACACAGTCCAACGCAGACGGAACGTATGAGGGACGTCTTGCCAAATCCTGGAGCGTGAATGAGGATTCCAGCGCGGTAACATTTGAACTGTATGACAACGCCGTATGGTCTGACGGAGAACCGGTTACGGCCGAGGACGTTGTGTTCAGCTATCAGATGTATTCCGATCCTAATGTAGACGCCAAGAGCCGTTACCATTTAGAGTATATCGCCGGCGTGGATGATTCCGGCGCGGAGCTTTCCGAGGATTCCATTGAAGTAACTGCAAACGGTGACTATGAGGTTACCTTCCAGTTAAAGAGTTCCATGTTCGTGGACACCTTCCTTCAGGATATTGATACGGTTTTCATCATCCCGAAGCATATTTTCGAAGGCAAGACGGCGCAGGAGATTAACTCCCCTGATTTATGGGCAAAGCCTGTTGGCTCCGGTCCATTTATCTATGACAGTGAGATCAACGGTGAGAGAATGGAATTTGTCAAGAATCCGAACTACCACTTAGGCGCGCCGAAGATTGACCGTCTCGTAATCCGTGTGACCGATTCCGCCAGTATGCTGGCCGGCTTAATCAACGGAGATCTCGATTTGATCGGCTACGGTTCCATTCTGATCGACGACTGGGATCTGGCTAATGAGCAGGAAAATCTGGTTGCGGAGTCCATTCCTACGACTTCCTATACCACACTGATCTTTAATACACAGAAACCGTATCTGACACAGGAAGTACGCCAGGCCCTGAGCATGGCGATCAACCGTCAGGTTCTCGTAGACGCCCTGCTGCAGGGCCAGGGCCAGCAGGTCATCACTCCGATTGCACCGATGAGCCCGTATTACAACAAAGATGTAACGGTATGGTACGATCCAGACAAGGCGAAGTCCATGCTGGAAGAAGCGAAGTTCCCGTTTGATCAGACTCTGACCTTCTATATTGCGGCAGGAAACAGTATCACGGAGCGTACAGCGGCTCTGATCGTACAGGATTTACAGAAGGTCGGCGTTAAGGTTCAGATTGAGCAGGTAGACTTCCCGACACTCATGAGCAACATGTTAGACGGCAAGCACGATATGGGAACCATCGGATCCGGCGGAACCTTAGACCCGAGCGAGAGCCGTGAGATGATCCATCCGGAGAGCTCCGTCAACTTCTGCCAGTTAAGAGATACCGAGATGACAGACGTAATCGACAAGGGCAACGCAGAGCTTACCTTTGAAGCCAGAAAACCGTACTTTGATGAGTATCAGGTGATGGTTAAAGAGCGTTCCGCCATGGCTTATCTGTATACAAAGAATACATTAACTGTTCATAACAAGAGAATCACAGGCATCAACGCAGAGAATTTCGATTCCCTGAACTGGTCGACCTGGAACTGGGATGTACAGTAAGGAACTTAAGAATAAAAGTTAAGAGGGAAAATTTATGGATTCATTGCTTACGGTGGACAGTTTACAGGTCCAGTTTAATACAAAAAAAGGAATTAATACAGCGGTTGACGGCATCAGCTTTTCGGTTGGAAAAGGCGAGATACTGGGAATCGTGGGAGAATCGGGCTGCGGTAAGAGCGTAACCAGTTTGTCGATCCTGCGGCTTTTAGGAACGAACGCCCGGATATCCCAGGGAAGTGTTAAGCTGGAAGGCAGGGAGCTGCTCTCCCTGTCTGAAGATGATATGTGTAAGATCCGGGGCAATGAGATTGCCATGATTTTCCAGGACCCGATGACGGCGCTCAATCCGACTCTGACCATCGGCGACCAGCTGATCGAGCCTCTGGTGATTCACCAGGGCTTCAACAAGAAGGACGCCAGGAAGGAGGCGGTCGAGGTTCTGAAAAAAGTAGGAATCTCGGCGCCGGAAAAGCGGCTGAAGGAGTATCCTCACCAGCTCTCCGGCGGTATGCGCCAGAGGGTCATGATCGCCATGGCCGTGTCCTGTGCGCCCAAGCTTCTGATCGCGGACGAGCCGACCACGGCGCTTGACGTGACGATTCAGGCTCAGATTCTGGAGCTTATGCTGGATTTAAGGCAGAAGATGGATACGGCGGTCATTCTCATCACCCATGACATGGGCGTAGTGGCCGAGACCGCGGATAATATTCTGGTTCTTTACGCGGGCAAGGTTGTGGAATACGGATCGGTGAAAGAGATATTCAATACACCCAAGCATCCGTATACAAAGGGGCTTTTAAGCTCCATACCGCCTTTGGAAGAGGATGTGGAGGAACTGAACACCATAGAGGGAACGGTGCCCGGGCCAGGACAGATGCCGGTCGGCTGCCGTTTTAGCCCAAGATGCCCTTATGCGGATGAGCGGTGTGTGAAGGAACAGCCGGGAATCTATGAGGCAGGCGGTGCGAAGGTGAGCTGCTTTAGATATGAGGGTGATAACTATGAGAAGTGAGAATCAGGTTTTACTGGAAACGAAAGATTTGAGAAAATATTTTAGCGGGAAAAAGGGGCTGTTTAACTTAAATCCCCCGGTGGTAAAGGCGGTCGACGATATCAACCTGACGATTCACAAGGGCGAGACTCTGGGCCTGGTCGGTGAATCCGGCTGCGGAAAATCCACTCTCGGCAGAACGATCTTAAAGCTGATTCCCATGACCTCCGGTCAGGTGATTTACAACGGGGAAGACATTGCCGCCTATGACAAGAAGCAGATGTGGGAGATGCGCAAGCGGATGCAGATCATCTTCCAGGATCCCTACAGCTCGCTGAATCCGCGAATGACGGTATATGATCTGGTTAGCGCCCCTCTGGAGGTCTACGGGATTGGAAGCGCCGCAGAGCGGAAGGAGATGGTCATATCCATCTTAAACGATGTGGGACTGGACAAACAGTATTTGAACCGTTTTCCTCATGAATTCTCAGGAGGCCAGCGTCAGAGAATCGGCATAGCCAGGGCTCTGATCCTGAATCCGGAGTTCGTGGTCTGCGACGAGGCGGTATCGGCTCTCGACGTGTCTGTGCGGGCGCAGGTGCTGAACCTGATGAAAAAGATGCAGCAGAAGAGGAATCTCACCTATTTATTTATATCCCACGATTTGAGCGTGGTTCGCCACGTCAGCGACCGTGTGGCGGTTATGTATCTGGGAAGTGTGGTTGAGATCGCTGACAAGCAGGATTTATACGGAGCGCCGCTCCATCCCTATACCAGGGCGCTGCTCTCCGCCATCCCCATTCCGGACGCTAACAGAAAGCGCAACCGCATTATATTGGAGGGAGACGTTCCCAGCGCTTATAATCCGCCTTCCGGCTGTAAGTTCCACACCCGCTGTCCCTATGCGACAGACCGGTGCCGGGAAGAGGTTCCGGCATTAAGAGATATGGACGGCGGCCATAGTGTGGCGTGCCACTTTCCGCTGAACGAAGGTTTTTCTTGACATAAGCCCTAACCCGGTGGTACTATAATCATAGTTTATATAGAAACCTTAGAGATGACAGAGCAGGTTAAACACACGGGGCCGTAAACCCCGTTGTTTTGCCGGCTCTTTCCTTGTTTATCAGGGGCTGCACGCTTCTTGGGTGGTGCATGCTGTTTGAGTGCTGCATGCTGTTTGGGCGCTGCATGCTGCTTAAACGGGAAAAGCCGCGGGGATATGGCCGTCCGTTATACGGGGACCAGGCGGTCATCTCAGAAACGGCCGTGACGGCTGCCATTTATTATTACAGCAACCTGTGCGCAGAGTGTGCGGGGGCGCGTTACCAGAAGGGAGAAGAAATATGGGGAAGTATGTCATTGCATTGGACCAGGGGACGACAAGCTCCAGATGTATCCTGTTTGATGAGCAGGGAACGATCTGCAGCGTGGCGCAGAAGGAGTTTACACAGATCTTTCCGCAGCCGGGCTGGGTGGAGCATAATCCGATGGAGATCTGGTCATCCCAGTTGTCCGTAACCATGGAGGCGATGGGGAAAATAGGGGCGCATTACAGCGATATTGCAGCCATCGGCATCACGAATCAGCGTGAGACGACCATCGTATGGGATAAGGAGACTGGGGAACCGGTTTACAACGCCATCGTGTGGCAGTGCCGCAGGACGGCGGACCGCATTGAAGAATTGAAAAAAGACGAGCTTGCGAACCGGATTCGGGAGAAGACCGGCCTGATTCCGGATGCCTATTTTTCGGGAAGCAAGATCGAATGGATCTTAAATCACGTGGAAGGCGCCAGGGAACGGGCAGAGCGGGGAGAGCTGCTGTTTGGAACCGTGGATACGTGGCTGATCTGGAACCTGACCAAGGGCTGTATCCATGTGACCGATTATACGAACGCATCGAGAACCATGCTGTTTGACATTCACAGGAGATGCTGGGATGACGAGATTCTGGAGTATTTCGGAATTCCCAGGTGCATGCTTCCGGATGTGAAGCCTTCCAGCTGCGTTTATGGCTATACCTCCTCCGATGTGATGGGCGGAAAGATCCCGATCGCCGGAGCAGCCGGAGATCAGCAGGCGGCGCTGTTCGGCCAGTGCTGTTTTGACGAGGGCGAAGTGAAGAATACATATGGAACCGGATGCTTCCTGCTTATGAATACAGGGGAAAAAGCGGTTCACTCTAAGAACGGCCTGCTTACCACCATTGCGGCCAGCGACGGGAACGAGGTGCGTTACGCGCTGGAGGGCAGTGTCTTCGTGGCGGGAGCCGCGGTACAGTGGTTGAGAGACGAGATGCGTATGGTGAGAAGCGCGCCGCAGACGGAGGAATACTGCACTGCGGTAGCCGATACGGGCGGCGTCTATGTGGTGCCTGCTTTTGCCGGTCTTGGAGCGCCTTATTGGGACCAGTATGCCAGGGGGACCATCGTAGGGGTGACCCGCGGTACCAGCAAGGAGCAGTTTATACGCGCCACCGTGGAATCCATGGCGTACCAGGTGTACGACTTAATCGAAGCCATGCAGCAGGATTCCGGTATCTGTTTAAGACAGCTTCGGGTAGACGGCGGCGCCTGCGCCAATAACTTCCTGATGCAGTTCCAGGCAGACCTTCTGAATACCGCCATTATCCGTCCGGACTGTATCGAGACCACCGCGCTGGGAGCTGCCTATCTGGCGGGTCTTGCCGTGGGTTACTGGAAGGACAAGGAAGAGATCAGAAAGAACTGGAAGGTGTCCAGGGCGTTTGAGAGCGGCATGGAGGAGGATCAGCGCCGCCGCCTCGTAAAGGGCTGGAAGCGGGCGATCAAGTGCGCGCTGTGCTGGGCAGAGGAAGAGTAAAGTAAGAAGCATTTGTACTTGACACCGGTCATCGGGTGTGATAGCATGAAACTAAATATGAAACCTTGAGACGACAGAGTAAGGTAGATAGACGGAGGTAATCCGTTTGTTTCCCTTACTCTTTTTGCGTAGAAGGAAAAGGTTCTTACTCCGCAAAATGCTTCGTTTCACAGGAACGAGAGGATCAATCAGGAGGAATGAAAATGGAAAGTATGAATTACGATGCGGTCATCATTGGCGGCGGGGTAACCGGATGCGCGGTAGCCAGGGAACTGTCCCGCTACGAGCTGTCGGTCTGTGTACTGGAAAAAGAAGAGGATGTGTGCTCGGGAACATCGAAAGCCAACAGCGCCATCGCTCACGCCGGGCATGATGCCACGCCAGGCTCCTTAAAGGCGAAATTCAATGTACAGGGAAGCCAGATGATGGAACCGCTCTCGAAGGAACTGGATTTTGATTACGTGAGAAATGGTTCTCTCGTTCTCTGCTTCTCGAACGACGATCTCCCGGCGCTGGAAGAGCTCCTGGAAAAGGGAAAACGCAATGGGGTCCAGGGACTGGAGATTATCTCCGGCGATGAAGTCAGAAGGATGGAGCCTAACGTGACAGATACCGTGGTGGCAGCGCTCTACGCGCCGACCGGCGGAATTGTCTGCCCCTTTGGCCTTACCATCGCGCTGGCCGAAAACGCAGCGGACAACGGAGTGGAATTCAAATTTCTGACTGAAGTAAATGAGATTAAGAAAGACGGAGAAGGCTACATCCTGGAGACAGGAAAGGGAGCCATAACGACGAAATATATTATCAATGCCGCAGGCGTTTACGCGGACCGCTTCCACAACATGGTCAGCGGCAATAAGATACATATTACCCCGCGTAAGGGCGACTACTGCCTGCTGGACAAAGAAGCGGGCGGCCATGTGAGCCATACCATTTTCCAGCTTCCGGGTAAATTGGGAAAGGGCGTTCTGGTATCACCGACGGTCCATGGCAACCTGCTTACCGGACCGACCGCTGTGGATATCGAGGATAAGGAAGGCAACGCCACAACGGCGGATGAGCTGGCATTTGTCATAGAGAAGTCTTCCATCGGCGTAAAGAACGTTCCGTTCCGTCAGGTCATTACATCATTCTCCGGTCTCCGGGCCCATGAGGATGGCGATGATTTCGTTATCGGTGAAGCGGAGGATGCACCGGGATTCTTCGACGCGGCAGGCATCGAATCTCCGGGTCTTACCAGTGCACCGGCCATCGGCGTCTATCTGGCAGAGCTTGTAGCCGGCAAGGCGGGAGCCGTTCAGAAAAAGGACTGGAAGCGGGAGCGCAGGGGCATTGTCCGTCCGGAGAAGATGAGCGTGGAAGAGAGAGCGGAGCTGATCCGTCAGAGACCGGAATACGGCACAATCATCTGTCGCTGTGAAGGAGTCAGTGAAGGTGAGATCATTGATTCCATAAGAAGAACGCTGGGAGCGGTGTCGCTGGACGGCGTGAAGCGCAGAGTCAGACAGGGCATGGGAAGATGCCAGGCCGGCTTCTGTACGCCGAGGACCATGGAGATCCTGTCCCGAGAGCTTGGAATCACAATGGAAGAAGTCTGCAAAAATGCGCCCGGATCCAATATGCTGACCGGTCAGAAATAAGGGGGAGAATGATATGACACAACATGATATCGTAATCATCGGAGGCGGCCCGGCCGGACTGGCGGCAGCGGTTGCCGCAAAACGGGCAGGAGCGGAAGATATCCTGATTCTGGAGAGGGACAGCTGCCTGGGAGGTATCTTAAACCAGTGTATCCACAACGGATTCGGACTTCACACGTTCAAGGAAGAGCTGACCGGACCGGAATATGCGGCGCGCTATATTGACATGGTAAAAGAGGAGAAGATCCCTTACAAATTAAATACCATGGTCATTGATATCAATAAAGAGAAGGAAATCACTGTCATCAACCGGGAGGACGGATTGCATGTAATCAAGGCTAAGGCCATCATTCTGGCCATGGGCTGCCGGGAACGTCCCCGCGGCGCCTTAAATATCCCGGGTTACCGCCCGGCGGGAATCTATTCGGCGGGCACAGCGCAGCGCCTCATGAACATCGAGGGCTTCAGTGTGGGCCGTGAGGTCGTGATCCTGGGTTCCGGCGATATCGGACTCATAATGGCAAGAAGAATGACGCTGGAAGGCGCAAAGGTGAAGGTCGTTGCGGAGCTGATGCCTTATTCCGGCGGTTTAAAGAGAAATATCGTTCAGTGTCTCGACGACTACGGCATCCCGCTGAAGCTCAGCCACACTGTGATTGATATCCAGGGAAAAGAGCGGGTAACAGGAATTACCCTGGCAAAGGTAGACGAGAACCGGAAACCGATTCCGGGAACAGAGGAATACTACAGCTGTGATACCCTTCTTCTCTCCGTGGGACTGATCCCGGAAAATGAGCTTACCAAGGGCATCGGCGCATCCATGAACCGGGTGACTCAGGGGCCGAATGTCAATGATCAGCTGGAAACGGATACCAGCGGCGTGTTTGCCTGCGGCAACGTGCTTCATGTACATGATCTGGTTGATTACGTTTCCGAGGAGGCGACTCTGGCCGGCTCCAATGCCGCAGCGTATGTGGGAGCGGGAAGTGAAAAACAGACGGGTCATATCGTTGCGCTGAAAGCGGAGAACGGGGTTCGTTACACGGTTCCCCAGGCAATTGATATCGATCATATGAATGACAAGGTTACGGTGAGATTCCGTGTGGCCGATGTCTATAAGGACCGCTTTATCAGCGTCTATTACGATGGCGTGCGCGTGTCGAAAAAGAAGAAAAAAGTCCTCGCGCCAGGTGAGATGGAGCAGGTCGTGTTAAAGAAAGATAGCTTTTCCGGCTGCCCCGACTTAAAAAATATTGTGATTTGTACGGAGGTGGAGTAAAATGGAGGTTAGAGAGTTAATCTGTATCGGCTGCCCGCTTGGCTGTCCCCTGACGGTTCGTCTGGAAGGAGGCGAGGTGGAGGTCTCCGGCAATACGTGTGTGAGAGGCGCCGATTACGCAAAGAAGGAAGTGTTAAGCCCCACCAGGATCGTAACCTCTTCCGTTCACGTGGATGGCGGAACCATTGAGATGGTATCCGTTAAGACGGAACATGATATACCGAAGGGCAAAATATTCGAATGTATGGATGAGATACGTAAGGTGACGATCCCGGCCCCTGTGAAGATCGGTGATGTGGTGATAGCGGACTGCGCCGGTACGGGAGTATCCATCGTGGCGACGAAGAACGTGGAGGCAGTAATTGCATAAAAGACCTTAAGCAGAAAGGAATCAGAAGACATATGAGATGGAATATCAACAGATTTTTTAATCCGGAGAACCGGTTCTGGGCATTTATGGAGAGGGTAACGGATATCTGTGTTCTCAGTTTCTTCTGGTTCCTTTTCAGCATCCCGGTGGTGACTGCGGGCGCGGCGACCACCGCCCTGTTTCAGTATACGCTTCGTCTGACTGCGGACGAGGAGGGATACGTCTGGAAGACCTTCCGGGAGGGCTTTAAGAAGAATTTTGGTCAGGCCACCATTCTCTGGATCGGCGCAGTCCTCGTGGGGGCATTTCTGGTGTTTGATTTATGGTGCTGCCAGTTTCTCGCCCCACTGGGGGCGGTTCGCTTCTTTGCATTTTTCCTGCTGATCGGCGCTATTTTCGTCTATTTATTAACAATAATTTATCTGTTTCCCCTGCTCGCTTTCTTTCATGTCGATACCAGAAAGGTGATAAGGGATTCTTTCGTCATGTCCGTCGGAAATCTTCACGTTTCTGTCACAATCCTTGTAATATATGGAATTACAGCAGTTGTAACGTATTTCTTCCCCATGCTTTTTATGTTCTGGTTTGCCCTTGGCAGCTATGTGGCATCATTTTTTTACCGTTTTATTTTCTATAAATACATAAAAGATGACGAAGAGTAAGTGGTAAAAATTGTTAAAAAAAAGTCAATTTTTATGAAAAGAAAATAAAAAGATATAAGAAAAAATAAAAAAATTATGCAAAATAGATAAAGAATTACTTGCATAATGGAATAATCTATGATACCATAGTTCTATCAGAAAAGAATATGGGTTGCTTGAGAGAGACTGAGATCGGAGCAAGTGTAGGATGCATATGAGCAATATGCTTTCGGCGCATGCACAATCTCTTTTTTATTGCTGTTTTTTCGCTGGGAGGAGTCGTAACCTTCGGGCGGAAGGGTCTCAGAGGGCAACGGAAGGGAGTCGTAAAAGACATGAAAAAAAGGGGTATCGCATTATTAATGGTGGCTGCAATGATGGCAGGAACACTGAGTGGATGCAGCGGCGGAGGTTCCACCGGCAAGGCTGGGGCAGGCGCGCAGACAGAGGCACAGACTGTGGCGGAGGTAGATCCGTCCTTGTATGAGGTGACGGAGCCGATCACCATCAAATGGTGGCACGCGCTGGAGGAACAGTATTCTGAGACCGTGCAGAAGGTCGTGGACGACTTCAACAAATCACAGGATATGATCACCGTGGAAGCGGAGTACATCGGAAGCTACAAGAAATTAAATGAGGCTCTGGTAGCGGCCCATGCGGCGGGGACCGATCTTCCGGCAATTACGGTTGCCAATACTCCTTACGTGGCGGAATACGGTGCAGGCGGTCTGACTGAGGACTTAACACCCTATATCCAGGCCAGCGGCTATGATTTAAAGGACTTCGGCGAAGGCATGATCACGGCTTCCAGCTACAACGGCAAGCAGGTATCCCTTCCCTTCCTGATCTCCACGCAGATCGTTTACTATAACAAAGATATGGCGGACGAGATGGGTATAGAGATTCCGGAAAAGTGGGATGACATGGATGCGTTCCTTGAGAAGACCTCCAAGGTCAACGCGGACGGAACGACGGCGGTGTACGGAACCATTATGCCGGGGTGGGATCAGTGGTATTATGAGACCTTCTACTTAAATCAGGGGGTGAAGATCATCAATGATGACCAGGTAACCACGGACTTAGGCGATGAGAAGGCGGTGGAGATCGCGGCCAAGATTAAAGAATGGTGCGATAAGGGCTATACATACTGGACAGGAACCGCGGATGACGCGTCCTCCATCATGCGTCAGCACTTTATCGACGGCGAGGCATTTTCCGTTGTACATACAAGCTCCCTGTATACGAACTATTTGAGCCAGTGTAATTTCGAGATCGGTATGGCATGGCTTCCGGGCGGCGAGACGAAGAACCAGGAGATCGGCGGCTGCGTGCTGTTAATCCCATCCAAGAACGATCAGGCTACGAAGAACGCGGCATGGCAGTTTATGCAGTACTTATGCAGCAAGGAAGTGAACTTAACATGGGCAAGAGGAACCGGATATATCCCGACCAGGAAGTCCGTACTCACAACCGATGAAGGCAAGGCATTCTTAGAGGAGAAGCCGGCATTCCAGTGTATTTTCGATAATCTGGACCTGATTCAGCCGAGAATCCAGCACAAGGCATGGTCCCAGATGGCTAATATCTGGAAGAACGACATGGCACAGCTCATGCTGGAGGGCGGAGACGCGCAGGAATCCATGGAAAAGATGGCCGAGGAAATTGATGACGTATTAGGAGATTCCTGATGCAGTTTGGCGGGGGTATCATATGAAAGAGAAAAAACATATCAATCCAAGAAAAGTATCCGCGATGAAGGATTTTGCCTGTGTACTTCCGGTACTGATTTTCCTGGCGGTATTTACCTACTATCCGATCGCGGAGCTGTTTCGGATCAGCTTTACCGACTGGAACATGTTAAATGATACGTGGCACTATGTAGGCTTTAAGAACTGGAAATGGCTGTTCGGGGGTTCCGGTACCAAGTATCTCTGGAACTCCCTGAAGGTCACGATTCTCTATTCGGCCGGCGAGATCTTCATCACGCTGGTGGGGGGCATGATCTTCGCCCTGATCTTTAACCGTATGACGAAGGGGTTCTCCGCCATGAGAGCCATCGTCTTTATGCCGAAATACGTGGCGATGTCCTCCGCGGCAGTTGTGTTCTTATGGATTTTAAATACGGACGGCGGTATCTTAAACTACCTTTTATCCCTGGTTGGAATCAGTAAAGTGGACTGGCTGGGCAACCGCCACACCGCCCTGCTTTCGGTCCTGATGCTGACCGGATGGCGGTGCGTGGGATATGGAATGATGGTGTATTTGTCTGCCATGATGGGTATTTCCACGGACTATTACGAAGCGGCCTCCCTGGATGGGGCCAATGCGATACAGCGGTTCTTTAAGATCACGATTCCGATGCTGTCGCCAACCACACTGTTTTTATTTGTCACCACCTTCCTTTCTTCCATGAAGGTGTTCCAGTCTGTAGATATCCTGACACAGGGCGGCCCGTACCGTTCGACTGAAGTGTTCGTGTATAACATTTACCGTTATGCGATGGAAGACTTCCGGATGGACCGCGCTTCCACAGTGGCGATCTTCTTCTTCCTGCTTCTGCTGGTGGTGACGGTGGCTACCATGAAGGTATCTAACGGCAACGTGACGTACGATTCATAGGGGGGACAACATGGAGAAACATACAATGAAGGACGGACGGGATATTAACCGTACCGCCAGGAGAAAAAAGGCGACGATTACGGCAGTCCAGTGGGTTCTTGCCGTCATCGTCCTGATTATCATCGTGTTCCCGATCTACTGGATGCTGGTATCCTCCGTGAAATCCCAGGAGGAGATTCTGCTTCCGGTACCGACCTTATGGCCGAAGGAATTCCACTTCGAGAACTATATCAATGTGTTAAAAAAGGGCAATTTCGCCAGATACTATTTCAATACGGCTGTCATGACGGCCGGCATCCTGATCGGACAGGTCCTGACCGGTATCTTCGCAGGCTACGGATTTTCCAAGGGCAGATTTAAAGGCCAGAACTTCTGTTTTATCATCGTTCTGGGCGCCCTGATGATTCCGCTTCAGGTTACGTTTATTCCGATCTATATCATGATGGCAAACTGGGGAATGTCAGATACCTTCTTAGGTCTGATTCTTCCGGAAGCCGTATCGCCGTATTACATCTTCATGCTGCGCCAGACCTTTATGGCGATTGATGACAGCTATATCGAGGCGGCCAGAATCGACGGGCTGGGCCGTGTGGGGATTATCACGAAGATTTTGGCTCCCATGTGCCGCTCCACGTTATTTACGGTTACGCTGGTGACCTTCACCAATGGCTGGAACGCTTACTTCTGGCCGAAGATCATCGCCAAGGGTGAGAAGCGCCGTGTGCTTACAGTCGGACTTGCCTATTTAAAGAATACCTTTGCCGGTGCTGAATCCATGAACAACCATGAGATCATGGCCGGCGCAGTGATGGCGGTTGTACCTGTCATCATCCTGTTCTTCATTTTCCAGAAATACATGCTGACCGGATACTCCAAGGCAGCCATGAAATAAGAAACCGAGGGAATCAACATGAAAGTATACGCACACAGAGGTTACAGCGGAAGATATCCGGAGAACACCATGCTGTCGTTTCAGAAGGCGGCGGAGACCGGATGCGACGGAATCGAGCTGGATGTACAGCTGACCAGGGACGGTACCGTGGTGGTGATCCATGACGAAGCCGTTGACCGGACGACAGATGGAACGGGCCTGGTGAAGGATTATACCTTTGAGGAGTTAAGAAAGCTGGACGCAGGAACAATTAAGGGAGGCCGATACGGCTTCTGCCCGGTTCCCTCCTTTGAGGAGTACTGTGAATGGGCCAGCCAGTACGGGGTTGTGACAAATGTGGAGATTAAGACCGGGGTGTACTATTATGAAGATATTGAGGAAAAGACCCTGGAGATTATTAAGAAATACCATTTAGAGGACAGAATTATGTTCTCATCCTTCAACCACCTGTCTCTGGAGCGGCTGAAGGAGCTGGCGCCGGATATTCCGCGCGGAGCCTTACTGGAGCATGCCGGTTTAGGAAATGCTGGGTATTACTGCAGCCGCTGCGGCTATGCCTGTTACCACCCTGGGATCAGGGGACTTACGGAGGAGACCGTCAGAAACTGCAGGGACCATGGAATCGGTGTAAATGTCTGGACCATTAACGACATGGAAAGCCTGGAGAACACTTACGAGTGGGGCTGCAGCGGAATCTTCACGAACTACCCGGAGATCTGCAAGAGCTGGCTGGATCATAAAGGCTGACTGCAGAGACCGGAAGCTGTCGGTTAAAAAATAAAAGAAATAAGGATTTAAGACGATTCAACCGTTTTAAATCCTTATTTGATATGAGAAAGGGACTTTATATGAAACGCGGTACGGAAATACGGAGCTTTTTGTGCAGGCAATTTTCACAGAAATGACAAAAATTCGGATTCTTACTTGACTCTGTGGAGAAGGATTGCTAAAGTATAAGAAGTTGGGAAAAATTTTCCGGCCGTCTTCGGATGCGCCGCGGACGCGGTTTCGCCGTATATGGGAAAACCGTGGTTCATGTAAGGGAGGAAGTACGTTGAAGTTACTGACATATGAAGTTGACAGAAGAAAAGATATTGGGGTTATGAGCAAGGATGAGATGTGGGTATATCCGCTTCGGGCATTCGGCATGGAATATACGAGTATGATGGAAGTCGTAAAGGGATTCAGCCAGTCGGAAAAGGATTTGCTGGAGCACGTGTCCGGATTGGAACCGTACGGCATCACAGGGGCGGCTATGCGCTCTGAGGTGAGGATTCTGGCTCCGATCGAGGCGCCGGAACAGGATATTATCTGTCTTGGGCTTAACTACATGGAGCATGCGGAAGAATCCGCCAGATTTAAGAAGGAAGCATTTGACGGAGTGCGGAAGGAAGCGGTCTATTTCTCCAAGAGGGTAAACCGGACGGTTGACCCGGATGGGGAGATTTCCAGTCACAGCGATATCGTGGACAGTCTCGATTATGAGGCGGAGCTTGGCGTGATCATCGGAAAAGAGGCTTACCGGGTTCCGAAGGAGCAGGTCAGGGACCACATCTTTGGATACACAATTATTAATGATGTGAGTGCGCGCAATGTGCAGAACGCCCACAAGCAGTGGTATTTTGGAAAGAGTCTGGACGGTTTTACACCGATGGGACCGTGTATTCTGACCGCGGACAGCGTGGAATACCCGCCGAAGTTCCCGATCCGATCCCTCGTAAATGGTGAGGTGCGGCAGGAGAGCAATACAGAGCGGATGATTTTTGATATCGATCATATTGTAAGTGAATTATCCATGGGAATGACGCTGAAGGCGGGTACCATCATTTCCACAGGAACGCCATCCGGAGTTGGAATGGGCTTTACGCCGCCGAAGTTTTTAAAGGCTGGCGATGTGGTGGAGTGTGTGATCGAGGGGATCGGTTCTATCAAGAATACGGTTTCTGAGTAGATTAGAGCGTGTCTGAAAAAGAATAGAATAAAAACCTTTGAGAGAAAGAGTAAGGGATAGAAACGAATGGATTTCGTTTTATTTCCTTGCTCTTTTTTGACGTTTCCGTGCAAGCAATACGCGTGCTGGCGGTCACGGGGGAACAGTTACTATAAATGGGAACAGGGGGCAAAAAAATGCAGGGATATTTAGCAGGGGTAAGTGAAGGCACCAGGGTATTGCTGATTCTGTCAGTAATCCTGTTTGCCGGTTTTATTATGACGCGGCTGACCAATACGCTGAATTTGCCAAAGGTCAGCGGTTATATTATGGCGGGAATCTTAATCGGGCCATGCGGGTTAAATCTAATCCCGGTAGAGATTATCGGCCACATGGGGTTTGTCAGCGATCTGGCGCTGGCGTTTATTGCGTTCGGGGTCGGAAAGTTTTTTAAGAAGGAAGTGCTGTTAAAGACGGGAAGCCGGATCATTATCATCACGCTCTTCGAGGCCCTGCTGGCCGGCGTGCTGGTAACGCTGTTCTGTGTGGGCGTCTTCAAGATGGAGTGGAATTTTGCGTTGATTCTGGGCGCAATCGCGACGGCGACAGCACCGGCCAGCACGATGATGACAATCAACCAGTATAAGGCAAAGGGAGAATTTGTCAATACGCTGCTGCAGATCGTGGCGCTGGATGATGTGGTCTGCCTGCTGGCGTTCAGTATTGTGGCAGGTATCGCCGGACGAACGGGAAATGAAGAGCTGACCATGTCCACGGTCCTGATGCCGGTGGTCTATAATATTCTGGCTCTGGGACTGGGGTTTTTCTGCGGTTACTTCTTGAGCCGGCTTCTGATACCGGCCAGAAGCAAGGACAACAGGCTGATTCTGGCTATTGCCATGCTTCTGGGGATCTCTGGTATCTGCGCGTCTCTCGATATTTCGCCGCTGCTGTCCTGCATGATCTTCGGCGCGTCGTATATCAATCTTACCAGCGATAAGAAGCTGTACCGGCAGATTAATAACTTTACGCCTCCGGTCATGTCCATATTCTTTATCATGTCGGGCATGAATCTGGATCTGTCTGCACTGACTACCGTGGGCACGGTGGGTCTGGCATACTTTATCGTGAGAATTATCGGAAAGTATCTAGGAACGTATATCAGCTGTCTGATTACGGGAACCAGCAGGGAAATTCGAAATTATATGGGCCTGGCTCTGATCCCGCAGGCCGGTGTTGCCATCGGTCTGGCGTTTCTGGGACAGAGGCTGCTTCCCGAGGAGATGGGGAAACTGCTTCTGACCATTATTCTCTCTTCTTCCGTCCTCTACGAGATGGTAGGGCCGGTCTGCGCCAAGATGTCCCTGTTCCTCTCCGGTAGTATTACCACGGAGAAAATGAAGGAAGTGGCAAAGGAGAGGGAGGATGAGATTCACGAGGAGAACCTGATCGCATCGGAGAATGAGGAACATGAGGAAGACGATGGGAGTTGGGGGGATGGAAGTGAAGATGAGAGTGACGGAGGACGTGATACGGATGGAAAACTCGAATCTGACGTAAATGAAAGCGGCGAAATGGAGGAGGAAGACGGGAACTGTAATGGGGAGGGCAGATCCAGTAAAGACGGCATAGAATGCAGCTCAAAGAAATCACCAAAAAGAAAAAAGGAGTATGGGGAAGAGGATAATTCCAAAGCAGGCCTACATAAAATGACTGACCAGCCAAGTGGTGACAGTAACGGAAAAAAGGCTGGAAATGGAAAAGGCCGAAAAAATACGGAAACTCGCAAAAAAAAAGAAATGTCAGACGAGGAACTCCTGCAGCATGAGCTTTTAGAGCAGATTAAGGAACTGGAGGCAGGCGTCGAAGATCAGGAGGAAGATTACGATATCGAACGCGAGATCGAGCCGGAAAAAGAGAAAGCACCGAGGAAGGGGAAGGCGAGAAAGAAAAAGAAATAGTTTTTCAGTGACTTGAAGTGAACAGCGCCCGTGAAACAGAATGTATAAAACATGTTTTATACATTCTGTTTCACGGGCGCTGCTGTAATTTCAATACAGAAATAAATTTAATCTTTTGTGCAGGACAGATCCTGCTTATTATTTTGCGCTACTCTTTTCATATCGGCCTCAATCAGGGCATTCACATAGCTGTTTAGGGATTTGTATCCGTTAGCCTTCCAATGAGCTTCGATGACAACTTTATAGCCTTTTGGGACATTAAATATACACCTGTCATATTTCTCTTTTTGAAATTCCTGTATATACTTCGCCTGATTAAAATCACCCATATATTATCTCCTGGATATGTTGTGTCACTAATGTACAAATAATGCACGAATATTATGTCACTAATGCATATGTACATTGTGTCACTAATGATGTATAATTAAATTTTGAGAGACGTCGTCTCTTCTTAGCTACTTGTCAGATGTGTTTCCCTTCTTTTTTTCAAGTGCCTCGAAACCTAACCGAATTAAATCCAGTGTTGCTGCTGAACGGCTGGGATAACGGTTCTCAAAACGAAAATCATCGATTTGTCTTAAAAGCTCCTCATCTACAATAACGGTATAGCGTGGTTTTTCTGTTGGCATAGTGATTCCCTCCATAGTTCATATTATGCATGAGTTCATAGGTTCTGTCAAGCCAGAAGTTTCTGAGCGAAAAAGGTTGACAGGTTCAGACTGTATGAACTATAATGAGTCTAAGTTCAGAGGTGCAGAAGTTAATAAGTTCAGAACAACAAAGAGAGGTGATGCCTGTGGCAACTGAATCTAAGCGGATTACATTTACAGTAACTCCGGATATGGTGCCGCTCATGGACAGAGCAAAACGGATGTTTTATGACCGCACACAGTCCGATATGATTCGGATCCTTATAGTTGCCGGATTAGAAAGTCAGAATAGCAAGGAGCATAGCGACGGCTCCAAAAAGCATTTTACAAAAAGATTACCTGATTTATTGGGAGAAGAGACGGCCAAGACATTCTAATTGAATTTCTATCACTTGCATGTGCATAATTACCAGTACCCCTTTTAGGAGAATTTTTAAAAGAATGGTAGTCATGCACAAAAAAATGAGAAATGTTGCAAACCTTTGCAATATTAAAAAATGAATTAATCTAGAGGAGGTGGCTGCAAAATAGTTTGAATTATAATCTGGCTGCAATGCCGCTCTGAGATTTTTGAAAAACAGAAATACTGAGCGAAATAATAATCTAATTTTAGGGGAATAAAACTATGAAAAAAGAAAACATAAAAAGGGCTTTTATAACGGTCGGGCTTATTGGTATCCTGGCAGCTTCGCCTGTTATGGCTGAGGTCAGTCGGTTATCAGTGCCTTCTGTGGGAGACACGGTGGAGATTGATGATTTACTTTTAAGGGTTCTGGCATTTCCGGAGCATGAACCTAACCGCTATACAAAATCCGGGGCTGGCAAATTTGCACCGGAGGAGTTGGAAAAAGGACTTTTGATTAAGGCTGATATGGCGCTTGGAGAGGGAAATCCAAACGGAATGATGGCCCCGGTTCATGACTCTTTTAAAGATATTTATGCGACAGTAGAAGAAGATCCGGAAGAAGGCACGGTAACCATTACTTTTAATGGAAATGTGTTAAAACTATATGAGGGATCTTCGACTGCGGTCTATAATGGGAACGTACTGGAGATACCGGATGGTTTAAGTCCTTATTTTTACCAGGTTCCAGAAGAAGTGAGGGAAGATGGGTCTCCATACTATGCCTGCTACGTGCCAGTGAAGTTTGTCTGCGAAACATTAGGGGGCCGTGTTACCTGGGATGACGATATGGACCGCCTTTTATGCAGTTTTGCAATTTTTGAGGTAGAAGCGGCAAAGGTTCCCAGTACAGGCGGCAGATTTTATACGAATGGAAATCTTATGAATATGGGCTATAACGAAACAGGAGTGAATTTTGGTAAGACACTCTTGAAATATAAAAAAGATGCAGTTACGGCGGGACTGTCTATCGTAGATCCGAGATACCAGAATAAAGACGGTGGATGGGCGAAGACAAATACTGGTTATAATCTTGTTGATCCCGAATTTGCAGAACTTATCCCTTATGGTCCCTCTTCAATTGATAATAATGCAACTATTCTGCAGATTATCTATCTGTCCCGCCTGATTCATACATATACGGAAATGCCGGAAGAATTTCAGGATATTCCGGATATTGAAGAAAAGATGACGACGATTGAAAAGGGTTTTTGGAAGGCGATCAAGTACGTTTTGGATGCGCAGACTGAAGAGGGGGGCTGGCGCCAGTACTGGCCGTATTCCGTAGGATATTTTAAGGAAGTTACATATAATGACAATGCTATGGTCCAAATGATGAATATTCTTCTGGATATTGTAGAACCGGATGTGAGTGAGAGTGAGGTAGGTAAATTCATGGCTCATGATATGGACTGGGCGAGGGAGCGGCTTCTTAAGGAGCCGGAGGCCGATGTTTTGAAGCAGGGAGATATGGTGATAACGTATGAGGCTATAAAAGAAGCATGGGATAAAGCGCTTGCCTATACGCTGGAGCATCAGATTGTAACTGATTATAAAGGGGAGGAGATGAAGACGGCCTGGTCTCTGCAGTACGATCCGGAAACGGGCGAACCTTCCGGAGGAAGAGCTTTCGAGCTTCCGGCTATTGGAACGACAGAGAGTCAGGTGATTGTACAGCTTCTTCAGAGAATTCCCAATCCGACACCAGAGATCTGTGAAGCAATTAACACATTTAATGAATGGGTTGAACTGCTGGGGGTTACGGGAATGCGTGACGTCGATGTGAAGGACCGCACACGGGAACTGGATAAGGACCGCCGTTTTATCATAGATAAGGAATCCCCATACAGAATGTACGGACGGTTCTACGGACTTGATACAACGGGGGAATATTACAGAGAGAATTATGGAATGACAGAGGAGTTGGAGGAAGAAGGATTCTATCCTGTTTACTCAGGGCGTGACCAGATTGCGCATCTGAATCATAATCTCACGCCGGTAGAGCGCAGGAGCGGTTATGGCTTTTTGAAAGCAGACTTTGGTAAATACGTTAAAAGTGATTATGCGGAATGGGAAGCATGGCTGAAGGAAAACGGCTGGTCAGTCAACGGACTTCCAATTGCGACTATGAGCAATGCTTTAAAGACCACTCCCAGTGAGGCGGTACAGGGGGGGAAACCTGAAACAGCAACAAAGTCGGATGCAGATAAGGCCACAGGGTCAAATGCTGATAACATAACAGCAAAAAACATACCGGGATTGGGAGGTAGCAACAGATGAGAAGACAATTAAAAACAATCATAATCTATGCCGCAGTCACCGCGGTAACAGTGACCGGAGTGATGACAGCTCAGGCGGCCAGTGTCTTAAAAAGGGCATCGGTCGTAATGGGGCAGGATGAGCTGGGGGATATCACTGTAAAAAGAATCTGGGTAGGCGGCGATGATCCAGTATTTTTGACTGAGGATTATGACAGAATCTGGTTAGATACAAATGTAAATGTTACAGCCAGTTCGGAGATCAACTCTAAGGGGCAGATTACCGGTAAGGTAAAAACTCCCATGAAAGAAATATTCCGTTATCTGGGGGGGAATTATAAAGAAGACGGTGAACGTGTCATTCTGGAGCTGAACGGGGATACACTGGAAATGACTGTTGGTTCGCGGGATGTAGTATTCAACGGCACAAAGGTGGAGGGAGCTATTCCAGCGGGGCAGGAGCCGGAAAAGGTTGATGTTAAAAATGAAATGGGCGATTATAATACTTATCTGAAGAGCAGCTATAAAGTAGTTCGTCTTCCATTTAAAGAAGTTTTTACATACTTTCAGGCGGATATTGGAAACGACACGTACGTACAGTCCATATTTGCTATGGTCCCCGTAATGGAATCAAGGAACCATGCACCAAAGCTTGAATGGTCTGCTGATGGTTATGGAAACCGGTATGACACGTTAAAAGACGGAAGTATGGAGTACCTGGAGACAGCAGCGGCGAATCTGGCAGCGTTACAGAACAGCGATGGAGGATTTTATCCATTGCCTGATAATACTGAAATGGGCCAGGAAGATATGAAAGATAAGGTTGGAACGCTTGCAGGGGAATCTACCCTGGATCAGGGAGCTACAGTGTACGCACTGCGTTATCTGGCAGAATATGCGTCAAAGACAGGGGATCTTTCGTATATGGACAGCCTGAATAAAGGGATTAAGTACCTGACTGATAATCAGCATGTTACAGGCGGCTGGCAGATGAGCCCTACAGCGCCGGAAGGATATCGCGCAAATCTCTATCTGGGGGAGGGCGGAACAATAGATGTGCTTACATTTCTGGCAGAACTGGCTAAGGGGGACGAGTTTGCTCCGCTGGAAATTGATAGAGATGGTATTAACTCAGCAATAGATAAGGGAACACGATTTATAACTGACACCCAACTGACCTATCATACAGGTCTTCAAACAAAAAACGGTGGCTGGGCCAGACAGTACAACAGCAGTCTGGATGTGACGATGGGACGCACCTATGAGCGGGAATGTATGGATACGGGCGTTACAGCCCGGGCGGCACGTTATTTGATGGGAATTACAAATCCGTCTGACGTAGTGGTAAAAGCCGTGGAGTCTTCTGTAAAATGGCTCGGGGATGTTAAGATCGAAGATCAGGAAACTGTTAAAATTTGGGATACGTCTGTTCAAAATGGATATGACATCTTTTTGACAGAAGGAGACGGAACCTGGCCCGTAAGCGTGGAATATCAGAATGGAAAGGCCAGGACAGTGCTGGCGGATGTTGATCCGAAAAGACCTAACCAGCCAAAGCTGAACGATGAAAACGCTAAAACGTCGGATAATTTAATCTTATATGCGACCAGAACCTCTGTGGATTATTATATTAATGATCTGGCAGATTCTCTGATTGATGATGAGTATCCGGAGTGGAAGGAAGGGCTGAACCAACCGGACAATCCAGATAATCCAGATAACCCGGACAACCCAAATAACCCGGACAACCCAGATAAACCCAATCATAATGGATCTTCCGGAAGTTCCTCCAGCAGTTCCAATGGGAAAATCAGCAGCGGCGGAACATGGCAGCTTACAGATAATGGCTGGCGTCTGTTGAAAACCAATGGTAGTTACGCAGCCGGTACCTGGGAACAGGTGAATGGAAAGTGGTATTATTTTAATCAGAATACGTATATGGCAACAGGCTGGTTGCTTATTGATCACACGTGGTACTATCTGCATGCGATAAATGGAGATATGCAGACGGGCTGGCTGATGGATAGCTCAGACGGATACTGGTACTATCTGGATCCTGTTTCGGGTGCGATGGCGACGGGCTGGAAGGATATCGGAGGTAAGCGGTATTACTTTAATCCAATGGCGTTTTCGCCCAGTGGCTGGATATGGAATGAGGAGAGTAAATCCTGGGAATTTGAGAAGAACTTGGGAATGCCGTCAGGTGCCATGTATTCCGGTACAGTAACCCCGGATGGAAGCCAGGTAGATGTCTCGGGAGCACAGATTTTTTAAACTGAATCAAAAGACAAAAAAGGTGTATTTATGAGCAAAAAGAGCTATGAAATTTTTCTGCTTTTTCTGATGACTGCAATGCTTTCCGCATGTACTGAAAAAAGGAATCAGCCTGTGGAAAGCAGCAGTTCTATGCGGCAGTGGAAGAGTAATCAGGCAGAATTTTACGATAATAGGGTAACTGTTATTAACCGGCGCGGGTGTGATATGTACGCTCTCTATCTGTCTCCTTCATCGGAAGATGAGTGGAGTGATAATTTAATCGGTGAGTATGAGCTGCCTGATCACGGAGTGCTGGATGCAGACATTCCTGTGAGTGAAGATATCCTGCTTTGGGATATTCGTCTGGAAGACCGGGATCATGAACTGGTAGAAATATGCGGAAAAGATCTTTCAGAACTCACACAGGAGGAAATGGTAATGGAATTTACCATCGAGGGAGGAGAAGATATCCTGTATATTTATAAGAGGGAGTGACAAAAGAAACAGCAGGCCATAGTTGCCTGCTGTTTCTAATAAAATCCTTTAAAAAACTCCTCATAAGTCTCAGGCTCGGGCGTTTCGCTGCGGGCTTCCTGCAGCAGGCTGAATAGTTCCTCCCACAGCTTTTGACTCACCTCCACGTCGGAATAGTCCATTGTCGATATATAGTAGGACTCACTACGCCCAACATCATCATCCCAGTGGAAGACTGTCTTAAATCCCACAAAAACCCGGTTGCCGTTTCTGTCCTCTGACTCGTAGCTATACATATCCTTGCTGGCGAGACAGGGATTGTGCCAGAATATTTGTCCGGCCCCCATATAGTAGCCGTAACTGCTGTAGACCGACAGAAACAGATAGACCTGGTCCTGATCCGGATCGTATTTCAACCCGTAGAGTCCCATATTCCGAACGATCAGTTCCGGCAGACCATCGCCGTCATAGTCCGTATAATAGTAGCTGGAGTCCTGTTTCAGTTCCTGTCTCAGAAACTCCTGATCACTTAGATATTCGCTTCGAAGGATATTCTGATACGTATCTTCTTCGTAATCCAGAGATCGGTACGCCCTGCAAAGCACCGGTTTCTGGTTGGTTACAGCCTTGTAAAAGGCTTCCCTGTAGATTTTATCTGCCGCCGCGTCGTACAGAGAATCGTTGATCGGGAACTGCCTGACGTGAAAATCTATCGCACGGATCTGGTTGCTGGCTGCTTTGATAAGCGCCCTGGAATCGAGTAAATCGCCTGGATCCGGCTGGTCCTTCTTATACCAGGTGTTTTCATATTCTTCCCACCGTTCGGAATATTCCTGATCGTCCTCCTCGTGATCCTCATAGGGCCAGAAGCCGGCTTTCATGATATACATTCGTTCCATGCCGCTGTCCCATTTGAGAAGGGTATACGCGGCTCCCAGCCCATCGGAGCGCCCATAGAGATACGTATACTGGGCAGTCATAATTTCGAAGACACCGTCGCCGTCCGCGTCCACAGGCGTGAAAAGATAGAAATAAGGATCCGCACTCAGCCAATCCGTTTCATTGTTCTCCCTGCCCTCGTCGGTGAGATTCCCGTCCGCGTCAAAGTAGGGATTTCCTTCCAGGCCTTTGCGTGTGAAAGTAGTGTAAAAACCTGTAGAACCATTTTGTACCGTATGGGTATATCCTTCCGACAGATGAAGAGTAAAATACGTATCAAAATAATTATCGCCATCCCACTCCGGACTGCCGAATATTTTGGCCGGACTGCCGTCGGATATCCGATAGATGTCACTTTCATAGGCGCCGGCCCCTCCGGTGATACTGATTAAATGATGCATCAGAAGCTCGTCCTGACCGTCTCCGTCAATATCCGCCAGATACCATTCATCTCCATAGGAGCCGTCACAGAGAACCGTACAGGAGGTGCCGCCATTTCCACTGATGACAAGGACAGGGATCCCATACAATGGGCTATTGCAAAACATGGCCCGGTAGCATATAAGCGTAAGCTCCGTTCCGTCTGCTGCGTGCACCGTTTCGGTCATCGCAGTTCTTATGTAAGGCACGGCAGAATGATCGTATCCCAGCGCATCCGCAGCCAGCGTCTTGAACTGATCGTAACCGGAGAGTTCTTCGGGGAATTCCTCCAGTGCTGCAGAATCTTCAAGCGAAAGGGGAAGAGACAGCGACGAAACCATTTTCAGGATCAGATGAAGGTCAGGGCAGATGACGATATAGCTTTCAGAGCCAGGCCGTTTGTAATACTCGGCATCTGACGGGATGTCCCATGTAAAACCGGAGGTCTTTAAGTCCTCCCACCAGCCCGGATCGACCTGCTCCGGCAGAATTTTCTTCATGTCCTTTGTCCAGAGGGAGAGATCGTCGGCTTCCACTGTGAAAGCCGCCCTGATATCGTAATCGGAAGGACCCGGGACTCTCCCTTTGGAATTATCCTGATAAACAATGTGATAGGCTGCATCGATCATCTCAGAGGGCATTTCCAGATATCTGGAGAGGAAGGCCAGCTTCTCGTCTCTGTCTTGAAAAACAGTGCTTCTCGTATCGGTGGTATAATTCTCTGGTAATTCCCCGGAATTCTCTGTATTCGGGGAAATGATCCTGACCTCAGGAGCACCTCTCGTAGTCAGCTCCATCGAGCTTTCGTGATCCACCGCCGTGAGTCTTACAGACAGGGTGGTATTGCCCGGTATCTCCATTACGGTATCCGGAAGTTCACGAAATGTTCCCTCCTCATCTTTCACATACAGGTGCTCTATATCAAATGTGAAATGTTTTTCTGACAGGAGAAGGTCATAAGTAATCTGAAACGTGACGCTTTGGGTCTTAGAAGAAGGGTTTTTAATGGAAAAGGATGCCTGGGCAGTATTTCGATTCCCATTGTCGCTGTCCGGCCAGATCATTCCGACCGGTTTGCTGTCGAGGACAACCGGACGGATGGGTTCTTTATGATTACCTGCTTTGTAATAAAGCAGCAGTAGAATGAGCAGAAACAGCGGGAGTAAAATCAGGATTAAGCGTTTTTTACGGACAGGCGGGCATCTATCGGGGAACCTGGGTTTTCGCGTGCGATCCTGTCTTTTGTTATCCTGCTCTTGCATGTGGCAGCTCCTCAGTCTTTCTCTTTAGAATATACGTTAAATGGTGAAGTTAGAATTTATTTGATATACTGCTTTGTATACTTCTATTGTAGCATACTTTTACTTTTTTGTATCCTCCGGAGGGCAGCATAAAGCCTGATGCGCGGAAATCGTGGCAAGCGTATCGCCCAGCTGTGAGAGAATAGACGCGATAAGCGCTATTTCATCGGCACTTTTTCCTTCGGCAATGTAGCAGGCCAGACTCGATATGGAGATTACTAATTCACAGGATTGCATATGGATCACCTCCTGACAGATTATGCGGTTCAGATCAGAAATAGAATGCAGAATCAGACTGGACGGGCCTTATTGCAGGCAAAAAATAACTCCCTGTGGAAATGGATCCTTCTATTACGATCCTTTTCCACAGGGAGTATCTTTATGGATTATGAATTAATAATTCTCAACTTTTCTTTCAAAATAAGCCTTCGGATGTGCACATGTCGGGCATACTTCAGGAGCTTCCGGTCCTTCGTGTACGTATCCGCAGTTACGGCATTTCCAGCCAAGAGGAGCGTCGCCCTTAAAGGTCTTATCGTTCTTTAAGCTGTCAAGAAGCTTTAAGTAACGTTTCTCATGAGCGGCTTCCACTTTTCCAACAAACTCAAATTTGATGGCTAACTCTTCGAAGCCTTCTTCTCTTGCTTCCTCAGCCATTCTCTTGTACATATCGGTCCACTCGTAGTTTTCACCTTCCGCTGCGTCTGCAAGGTTTTCTTCAACGCTGCCGATGCCATGGAATTCTTTGAACCACATTTTAGCGTGCTCTTTTTCCTGATCTGCTGTCTCTAAGTATAAAGCAGCCATCTGCTCGTAGCCAGCTTTTTTCGCTACAGAAGCATAATATGTATATTTATTTCTTGCCTGAGACTCGCCTGCGAAAGCGTCCATTAAGTTCTTTTCTGTTTTTGTTCCTGCATATTTAGACATGTGATAAACCCTCCTGATTATTTTTTTCTTTGGTGTCAATGAACCCGACTGTTCAATGAGTGAATTCGTTCCCGATCCGGATCCCCCGGTGGAAAACCAGGGAACGGTATAATCAAGCTATGCCGTTCCCTGAAAATGGTGAAGTGAATATTTATGAATTAGCCAAAGTATCTGTCAAGCAGACCCTTGAATGCTTTGCCATGGCGAGCTTCGTCTCTTGCCATCTCATGTACGGTATCATGAATTGCATCAAGGTTTAACTCTTTAGCACGTTTTGCTAAGTCAACTTTACCTGCAGTAGCGCCGTTCTCAGCAGCAACTCTTAATTCAAGGTTCTTCTTTGTGCTTGCAGTTACACACTCGCCAAGTAATTCAGCGAATCTGGAAGCGTGATCAGCCTCTTCGTAAGCAGCCTGCTTGTAGTACATGCCAACTTCCGGATAGCCTTCTCTGAAAGCGACTCTGGACATAGCCAGGTACATACCAACTTCAGAACATTCACCCTCGAAGTTTGCTCTTAAATCTTTGATGATATCTTCACGAACGCCCTGAGCTACTCCTAATTCATGCTCAGCTGCCCATGACATATCCTCTTCCTGTAATTTGAACTTCTCAGCCGGTACCTTACATACTGGACAAAATTCCGGAGCAGTCTCTCCTTCGTGAACATAACCGCATACTGTACAAACCCATTTCTTCATAATTCATGTCTCCTTTTCATTTTTATATATTTGTTTTTATTGAACTTGTTTTGTTGTAATCAATAACAGTAATGATTACTGATATTAATTTAGCACATCTTTTTACTTCTGTCAATACTTATTGCAAATTTTTTTCTAAACAATTTTTGCAGGTACCGTAGAAAAAGATTGTATGGCTGTCAACATGGCCGGCCGCATATTCCTGAGCCAGTTGATTGATGTTATCCAGGGTTTTTAAAGGCAGGTCGTAGACCTGGCCGCAGTCCCTGCATACGAAATGATAGTGCGGTGAAGTGTCTGCATCAAAATGATCTGCCCCATCTCCACATGTCAGCTTCTGAATTTCCCCCAACTCCACCAGCAGGTTTAAATTGCGGTAGACAGTCCCAAGGCTGATGTTTGGATATTCTTCGCGGATTGATGTGTATAGGGCGTCGGCAGTCGGATGGTCATGCCTGGCCATCAAACAAGATTTGATGGATTCCCGCTGACGGCTATACTTCAATGTCTTCATAGCAGCTCCTTTGCATTAAAATAGTAATAATACTGATAATGGTTACTATTTAATAATACACCACCAAATGGTGATTGTCAATGCTGTGAAGGTCGAAAATACAGGTAAAAACGTAGTTTTTTCTATATTAAATCAGTTTTTATATGTTTTCCCTGGCGATCCGGATAAATTCTTCCGTAGCCTGGGACAGATAGCGGCCTTTATGGTAGCCGAAGGCCAGAATCCCGTGGGTGCGCCCTTTTGGAAGGGAATAGAAATTGAGTCCTTTTTTATTCTTTGGCAGATCGGTCATGAGCCCGGTTCCCGACATGAACATCTTGGGATAAAATGTGATTCCCATCCCTTTGCCCGCCAGAGCCAGTACGGTTTCGATATTTTCCGTTTCAAGAACGATGGAGGGCGTGATCTGTGCATCCTCAAAAATTTCGTCGGCAATGGTCCGGACGCGGTTTCCTTTATTAATAAGAAGATATGGACAATCTTTTAACAAACGCACGTCCGCATTTTCTTCCAGCTGACTCTTAATTTCCTCCTGGCGGCCGGGGAAAAAGCTGTCCAGGATCTGATCGGGAACGATGAGAAGAATCTCTTCTTCACAGATCGTGACGGTTTCCACGTTTTCTGCTTTAAATGGAAGCAGGTCAATAATTAAGTCGATGTCTCCCCGGATCAGGGAAGTACTTAACTCCGACGAATTGCCTTCTACCAGGTGAAGCTCGATGTTCGGAAACTTTTCGCGGTAGACCGGCAGGATGGCGGGAAGGAGAAAACGTCCCCGCGTGTGAGAAACCCCGATGGATATCTGTCCGGTGGTAAAATCCTTAATATCGGCCAGCTGGCGGTAAGTCTCATCCTTTAGTTCCAGCAGCTGTTTGGCGCGCAGCTTCAGCGCTCTTCCGGCATAGGTGAGTGTCAGCGGTGTTGTCCGGTTGAACAGCTGGACGTCAAACTCCTTTTCCAGATTGGAAATATGATTGCTTAATGACTGCTGGGATATATATAGGCGTTTGGCTGCCCGGGTGATGTTAAGTTCCTCGGCCGCTGCCAGAAAATATTCCAGATTCAGAAAGTTGATCATAAGCACTCCTTCAGCCTGGGGATATACGGAAGCAGACGGTCCAGAGAACCGTTTACAATCAGCTCTTCCGGGAAGTCGGTCTCGCAGATGAGCTCCCAGGCAAGTTTATGATTTCCCACATCAGCCTCGATGTGAGCGTCGCTGTCAATGATGACAGATGCTTTATAGCGTTTACATAAATCCAGCATGATCCGGTAGTTTTCTTTTGCGTGGAGCCGCATGCTTGCCGAATGCAGCGAGCTGCTGTTAAGCTCCAGCAGCGTGTGGTGTTCCGCGGCGGCGGCTACGACCGTGTCGTAATCAATAGGAAACCGTCCGTCATCCGGGTGGCCGATGATTTTAACATAAGGATTTTTGATGGCCCCTAAATAGGCATTTGTATTTTCCGCAATGGTACCGCATTTGTAGCAGGGTTCGTGGATGCTGGCGATGGTGTAATCGAGACGTTCCAGTATGCCTTCCCTTAAATCAATGCGGCCGGTATAATCCAGAATGTTGAGTTCGGACCCCATCAGTATCTTTACGCCGAACAGGGTGCGCGGTATGACTTTAAAATTAATAAAATAAAATTCATGACAGGTTCCCGGCATCTTCGGTGCATGATCTGTCGAACCGAAAAGCGTGAGACCTTTTTCTGAGGCAGAGCGTGCCATCTCATAAAGTGTGTTGTATGCATGGCCGCTTGCGGTGGTATGGGTGTGTAAATCCATGATATCTTTCATAAATAACGTATGGAGGCCTGCGCCTCGTCTCCTTTTTGTTATACAATTTATGTCTGCCTAAAATGTAATCTTTCTAATTACAAATATACCATATTCTGGATAAAAGTAAACAGAATTGTCACCAAAAAAGCAGAGAAATCAAGAGGCAGCGCGCTGTATACAAGATGCCTGCCTGCTCAGCGGCAGCTCTCACACCTTATCTTTCCCCAATCATATTAGAAAAAATAATTCATTAAGACATTTGTCCTTTTATAAAATGATTTTTATGGAGTATAATACCAGTATCGAACCAATATAAATAGTGTTGCAGACAGAAGGAGAATGATACAATATGGAAAAATATCGCAGAATTTTTACCATTGTGCTGGATTCCCTGGGAATCGGGGCAATGGATAATGCGGCGGACTATGGCGACGTGGGGACGGATACGCTGGGACATATCGATGAGCGGATGGAGAGCTTCCACATACCGAATCTTGCAAAAATGGGAATTGCAAACCTGCATCCCTTAATTCATGCAGAGCCGGCAGAGAAGCCGCTGGCCTATTACACAGAACTGAATGAAGCCAGTACCGGCAAGGACACGATGACCGGACACTGGGAGATGATGGGACTTCATATTACGAAGCCGTTTCAGACATTTACCGAACACGGATTTCCGAAGGAACTGATCGAGGAGCTGGAAAAGCGCACGGGACATAAGATCGTGGGCAATAAATCGGCCAGCGGAACAGAGATTTTAGACGAGTATGGCGAGCATGAGATCGCGACCGGAGACATGATCGTCTACACCTCTGCCGATTCTGTGCTTCAGATCTGCGGAAACGAGGAGACCTTCGGACTTGACGAGCTGTACCGCTGCTGCGAAATCGCCAGGGAGCTGACGATGAGAGACGAGTGGAAGGTGGGCCGCGTGATTGCCAGACCGTATGTAGGCAGGAAGAAGGGCGAGTTCAAACGGACTCCTAACCGCCATGACTACGCGTTAAAGCCCTACGGACCAACCGCACTGGATGCCTTAAAGGAAGCGGGATACGATGTGATAAGTATCGGCAAGATTAAGGATATCTTTGACGGTGAAGGAATTACGGAGGCTTATAAGTCACAGAGCAGCGTACATGGAATGGAGCAGACCATCGAAGTCATGGATAAGGATTTCCACGGCCTGTGCTTTGTAAATCTGGTGGATTTCGACGCGCTGTGGGGACATCGCCGCGACCCGATCGGTTACGGTAAAGAGATCGAGCGGTTTGATGAGAAGCTGCAGATCGTTCTGAGCAAGCTAAAAGAAGATGATTTACTGATCTTAACGGCTGATCACGGCAATGACCCGACCTATACCGGTACGGATCATACGAAAGAGAAAGTACCATTTCTGGCATACTCTCCTTCCATGAGCGGAAGCGGAAGAATCCCGTCAGAAGATACCTTTGCCGTAATCGGAGCTACCATCACAGACAATTTCGGGGTTACAATGCCGGAAGGAACGATTGGAAAATCGATACTTCAGGAATTAAAATAGAAGTGATGCGCCAGGGTTTGTAACTGTCCATGAGAACAAAACTGAATAAAAGCTTTTAAATGAGCGCCGGAAATACGTGAGGAGATGTAATCTCCCGGTATTTCCGGCGCTTTTTTGCGTGTACAGACACCAGTTTCATGCAGTTTTTAAGGTTACGGTTACACATTACAAATAATTTTAAATTATTTTCAAAAAAACTTAAAATGTAACCAATTTGTAACCGATCTGGTATATACTGGTTACAGACACTGGGTAAAACTATATTTATTTGAAGAAAATGTAATGAAAATAGAGAAACAAAAGCTCTGAACAGAGGGAGAAGGAAAAATTTATGACGATAGCAAAGATGAGTATGAACCGCAACTCTTCCCGCTACTTCAAGATATCGGTAAATGGCTTTGAGAATGGCTGTATGAGCGGCATCATATATCACGCAGGTACGGCGCCGGGGATCCGGTTTGAGAATTACCTGGAGATGATGCTTCACATGAACCGGATATTCGACGAGTTGGCGAATCCGAAGAGAACGATGGATTACCGGAGATTTGGCGGAACGAAGCTTCCTGAACCTCCCGTACAGGAATATGATCAGCTGGAAGATGGAACGCTGGCTACATTTAAGCTCAACGTAAAGTTCAGATACAACACGAGCTGGCAGGGAGAGATCTCCTGGCTGGAAGGGCAGGAAAAACAGGAATTTGAGAGTTTTCTGCAAATGACCTACTGGATAGAACGGGTGCTGAACGGACCGGGCGAGCAGAGGCAGTCACAAAAGACCTCAAATGTCTGCCAGATCGCCGTAGACTCCTTCGAGGGCGGTCTGCTGGCGGGAAGCGTTCAGAACGCCTTCCTCAATTATCTGGAAGATTTTACAGGAACCATAGCCCTGGCTGATGCCATGGGGCACTTTATCGGACTTGGCAGTTTGAGGGAAGACGATTCCGGAGGACAGAACGAAGACATCAGGATTATACCGGATAAGATGTGGTCCGTTTACAGGGAAGGCGGGAAAGAAGCCACCTTTCTGATAAAGATTCTGTTCCGGGAACATTCGACATGGCAGGGCGTTATACGCTGGAGGGAAACCGGTGAAAAACAGGCCTTCCGAAGTTTCATGGAGCTGGTGCTCCTGATGACCTCCGCACTGGAGAGCAGTGACGGACGGATTTTATATGAAGACAGATATGAGCATAAAAATAGAGAGAGTGCCCTGATGGAAGGGTAAGAGAGGGGAAGCTATGAAGGGATTAAAGAAAAAGTTAAGAAGAGGTTTGGCGGGATTCCTGTCATTTGTTCTTACCATGACTTCTTTTAACATGGTGTCATGGGCGGATGTGGCTGCTGCTTTTGAGAAAGAGAATGCTACATTTGTAATGAGCGGAGAGGATTTGAGAGACTCTGCGCAGGCAGCCATTGATAATGGCGATGAATTTAATTTTGAGGACCTCGGCGTGGATACATCCGACCGAAGCCTTGCAAAGGAATATCAGAGGCTGTTTGAAACAGGTTCTGTATTTGAGTTTGCACCGGCTTACGATATGGACGAAGAGGAATATGCAGACGGAGCAGAGCTTCGTATGTTTATTCGTATTAACGGCGATCCCGAAGGTTATCAGATTACAGGCGATGAGGATATCATTTTCCTGTATATCAATGATTCTGATGCGAGAGTGACATTCCGTTCCAGAATTGACGGATATACGACTCAGAAGGTAACGGTAAAGGGGAATTCCACTTTACTGGATGCGGAAGCACCGACAGCACCGGTTGGCGGTGAAGGCAACGGAAACGGAGCCGGAGGCACTGGAGCTAATGGCGGAGCTGGCAGCGAAGTGCAGAATCCCGACGGCAATGCCGGCGGCGAAGACGGAGCAGTTGACGGAACCGTACAGAACCCTGACGGAAATGCAAATATGGGCGAAGCGGCTGACGGCAATGGTACCACAAACGGCGATGTACAGAACCCGGATGCAAATGCAGACGGAGCGATTGACGGTGAAGGCGCGGCAAGCGGTGATGTTCAGAATCCGGATGCAGGCTTAGACGGAGAAAATGGAAATGCAGCAGATGACGTTCAGAATCCGGATGCTAATGTAAGTGATGGAAACGGAACAAATGACGGAACGGTACAGAACCCGGATGCAAACGCAGATGGGGAAAATACCGATCATTCCAATACAAATACAGGAAAAGAAGAGCAGGTTCAGAAGCCGGAAGATCATGCCGGGACGAACGGCGGCGTACAGAATAGTGATACGAACAAGACCGAAGACGGCGGAAAGGCCGAAGCGGGGAATTCTGAGAGTGGGTCTTCGAACAGTGGGGCGGCATCTGATGGCGGAGCTTCCAATAGTGGGGCGTCTGATGGCGGGGCTTCGAACAGCGGGGCTTCGAATAGTGGAGCATCTGATAGTGGATCTTCGAACAGCGGGGCGTCTGATAGCGGCTCTTCTGACAGCGGTTCCGATCAGGGGGACTCTCTGGTATCGGCAGCGACTTTGAACCGTCATTATACTCATATTCTTACAACTGCAGTTAATGGTGATGCGGGAAGTAAGGAGAGCGACAAGGTATCTTCTGATGAAGGTAAGGAAGATAAAGTTGATGCCGCAGATAAAACTGATAAGGCTGATAACACAGATACCAGTGATAAGCATGATAGCGAAGATGTTAATAGCGATACAAATACAGAAGACGGCAGCAACGGCGGCAATGCTGATAAAGATGCTGTGGTGACTCCTGATGGAGAAGAAGGAAACAGCGCTGTTGAGGACAATAAGGCAGATGCTGTGACTCCTGACAACGGAGAAAATCAGGATCCTTCTGATGATAAGGCAGATGACCAGGGCGAAGTATCTAAACCGGACGACGGCCAGGGCGATGCTGTGATTGATGATAATTCTGATAAGGATAATGCTGATAAAGATAATGCAGACAAAAATGCTGCGGAAGATAATAAGGCAGACGATACAACAGTTGATGGAAAGGATCATGCTGCTAACGGAGAAGACGGAAAGAAGGACGATTCTCTGGTAGTGGATTCTGAAGCTGACGAAAAAGAAGAAGTATCGAAGACAGGAACCACCAGCGGCAAGACCTATGGCCAGGTAGTATTGGATGAGTCCTATTATGCAAAGGCCTATGTTACTACTTTGAATAAGCTGCATATCGACGTGTCTAAAGAAGGCTATGCCGTTACTTATACGGTTACACCAGTTGGTACGGCTGCTGTAAAGGGCGCTAAGAATGTAGAAGAAGGAAAAGATTTAACATTTACCGTAAAACCACAGGTTGGCTATGTCATTGACCATGTAACTGCAAATGGAGAAAGCCTTGAGGCAGTAGAAGATGACGAAGCCACTGTTTCTAATGCAGATACAGGCGTAAAACGGTTTGTTGTTCCGGAGATTGAGGAAGAACAGGAAATCGTTGTGGTGATGGCGGAGATTGGGGAGCATCCGGAATTTAATTTCAGCAAGACTCTGGGCGATGTAGTCGTGAGCCTTCATGCAGAAGAAGGAATTCTGCCGGCAGGAACTGTGGCGAAGGTGACGGAAGTTACGGAGAAGGTTGAGGAGGCTGTTAAGGAAAAGACGGCAGAGGAGACTGGTGAAGATACTTCCGCGAATACGGTTCTGGCTTATGATATTAAGCTGTTTGTGGAGAATGAAGCAGGCGAACTGGAGGCTCTGGATAATAGCTGGAGTGAAAATGGATATGTAGAAGTTACATTTGCTGGTAAGGCGATTGAAGAGAAGAGTGCGGAAGCTGAAAAGGTAGAGATTACTCATATTGATACCGGTGATGTTGATGCAACATCTGAAAGTGTTGAAAAGGTTAGCGTTGAAGAAGTTGAAAAGGTCGAATCAGTATCTGACGCGGTAGACGTAGCCGATAATAATTCGATCGAGATGATTGCTTTTGAGGCAGAACATTTTTCAATCTATGCAATATATTTTACCAACGGAGGAATGGCTGCCAAAATTAGAACTATGAGTATTGACGGAAAAACGATAGGTAGCAATAATTATGTTGGAGACTGGTGGAACCGTTTTACACTTACAACTTCGGGCTTGATGATTTCCAATATTGCTCAAGATATAAAAAATAATGAAAGTGAGGCTTTTAAGTCCTTTAAATTTGTGAAGGCAACTATTGGCAACGAATATGACGGTGAATCTGTACTTCGCATTCGTCAACAGGCTAAAAGAAAATATAAATTAGAATATTCTCTTAAAGATAAAGGAGATAGTTGGCAGAGTTTCAATAGTAATGAAGATCTCTATTTTTGGTTTGAGCCAATAACAATAACGGTGACCTTTGATCCTAATGAGTATTATGGAGGCACTGGTGAACCATTTACCGTGATAGTGGGTGATGAGGGGAAAATTATAACACCTGATAATCCTTTTACAAATAAAAATGGATATGAGTTTGTTGGTTGGCATGGTGAAAAGTCTGGCCATCATAGTGGTACAGAAATGCTTCAACAGACATTTATTGAAGGCGTACAGTATCCGCCGAATATTGATAATAAAACGAATACTATTACCAGTGATATAACACTATATGCTACGTGGCTTAATAAGAAAGGAACAGATGGCCAGGAGGCTAAATTCTTTATTAGAACAGATGGGAAAGCTCCTTTTGAACCTAATGGATATGGAGCAAGTGATTATTATCCGTCAACCACACAGACACAGTTAACTGGTACCTTAAGGAATAAAATAGAAATAAATAATAACCCTGAAATGGTTGCGGCTAATATTTTAAAAGAACCATCTGGCACAGCTATAGCGGCAGCAGCCCAAAAAGCAGGAAAAAGTTTTAATCCAGATACGCAGAAAGTTCTATGGTACGTAATTAAAGATCAGGGAGATTGGCATGTCGACGGTATTGTAGTAGATAAAAATACTTATTCTGTAAGATATTGGCCAAATGGTGGTAACGAAAATGTTCCGCCTACGCAGAATTATAGCGAGGGAACCACTGTGCGTGTAAATTATAATAATATACCTACCCGCATAGGATATGAATTCTTAGGCTGGGATACAGATAAAGCATCGACATCACCTCGATATGTATCAAACGGCACAAATAATTCTTTTGTTATTAAAGATGCTAATGTTGACCTGTATGCAATCTGGAAACCAAAAGATGGTATACCATTCACTGTAGAACATTATACACAGCAGTTAGATAAAAGTTATCCACAAAAAACGACTGACGTAGCAACCAAATATTCTACTACAGGAACTATTGTAAAGGATGATGATTATAAGAAAACAATGCCGGGATTTACGTATGTTTCCGGAATTGTGGATAATATTACAGAGGCAGAAGTGCAAGGTGATGGTAGTACTGTATTGAAGCTATATTATACCAGGAATACAGATACTCCTTACACAATAGAACACTATCAGCAGTCCGTTGAAAATCCTGAGGAATATAAATTAGTAGAGATTGACACAGAGACTGGTTCAGGAGTAACTGGAGAGAAGGCCGCATTTACGCCGAAAGATTACACAAACGACGGATTTGAGTATAATGCTGCTTTGACAATGCCTGAAGACAGAACAATTACAGGTGACGGAAAACTGGTTGTTAAATTGTATTATGACAGGAAAAGTTATAGTGTAAAGTATGAATATACAGGAAACGTACCAGATGGTGTTAGTTCTTTACCTCAGACAAAAACATACAGAGTCGGGGAAGATGTAACAATTGCCGCCGATGCAGCTGCCAAAGGATATAGCTTTAGCGGTTGGAAAATTAATGGTAAAGATGCTGAAATGTTTAAGATGCCTGCTCACGATATAAAGATAACGGGAAGCTTTGGCGTTAATAGTTATACAGTAACCTATAAAGTAGACAATTCCACATACGGTGCAGTAGAAACGTATCAATATGGCGAAAATGTTTCTTTAAGAGAAAAACCAGTAAAGGAAGGATATTCTTTTAAAGGCTGGAGTCGTGACAGTGGATTTTCAATGCCTGCAGAGAACGTGATAATCGAAGGGCACTTTGAGATCAACAAATATACGGTAAGATATGAAGTAGATGGAGCTCTCTACGGGGAAGAAGAATCGTATGACTTTGGCGAAATGGTTGAGATTAGAGATGAACCGACAAAAGACGGGTATACGTTCAGCCATTGGAGTCAAAAAGAAGCATTTTCGATGCCTGCAAATGATGTTGTAATTAAGGGAAATTTCAGTATTAACAGCTACAAAGTGACATATAAGGTAGATGGAGTCCAGTATGGAGATACCGAGACTCATGAGTATGGAAGCGCAGTAACGCTGAGGGCTGAACCTGAGACGGAAGGTTACACATTTAGTGGCTGGAATCGTGAAAATAACTTTACGATGCCTGCAGAGGATGTAGTAATCGAAGGAAACTTTAAGATCAACAGCTATACGGTGACGTATAAAGTTGACGGTGAGATAAGCGGTGAAGCAGAAACTTATAAGTATGGAGCAGTAGTAACACTGAGAGAGGAACCTGCAAAAGAAGGTTATACGTTCAGTCACTGGAGCCGTGAGTCAGGATTTACGATGCCTGCAGAAAATATAGTGGTTGAAGGACATTTCGAGATTAACAGCTATACAGTTACCTATAAGGTTGATGACCAGTTATATGGAAAGGTAGATACCTATAAATTTGGAGAAGATGTAACGCTGAGAGATGCGCCAACGAAGGAGGGATATACCTTTAGCGGCTGGAGCGAGACCAGCGGGTTTAAGATGCCTGCAAAAGATGTAGAGATCAAGGGAAACTTCAGCATCAACGATTATACGGTAACCTATAAGGTAGACGGAAAGGTTATTGATGAGAAAAAGCACCAGTATAATGAAGAGGTAACCGTAAGAGCAGACGAAACGAAGGAAGGCTATACCTTCAGCGGCTGGAGCAGTGAAGATGTCAGGCAATCATTTATCCAAAGATTACTGTCTTCTTCTATCGCGGGAAAGACGTTCCGTATGCCGGCGAAGGATGTGGTAATTGAAGGACATTTTGATATTAACAGCTACAAAGTGACCTATCAGGTAGACGGAGTACAGTCCGGAGAAATAGAAACCTATGAGTACGGAACGCTTGTAACAATCAGAGATGATCTGGAAAAAGAAGGACATAAGTTCAGTGGCTGGAATCTGAAGGAAGACTTCGCCATGCCGGCCGAAGATGTAGTGATTGTAGGAAGCTTTACTGCAAACGAGTATACGGTAACGTATCTGGTAGACGGTAAACCTTATGAAACAGCAGAGACGTATTTGTATGGAACTGCTGTGAAGCTGAAAGAAGCCCCGGAGAAGGAAGGCTATACCTTCAGCGGCTGGGACCATGAGGAAGACTTTACGATGCCTGCAGAAAATGTAGTCATTAACGGGTCATTCAGCATTAACAGCTACAAGGTAACGTATGAGGTAGACGGAAGTGCTTATGGCAAGGAAGAAACGTATGAATACGGAAGTGCAGTAACACTTCAGAAAGAGCCGAAGAAGGAAGGATATACCTTCAGCAAATGGGATCATGAAGACGGATTTGCAATGCCGGCACATGATGTAGTGATCAAGGGAAGCTTTAAAATCAACAGCTATAAAGTGACATACAAAGTAGATGGGGAACAGGTAGGAGAAGCGGAAACGTATGAGTTTAATGCACCTGTGACTCTTAGAGAAGCCCCGGAAAAAGAAGGTTATACCTTCAGCGGCTGGAGTCGTGATACCGGATTCAATATGCCCGCAAAAGATGTGGTAATTGAAGGAAGCTTTACGATTAACAATTATACCGTGACGTATCTGGTAGATGGAAAGCAGACCGGAGAAACAGAGACCTACCAGTATAATCAGGAAGTCACTGTAAAAGCGGACGCAGAAAGAGAAGGCTATACCTTTAGCGGCTGGAGCAGTGAAGATGTGAAAGAGAACTTTATTCAGAAGCTGCTTTCAAACTCCATAGCAGGCAGAACGTTCCATATGCCGGCAAAAAATGTTGTAATCGAAGGAAGCTTTGACATCAACAGCTACAAAGTAACGTATAAGGTAGATGGAAAGCCAGTTGGAGAGGTGGAAACGTATAATTACGGAACGCTGGTAACGGTAAGGCAGAGCCCGGAGAAAGAAGGTTATACATTTAGTGGCTGGAGCCGCACGGAAGCATTTGAGATGCCAGCAAGAGACATAGTAATTGAAGGCTCCTATAAGATCAACAGCTATACTGTAACGTATAAGGTAGACGGAGAGCAGTATGGAGAGACGGAGACCTACGAGTATGGAGCAGCGGTAACGCTGAGGGAAAAGCCGTCCAGGGAAGGCTACACATTCAAGGGCTGGAGTTATGAGAACGGATTTAAGATGCCGGCTGGAGATGTCGTGATTGAAGGTTCTTATAAGATCAACAGCTATACAGTAACGTATAAGGTAGATGGACAGCAGTATGGAGAGCCGGAAGTATATAAGTATAACGAATTAGTCCGGTTGAAATCCGAGCCGACAAAGGAAGGGTATACATTTAGCCATTGGAATTACGGTGAAGATTTCCTGATGCCGGCAAAAGATGTTGTGATCGAAGGAAGCTTTGGAATTAACAGCTATACCGTAACGTATAAGGTAGATGGAGTCCAGTATGGCAGTACAGAAACCTATGAATATGGAAGTACAGTAACGCTGAGAGAAGAACCAGAGCGGGAAGGTTATACATTTAATGGCTGGAATCGCAAGGGGAATTTCACAATGCCTGCAGGGGATATCGTGATCGAAGGAAGCTTTAAGATCAACAGTTATACGGTGACGTATAAAGTCGACGGAGAGATAAGCGGTGAAACCGAGTCCTATGAGTATGGTGCAGATGTAACATTGAGAGAAGAGCCGGTAAAAGAAGGCTATACGTTCAGCCACTGGAGTCGGACGACAGGATTTACCATGCCTGCAGAAAATGTAGTGATTGAAGGAAGCTTCAAGATCAACAGTTATACTGTTACCTATATAGTTGATGGTGAAATAACTGGAGAAGTTGAGTCTTACGAGTATGGTACAGAGGTTAAATTGAGATCCGAACCATCAAAAGAGGGTCATGAGTTTGGCGGCTGGAACAGAACAGAAGATTTCACTATGCCGGCTGAAAATGTTGTAATTGAAGGAAACTTCGATGTTAACGAGTATACCGTAACGTATTTAGTAGACGGCAAGGATTATGGAGAAAAAGAAACATACAAATACGGAACTTCTGTAACCCTGAGAAAAGATCCTGAAAAAGAAGGCCATACATTTAGTGGCTGGAATCAAACTGATGGATTTGTAATGCCAGCTAAAAACGTAGTAATTGAAGGAAGCTTTAGCATCAATAGCTATACGGTTGTATATAAAGTTGACGGAGAGGTAGTTGGGGATACAGAAAGCTATGAGTTTGGAGCGCCAGTGTCCTTGAGAACAGAACCTCAGAAAGAGGGCTATACATTTAGCGGCTGGGATCGTGAAAGCGGATTTAATATGCCGGCTGAAAATGTGGAAATTGAAGGCCATTACAGTATTAATAGTTATACGGTAACATATAAGGTCGATGGTGAACTTTATGGTGACATCGAGACCTATGAGTACAATGCACCTGTAGAGCTGAGGCAGGAACCTCAAAAAGAGGGCTATACATTTGGCGGTTGGAGTTCTGAAACGGGATTTAATATGCCAGCTGAAAATGTAGTGATTGAAGGAAGCTTTAAGGTGAATGAATATACTGTAACATACTTTGTTGATGGTAAGTTTTATGATTCAATAGAAACGTACTCTTATGGATCGCAAGTTAAGCTGAAAGAAGCACCTCAGAAGGAGGGCTATACATTTAGCGGTTGGGATCATGATGACAGATTTACAATGCCAGCAGAAGATGTAGTAGTTAAGGGATCATTTAACATTAACAGTTACAAGGTAACTTATGAGGTAGATGGAACGCCGTATGGAATGGAAGAGATTTATAAATATGGCGAATTAGTAACATTACAGAAGAATCCAACGAAGGAAGGATATACTTTCAGTGGTTGGGATCATAGTAATGAATTTGCAATGCCGGCCAGAGATGTTAAAATTAAAGGCAGCTTTATAGTAAACAGTTATACCGTAACGTATAAGGTAGATGGAGCACAAATTGGTGAACCAGAGACTTATAAGTACGGTGAAGCAGTAACGCTGAGAGAGAAGCCGTCTAAAGAAGGTTATACATTTAATGGCTGGAGTTATGAGGCTGGATTTAAGATGCCGGCTGAAGATGTAGTGATAGAAGGCTCCTATCAGATCAACAGCTATACTGTGACGTATAAAGTGAATGGAGAGCAGTTTGGAGAACAGGAGACATATGAGTTTAATGAATTAGTTCAGCTGAGATCCGAACCAACAAAAGAGGGTTATACATTTAGCCACTGGAATCGCAGCAGTGAATTTAATATGCCAGCGAATGATGTTGTAATCGAAGGAAGCTTTAAGATTAACAGCTACACAGTAACATATAAGGTGGATGGAAGCCAGTATGGCAGTACAGAAACCTATGAGTATGGAAGTGCAGTAGTACTGAGAGAAGAGCCAAAGAAGGAAGGTTATACATTTAGTGGTTGGGATCATGAAGATAACTTTATGATGCCTGCAGATGATGTAGTTATCGAAGGTACCTATCAGATCAACAGCTATACAGTAACGTATAAAGTTGATGGAGAAGTAAGTGGTGAAGTAGAGACCTATGAATATGGTGCCGAAGTAACACTGAGAGGCGAGCCTGTAAAAGAAGGTTATACGTTCAGCCACTGGAGCCAGGACACTGGATTTACAATGCCTGCAAAGAATATGGTTATTGAAGGAAACTTCCTTATCAACAGTTATACAGTAACCTATAAGGTCGATGGAGAGATATATGATGAGGTAGAGACTTACAATTACGGTACAGTAGTTAATTTAAGATCCGAACCAATAAAAGAAGGTCATAAGTTTGGCGGCTGGAACAGAACAGAAGATTTCACTATGCCGGCTGAAAATGTGATAATTGAAGGAAACTTTGATGTTAACGAGTATACCGTAACATATTTAGTAGACGGCAAGGATTATGGAGAAAAAGAAACATATAAATACGGAACACCAGTAATCCTGAGAGACAATCCAGAAAAAGAAGGATACACATTTAGTGGTTGGAATCCCGCAACTGGATTTATAATGCCTGCTAGAAATGTCGTAATTGAAGGCTCTTATAAGATTAACAGCTATACAGTAACATATAAGGTGGATGGAGAGCAGTATGGAGAACCAGAAACCCATGCGTATGGCGAATTAGTTCAGCTGAAATCTGAACCGATAAAAGAAGGTTATACGTTCAGCCACTGGAATCAGAATGCAGAGTTCACTATGCCGGCTAAGGATGTAGTAATTGAAGGAAACTTCAGTATTAACAGCTACACAGTAACATATAAGGTCGATGGAACTCAGTATGGAGAGAACGAAACCTATGAGTACGGCAGTACAGTAACTCTGAGAGAAGAGCCGAAAATGGAGGGGTATACATTTAGTGGCTGGAGTCAGACAACCGAATTTAAAATGCCTGCGGAAGATGTTGTAATTGAAGGCTCTTACAAGATTAACAGCTATACAGTGACATATAAGGTAGATGGAGAACAGTATGGGGAGACAGAGAGCCATGAGTATGGTGCGTTAGTCCAGCTGAAATCCGAACCGACAAAAGAAGGTTATACATTTAGCCACTGGAATCAGAATGCAGAGTTCACCATGCCGGCTAAGGACGTAGTAGTTGAAGGAAGCTTCAGCATTAACAGCTATACAGTAACGTATAAAGTAGATGGAAGTCAGTACGGAGAGATCGAAACCTACGAGTATGGAAGCCCGGTTACTATGAGAGAAGTACCAAAAGAGAAAGGCTATACATTCAGCGGTTGGGATCGTGAAGAAGACTTTACAATGCCGGCAGAGAATGTGGTAATTGAAGGAACCTTTAGTGTTAACAGCTATACGGTGACGTATAAAGTTGACGGAGAAATAAGTGGGGAAGTAGAGACGTATGAGTATGGCAGAGAAGTAACACTGAGAGAGGAGCCTTTAAAAGAAGGCTATACGTTCAGTCACTGGAATCAGGAAACAGGATTTACAATGCCAGCAGAGAATGTAGTAATTGAAGGAAGCTTCCATGTCAACAGTTATACGGTAACCTATAAAGTTGATGGTGTAATCACTGGAGAGGTTGAGACTTACGAATACGGTACGGCAGTTAAATTGAGATCTGAGCCAATAAAAGAAGGCCATAAGTTTGGTGGCTGGAACAGAACAGAGGATTTCATTATGCCGGCTGAAAACGTAGTAATTGAAGGAAACTTTGATGTTAATGAGTATATCGTGACCTATTTAGTAGATGGTAAGGATTACGGAGAAAAAGAGATGTACAAATATGGAACTCCTGTAACCCTGAGAAAAGATCCTGAAAAGGATGGCCACACATTTAGTGGTTGGAATCAGACGGATGGATTTATGATGCCAGCTAGAAACGTAGTAATTGAAGGCAGTTTTAATGTCAATAACTATACGGTTGTATACAAAATTGACGGAGAGGTAGTTGGGGATACAGAAAGCTATGAATTTGGAGCGCCAGTATCCTTGAGATCAGAGCCCCGAAAAGAAGGATATACATTTAGTGGCTGGAATCGTGAAAGCGGATTTAATATGCCGGCTGAAAATGTAGTGATTGAAGGGCGTTACAGTATTAACAGTTATACGGTAACCTATAAGGTTGATGGAGAACTTTACGGAAGCGTAGAGACCTATGAATACAATTCTCCAGTAACCGTAAAAGTTGATCCGACAAAATCGGGTTACACCTTTAGTGGTTGGGATAAAACAGGCACATTCAGGATGCCGGCTCAGGATATTGAAATAACCGGTACATTTAGTAGAAATTCTAATAATAATGGTGGAAACGGTGGTGGCAGCACCCCAGACAACAACAAACCATACGTCCCGAATGGTCCTGGAACTGATGATGGTCCTACCGTAACAATTGATCCGGATGCAGTACCATTAGCAAATGCACCGGTTGACGGTAACCCGACAGACAACTTAATCCTGATTGATGATGGCAATGTGCCGTTAGCGGGTCTTCCAAAGACTGGCGATCGCGCAGGAGCTCAGGCAGGATTAGCAGCAATACTTTCCGGATTCCTGTTAGCAGCGTTTACAATGCTGAACAACAAGAAGAAAGAAGAATACAAGTAATTCAGGGATCATTTAACAAAATACAAAGAAACAAGCAACAGACGAAGACCGCCCGGCAGAATGTACACTCTGCCGGGCGGTTTCTCTCTATTTTTGTTCATTCCCCCGTTTCTGAAGAAACCACTGGTAATCGTGGAAAAGTTGTGATAGATTATATACTTGATAAAATTGACTCGTGATTTGCGTCAAAACAGGGAGCATGTAAAGATGACAAAGGATATGACACAGGGAAAGCCGCTGAAGCTGATTCTGGCGTTTTCCATTCCACTGCTGATCGGAAATATTTTTCAGCAGTTTTACAATATGGTGGATTCCATTATTGTGGGACAGTTTATTGGAGAGGAGGCACTGGCGGCCGTGGGTTCCACCGGTTCCATGGTGTTCCTCGTAATCGGTTTTTGTAATGGAATCGCCAGCGGATTTGGGGTTATGATATCTCAGGCCTTCGGAGCGGGTGACAAGAAACGGCTGCGAAATTACGTCGCTGTGGCGCTGATGCTCAGCGCAGCGGTTATGGTGGTTTTAACTGCGGTAACCATGGTAACGACGGAACCGCTTTTAAGGCTTATGAGAACGCCTGACAATATTATGGAAGGCGCCTCCTCATACCTGATGATGATTTATGGCGGTCTGGGGGCAACGCTCTATTATAATGTGCTTTCCTGCATTCTCAGGGGTGTCGGGGACAGCCGTACGCCGCTCTATTTCCTGATTGTGTCATCTCTTTTAAATGTGGTGCTGGATCTTTTATTTGTCATCACATTCCATATGGGAGTGGCCGGCGCCGGACTGGCTACGGTAATCGCTCAGGGAGTTTCCGCGGTGCTGTGTCTTGTCTATATGTTTAAAAAGTTTCCGATGCTGCGGCTGGAAAAGTCGGATTTCCGGTGCCGGTGGTATACGGTGGTTCAGATGTTCAGTGTGGGACTTCCGATGGCGCTTCAATTTTCGATTACTGCGGTTGGCGTTATGATCCTTCAGAGCGCCATCAATGACTTTGGGTCCACTGTGGTGGCTTCCTATACGGCCGCGTCCAAAGTCGAGAATTTATCTACGCAGATTATGATTACACTGGGGGCAGCCATGGCGACGTATTGCGGACAGAATATGGGCGCTGGCCGGTTCGACCGGGTAAAGGAAGGTGTGCGCCAGTCTTACATAATCGTACTGGGGGCAGTGGTGGTCGCGGTATTCATATCGGCTGTGTGCGGTGAAAGCATTGTTCGGTGGTTCATATCCAATCCATCGGAAGAGGTGTTAGGATATGCGATTACTTATCTGCACACCATATCGTGGTATTTTGTATTTCTGGCATTTTTGTTTCTGTACCGCAACGTCCTTCAGGGCCTGGGAAATGGAATTCTTCCCATGCTGTGCGGTGTGGCGGAGATGGTTGTAAGAACCATTATCGCCTTTACGCTCACAGGCCAATGGGGATATATGGCGATCTGCATGGCGAGCCCGCTGGCATGGATCGCGGCGTGTATTCCGTTATGGCTGTGCTATCAGATTCAGATTCGTGATCCACAGAGATGGTTTTTGAGAAAACGTATCTACCCCGGGAAGAATTGACTTCCCGGGGTTTCCTTTTAATTTGATAGGATAAAATGCGTTTGCTGAAGCATCGGACAGAATAATTTAGTAATATTTAAGAAATTTGAAGGAATAGCGGGGCTTCCACGAACCCTTTGTTTATGGTATACTGTAAAGGAAAATTATTAAATTTTACATAAAATAATAACATAAATGGAGGAGAGAAACATGAGTGAAGAAAAAAATGTAACTCTGGAGCAGGACGTGCTCGTAGAGAAAGAGGTGGTAAACGCACCGGCTGAACCAGTAACAGAAGCGGAGTCATCAGAAGCAGCGCCAACAGAAGTAGCGCCAGCAGGAGCAGCGCCAGCAGAATCAGCACCAGCAGAAGCAGTGCCAGCAGAGGCAGAGGCAGCACAACCACAACCGGAAGCCCGCGTAGAAACCATGGAAGACTATGCCAAAGAGCTGGAAGCTTCCTTTAAGCGCGTAAAAGAAGGCGATGTCCTGACCGGAACTGTAGCAGGCGTGACGGAAGACCAGGTTTTGGTTGACTTAAAATACTACGCAGGCGGCGTGATCAATAAGGAGAATATCAACGGTGATCCGGATTTCCAGCTTCAGGCGGAGATCCATCCTGGCGATGAGATTACAGCCACGGTCATCAGCACTGACGACGGGGAAGGTAATATCGAGCTTTCCATGAAGGAAGCCAACGAGAATCGGTTATGGGATAAGTTTGCCGCGATGCTGGCCGACCGTACCATCGTAAATGTTAAGATTGCAGAGATCGTAAAGGGCGGAGCCGTTGCGTATCTGGAGGGCGTCAGAGCATTTATTCCGGCTTCCAAGCTGGCGGCGGAATATGTTGAGGACTTAGAGGAATATAATGGAAAGACCATAGAAGCCACCGTTATTACCGCTGATCCGGATGCAAAGAAACTGGTGCTTTCCGGTAAGGAGCCTGCGCGTGCGAAGCTTCAGGAAGAAAAGAATAAGAAGATCGCCAAGTGTGAAGTGGGAGCCGTCATGGAAGGAACTGTGGATACACTAAAAGAGTATGGCGCATTTGTAAACCTGGAGAACGGCTTATCCGGACTTCTGCATATTTCACAGATCAGCAACCAGAGAATCAAACATCCGGGCGCTGTCTTAAAGGAAGGCCAGACGGTAAAAGTAAAAATTATCTCCATTAAAGACAATAAGATCAGCTTAAGCATGAAGGCCCTCGAGCCGGAAGAGGAAATCGATTTAGAAGGATTCGATTTCAAGGGCGACGGAGAAGTGACTACGGGCCTGGGCGCGCTGTTAAAAGGATTAAAATTTTAGAAAGTCAGGAAAAAGAATATAAAATGCCGGGTTTCTATGGTATACTAATTCTAACGGGCAGAGGCGCTTTGTCGCGGCTCTGCCCGGACTGACTAGAATGCGGACACGTGGTGAGGAAGGGAGGAATGAAGATGAATATTCCCAATTCATTTAACCAGGTTGACCAGTGGAAATCTGTGATGTTTTTGTATGACTCGGCATTAAAGGAAATCAATACAAAGATTGAGATACTCAATAATGAGTTTGTGCACATCTACAATTACAATCCGATTGAGCACATCAAGTCCCGTCTTAAGACGCCGGACAGTATCGTTAAGAAGCTGAAGCGCTACGGATTTGAAGTGACGATCGACAACATGGTGGAAAAGTTAAGCGATATCGCGGGAATAAGGATTATCTGTTCCTTTACATCAGATATCTATCAGATCGCTGAGATGATAACGAAACAGAGCGATGTTACGGTGCTCTACGTAAAAGATTACATTAAGAATCCAAAGCCAAATGGCTATAAGAGCTATCATATGGTTGTGACGATTCCGATTTATCTGACTGACGGACCTGTCGATACGAAGGTGGAGATTCAGATCAGAACGATTGCCATGGACTTCTGGGCAAGTCTGGAACATAAGATCTATTACAAATTTGAAGGAAATGCCCCGGCGTATTTACAGCAGGAATTGAAGGCCTGTGCAGATGTGGTCAATATGCTGGATGTAAAGATGTTTTCCTTAAATCAGGCTATTTTGGAACTTGCAGAGGCACAGCGGGAGCAGGATCAGGAGATGCCCGATGATGAGGAAGTGGCAGAGGAAGAATTACCGTAGAATGTGGGCAGCCAGAGCGGATTCCATCCGTTCGGGCTGCTTTTTAGCAAATCAGGCGAGGACTGAAACAACGGGATATGGATTGGAATGACAGGCTATGGATTGAAAATAATAACCCTGTAGAAGAAGGTTGTATATGAGGACATTGACGAAGGAAACATGCCAGATTCTTAAATTTAATCAGAAGAATGCATTGCTTTTTGAAGTCCTGTACCGCCTGCTTACCGGGCCGCTTTATCTCTTCCTGCTTAATAAGGGATTAAAGTGGTCTTTAAAGATGGCCGGATACAGCTATTTAACTGCGGGCAATATCGGTTATTTTTTTCTGAAGCCGGGGACGATCGTCATGATTCTTGTGATCGGTATTATCGGTATCCTCTTTCTCGCGCTTGAGACCGGATGTCTCCTGACCCTGTTTCAGGGGGCGGCGTATTTCCGGAAGCTCAGTGTGGGAGAGATCTTTTTAGGCGGATTATCGAAGCTGTCTGATGAGATTAAGAAGAAAAACTGGCGGCTGGGGCTTCTGATTCTGGCTGATTATGGGATTTCCAACCTCTATCTAATCTACCGGGTGCTGACCCATGTCAAGCCGCTGAATTTTGTCATGTCGGAGCTGATGAAGCAGAATGCCGGCCGCCTGGCGGTCTGCGCAGCAGTGGTTCTGGTCATCCTGGTTGTTGTACCGGGGCTGTATACTTTTTACACCTGTATGATCGAACAGAAGAGCTTCCGGGACGGCTACAGACGAAGCCGGAGGCTGATAAAAGGCCATCTGGCGAATACCGTGTTTTTGCTGGGCGGATATTATGCGGGACTGATCGTTTTGCTTCATGTGATCTATATTTTCTGTATCCTGGTGGCGGCGGTCGGTATGAGCCTGTTTACGGATAATCGCCTGGCGCTGGCGATTCTGCCGGCGGTCGGGGACCGGATCGAGCTGGTGCTTATCTTCCTGGCCAGCATGGCCCTGGCACTGGGGAATTTTGCAGCGCTCAGCGTCCAGTATTATCAGTACAGCAACCGTCTGAGCCGGGAGCCCCGGTGGGATTTCTCCTATCCTTCCAGAAAATCGTTCCGCGGGCGGATACTGGGAGCGGGCGTGGCTGTGGCGGCGGCGCTCAGCCTCTTTTTCCTCTTCAACCTCGTGAGAAATGGTTCGGCCATCACCGACGATATCCTGACGGAGATCCAGATCACGGCGCACCGCGGAAGCTCCAAATCAGCACCGGAGAACACCATGGCTGCGATGGAACTGGCAGTGGAGAATCTGGCCGATTTTGTGGAGATCGATGTGCAGGAGACGGCCGACGGCGTTGTGGTTCTGGGGCATGACTCCACGCTGAAACGAGTGGCGGGAGTGAACCGGACCATCGGCTCCTACACTCTGGAAGATCTCCAGGATCTGGATGTGGGGAAATGGTTTTCCAAGGAGTTTGAAGGAGAGCGGATTCCGACGCTCGCAGAAATTATGGAGTTCTGCAAGGGCCGGGTCAAGATGAATATTGAAATTAAGAACCTGGGAAAGGACAGTCCCCTGCCGGATAAGGTGGTGGAGCTGATCTCGGATTTTCAGATGAAGGAGCAGTGTGTGATAACTTCCACACGCCTCTCTTATCTGTCCAGAGTGAAGGAATTGGATCCGGATATACGAACCGGATATATTATTTCTGCTGCATACGGTGATTATTATTCCGATGATGATGTGGATTTTATCAGCATACGGTCCAGCTTTGTCAGCGGTAAGCTGGTGGAAGCCGCCCATGAAAAAGGAAAAGCGATCCATGCGTGGACGGTGAACAACAAGAGCGAGATGGAGCGTATGAAGATGCTGGGAGTTGACAACATCATCACGGATTACCCGGTTCTGGCGAGAGAGATCGTCTATCGGGAGCGGGCGACGGAGACGCTGTTTGAATATCTCCGGCTTGTATTAAAGTAGACGTAACAGTCTGAACTGTTACTAATAGACAGGAGTTATTGGCATGAAGGTTGTACTGCAGAGAGTTTCCCGCGCGGCAGTGTCCGTGGACGGGGAAGTAATTGGAGCCATTGGCACAGGTTTTCTGCTTCTTCTGGGTGTCTCAGACACGGACACGGAGCAGACAGCGGACCGGATGGTGGATAAGATATGCAAACTGCGTATCTTTGAGGATGAGAATGGAAAGACGAATCTTTCGCTTGCTGATGTCGGCGGAGCGCTTCTGGTGGTAAGCCAGTTTACGCTTTACGCGGACTGTAAAAAGGGCAACCGGCCCAGCTTTGTAAAGGCCGGGGGGCCGAAACTGGCGGAAGAACTGTACGAATATGTGATTGACCGGTGCCGTGAACACGTTCAGACGGTAGAGCATGGAAGCTTTGGCGCACATATGAAGATAGATCTGGAAAATGACGGACCGTTCACCCTGGTGCTTGACAGCGGCGAACTTTTCTGAAATAGGATATAGCTGCCCTCTGAGAGATTACCGGGCGCAAATTGAAATAATAAAATAAACAGACAAACATGGAGGTTATTTACACAATGGAAAAGACAAAGGGAGAAATTTTAGCAGAAGAATTAACATGGGAATTCCCGAATATTGCGAAGGAGGCACCGGAACAGCGTGAAGCTGCGGAAGCCTTCTCGGTAGGGTATAAGGCATTTTTGGATAAAGGTAAGACAGAGCGGGAGTGCGTAAAGGAAGCTGTAAAGATCCTGGAAGCCGCAGGCTATACGCCGTTTGAAGCTGGTAAGAAGTATTCTGCAGGCGACAAGGTATATCTGGTAAACCGGAAAAAGTCGGTGATAGCGACAACGTTCGGAAGTAAATCTGTAGAAGAAGGACTTCGCTTAAACGGAGCGCATATCGACTCCCCACGCCTTGATCTGAAACCGAATCCTGTCTATGAGAAAAGTGATCTGGCGTATTTTAAGACTCATTATTATGGTGGAATCCGCAAATATCAGTGGGGGGCCACCCCGTTATCCATGCACGGCGTCATCGTGAAGAAGAGCGGCGAGATTGTAGAGGTGAATATCGGGGAACAGGAAGGCGATCCGGTCTTCTGTGTGACGGATCTGCTTCCGCATCTGGCGGCTGAGCAGAATATGCGCCCCTTAAAGGATGGACTGAAGGGGGAAGAACTGAATGTAATTATTGGCTCGATTCCATATGTGGACGAAGCAAAGATCAAGGAGCCGGTTAAGCTACTGGCGCTTCAGCTGTTAAACGAACGTTATGGAATTACTGAGGCTGATTTTTTCCGTGCCGAGATAGAACTGGTTCCGGCTCATAGGGCCAGCGACGTAGGTCTGGACCGCAGTATGATCGGTGCTTACGGCCAGGATGACCGAGTGTGTGCATACACAGCGCTGATGGCGGAGATTGAGACAGAGAATCCGGTCTACACCACTGTAACCATTCTTACCGATAAGGAAGAGATCGGTTCCGTGGGAAATACCGGACTAAACTCCGATTATGTACTCCATTATGTAGAAGAACTGGCGGAGACACAGGGCGCAGATGTGAAACGCGCACTGAGGAATTCCATCTGCTTATCCTCCGATGTGAATGCGGCTTACGATCCCACATTTCCGAATGTCTATGAGGAGCGGAATTCCTGCTATTTAAATAAGGGCTGCGTATTGACTAAATATACAGGAAGCCGCGGAAAGTCCTCTTCCAACGATGCCAGCGCCGAAGTGATGGCAAAGGTCATCGCCATGATGGATCAGGAGGGCGTGTACTGGCAGATCGGTGAGCTCGGCGCTGTCGATGTGGGCGGCGGCGGAACAATCGCTCAGTATGTAGCGCATATGAACGTGGACGTAGTCGATCTGGGAGTGCCGATTCTTTCCATGCATTCTCCGTTTGAGCTGGCATCCAAGCTGGACGTATATAATACATACAAAGCATTTCTGGCTTTTTACAGGGCTTCCTAAGGGGCTGCGGGGCCGGAAACGGCTGCTGCGTATTCTGAAATTTTTGTTAATTTCGGTAAAAAGCTTTTTTTACATGCTCCGATATGGTATAACTGTCAGGAAGCATTTTATATTTTTATTATTTTGGTTAAAGGAAAAGGAACGTATTATGAGAAAATTTTTGAAAGTTGCTGCCTGTGGTCTTATTATGGCGGCAGTTGTGACAGGCTGCTCCAAGAAGGCGGCAGAAGAGACGACACCTGCGGAAACCACTGCCGGGACTACTACGGAGGCCGGTTCAGAGGCGGGCGCGTCTGAACAGCTGCAGATGATGGATTTATCCGGAATCGATAACGGTACTGTGACACTCGGTGATTATAAGGGAATCGAAGTGACCAAGACACCAGTGGAAGTATCTGACGAAGAAGTAGACGCTGCGATCTTATCAGAGCGCGAGAGCAAAACCACCTATGATGATGTGGACCGTGCCGTTCAGGATACAGATAAGGTAAATATTGACTATGTAGGAACAAAGGATGGCGTGGCATTTGACGGCGGTACCGCGCAGGGACAGGATCTTGTGATCGGTTCCAACCAGTTTATTGACGGCTTTGAGAGCGGTCTGATCGGCGCAAAAAAGGGCGACGAGGTGACACTCGACTTAACCTTCCCGGAATCCTACGGCAACGCGGATTTAGCCGGTCAGGCAGTTGTATTCAAGGTAACCGTCAACAACGTACAGGAAAAGAACATGCCGGAATTAGACGAGGCGTTCGTTCAGGAAGTATCTGATTTCAAGACGGTTGACGAGTATAAGGAAAGCAAAAAGCAGAGCCTTCTGGAGCAGAAGGAAGGCCAGGCGCAGGCGGCAGTTGAGAATGATATTCTGAAAGCAGTCGTTGAAAACTGCCAGATCGAGACGACGCAGGAAGCCGTTGATGCGAACTTCAATAATTATCTGCTTAACTATACCAATCAGGCCGCGATGTACGGAATCGATTTAAATACATTTACATCCGCGTTCTATGGTGTGGATGAGGAGACCTTTAAAGAGAACTACGTAAAGAATATTGCAAAGTCTGCGGTTGAGCAGAGACTGGTATTCCACGCGATCGCGGATCAGGAAGGTATTACCGTATCTGACGAAGATCGTGATAATCTTGCGACAGAGATGGGATACGAGAGTAAAGATCAGATGATTGAGTCAGCCGGAGCTTATAATGTGGACGACTATCTGATTTCTACCAAGACCATGAAATTTTTAGTTGATAATGCAGTAATCAAATAAAAAAATTTTACGAGTAGGGGGAACCTTTATGCAGCTTTTAAAGGACAGGATACGGAAAGACGGAAAGATTAAATCCGGCGATGTATTGAAGGTAGACAGCTTTTTAAACCATCAGATGGATATTAAGCTGTTCGAAGAGATCGGAAAGGAGTTTAAGAGACGTTTTTCCGATGTCAGCATCAATAAGATCCTTACAATTGAGGCATCCGGAATCGGCATCGCGTGTATTGTTGCCCAGTATTTTGATGTTCCGGTAGTATTTGCGAAGAAGTCCAAGACGAAGAATATCGCCGGGGATGTCTACACCACCAAGGTGGAATCTTTTACACATGGTAAAGTCTATGATATCATGGTTGCCAAAGAATTTTTAGGCGCTGGAGACAAGGTTCTGCTGATCGACGATTTCCTGGCTAACGGCAAGGCTTTAGAGGGCCTGGCAGCCGTTGTGAAGGATTCGGGAGCGGAGTTAGTCGGTGCTGGAATCGTGATTGAGAAAGGCTTTCAGCCTGGAGGAGACCGTCTGCGTGCGGATGGTATCCGTGTCGAATCCCTTGCAATCGTAGAAAGCATGGATGAAAAAACGGGCAGTATCCGTTTTCGGGGTGATGAATGACGAGCAACAGAAAAGCATTATTTTTTGATATAGATGGGACACTTCTTTCTGAAGTGAACCGGAATGTACCGGAGAGTGCCAAGCGTGCGGTTGCGAAAGCGCGGGCCAATGGGCATCTGGTATTTATCAATTCCGGCCGTACATACAGCCTGATCGGTCCGATCAAGGGCCTGGTTGAAGTGGACGGCTACTGCTGCGGATGCGGCACAAGGGTGATTGTGGATGACGAGGTGCTGTTTTCCTTTACCATTCCCCATGAGCGCGGCCTGCAGATTAAGAAGGACATTTTAAAGTATAATATGGAAGGAATTCTGGAAGGCACGGAGCACTGCTATTTCAGAAAAGCCAAAACCAGATTTACCCAGCTGGAACAGATTCGGGAAAATGTCGAGAGAGACGGCCATGGAGCGCCTTATACCTGGGAAGATGACTGCTATGATTTCGATAAGTTCTGCGTATTTGCAGACGAGCAGAGCGATCTGGCCGGATTTTCGAGGGCGCTGGGGCTGGAATATAACATCATAGACCGCGGAGACGGGTTCTATGAATGTGTTCCGGCGGATTATTCCAAGGCGACTGCCATCGATGTGGTTCTGGAGAAGTACGGAATGGCGCTTGAGGACGCTTACGTGTTCGGTGACAGCACCAACGACCTTCCGATGTTTGAACATGCGAAGAACTGTATTCTCATGGGACACCACGATGTGGAGCTGGAGCCATATGCCACGTTCTTTACAAAGAATGTGGAGGATGATGGAATTGAGTATGCCATGAAGAAGCTGAAGCTGATCTAAGCGGCATACAGAGCCAGTGCAGCATTGCACTTTCACTGCGATATTCATGCAATGCAGGAGACTGAAGTGATATGAGAGTAACAGGCGCCACGGCCGTTAATTCGGAGTGGCGCCTGTCTTTGTTTGAAAAGAGGTTGACATTCCTGGGAAAAACAACTAAAGTTAATCGTAGTTTAACAAAGGAATGGGTTAAAGTATGAAAGCAAAAGTGAATGTGATTGTGGCCATGCTGATGTTTGGAAGCATTGGCCTGTTTGTACGGGGGATCGCGCTTCCCTCCAGTGTGATTGCCCTGGTGCGGGGCGTGATCGGCTGCCTCTTTCTGGTCACGGCCGGATGTCTGATGAAACAGCCGGTCAACTGGAGAGCGATTAAGGGCAACTGGCTGGTGCTGGTGCTTTCGGGAGCGGCCATCGGTTTTAACTGGATTTTTCTGTTTGAGGCCTACCGATATACGACGGTGTCGTGTGCGACGCTCAGCTACTATTTTGCTCCGGTGTTCGTGATCCTTGTGTCGCCCGTTGTGCTGGGGGAGAAGCTGACAAAGAAGAAGCTGTGCTGCGCGGTAGGAGCGGTCATTGGAATGCTTCTGGTATCCAATGTACTCTTTCTGGAAAACGGCGAAAATGGCCTTCTCGGCATATTCTTCGGCCTGATGGCCGCGGTCCTCTATGCCAGTGTCATGATACTCAATAAATTTATGAAGGGCCTGACCGGTCTGGAGACGACCGCTGCACAGCTGGGCGTGGCGGCTGTCATTCTGCTTCCCTATACGGTGCTGACCGCTGCAGAACCGTTCTCTGCGGTCTGGGCGTCCGTTCCGGCGATATCCTGGGTCCTGCTGGCATTTGTCGGGATTGTCCATACCGGAGTGGGATACCTTCTGTATTTTTCGGCTATGAAGAAGCTGCCGGCGCAGACGGTGGCGGTCCTAAGCTATATCGATCCGGTGACCGCGATTCTCTTATCCGCAGTGATACTCAGGGAGACCATGAGCGTACCGCAGATGGTCGGAGCCGCGCTGATTCTTGGGATGACGTGGATGGGCGGCAGGGAGACGCAGGACAGATAAAAGGGAATTTTTCTATGAAATATAAAAGCATTGGAATGATTGCCAGGCAATCATTCCAATGCTTTTTCTCATCCATATAACTTTATTCTGCACTGCTTTCTGATTCTGCGGCCTCGCTGCTCTTAGCCGGAGGCGCTGTTTCCTCATCGGGTATCTGCTTAAACTCCAGATTGTCGAACGCGGTGGCAATACAGATTCCAGTACCACTCGCCATATAGTTGATCTTTACGCGGTCACCCGGCTCTGTGAGGGCCAGTTCATTGCTCAGATCGTAGGAAATGGTAAAGATCTGATCCGGTTTCTCCTTCAGGATCAGCTTGTAGGTGATGCTCTCACCTAATGCCTCACTGGCGATCCGGTAGACCTTTCCTTCGGCTTCCTTTGCATTCTGCCCTGTGATGATGCCGTCATTGCTGCTTCCCATAACCTGCCGGAAATTACGGAGCGCGCTGTCGATGGTCTCCCCGGTTCCGACATTCGTATAGTTGGATACGGAGACGAAAGCGTACTGCTTGATCAGACCGGCTCTGTCCTTCAGTGTCATGAAGTACGTGGCCTTTCCGTCCAGATTGATGATCATCGGGAAGGATGCGGAATAGCCATACTGCTGAACCTTACCCTGGGCGGACTGCTGGGCCGCCATCTCGGTGGCGCCGCTCATCTGGTACATCTTCGGTTCCTTTGTTACCATGTCCACCATGATAAATCCGATGGCGGATTCATCGGAGCCCACGCTGGTGAGTCCTGTGAAGAGGTAGCAGTCGGAGCCGTTGTAGACGATGATGTTGCCCTGGCTGGTTCGGAACTTATCCTGGTTGGAGAAGTTGAAGATACCGTGAACATAGGCGCCCTGATTCTGAATCTGCTGCATGATAAACTCTTCCGGCTGAACGCGGTCTACCCATTCCGGCAGATCATCCACACCGTAGTAATTAGTTTCACCAGTGGAGGCGTTTACAATCGCCACGCCGCTTGCCTCCGGAAGACTGAACAGCCAGCGGTTCTTATAGGTAGTGATTACCCAGTAGGGAACGCCGTCGTCATCCAGCTCGAAGGAGTAATCCGTCATACCCCGGAAGAGGCCGCCCTCAAACAGGCGTACATGGCGGTTTAAGTCATCCAGCAGGTAGGCATTCTCCTGATACTTGATCTTATGATCCGTTACCAGATCCACATCGCTTACATCGGTCGCGGATACGACGATGTATCCGGCGGAACCGTCCAGATTCTTTAACCATTTAAAGAAGCCGGAGTGCTCCAGCGGAACAACCCACACAAGTTTTCCATTGACCTTCTGGATCACGGGAGTGCCCAGTACGACCTGGCTGCCAAGTCCCGGATTCTCGCCGACCTTCTTATCGGCCAGTTCCCTGGCCAGTGCCTTGTCCACGACCGGAAGCTGGTTAAGGGCCAGCGGCTGTACCGTCTCGGTGAACTCCGAGATCTCGGGCTGCCCTAGCTGGTCGCGGTACGCCTTGTAATTAAACAGAGGCATGGAGAGTACCGTGACTGCAAAATACAGCAGCCAGAAAATGATCAGCAGCGTAATTCCTGTTTTAATTCCCTTGACGTTCTTGTCCACGCTGACGGACATGTGGGAGGACTGATCCGTAGTAACACGGATTCCGCCCAGACCAATCAGGAAATTTAAGACGACGTAGGAGCTGAATATAAAACACCAGGCGAATGCGCCATCCGAATACAGCGGATTTAAGTTGGGGCCCTTGACAATGATCATAATCAGGAAAAACAGAGTCAGAGCAAGGTTTAAGAGTAACTTAGTCTTTTTTTTCATGCGAAACTCCCTTTTGAGAAATATTGAATAGTAATAGTACTATTATATTGCAAAATAGAAAAAACACAAGGAAGGTTTCGCATTCTGAGTATAAAGATTTTATAAAGATAAAAGAGTGCACGGCTGTACTGGAAAAAAAGTATGATCGGTTGTATTATAGGAATGGAACGCAGATCATGGGAACGTTTCGGGGGCTGTCCTCGGATGGACTGCATCCCTCGGACGCGGGTCACACCATGATCGCACAGAATTTCTCAAACTTTATGAGAGCGCATGGCCTGTAAGACAGGGCGTGGCTGAAATGGAGGATTTTATGCAGACTTACAAAAATCCGGTATTGTACGCGGACTATTCGGATCCCGATGTGATTCGGGTCGGAGAAGACTACTATATGGTGGCGTCTTCCTTTACTTATTTTCCCGGGGTGCCTCTCCTGCATTCGAAGGACCTGGTGCACTGGGAACTGATCAACTACTGTGTGAAGGAGCTGCCGTATGAAAAATACGCGGTGCCTTCCCATGGATCCGGAACCTGGGCGCCGGCGATCCGTTACCACGACGGAACCTTCATCGTGTTTATACCGCTGGTGGACGAAGGGATTCTGGTGGCCAGAAGCCGCGATCCCTATGGAGAATTCCAGTTAAACATGCTGTGCGAACGAAAGGGCTGGATCGATTCATGTCCTTTCTGGGATGATGACGGGAAGGCATACATGATCTTTGCCTACGCGGGCAGCAGGGCTGGGGTGAAGCACCGCCTGATGGTGGTGGAGATCGACCCCGACTGCCGGGAACTCATCGGCGAACCGGTCCTGATCTTCGACGGCGAGCAGATCGCCCCAACCACAGAGGGGCCGAAGATGTATAAAAAAGACGGATACTATTACGTTTTAATGCCATCCGGTGGAGTGGAAAACGGCTGGCAGTCCTGCCTTAGATCCACGTCGGTGTACGGCCCCTACCAGTATAAGATTGTCATGCGCCAGGGCAATTCCCCCATTAATGGCCCTCACCAGGGCGGCTGGATAACGGCCCCGGACGGAAGAGACTGGTTCATTCATTTTCAGGATGTCCTGGAACTGGGGAGAATCATCCATCTTCAGCCCATGTGTTTCGTGGATGGATGGCCGTTTATGGGACAGGATACGGACGGAGACGGAATCGGCGAGCCTGTGGCAGAATGGAAAATGCCGGCGGAAGGCATGCCGGAGTATGAGATCGCGCGTGCGGATGATTTCTCCTCGGAGAACCTGGGTCTCCAGTGGCAGTGGCAGGCGAATCCCAATCCGGAAAACTATTCCCTGACCGCCGCACCGGGCCATCTAAGGCTGTACTGCCGCAGAAATCCGGACAGGGAGAATCTCCTGTGGTACGCCCCCAATGTGCTGACTCAGATCCCCCAGCAAAAGGAGTTTTCCATGATAGCCAGGCTGGAACTGCACGGAGATAAGAACGGAGATTTCGGTGGAATCGGCATGGTGGGCCATTCCTACGCCTACGCCGGCTTATACCAGGGGCCGGACGGACCGGAGCTTCGCTGCTATGAGGGGACCGTTTCGGAGAAAATGTTCCTCGGTGAAGCGGAGGAGCGCTGTGTCCTTAAGGCACCTGACGCCGGCAGCAGCCTGTGGCTGAAGCTTTCTGTCTCCGGTGATAAGACATACCAGTTTTCCTGGTCCGCCGACGGCACCGTGTTCCATAAGCTGGAGCCGGTATTTAGGCTGTGCCGGGCCACCTGGACAGGAGCGAAGCTCTGTCTGTGGTCCTGCTCGCGTGAAAATGAGGAATCGGCCGGATACTGCGATTATGAGTGCGTTCTGTTTGAATAAAACAAATATATAAAGTAAAAAAAACTGCTAAAATGAGTTAAATGTATTCCCTTTTGCCGGTATTTGTGATAATATGGAGACAGGCAGGGAGGGATACAGGCATGAATAATAAAGACCGTCAAATAATGGAAATAAGGGCTGATGAACAGTTTATTAAAAATTATCAGGCGTTATATTATGCAATGAATGCCAAACCTGACTGTAAATCAAAGTTATTTGATAAAGACGTTGTCATCACAACGCCGGATTTAAAAAATCTTAATAACAGAATAACTGAAAAGTTTAAGGCTCATTATGATAATGCAGGGTTCAGAATAAATGTAAATATTAATTTTAAAGATAGAGAGAGTATAGAATTTGATAGTTGGGCAACTTTCGAAAAATATGATTTAAATATCGAAAAACCAGTAAACAGTATTTTAATTGTCTGGGAATACAATGCGAAATTGCCAGGTTATCCCCTGCCACAAAAACATACTTTGACGGTTAGACTGGCAGATGAGCTGCGGCCGGAGGAGATGCTCAACATAGTCATTTCAGGAAAATTAGAAGAGGTTGATAAAATAGATCAGGAGATATGCCCTATTGTAGCACGTGTTGATTTCATAAATTCTATGTTAGGTGATGAGCTATTATATATTGTGGAATTATGGCAAAAAGGATTATTAGCGCCGGACTTAGAACAACATAAAGTTTATAAAATTTTAAAAAAGTATAATAGAATTATCGCCTATGCTATAAATTATATATCGTTATTCGTTGTGGTATGGTGTGTAATCAAAGTGATTGGAAATGATATCATAAAGCTGGATATTGAAACTTTAGGGGCGATGTCTATTGACACATTTGGTCGATTGCTTCATAGTATAGTATATGGAATCGTATTTTGTATTGCAGCATATAAAATATTTCAGGTAATAGCTAATATTGTATTCACTACGCTGCGATCCAACAGTGATAATCATACTTTTGACATCACCAATGGAGATAAGGTTATTCGGCAAAAGATAGAGCAGGGAATTAAAAGAAAAAAATCTAAGATTGTTGGAAATATTATATTCACATTTATGTTCAATATTGTTTGCAGCGTTCTGGCTAATTACATATCATAAGCGTGAATAAAACATAGGAGATAGAGTACACATAATAGTAAGGAGATACGGTTATGCAGAAATTAGGGAAAGGAATTTTAAAGGTAATTAAAATAATATTAGAATATCTGGATGTATTATTATTTTATGTTAGCGGAACGAATAGCTATAAAGAGAAAAATGAATTTGAAATAAAAAAGTTATATTGAGCAAATAGAATGAATTGTTATCCACGGGACATAATAGAAAAAACCAAAAGTCCCCCTGATAGCCGACACCTTTATTGTCTAATGTCTGGCTATTGGGGGACTTTTTTCTACATGGTTATTGCTCCATTTTTTTCAGGATACTCCTCGCCACGCTGATTCCGTTGGCAGATGCCTGCTGAAGCCCGCGCGTAACGGAGGCGCCGTCTCCGATGGCGCGAAGTCCCGTGACACTGGTCTCGAAATCAGAATTGACTACAACCTTGTTGGAGTAGAATTTTACTTCCACACCGTAAAGCAGTGTCTCGTCGCTGGCGATACCCGGGGTGACCTTGTCTAAGGCCAGCAGCATTTCCTTAATATCGACCATGATGCGGTGCGGGAATACCAGAGATAAATCGCCGGGAACCGCGTCCTTTAAGGTCGGGATTAAGTTGTTGCGACAGAGACGCTCTTCCGTGGTACGTCTGCCGCGCTGGAAATCGCCGAAGGTCTGAACCAGAATCTTGCCGTCGCAGAGCATATTGCTGAGCTGGGCGATGTGCTTGCCGTATTCAATCGGCGTCTTGAACGGCTTCGTAAAGTTCTTGGAGACAAGAATCGCGAAGTTCGTGTTGTTTGTCTTGTATTCCTTGGACTTATAGGCGTGGCCGTTGACAACGGCCAGTCCGTTTTCGTAGTATTCTGTGGCGACCTCACCGGAAGGATTCGTACAGAAGGTACGCACCTTGTCGTCAAAGGTCGGTGTGTAGTAGACCAGCTTCGCTTCATAGAGGTTCTTGTTTAAGAACTCCATGATCTCGTCGCGGACCTCTACGCGGACTCCGATGTCCACCGTCCCGACGCGGGTCTCGATGCCGTGCGCATCGCAGATGTGGCTGAACCAGTCAGAGCCTTCGCGGCCGATGGCGGATACGATCTCCGGCGCGTAATACGTCTCGCCCTTATCGGTAACGATGGCCTTCGCCTCGTTATCTTCTATAATAATGTCCTTTACCATGGTGTTGAATTCCATCTCAACGCCCTGAGCCAGTAAATGCTCCTGAAGGCGGGTATAGATCTTGTAGCCTTCCTCTGTGCCGAGATGGCGGATCGGACATTCGATCAGTTTTAAGTTGGCGTTAATCGCCTTTCTGCGGATCTCCTGAATCTCTTTCTGCTTGTCGATGCCGTATACATTCGTGTCGGCGCCGAACTTCAGATAGATGTTATCGGATTCCTTTAAGAGCTCCACTGTCTTGTCATACCCCAGAATCTCCGGGAGATTCCCGCCAACGTCTGGAGAGAGTGACAGCTTGCCGTCGGAAAATGCACCCGCTCCGGCAAAACCGGTGGTGATGGAACATGGCTTGCATCCCACGCAAGTCTTGGTCGTTCTCTTCGGACACGTCCTGTTTTCGATTCTGCGCCCCTTCTCGACCATCAGGATCTTTAAATCCGGTTTCTGCTGAATCAGCTCATAGGCACAGAAAATACCGGAAGGCCCAGCCCCGATGATGATGACATCATAGTTACTTGAATTTGAACTCATGAACAACACTCCTTTTCCCATAAAAATACCAACCAGCCTTATAGTCAACTATTACGGTAGTTGGTAGAAACGTTCAACCTATTTTGAACCTATATAAGGTGTGATTCAGTGACACTAGCATTTTACCATATTGGGAGGGGCACCGCAAGATGTGTGGGCGACTAAATTAATGCGTATAAAATAACGGCTTATAAGATTGAACTTTGGAAGCTTGCTTGTAGCGGTTATCGCCTTTCTCGATAAGAGAAATAAGCGAAAATAAAATGCCCACCCTGTCTAGCACACAGGATGGGCGGTGTCCGTAAGGACATTTAACATTTAACGTGGAGCATCCACTTTTGGAGTGGGTGCTTTCTTTAATATTATTATAATTGATTTATACCCAATATTCAAGTTATTTTTAAAATATTTTATGATATACACCGCATCTTCCCCCTTTACATCAAGGTTTCAAACTGTTAAAATGAGTAAACCAGCCAGCGTTAGATACCCCCTACAAGGAAATCTAGCGCTTTTCGGGCGTTCTAAAGTCCAATACCCCGCCGCAGGCAACTAGTACGGCATTACGCAATGCAGTACCAGGCATTGGTTCTCGCGGCAGTCGCCGGCCGGACATGCGGGCATGTTCGCCTGGTTCGCTGCCCGCGGAAATAATTGGCATGAACTCAGAGATAAATTAATATAGAACATAGTAAGGAGCGGAAAATATGTATTTGATCGCAGGACTTGGAAATCCAACAAGGGAATATGAAAAAACGAGACATAACGTAGGCTTTGAAGCCATCGATATTCTGGCGGACAAGGCCGGAACGACGGTGACGGAGAAGAAGCATAAGGCGCTGTACGGAAAGGGATATATCGGCGGCCAGAAGGTGATCCTGGCGAAGCCCCAGACGTATATGAATTTAAGCGGGGAAAGCATCCGGGAAATAGCGGACTTTTATAAAATAGAACCGGAGAACATCATCATTCTCTGCGATGATATTAATCTGTCAGAAGGGCAGCTGCGCATACGCTTAAAGGGAAGCGCCGGCGGCCACAACGGCTTAAAAAATATCATCAGCCATCTGGGAACCCAGGAATTTCCGAGAATACGCATCGGGGTAGGCGAGAAACCGCGCGGTATGGACCTGGCGGACTACGTACTGGGGCGATTCCCGAAGGAGCAGCAGGCAGTTATGGAGGAGGCATACCGCGACGCGGCGGAGGCGGCCTGCATGATGATCGAGGACGGAGCAGATGCGGCGATGAACCATTATAACAGAAAAAATAAGGAGAATTCATGAGCGATGTGTTTGAAAGTCCATTAAGAGAGCTGAAGGAATTTGAAGACTTAGACCGCGATTTAAACCGGAAAAAAGGGCCGGTTCTGGTCAGCGGCTGTATGGATTCCCAGAAGGTCCATTTAATGTACGAGGCGGCGAAGGAGGTGCCCTGGAAGCTGGTGGTCACTTACGACGACACCAGAGCCAGGGAGATTTACGAGGACTTCCGCAATTTCGAGCCGGGTGTCTCTCTGTATCCTGCCAGGGACTTACTGTTTTTTAACGCGGACATTCACGGAAATCTTTTAACTAAACAGCGTATGGCCGTATTCCGCAGGCTGATGGAGGAGAAGTCCGGCGTGGTCGTCACTACCTTTGACGGGCTGATGGACCATCTGCTTCCGCTGGCCTTCTTACAGAAGCAGATTCTCGAGGTGGGAAGCGGACAGACTTTAGATATCGCAGAGTGGAAGGAAAAACTGGTAGAGCTGGGGTACGAGCGCGTAGCCCAGGTGGATGGCATGGGCCAGTTTTCGATCCGGGGCGGAATCATCGATGTATTTCCGCTGACCGAGGAACTGCCGGTCCGTATCGAACTGTGGGATGATGAGGTGGATTCTATCCGTACCTTCGATATCGAGAGCCAGCGGTCCATTGAAGAACTGGAACGTGTCCTGGTCTATCCGGCCACGGAGATGGTGCTGACGAAGCAGCAGATCGCAGACGGACGGGAAGCGATCGAAAAAGAGGCAAAGAAATACGAGAAAGAGTTGAGGGCGCAGCTTAAGACCGAGGAAGCAGCCAGGATTCATTCCATTATTTCGGAACTCTCGGATGGCCTTAAAGAGGGCTGGAAGCAGCACGGCCTGGACGGATATATTCATTATTTCTGCCGGGACAGTGTGTCGTTTCTCGACTATTTCCCGGAAGAGGACACGGTCATCTACTTAGACGAGCCGGAGCGGTTAAAGGAAAAGGGCGCTACGGTGGAGGAAGAGTTCCGGGAGAGCATGATATCCCGTCTCGAGCACGGATATCTGCTTCCAGGACAGACGGGACTGCTCTATCCGGCCAGGGAGATGCTGGCGAGGACTCAGAAGAGCCGCACCGCGTATCTGACCGGCCTGGAGCAGAAGCTCTCCGGATTTACAGTAAATGGAAGATACAGCCTTTCTGTGAAAAATGTGAACTCCTATCAAAATGGATTTGAACTGCTGATCAAGGATCTGACCAGGTGGAAACGGGAGGGATACCGTGTAATACTTCTTTCCGCCTCCAGGACCAGATCCAGCCGTCTTGCCAGTGACTTGAGGGAGTACAATCTGCGGGCGTGGTGCCCGGATGAGAGTCGGGAAGAGGTGGAAGTAAAGCCGGGTGAGATCCTGGTAACCTACGGAAACTTACACCGCGGCTTCGAGTATCCGATGATCAAGTTTATCGTGATTACGGAAGGCGACATGTTCGGCGTCGAGAAAAAGAAGCGGAAGAGGAAGAAGACCACCTACGAGGGGACGAAGATTCAGAGCTTTTCCGATCTGTCCGTGGGGGACTATGTGGTTCATGAGGACCACGGCCTCGGTATCTACCGCGGAATTGAGAAGATCGAACAGGACGGAGTCATCAAGGATTACTTAAAGGTAGAGTATGGAGACGGAGGCAACCTCTATCTGCCCGCCACACGCCTGGACGGAATCCAGAAGTACGCCGGTTCCGAGGCGAAGAAGCCGAAATTAAACCGTCTCGGCGGAGACCAGTGGAACAAGACGAAGACCAGGGTGAAAGGCGCGGTTAAGGAGATCGCCAGGGACCTGGTGCAGCTATATGCAGCCAGACAGGACACCCAAGGCTTTCCGTACGGGCCTGATACGGTATGGCAGAAGGAATTCGAGGAGATGTTCCCTTACGAGGAGACGGAGGACCAGCTGGACGCCATCGATGCCACCAAGGGCGACATGGAGAGCCAGAAGATTATGGACCGCCTGATCTGCGGCGACGTGGGCTACGGAAAGACGGAGATCGCCCTGCGCGCCGCGTTTAAGGCGGTGCAGGACGAAAAGCAGGTGGTGTATCTGGTGCCAACCACGATTCTGGCCCAGCAGCATTACAACACCTTTGTCCAGAGAATGAAGGATTTCCCGGTGCGTGTGGATCTGATGTCCCGGTTCCGTACACCGGGCCAGGTGAAGAAGACGCTGGAGGATTTAAAACGTGGACTGGTGGATATCGTGATCGGCACCCATCGCGTGCTGTCAAAGGATGTCCAGTTTAAGGATCTGGGGCTTCTGATTATCGATGAGGAGCAGCGGTTCGGCGTGGCTCACAAGGAGAAGATCAAGAAGCTGAAGGAAAATATCGACGTTCTCACCCTGACCGCGACTCCGATTCCCAGGACGCTGCACATGAGCCTGGTGGGAATCCGCGACATGAGTGTGCTGGAGGAACCTCCGGTAGACCGTATGCCCATCCAGACGTACGTGATGGAGTATAATGACGAGATGGTCCGGGAGGCCATTAACCGGGAGCTTTCCCGCGGCGGCCAGGTGTATTACGTGTACAACCGCGTCAGCAACATTGACGAGGTGGCAAACCATATCGCCAGTCTCGTGCCGGAGGCCTCAGTGACCTTCGCCCATGGCCAGATGCACGAGCATGAGCTGGAGCGCATCATGTTTGATTTCGTCAATGGGGAGATCGATGTGCTTGTCTGCACCACCATCATCGAGACGGGACTCGATATTCCCAATGCCAATACGATGATCATACAGGATGCGGACCGCATGGGACTTTCCCAGCTGTACCAGCTGAGGGGGCGCGTGGGCCGGTCGAGCAGGACTTCCTATGCGTTTCTCATGTACAGACGTGACAAGATGCTTCGGGAGGAGGCGGAGAAGCGTCTCCAGGCCATCCGGGAGTTTACGGAGCTGGGTTCCGGCATCAAGATTGCCATGCGTGACCTGGAGATCCGCGGGGCGGGCAATGTTCTGGGCGCGGAACAGCACGGCCATATGGAAGCGGTCGGGTATGACCTTTACTGTAAGCTGTTAAATCAGGCGGTATTGGAATTGAAGGGCCAGCGGAGGGAGGAGGACACCTACGAGACTGTGGTGGACTGCGATATTGACGCTTATATCCCCACCTCTTATATTAAGAATGAATATCAAAAGCTGGATATTTACAAGAGGATTTCCAGTATTGAGAATGAGGATGAGCACATGGATATGCAGGATGAGCTGATGGACCGTTTCGGAGATATTCCGAAGCCGGTTGAAAATCTCCTGCACGTGGCGGCCATCAAGGCGCTGGCTCATGGTGCTTACGTGACCGAGGTGAACATCAACAGCCAGGAAATCCGGCTCACCATGTATCAGAAAGCGAAGCTTAACGTGGCGGGCATACCGGCTATGGTAGAGCGGTACCGCGGCGATTTGAAGTTCCATATGGCGGATGAACCGTACTTTACGTTCATCGACAGGCGGAAAAACCAGACCACGGCCGGCATGATGGAACAGGCGGAAGAGCTGTTGAAACAGTTGCGTGAATTGACAGAAAAATAAAGAGTATTCTGAAAAGTGTTTATAAAAATTTAAGCTTACGATGGTTGCTATTAGCCTATTTTATGATATAATAATAGTAGAAGAAGGGATGAAAATCCCCAATGCATGCTATATTTCCATAATCATAAAATATAAGAAAGGTGGTAACCATGGACGTTTTAGGTATGTATCTTCTGCAGAGAGTTTCGAATGAGCTGACCATTCAAAGGAATGAATCATTTGAGAACAGATTTGTAGCTCCGGTTCCTGACAGCACGGCGGCAAGGGTGACGCATGAGGCGTATGTATGCTCCTCAAAGGACGTATCACCAAGGGTCACGAAAGGAGCGTTCTGATTCAGACAATGAAGATTGCGAAAGAGTAGTAGGAGTTTCGTAAGCAGGCGGCTGTTCCGGGTTCTGTAAGGAGCATGCTTAAAAGATTTTGAAAGGAAGCTGCTGCACCGGCTTTGTAAGACTAGCGGTGCGCAGCTTCTTTTTATCGGGTAAAATAATAGAAAATACGATTCGTGGAAAGGATAACATTTATGAAGCAGAATTACATCGTATATACAGGAAGCTATGCAGCGGCAGAGGAGGCCGGAATTCACGGATACAGGCTGACCCGGGGAGAAGGCGGAGAGCCGCGGCTTACGGAAGCTTTTGCGGCCGCAGGAGTGTCGAACCCGTCGTACCTGGCGGTTTCCTCCGATGGCCGGATTTTATACTCCGTTATGGAGGACATGACTTATGAAGGAAGAACCGGAGGCGGTGTAGCTGCGTTCCGGATTCACGGCGATTCGCTGACGCTTCTTAACACACGGGGAACGGAGGGAACGCTGCCGTGTCATCTGCTTCCCGATGAGAAGCGGGGGTTTCTGTACGCAGCCAACTATATGAGCGGCAGCGTATCCATGTTCCGGTTAAATGCGGATGGCTCCATCGGGGAACTGTGTGATTTGAAACAGCATTCCGGCCATGGACCCAATAAAGAGAGACAGGAGGGGCCTCATGTTCATTATGCAGGGTACTCTGCGGATGAAGCTGGTCTCTGGTGTGTGGATTTAGGGATCGACCGGATCAAATATTACAGGATCGATGAAGAGAATGGGAAGCTGGAACCGGACGAGAAGCGCGATATTGTATTTCCGGGAGGTACGGGACCGAGACATTTTGTCTTAAACGGTGAGAAGAGAGAGCTGATGTATGTGGTGAGTGAACTGAGCTCAGAGGTATTTGTGATTCAATGCAGCGGCGGAGAAAACCGTATCCTGCAGAGAGTCTCCACACTGCCGGAGCAGGCGGATAACAGCACGTGTGCGGCCATTCATTTATCCGGCGACGGGCGTTTTCTCTGTGCGTCTAACCGGGGGCACGACAGCATCGCGGTGTTTGCGGTGGACGCCGGTACCGGACTTCTCACGTTCACCGGGCGGACCGGGACGAGGGGTAAGACGCCCAGGGATTTCTGCCTCTGCGGGGACGTAATCCTTTCCGCGAATCAGGACAGCGATACGATTACCATGTTTCGATTTGATGAAGAAAATGGGGAAATCGATGATATGGATGAGGAGATCCGCTGCGGATCACCGGTATGTCTGATCGGTGCAGAGGAACGGTGAGGAGAAGACAGGCAGAAAGAATATAACAAAACAGCCATTAACCACAAAATCTGATCGTATTTGCGCCAGTTCAAAAGAACTGGCGCATTTTCTTACGCCAGACTCTGCAGTCATGATACTGCGGAAGCCGCATTCAGAGCGGTCTTCACGGCTGTAAATCAATTTTAAAAACCTCATTCGATGGAAAATGACAGGGATATATTACGAAAAATGGCAGACATGAGTATAAATCTCAGCGTTCGTAGCAAAATAGTATCAGTGATATAAAATTGTACACCATGGAGGAGTTTTATATGAAAGCAACAGGTATTGTAAGGAGAATTGATGACCTTGGCCGTGTGGTAATCCCGAAAGAAATCAGGAGAACCCTTCGTTTGAGAGAGGGTACGCCGTTAGAGATATTCACAGACAGGGAAGGCGAAATCATTTTAAAGAAATATTCACCGATGGTTGAACTGACGGCGTTTGCATCCCAGTATGCGGAAGCTATGGCACAGACGACAGGACTTACCGTCTGCATCAGTGACAGGGACCAGGTGATCGCGGTTGCCGGTGGTTCGAAAAAGGAACTGCTCCAGAAGACGATCAGCAAACAGCTGGAAAACGTAATTAATGAAAGAACCGTATTGCTGGCTGGAAAAGATGATAAGAATTTCACTCCCCTGACAGGAGAAGCCCTGGAAGGGATCACAGCCCAGGTGATCGCGCCGATCATCTGTGAAGGCGATGCGATCGGGGCGGTTGCTTTGTTAAGCCGAGAGCCCAGAGCAAGATTTGGAGATATGGAAACGAAGCTGGCCACGACGGCAGCAGGATTCCTTGGAAGACAGATGGAAGGCTGATAACAGCCGTAAAAAAGGAGGTGACAGAGATGGCAGCGTATGATCCGAAGGAAGATGATTACGGTGATGGAGACATTCCCGAAGTGGATACAGAACCCTACAAGGACGGCTTCTATGTGGAGCCGCTTCCCGAGTCCACACGTCCCAGAAGGGACGGCCCCGGCGGGGACTGATGATGAAAAATGAAAACGGCCTGTCAGCTTCATGGCGACAGGCCGTTTTGTTTAATTGATTATCTGATCGCCGTCCTTGATGCAGTAATTGACGCGCACGCCCAATTCCTCCATCCACTGACGGGTCTCCAACGTCTTCCAGTCACCGCTTCCGATACCGCCGCCGTTGTCGTTGTCCCAGAGCCACTGCGGGCAGGGCCATAAGGCGATCTGAGGATTGATGGCTGCGTAGACATCGCGGTTTACGCCGTACTGTCCGTGATGGGACATCTGTACGATATCGCTCTTAAGCTCGGCGGGCGTGTGCTCGTTCATTAAGAGCTGTCCGCCTTCCGGTCCCAAGTCGCCCAGAACCAGGATGCTGACGCCGTTTAAGTAAAACTTAAAGACGACGGAGCTGTTGTTGACAGAGGTGGCATCCAGCAGATACGGATCATTCATGACGACGGCCCGGATATCGCCCAGCTGTATTTCCTGGCCCTTGGTGATGTCGCCGTGAAGCTTCTCCGGCGGAAGCTTTGCCAGGGCGTCCCGAAGGCCAACTACGAAGTCGCCGCGTCCGGAACCGTGGGTATCGTACCATTCCTGGTCTGTGAATTTGTAGTAGACGTTGTCAATGGTGATCTGGCTGTCCGGATTATTTAAAATCTCAATCAGGGCGCCTGCATGGTCGGAATGGGGATGGGTGATGAACCATCCGGAGACATGGCCTCCCTTGGAGCGGATCACATCGAGTAAATGGGCGGAATCACTGTCCCAGCCGCCGTCAATGACGACGAGAGTGCCATCCTTTGACTGCATGACCATGGACAGCATCTGACGGTTGCCGTGGTCAGCCAGCAGAGACAGGCTTCCGCCGTCAAAGAGCTGGCTTCCCGGCCCGATGGACAGTTTGGAAGAAACCCCCATACGCTGTATGGCCGGCTGTCCTTCCGTTCCTTCTGCAGCCACGGGCTGTCCGATAAAGCTGGTCAGTACAATATTTAAAAACAGAATTCCCGCGGCTATTTTTTTCCAGATATTAAATGATTTCATGTTTCCCTCCGGTTTCTTTTTTGACTATCCCTTATTATATAAGATTGTCCCCGTTTTTAACAGGTGGAGGCGCGAATTGTCAGGAAATCTTCAGAAATGGCGAAAGCTGCCGCTGCTATTGAGAAAAAACGTGCATTAAGCTCTCTTTTCTGCCGGCACAAGGATATGGGAAGCCTGTATCCCGCCGCGGCAGATGGTGTTGTGCGCGATCCGGTTCACTTCGCTGTCGAAACCATTTTCTGTATTACTGTTTGGAAACATAAAATTTTTTGCGCCGGAGGTAACGGTAAAACGCATCCGGTGGCCGGCTTTGAAGGTGTTGGAGAGCTTTGTGGTTCGAATGCGCACCTCATAGATGCCATCCGGTTCCATAAATTCCGGTTTTTCAAAGCTGTTTCTGTATTTTACATCCATGACGCCGTCCGCCAGCTTAATGGAGATTCCGTTTTCATCCACATCCGTGATCCGCACGAATAAATCGGTGTCAGGACAGTCGGAGGAAAGATAAAGGACTGCGGTGATGTCTCCGGTCACGGTCAAATCGTGGTCCAGCACCGGTGTGGTGTAGCACAGGATATCATCGCGTTTCTCTTCTTCGGTGTAGTCTTCCGGCACCTCCAGCTCATTTTCGGAAACGTCTATGATGTGTGCGGCGGGAGAGTCGGGATCGTAATCGTAGGAATCGGATTCCTGCCTTTGAGGTTTACATAATGTTAGAGCCTCGCGGTCCAGATACCAGACGGTGGGAACGGTTTCCGGCAGAGGCCAGTGCTCTCCGGTCTTCCAGCAGTTGTCACCCAGTGTATAGTATTCCACTGGCGCGGTGGTCTCGATGCCGTTGTCTTCACCCTTTAAAAAGTGATCCAGCCACGCAAAGCACAGGAGATCCATATCATAGCGCAGCGCGCGTTCTCCCATAAAGATGCCGTGGATGTCGTAATTGGCGTTGCCGCTGTGTTTCCAGGGGCCGAGAACCACCTTGTACGATCCGGTGGGATAGAATTCGTCGATCAGCTCCAGCGCTTCCGTGGTCCCCATTCCATTGTCGTCAAACCATCCGGACATGACGAGGGCGGGAACGACATGGCCGCAGCTGCGCTCTCTCCAGTTGGCTTTCCTCCAGAAATCGTCGTAGTCGGGATGCCTCAGCCATTCGTTTAAGAATGGGACATCGATGCCCAGCGCCTTTTTGGCCATGTCCCGGATGGGCCGCAGCTTTAAGACCTCTTCCCAGTCGCTGCGGATCATGCGGTCCTCGCGGAACCGCTGCTCCGTCATGGCGAAGTTCCAGGCCATGGAGCCGGAGGTGAAGCAGCCGCCCCGTCTGGGGAGATCGATGAAGGGGCTTCCCGCGCAGACACTGCTTAAAATGGCTTTCAGATGGGGATTGCCGCTGGCCGCCGCGGCCCATTGAACGTACCCGAGATAGGAGCCGCCGGTCATTCCTACGTTTCCGTCACTCCACGGCTGTGCGGCAATCCAGTCCAGGGTGTCGCTGCCGTCCTCGACTTCATAGTAATTCGGCATCCATTCGCCAGTGCTGTCCTCTCTGCCCCGGACATCCTGTACGACGACCGCGTAGCCGCGCTGTACGAACCGGTAGTACTGCTCTGCACCGTCGCGCTTACCGTAGGGGGTGCGGACCAGGACTGCCGGTACCTGGGTGGGGAACGGCCCGGAACATACTGCGGCGGGGTCCAGCACATGCTCGGAGACGATCGTGCCGGGAAGATAGACGTCTGTAGCCAGCAGCTCACCGTCTGCCGTCGGGACCATGTGGGTTCCGGCAAAACGCACCGCGCAGACCGGTTTGTCGCTCCATTCTTTCAGAATGGTATGTTCTTCCATTCCGGCCAATACCAGGACTCCCGTATAATCCCGCCCGGACATCTGTACAGCGTAAAGCTGTCCGTCTGATACGTACAAATCCAGCGGAAACTTGACTTCTCTCTGTATGTAAGAGTCGTGTATGCAGGAGTCATGTATGCAGGAGTCATGCATATAAGCTTCATTCGCCTGCAGGCCGTCTCTGCTTAACCTGCGGGTAAAGACCTGCCCTTTTGACGTGGTGAAACGCTCTTCTCCTGCCCGTGCATGGGCCTCATATTCCGGAAGCGATTCGAAGAAGCGGCGTATCTTCCTGCGGCAGAGCACTTCGTAAAAATCATCGTTGTGAAACGGTTCTTCCCGGTTAAAGGTGTTGGTGAATACGTCCAGTGTCTGGTGATTCAGTTCCTTTCCGTCCTCGTTCTGATCGCGGATTATCCCGTTAAGGATCCCTGAAAAATAAAAATTCCATTGTTTCATCGTCTTATTCCTCCTGTCTCTGTTTTGATTATAAGGGATATGAAGTAATCTGGAAACCAATAATATGGAAATTATTTCAAAAAAAGATTGACAGACGGTGCTTCCTCCTGTACAATAGCACGCAATACATAGAAAAGAGATATGAATACTATGAAACGAACGTGTTCCGCATGAGGAACAGGGAAAGGATGGAGGCATATGTCAGAGAAAAAGAAATTGAGGTTTGAAACATTACAGATCCATGCCGGCCAGGAGGAGCCTGATCCGGCCACAGGGGCCAGGGCGGTTCCGATCTACCAGACCACGTCGTATGTATTTAAGAACTGCAAAGAGGCTGCGGACCGTTTCAGCCTTTCGGATGCAGGCAACATCTACGGACGCCTGACCAATCCCACAGAGGATGTGCTGGAACAGCGGATCGCGGCTTTAGAGGGCGGCAGCGCGGCGCTTGCCGTGGCCAGCGGAGCGGCGGCTATCGCCTATACCTTTCAGGCGCTTGCCAGGGAAGGCGATCATATTGTGGCGGCTTCCACCATCTATGGAGGCACCTACAATCTGCTTGCGCACACGCTGCCGGAATTCGGCGTGACGGCCACCTTTGTAGATCCCGACGAGCCCGGGGCGTTTGAGCGTGCCATCCGCCCCAATACAAAGGCCGTCTTTATCGAAACGCTGGGAAACCCCAATTCCAGCATCATCGATATGGAAGCCGCGGCCGCTGTGGCCCATGCCCATAAAATTCCCCTGATTGTGGATAATACCTTTGCTACCCCGTATCTGTTCCGCCCGCTGGAGCACGGGGCTGATATTGTGGTGCACTCCGCAACCAAATTTATGGGTGGTCACGGTACGGCGCTGGGAGGCGTTATCGTGGAAGGCGGAAGCTTCGACTGGGAGGCCTCAGGCAAATTCCCCAGTCTTGTGGAGCCGAATCCCAGCTACCACGGCGTCAGCTTTACGAAAGCGGCCGGACCGGCGGCCCTCGTGACGAAAATCCGCGCAGTACTTCTGCGGGACACGGGTGCTACCCTGGCGCCTCTGCACGCGTTTTTACTGCTTCAGGGACTGGAGACGCTGTCACTGCGTGTGGAGCGCCACGTCTTTAATGCTGTCCGGGTTGTGGAATACTTAAATGCGAATCTCCACGTAAAGAAGGTAAACCATCCATCACTTCCCGACAGCCCGTACCATGAACTCTACAACCGGTATTTTCCGGAGGGAGCCGGTTCTATCTTCACCTTTGAGATAGAGGGTGGGGCGGAGAAGGCAATGGAATTTATCGACCATCTGAAGATATTTTCCCTTCTCGCCAATGTGGCCGACGTTAAATCTCTGGTGATCCACCCGGCCAGTACCACACACGCCCAGATGACGGAGCAGGAACTTTCGGCCAGCGGCATCAGGCCGGAGACCATCCGGCTCTCCATCGGAACCGAGCATATAGAAGACATTATTCAGGATCTGGACCAGGCATTTGCTTGTGTTTTCTGACAAAAAAGCGTATAATTTTCTGGTATAGGAAATCATTCCCGGGCCGGATGGAGCAGCTGCCCATCCGGCCCGGATTATTTACGCCGGCGGCGAGCCAGACGGACGTGTCCGCATGGCCTCCGGCGGCAGCATGCCCCGCTTTATCGGGTACTGTTAATAGAAGGGGGAATACAGATGTATTCATTTGAGGATCTGGTAAGAATTACGGCACAACTCCGCTCGGAGCACGGCTGTCCCTGGGACAGGAAGCAGACTCATGAGAGCCTGAAGCCATGTTTGAAAGAGGAGAGCGAAGAGGTATTTGCGGCCATCGACAATCACGATATGGAGAATCTCTGTGAAGAACTGGGGGACGTGCTGTTCCAGGTGCTGATGCACAGCCGGATCGCAGAGGAAAACGGTGCGTTTACGATGGATGATGTGATAAACGGCCTCTGTGAGAAGATGGTGAGGCGCCATCCTCATGTATTTGGCGACGCGAAGGCGGCCACTCTTGAGGAAAGCCTGGAATTGTGGAATGAGATAAAACGCCAGGAGAAGCTGGGGAAGAAATAGGGGAGCTGGTTTCATGGAGTGGGTGAAAAAACGGGTCAATATGAGAGTATTGTCGGTGTTTCTCCTGGTCATTGCAATACCCGTCATTGTGTATTCAGCCTGGAATGTGAGGGCGGTGCATGTCTGCGTGGTGCGGCAGCAGGAGATTGAGCAGAGCCGCAGGATGTGTGAGGCCAACAGTCAGAATCTGGCCAATGCGTCGGACTACCTGACAGAGGAGGTCTGGCGGTTCGTTGCAACGGGAGATACGGAAAATCTGAATAATTATTGGAATGAAGTGGATAATATCCGTAACCGTGATAAAGCGATCAAAGAGCTTGAAACGCTTAAGCTGACAGACGAGGAGATGGAACTCGTGAATATCGCAAAGGCGGAGTCCGATCTGCTGATCGATGGAGAGGCGAAGGCCATGCGTCTTGTGGCCGAGAGCATCGGCATGAAGACAGAGGAGATGCCGCCCCAGGTGGCTTCCGTGGAACTGACCGCCCTGGAGAGCCGGATGACGGCGGAAGAGAAGCGGGATGCGGCCGCGGATTATATCTTCGGAGCGGAGTATGAGGCGGGAAAGGATCTGATTACGGACAGCTTAAACCGCTTCCGCAGGATGCTGCGCAGCAGAAAAGACGAGGAAGTAAAGGCCGCCATGGCGGAGACGGAGCGTGCGCTGGCTCTGGCTCAGTCGGACAATGCAGCCGTGCTTCTTCTGCTCGCCGCGGCTCTGGTCTCCTTCTATCTGCTGGTAATGAAGCCGTTCCTCAAATATTCCGTCGCTTTAAGGCGCGCGGATGGGGCGTCGCCGGTTCAGCTGGTGCCGGCAGGCTCGGCAGAGGTGCGGGAGTTTGCCTCTGTGTTCAATCACGTATACAGCCAGTGGCAGGAGCAGAATGAGCGTCTGAAGGAATTAAACGCCATTGACTCCCTGACCGGAGCCGCCAACCGGGAGACCCTGTACCGGTATCTGGAGGACCTGATCGGGAAGAAGCAGGGAAACATCGGCGTGTTTATGCTGGATATCGATTCCTTCAAATCGTTTAACGATGCGTACGGCCATTTATCCGGCGATGAGGTGCTGGCGAAGATCGGTCATTTCCTGAACACCATAATGGCGGAGGTTCATGGTCTGGCCAGCCGCGTGGGCGGGGAAGAATTTGCCCTGGTGGTTCCGGAGGCCTGTGCAGAGTCCATCGACCATATCGCGGGGAAGATTCTGTACGGAATTCAGGAGCTGAATTTAAAGCATGAGCTCCTGCCGCTGACCGACACGCATATCACGGTGAGTCTGGGCAGTATTTTCTGGAAGGGCGGAGAGACCAAGACGCCCAAGGAGCTGATCCACTACGCGGATTTGGCGCTGTACCAGGCGAAGAAGAACGGTAAGAACCAGCATGTGATGTTTTCCGAGACGGATTATTCCTTTATCGTCCTTCAGAACAGCCACACGCATGACAGCGAGGTGGAGGCGGATATGTACGGCGCCCTGGAGCGGGGAGAATTTATTCCGTATTACCAGCCGCAGTATGATTTAAAGACGGAGCGGATCGTGTCGGCGGAGGCGCTGGTACGGTGGAAGCATCCGGAAAAAGGGATTCTCTATCCCGATTACTTCATTCCACTCTTCGAGCGGAACGGCTTTATCACGAAGATGGATTTCTGCATGTTTGAAGCGGTATGCAGGGATTTAAGCGAGTGGATCAGGACGGGAGAGCGGGTGATTAAGGTGGCGTGTAATTTTTCCCGTCTCCATTTTGCGAGGGAGGATGTGGCGGAGAGGCTGAAAGAGATTGCAGATGCCTATCGCGTTCCGTATGAATATCTGGAGATTGAGATCACCGAGAGTGCGTTTATGGATGACAGCAAAAATATCATTGACCAGATGAAAAAACTGCGGGAAATCGGTTTCTCGACGGCTATCGATGATTTCGGCGTGGGGTACTCATCCCTCGGTCTGCTGCAGGACGTTCCGGCCGATGTTCTGAAGATCGACAGGGGATTTTTAAACCGTGACATGGCGGACAGAAAGAACGTGATGATCATCAAGGGCATCGTGAATATTGCAAATATTCTGCATTTAAAAACCGTGTGCGAGGGCGTGGAAACAGGCGCTCAGAAGGAGCTTCTCAAGGGCATCGGCTGTGATCTGGCCCAGGGTTATTACTACGCAAAACCCATGGAAAGGGAAAAAATGGAAGCGATTTTATTCATTCATAAAGAGCTGGCTTAAGACCCAGAATATTTTTAAGGGCAAAGCCAATAAAAAGGTAAAAAACCTTGACAAAAACAGGAGAAACAGCTATAAATGATATAGTATCGTATTAACGAGAAAAATCGTAGTTAAATACTACATTCTAGGAGGAAGATATCAATGAACAAAACAGAATTAATCGCAGCAGTAGCAGAGAAGGCAGAACTGTCCAAGAAGGATGCAGAGAAGGCAGTAAAGGCTTTCACAGATGTAGTATCTGAAGAATTAGTAAACGGCGGAAAAATCCAGTTAGTTGGTTTTGGTACATTTGAAGTTTCTGAAAGAGCAGCAAGAGAAGGAAGAAACCCGAAGAGCGGCGAAGTTATGAATATCCCGGCTTCCAAGACACCAAAATTCAAAGCTGGCAAGGCATTAAAGGATATGGTGAACGCATAATTCATGAGACTTGATAAATTCCTAAAGGTTTCCCGGCTCATCAAGAGAAGAACTGTGGCTAACGAAGCCTGCGACGCAGGCCGCGTGGTCGTGAATGATAAACCGGCGAAGGCTTCCTTAAACGTTAAGGAAGGCGACATCATCGAGATTCATTTCGGGACAAGCTCCGTAAAGGTGGAAGTCCTCGATGTAGCGGAGACTGTAAAAAAGGATGAAGCGAAAGAGCTTTATCGCTATATTTAACAGGAATAAAGAGGCGCGCCTCCTAATATACTTTAGACAGGTATATTAGGAGGTTTTTTAATGGAAGAGAAGATGAATATCCGCCCGCATAAGCTTACACTGGAAAACAGAGGGGCCGGAACCGTTACGGGGATCCGGGAGGTCGTGTCGTTCGATGAGAATCAGGTGGTGCTCGATACCGATTTGGGGCTTCTTACTGTCAAGGGGAAGGACTTGCATGTCAGCAGGCTGACCCTGGAAAAGGGAGAGGTGGACTTAGACGGCACCATCGACAGTTTAAACTATTCCTCCAACGAGGCGTTAAGAAAGTCCGGAGAATCCCTGTTTACCAGATTATTCAAATAAAGAGCCTAAAGGAGTCCTATGAGCGTCCATATAGTATATGAGGTGAGACTTCTGCTCTACAGCTTTGCCACGGGCGCAGGGCTTATGATGACGTATGATTTTCTAAGGATCCTCCGCATCTTCATTCCTCACCTTCCCGTCATCATGGGCGTGGAGGACATGGTATACTGGGTCTACGCGAGCCTGGTGACATTCTCACTGTTGTATGAACAGAATGACGGAGGCTTAAGGGGATACGTCATCGCAGGTGTCTTTATCGGAATGTTTTTATACGACCGGCTGATCAGCAGGTTTTTTCTAAAGTTCTTGAAAAATACATGGAAATATCTTAGAATGAAGCTAGACAAGTGTTTCCGCCGCAGAAAGAAACGGCAACGATAGAATAGCTGGTGATAAAGAGAATGAGTAATTTTGGAAAATCGAGGAGAAAACGGAAAGATAAATGGGGCAACCGTATGGCCCTGATCGGAATCACCTTTGTGGTATTCAGCCTGGCAGTCATCGTTACGGTCAAGGGCGCCTCCTTAAAGGACAAGGAACTGGAATACCAGATTCGTGAGGAGAACTTAACCGCTCAGAGGGACAAGGAGCTGGAACGCTCGAAGGAACTGGAAGAGTACCGGATCTATGTCCAGACGAAGCAGTACATAGAAGAGGTGGCGAAACAGAAGCTGGGGCTGGTGAATCCTGACGAGATTCTGTTGAAACCGAAGAAAAAAGAGTGAATCCTGTCGTAATATTTTTGGGACAGGGTGTTAAGATTTGACAAATATTTCCCTCCAACCTGTATATAATGTGCGTTAGGAACAGTATGCATAAAAACAGGCAGGAGGGAATTTTTGTGTTCAGACGTAAGGCGGAGCATCACGATATGGCTGATGTGAATGTATATACAGCGAAGAGATTAAACGATATGGCAGGCTCCCTCGGAGAGCTGGCCAGAGCATGTACAGATGAATTGTCCGCCGGACAGGGACTTACGAAGGAAGATGGGATTGCGGCGATGCAGACAGCCGCAGCCATGGTATGCGCGGGCTGCAACAAGTGCAATATCTATTCCAGCCAGGAACAGGAAAATAACTACTATCTGTATTATCTGATTCGCTCGTTTGAGCAAAAAGGAAATCTGGATTACGGGGACATGCCCCGCATGTTTCTCGAGACCTGCAAACACCGGGACGAGTACGTGGACCAGTTAAACCGCAGTCTCGGAAAAGCAACGATGAATTTAGCCTGGAAGAACCGGTTCCTGGAGAGCAGGGATGCGGTCATCATCCAGTTTAAGGAGCTTGCCGTTATTCTGGAGGAATTCTCCCACCAGATGGAAAAGGCGGTGGACATTACCCAGGACAAGGCGGACGCGGTGGAGAAGGAATTCAAGCGCCGCCACATTATCATTGAGAAAATGCTGATTCTGGAGTATGAAAACCACCAGAAAGAGGCATTCCTCACCATGCGGACCGGAAATGGGCGCTGCGTGACTGCGAAGGAGGCGGCGGAGCTGTTGGAGGAAGCCATGGACGAAAACGAGTGGTGTGTCGCCCACGACGGCAGAAACTTAATCACGAAGCAGCCGGCCACGATCCGTTTCGTGGAAAAGGGGCGTTACCGCATGGTTTACGGCGCCGCACGCGCCATAAAGACAGGGGAGGCTGTCTCGGGGGACAACTACAGCTTCAGCCAGATCATGCCCGGCCAGGTGATCATGAGCCTCTCCGACGGCATGGGAAGCGGTGAAATCGCGGAGGAAGAGAGCCGTCAGGTTATAGAGCTGACAGAGAGGCTCCTGGAAACCGGTTTTTCCGCCCGGGCCGCCTTAAAGCTTGTCAACACGGTGCTTCTTCTGACCGGCAACGTGCAGCATCCCGCGACTCTTGACTTAGGATGCATCGACTTACATACAGGAATCCTGGAGGCCATGAAGCTGGGGGCCGCGGCTACCTATATACTGACTCCCAGCGGAGTGGAGCTTCTGGAGGCCGGCGAGGTCCCCATGGGCATCTTAAATCCGGTAGAACCGATTCTTCTTTCCAAAAAACTGTGGGACGACAACCGCATCATCATGGTCAGCGACGGCGTCTTAGACGCCCTGCCCGGTGAGGACAAGGAGCTGTCACTCCTGGAATTCATAGCCGGAATGCCCATAAAAAATCCACAGGACATGGCCGACCGCATTCTTCTCTTCGCCCGCTCATTCAATGAGTACGTGGGTGACGACATGACCGTCTTAACTGCCGGTATCTGGGACCGCTGAAGGTTTAGGGGATCTGTCTGTGCCATGCGGCAGTCGTTGTCTGCCGGCCCATACGAATTCAGAAGGCATGTACCCTGCGCCTTCTGAATTTGTTACAACTGTCATCCGATCCTCCCGTACGCCTCTATACAATCCTCCCGTTTAAAATTTCCAGTCAACATTTCGAGTCGGACTTTCACGATTTTCCTCTTTATGGTATATTTATAATTATACCGGGAAAAATCTACAAAGGCGGTGTCACCATGCACAGAAAAATACTGGAAACCATCAGGGAATTCATCCGGGAGCACAATATGCTCGTCCCGGGCGACCGCGTAATTATAGGATTGTCCGGCGGCGCGGATTCGGTGAGCCTTCTGATGATCTTAAGCGAACTGAAGAAAGAACTGAACATAGAGCTTTTCGCGGTCCATGTCCACCATGGGTTAAGGGGGAAGGAGGCGGACCGTGACAGCGCATACGCACAGGAACTGTCAGAGAATCTGGGAGTGCCTTTTGTTTGTGTGCACGCGAACGTGGCAGAGTACGCCCGTGTCAACGGAGTCTCAGAGGAGGAAGCGGGAAGGCATCTGCGCTACCGGATTCTGGAGGAACAGCGCCTTTTTCGCCATGCGGCGAAGATCGCCGTGGCTCATCACGCGGATGATCAGGTGGAGACCGTGCTCTATAACCTGTTCCGCGGAAGCGGCTTAAAAGGGCTTGGCGGGATGAGGCCGGTGCGGGACGCCGTTATACGGCCTCTGCTTTCCGTAACGAGAAAAGAGATTCTTGCATATCTGGAAGAAAAAGAGATATCATATTGTGAGGACTCTACAAACAGCGGGACGGATTATATCAGGAACCGCCTGCGCCATGAGATTATTCCCGCTGTCAGGGAACGGATCAACGAGGGGGCGCCATCCAATATCCTGCAGGCGGCAAAGACGGCCGCGGCCGCGGATGCCTGTTTTGAGAAAACCGCGAGGCGGATTCTGGAGAGCGGCGGCATCCGGGAGAGACGGGAGGGCGGCGGCGTTATTTCCATTGGAATTTCTGCGGAGATATTAAAACAGGAAGAGCCCATTGTCCGTCAGTACGTGATCCGGCAGATGATCGGAGAGACGTATCTGTCTTTAAAGGATATTGCCTCCGTCCACGTGGAAGAGGCCGAAAAGCTTCTTTTTAAGCCGGTGGGACGGAGGATCCAGCTGCCGGATGGGGGATATGCCCTTCGCACCTACGAAGAATTGTGGATCAAAAAAGAGGAAAAAAAGCTTTTTTCCCAGCGCGGCGGCGAAGAAACCGGAATAACGCCCGTTATGACGACATTTCCTTACAAAAAAGGGCAGGAAATTCCCAAAAACAGGTATACGAAATGGTTTGATTATGATAAAATCAATAGTGCGCTCTCTGTGAGGTATCGGGAAACCGGAGACTATATTACGCTCGCCGGCGGCGGCAGAAAGACAGTCAAATCGTTTATGATCGATGAAAAGATTCCGAAGGAAGAACGCGGTAAGATTCTGCTGGCGGCGGACGGATCACACATTCTCTGGATCATCGGATACCGGATCAGTGAATATTATAAAATTACAGACGATACTCATACAGTACTGCAAATACAAATAGACGGAGGAAAAATTGATGAATGATAAGATACGTGTATTGTTATCGGAAGAAGTAGTAGCAAAGAGAATCAAGGAGATGGGGGAGGTAATCAGCAGTGATTACGAAGGCAGACCCCTTCATCTGATCTGCATCTTAAAGGGCGGAGTGTTCTTTACCTGCGAGCTGGCAAAGAGAATCAGCCTGCCGCTGACCCTGGATTTCATGTCTGTATCCAGCTATGGCGCAGGCACCGTATCCAGTGGTATCGTAAAGATCGTAAAGGATTTGGATGAACCGATCGAGGGAAAGGATGTATTGATTGTGGAAGACATCATCGATTCCGGCAATACGCTTTCTTATCTGATTGAAGTCCTGAAGCAGAGAAACCCGAGAAGCATCGAGCTGTGCACCCTGCTTGATAAGCCGGAACGCCGTGTGAAGAAACAGGTTACGGTTAAATACACCTGCTTTACCGTACCGGATCAGTTCATCGTGGGATACGGTCTTGATTATGACCAGAAATACAGGAATTTGCCGTATATCGGAGTAATAGAACAGCAATAAGGAGGCAGCCCGTTGAAACAACAGCAACCATTTAGAGGGTTAGGTCTCGTTCTGATCCTCGTGATCATGCTGATCGTAGCAAGCATGTTTCCGAGACAGAATGAGAAGATCAGTAACCAGGAATATATGAAGGCCATCGAGGATGGCAGCGTAGTCGCAGCGACTATTAAGCAGAACCAGCAGACGCCCACCGGCCAGGTCGTGCTGATTATAAGCGACGGATCGGCGGAACAGGCCAAAGTCGTGAATGTTCCGGACGTCATTGCAGCACAGGAGCTGCTGGACAGGAACGGAATCGTCTATACCACGGAGAACGTACCCCAGGAGAATTATTTCCTGACCATCGTTCTTCCGATTATCCTGACTGCCGTGGTTCTCGTTGGCATGTTCATGCTGATGAACGCCAGAGCGGGATCGGGAGGCGCCAACGCCAAGATGATGAATTTCGGCCGCAGCCGGGCGCATCTGGCCAAGGATGCCAATAAGGTCAACTTTGGAAAGGTCGCCGGTCTGGAAGAAGAGAAGGAAGAGCTGGCCGAGGTGGTGGACTTCTTAAAGAATCCACAGAAATACACCAGTGTCGGAGCGCGTATCCCCAAGGGCATTCTGCTTGTGGGCCCTCCGGGAACCGGTAAGACGCTGCTCGCAAAGGCGGTGGCAGGGGAGGCGGGAGTTCCGTTCTTCTCCATTTCGGGTTCCGATTTCGTGGAGATGTTCGTCGGAGTCGGCGCATCGAGAGTCCGTGATTTATTTGAAGAAGGCAAGAAGCACGCGCCCTGTATCATCTTTATCGATGAGATCGACGCCGTTGCCCGCCGGAGAGGTACCGGTATGGGAGGCGGCCACGATGAGAGGGAGCAGACCTTAAACCAGCTGCTGGTCGAGATGGATGGATTCGGTGTCAATGAAGGCATCATCGTCATGGCGGCCACCAACCGTGTGGATATTTTAGATCCGGCCATTCTGCGTCCGGGCCGGTTTGACCGGAAGGTTGGAGTGGGAACACCTGACGTCAAGGGCAGAGAAGAGATCTTAATCGTCCATTCCAAGGAGAAACCCCTGGGAGAGGACGTGGACTTAAAACGCGTGGCTCAGACCACGGCAGGATTTACCGGTGCCGATTTGGAGAATCTGATGAACGAGGCGGCGATCAACGCAGCCCGCGACAACAGGAAGTTTATCAGCCAGGCGGACATCAATAAGGCGTTTGTCAAGGTTGGAATCGGCGCGGAAAAGAAGAGCAAGGTCATCTCCGAGAAGGAGAAGAAGATTACGGCATATCACGAGGCCGGTCACGCGATCCTGTTCCATGTGCTTCCGGATGAGGGACCGGTTCATACCATTTCCATCATTCCTACAGGCATCGGCGCGGCGGGTTATACCATGCCTCTGCCGGAGAGCGACCGGATGTTCAACACGAAGGGAAAGATGCTGCAGGATATCATGGTGGATTTAGGCGGCAGAATCGCAGAAGAACTGGTCTTCGGCGATATTACCACCGGCGCATCCCAGGATATTAAGCAGGCGACAGCGACGGCCCGTTCCATGGTGACTCAGTACGGTATGTCTGACCGTGTCGGTATGATTAATTACGACAATGACGGCGATGAGGTCTTCATCGGCCGCGATCTGGCTCACACCAAGAGCTACGGCAACGAGGTTGCCAACACGATCGACAGCGAAGTGAAGCGTATCATCGATGACTGTTACACCAAGGCGAAGGATATCATCATGAAGCATGAGGATGTACTTCATTCCTGTTCCCAGCTTTTGATTGAGAAAGAGAAGATTGGCCAGCAGGAGTTTGAAAGCCTGTTCCCGGCAGAGATTTAATGGCAGCATAGCTACTATGCCATTCCGGGTTATGCATTCTGGACTCGAATGTGGATTGAAATAGCAGAAACACGCTGTGGATCAGAATCATGAAGAAATATGCAGATGCCCGGTAAAATGCCTAAGATTGGCGCCGGGTGCCTGCATTTTTTTGTCTGTAAAATGGGGTGAAATCAAAAATGACGGAAAAACAGGAATGAAAAAAATGATGTTTGTGCACACTTATTTCTGAAAGCATGATATATTATTAATCGTAAACCCCCCCAATACATTATATAGTTTTTGCTACACCCCATAAGAAACGAAATACCTTCTCCAAAAAACGGTCAGCTCCCCCGCTGACCGTTTTTTATTTCAGCAGGAAAGTGACCCTGGGGAATACGGAAAAGGTTGGAAGAAAACGAGGGATTGGGCATGAAAAAATGAAGAAACTAAGAGCCCACGGGGTTGTATATTTAGGCCTGATCAGATAAAATAGATACAGGAGTAAATGAGAAAGGGAAGGATAACCGTATGTGCTTCCAGGCAGAGGCGTTAAACAGAGAGGCGTTATTTACCGACGAGACAGAAAATTTCCGATTTCCCACAGAGCCTTTAGAAGGAGACGACGTATACTTACGTTTCCGGACCGCAAGGGATAATGTGGATTATGTATATTATATAGAAGATGGCAGCAGGAACGAAGCCGTTATGGAGAAGTCAGACTCCGACGGTTTATTTGATTACTACGAATATAAGATTACAGTCGGCAGGGAAAGAATCAGCTACAGCTTTAAAGTGGTAAAAGGCAGCGAGGCCTGTTATTATAACCGGCTGGGGGCGACGATGGATAATCAGGAGTGTTTTCATTTCCGGATCGCTCCGGGATTTAGCACCCCGGACTGGGCCAAGGGCGCCATCATGTATCAGATCTACGTGGACCGGTTCTGCAATGGCGATCCGTCCAACGATGTTGTGGATAACGAGTATTTTTATATAGACCAGAATGTCATGCATGTGTCGGATTGGAGCAAATATCCCAGTCAGATGGACGTGGGCTGCTTCTACGGCGGTGACCTGCAGGGCGTATGGGATAAGCTGGATTATATTCAGAATCTGGGTGTGGATGTCATCTATTTCAACCCGATTTTCGTGTCGCCATCCAATCACAAGTATGACTGCCAGGATTATGACCATATTGATCCGCATTACGGCGTGATTGTGAAGGACGGCGGAGAGCCGCTGAAGAGCGGGTCCGCCGATAACCGCCAGGCGACCAAGTATATGATAAGAAGCACGGCAAAAGAGAATTTGGAGGCCAGTGACGCATTTTTTGCACGGTTTGTGGCTGAGGTTCACCGCCGGGGGATGAAGGTCATCCTGGACGGCGTGTTTAATCACTGCGGTTCCTTTAACAAATGGCTGGACGGAGAACTGCTTTACCAGATGTCCGGCGACTATGAAGCTGGGGCGTACGTCTCGGAGGACAGCCCGTACCATACGTTTTTTAAGTTCTATAAGGATGACGCATGGCCCTGCAACGATTCCTACGACGGCTGGTGGGGCCATTCCACGCTGCCGAAGCTAAATTATGAGGAATCACCCATGCTGTATGAATACATCATGAAGATTGCCCGTAAGTGGGTTTCTCCGCCGTACAACGTGGACGGCTGGAGACTTGATGTCGCCGCCGATTTAGGCCACAGCAGCGAGTACAACCACCAGTTCTGGCGGGATTTCCGGAACGCGGTGAAGGAGGCCAACCCAAAGGCGATTGTGCTGGCAGAGCACTACGGCGACCCCTCCAGCTGGCTGGCTGGAGACCAGTGGGACACTGTGATGAACTATGACGCGTTTATGGAGCCTGTAACCTGGTTTCTGACAGGCATGGAGAAACACAGTGATGAGAGTAATCCCAATCTCTACGGGGATGGAGAGAGCTTTTTCCGCTCCATGAATTACCATATGAGCCGGATGATGACGAATTCCATGATGGTGGCCATGAACGAACTGTCCAACCACGATCACTCCCGTTTCTTAACGAGGACGAACCGGATGGTGGGACGGATCAGCACGAAAGGGGCCAAGGCGGCTTCCGAGGGTGTGAACTACGGCGTGTTCCGTGAGGCCGTATTGATCCAGATGACCTGGCCGGGAGCGCCGACTATCTACTACGGCGATGAGGCCGGAGTCTGCGGATGGACGGATCCCGATAACCGGAGAACGTATCCGTGGGGCAATGAGAATCTGGAGCTGATTGAATTTCATAAATATATGACGGGGCTTCATCACCGGATCGCCGCTTTGAGACGCGGCTCCTTAAAGCAGCTGCTGGCAGGAAGGCAGCTGATCGCGTACGGCCGGTTCTGCGGCGACAGCGTCTGTGCCGTGATCGTAAACAACCGGGCGACGGAGCGGGATGTCCAGCTTCCGGTATGGCAGCTGGGCCTTTCGGACGGAGATACGCTGGTACGCCACATGCTGACGTACGAGACAGGATACAATGTGGGCAGAATCAGCTATGAGGTCGCAGACGGTCAGGTATCGGTCTTCCTGCCCGCCAACAGCGCCATTCTGCTCGCAACAGACCGGGTGTAGGACCAGATTCGGCGGCACTATACAGCAATTTTCAAACACGCTCTTAATTGGTCCGGCAGAGACGTAGAAGGCCGGGCCGGTCAGAGCGGGATGTCCGGATGGAAAAAAGAGGATAAAAAATACAAAAAAAATAATCGCACAGCCGATGAAAACCGCTTGATTTTTTATGCTCTCTGTGATAAAATAATCACTGCTTGTCAAAGCATTTTGGATGGTTTCCCGAGTGGCCAAAGGGGACAGACTGTAAATCTGCTGCAAATTGCTTCGGTGGTTCGAATCCACCACCATCCATATGCCGGCGTGGCGGAACTGGCAGACGCACAGGACTTAAAATCCTGCGGGCCTAATCGCCCGTACCGGTTCGATTCCGGTCGCCGGCAGTAAAAAAGCTGCAAAAGTGAACATTCACTTTTGCAGCTTTTTATTATTTATAAAAATTCGTAACAGGGACTCCTTGTTCCTGTTGTCCGACCATATTAAATGTTATCCTCTTAACAGCTCCCCCATCTCCTTTAAGGAGAGGTAGACACCGTCAGGGCGGACCTTTGCGTGACCGAGATCCTCTCTCTTCGTCTCCCCCGTCAGAACCAGAAGACCGGCGGCTCCGTTGTTTACGCCGGCGGCCACGTCTGTGTACAGGCGGTCTCCGACAAAGGCGGTACGTTCCCTGGCGGCGCCCGTTTTTTCTAAAATCATCTCTACGGTCTCCGGAAAAGGTTTTCCCACATACTTAGGCGTTTTTCCTGTGGACAGCGTGATCGCCGCACAGAAGGAGCCGCAGTCAGGTATGAATCCGTCCTCTGTCGGGCAGTTGATATCCAGATGGGTGGCGAGAAATGCCGCCCCATCCCGGATGTAACTGCACGCCCGTTCCAGCTTGTGATAGGTAAGCGTCGTATCAAACCCCACCACCACAAGGTCCGGCCGCTCTTCGGTCAGTGGGACGCCGGCCTTTTGAAAGCTTTCGCACAGCGTAGGAGTTCCCAGCAGATAGACGGTCTTTCCCGGATAATAATGCTTCAGATATTCGATCATTACGTCACCGGAGGTCATGATCTGGCTGGAGTCGATGGAGCAGTCCATGCGTCTGAGCTTCTCGATGTAGGACTCGGAGGACTTAGAGGAATTGTTGGTGAAGAACAGATAGCGCCGTCCTGTCTCCTTAAGCGTCTGCAGAAATTCCAGAGCTCCCTCTAATATGCGTTCTCCGAGGTAGAAGGTTCCATCCATGTCCAATACAAAAAGTTCTGTCTTTTCAAGCAGTGATACTCTTTGTTCCTTCAATGCCCTTCTCCTTTACGAGTCACCCAGTATTTCGTCTATCTCTTCTGCCATTTCAGTTAGAGCGGATTCAACGTCCAGATCCTCCTGAATGATTTCGTCCATCCAGTTTTTCCACGTGGTGGATGCCTGGCTCCAGTCGGAACGCTGAATTCCGGGAGTGATGACATCCAGGTTGTCGAAAATAATCTGGAACTCCGGCTTCTTCTCCAGGAAGGCTTTGCCTTCCTCGGTCTCCTGAACCGATTTTCTGGTGGGCAGATATCCGGACTCGGAAGCCCAGATCATATTGACCTCCTTGCTCATTAAGTAAGAGAGGAATTCCCAGGAGGCGTCCTTTACCTTCTGATCGTTCTTGGCAGGGAGGAATAAGACATTTCCGCCTAATTCCTGCTCCTTTGTCTTGCCTCCGGGCAGCCATTCCATCCCGACATCAAAGCTGCAGCTGTCTGCCATGGTGTCAAATAAGGAACTGGTGTAAACGATGGATAAAGCCTTTCCGTCAATAAAGTTCTGACGCATGACGGAAGCTGCGTCTTCTCCTGTGGCAAGGTAGGTGTAGCCCTTCTGGCACCAGTCCTTTAACTGGGAAACCAGTTTTATGGAATTGTCAGAGGCCAGGTCTGTCCTGCCTTCCGGCGTGACCATCTGGACTCCGTTGTTGACAAAGAATGGTTCGTAGTACCAGGTGATCCAGCCGGGAATTACCATACCGTAGCGGTTGGTCTTGCCATCCGCGCCGACATCGGAGGCCTTCTCTAAAAACTGGGGCATCTCATCCCAGGTCTTCGGCATCTCCAGGCCTAACTCCTTCATTAAATCCCTGTTGTAATAGACCACTTCCGTGGATACGAGAAATGGAAGGGCAACCTGGACGTCCTCGTATTTCGCTGCCTGAATCAGACCTTCGCCGAAGTCGTCAATCTCAAATCCGTCGCGCTGGATATAGGGCCCTAGGTCTTCGCACAGTCCGCCTGCGCCGTAGCCCGTGACATAAGGGATATTGGCCATGGCGACGCCGGGAAGATTCGTATTGGCTGCATTTGCCGAGACGATGGCCTCGTTTAACGCGGAATAATTTCCGATATACATGGGTTTCACCACGATGCTGTCGTGTGTACTGTTGAAGTCACCGACTACACGGTTTAATGTCTCTTCATACTGGTTCTCCAGCGCATGCCAGAATTCGATCTCTATCACATCGGAAGCAGCCCCTGAGTCCGCAGCCGCCTCGGCGGCCGGTGCGCTGTCGGCCGGTGTAGTGCCGGCATCCGCCGTTGTTTCCTGAACTTTTGCAGAACATCCGCTCATGGTGATAACAGTCAGTAATGCGATCCCCGCCAAATATCTTTTTATCATAGTCTCTCCTCCTCTTTAGTTCGCCAGCGTAAGTAAATATTCCCCCAGTTCATACGCATAACGCATCATTGCATCGATCATTGGATCCGGCAGGCGGTCCGTCATTTTATGTGTCTCATAAGCGAACGCCCCCTGATAGTTGATTTTCTTTAAGGTCTTCATGATGGGCTCCCATTCTATTGTACCGAGATAGGGCAGCAGATGGTCGTCAATGACACCGTAATTATCCTGAACATGGGTAGCAATCAGGCGGTCTCCCATCATTTCAAGGCATTCCGGCTGGTTCCAGTGCATCAGATTGGCATGGCCGAAATCCCAGACGATCCCCACATTGTCATAGGACTGGTGCAGCGTATCCACCAGATCGATTAAATCTTCCGGATCCGCCAGATAACGGGGAACACGAACCCGTTTTTCACTGTCGTTGATGTCGAATAGATTTTCGATGGCTATTTTTACCCCGTACTCGGCGGCCAGCTCCAGATGCGGTTTTAAGTACTCGATATTTTCCCGCTTGTTTTTCCGGTAATCCGGGCAGTATGGCAGGGAACCGCCGTGAATGACTACGATACCGGCCCCCAGCTCCGACGAAGCGATGATAGAACGGCGCACCATCTCTTCCTCTTCTTCCCGATAGGGGTAGTCCGGATCGATCACATTATAGAATGGAGCGTGTGACTGGCTGACCGTCATCCCCAGTTCCCCGATCAGACTCCTGCACTCCTGTATCCATTCTCTCCAGTCCTGATAGAACAACTCTGTCTTATGCCTTCTGGTCCACGCAAAGTTAAGATCTAAATCTCTAAAGCCTGCCCTGTGAATTCTGCGAATACTCTCCAGCATGGGCGCCACACTTCCATCCGGTCTCGGACCATAAAACAATGTTGTTGTTGATAGCTTCATCTCTCTTCTCCTTAGTTTTATTAGCAATCAGGCCGTACGCTCCCGCTGTTTAAAAAGCCCCCTCCCTTTTCCAGATTTGGAAACGGTACGGTCAGTCCACTCCGCTTAAAAAATATAAAAAAAGAGCAAGGCTGTCGTGTAAACACATGCCTTACTCTTCGTCTCATTAGCATCATTAGTTTGTATTTTAGCAAATAGATGACATGAAGTCAATGAATGTTTAATAATTAACGAGTGAAAAATAGTGATAATATGGTTAAAATAAACAAATATATAGCTATAAACATAGAACATCCTACCAATGATAATATAATTGACCAAAGACTATTGACATATACATAAATAAAATATAATATATAGACAAACAAAGGTAGTACGTTCTACATATGAGAACAGGAGGTAAAAACGCGAGGAGATTTAAAAGATGAGTGAAACTATTAACCGGTATTGAGGAGGCGGTGGAGCCGCATCCGGGGAAAGGGAGAAGAAATGAAGAAGAAAACTTTAAGTATTATGTTATCAATCGCATTAGGTGTGTCTGCGCTAATGACAGGATGTGGCGGATCAGGAACACAGACAGCAGAGAGAGACGGAGGGGATAAGGCTTCAGAAAGAAAAACTGAAGGTGCTAAAGATGCAGCGGCCTCCGGGAAAGAAGTGGTTAGAGTTGTGGTTCCCGGTATCAGTGAGGAGACAACCGTAGATCCTATATCAGGGATTAAAAAGAAGGGACTGGGAGAATTTGAAGCATTTTTAGAAGAGCAGATTCCGGATTATGACATTGATTTAGTATCTATTCCGTGGGACGGCTGGATTCAGAAAATGGAGACTCTTGTAACTTCTGGTGAGGTCGATGTTGGATTTTATACAAATCAGGAAGCAGTTCCCGGGTGGTATATTGATCTGACAGATTATTTAAAGAAGGATACGGAAGTTAATTTCGACAGTCTGAATCACTTGTTTATCGATCCGGCCGTTTTTTATACGAAGTATAATTCCTTTAACTATCCCGAAAACACAGGACAGGTATTCGGTCTTCCAATGACTATGGCAAGCAATATTATTGTATATGACAAGCAGCTTTTTGAGGATTGGGGAGTAGAGGCACCTACTGAAAGTACAACTTTTACGGAACTGGTAGACATGGCAGAAAAGATGACCGGTAAAAATCCTGCAACTGGGTCCACCAACTACGGCGGATATTTATTCTCAACCTGGATGGAGTGGTATGCGATCAGCTATGATGCGGTAAAGACCTATAAAAGTGATACTATGATGCTGTCAGATATGGATACAAATGAATATGTGGAGTATGTAAAGAATTCTCCGGAGGTTCTTAATTATTTTACCGATATGATAAGGCTGGTTAACTGTTGTCCGGAAGGTGTGGCAACCGGAAACGGCAGCGAAAAATTCTTTACTGACGAAAATGACATTGCAATCAATTTCGATACCAATAATGTTGGAACCAATTATATGAAGTATGTGTATGCTAACGACAGCGCGATCTGTGACAGATATATTCCTTTGCTTATACCGACGGGCAAAAATGGAATGGAAGGTTTCCCTGAATTTTTCCGCTTCTCTATAACTAAATCAGCCAAGAATCCAGACGCTGCATGGGAAGTTATCAAGAAGCTGACCACGACACCTGAGATCGTAGACTTCTATTTAACAAATTATGCTCAGGATAAGGTTACCGCACTTGCAGACACCAGCAAAGTCACTATGATGGATTATGAAATTAACAAGAAGCGACACGATTATCAGATTAATGCTATGTTTAAGACAGATGATTACTGGTTCTGGAGAACTCCGCTTCAGGCAGTGAATAATCAGATTTTGTCAAAGCAGCTGACGGCAGAAGCCGCCCGTGAGGAGTTCTATAAAGGAGTATCTGACTGGGTTAATAATACAAAAGCACAGTTAGGGCAATAGCACCTGTATCCACGGGATACTGCGGGTGCGGTATCCCGTGAAATGTCGTTAGGAGGAAACGGTGTGAGATGGTCAAAGACTAAAAAAATACTGAGCTGGTACCTATTATTGTTAATTCCGCTGACAGGAACGGTAGTTTTTAACGTGTACCCATTGCTTCGCACGCTTGGAACAAGCCTTGAAAACATAAAAGGTACTTTTATCGGATTTACAAATTATAAAATACTGTTTGGAAATGACGAATTCAAGAAAGATGTAGTAAACACACTGTATATGGCAGTGCTCGGCGTCGGTTTCAATGTGCCTATCGCATTTATTATTGCTAATATGCTTAACCATGTACGAAGGGGAAAAAATGTTTTTAAGGTAATTTTCTTACTGCCAATGATCATGTCAATGGTGACAGTAGCCACATTATTTAAATATCTTCTTATGCCGAATGAATCAGGTATTGTCAATTACTTATTAGGATTTTTAGGAATCAGTCCAAAACTTTGGCTCAATGGTGCGGCTACGGCAAGGGAATCGCTTGTTGCTATGGCGATATGGAAAGGAATCGGTTATAATATTATACTGTTTTTTGCCGGTCTGCAAAGTGTATCAAGAGAACTTTATGAAGCATCAGAGATTGATGGGGCCAATGAGTGGAATAAATGGATTTATATTACAATTCCATGTATAAAAAATACATTCGTTTTTGTGCTGATTACTTCCTCTATTTCCGCGCTCAAACGTTTTACAGAAGTATATGCGGTAAGTGGTGAGACAGGAAATCCAGCGGGAGCACTTGGAACTATTATGCTTTTTATCTATAAAAATTCTTTTTCAACACTGAATTATAAAGATGAAGGGCAGGCCGCTGCCGCCTCCATCATGCTGTTTGTTATTATTCTTGGTGTAACCTTGATTAACTATCTGGTTACCAATGATAATGATGACGGGACCGGGAAAAAGAGAAGAGGCAGAAGGAGGGCAGGCAGGTGAAAAAGAAATTAGGAATTGCAGATATTATTTATTATAGCGTACTTTCCATTATGGCGCTGGTCATTTTACTGCCATTCATATGGCTGGTCTCTACAAGTTTTGATTATTTTAAATCATATACTTTGCCATATCCGCCCAGAATGCTGCCGAAAAAACTAAGTACATTTAATTACGAGATGGCCCTGACCAATGTGCCAATTGTAAGATATTTATTTAATACTGTCATAATTGCTGTTTTGGATGTCATATTTAATGTGTTTATTGCCACTCTTACGGGATTTTGTATTTCAAAAGGAAAATTCCCAGGTAAAAACTTAATTATGATATTTATACTGTCTAATATGATGGTGCCATTTGAGACTAAGCTGATGCCCATGTATCAGATCATCAAAAGATTAGGGCTTTCTAATCAGTTTATGGGGGTCATTCTTCCGGGAGTTATGACAAATGCCATGTTTATGTTCTTTGTTAAGAAATTCTGCGATGATCTTCCGGATGATTTATATGAGGCGGGAGTAATTGACGGAGCCAGCAAGTTCAGAATATATGCGCAGCTGTTTCTGCCGTTGATGCAGCCCATTATAGCAACTATCGTTATTCTTGATGTGGTCAATGTATGGAACGACCTATTGTGGCCAATGATCGTGTTAAATAAGAGTCAGAACTATACCATCCAGATTGGACTGGTATTGTATAATGCAAGTGCCAATGGCCAGGTTCATGCCGGAATTGCCCTGGCGCTGTCAATTTTAAGTGTAATTCCTCTGGCAATTGTTTTTATATTTGTACAAAAGTATATTGTACAGAGCATTGCTTTTTCCGGACTGAAACAGTAAATGTGGTAAAAAAATCCAATTAGTCCAGTTTGTTGCCCCTATTTGTATAAAATTGTGTTATATTAAAAATAAGTTGATGAAGAGGATGGTACCATTTATGGCGGAATACGATAAAAGAAAGTTAAAACCAATCGGGCAGAAAACAATTGTGGATCAGATTATCAACACAATCATCGACTCTATTATTAAGGGGAACTACAAAGCTGGTACAAAACTGCCCAGTGAATACGAGCTGATAGAAGAAATGCAGGTGAGCCGGAATTCACTAAGAGAGGCTATGAAAATACTGTCTACCATGGGAATTGTGGAAATTAAGCGGGGAGATGGAACCTATGTGTGCTCTCAGGTCAATCCTTCCGTATTTGACAGAGTGGTCTACAGTATGATTTATGATGTCAGCACAAGTACTGAGCTTTTGGAATTGAGGCAGATCCTGGATGAAGCAACAGTTCAGCTGGCAGTACAGAAGATAACCTATTCTGAGATGGAAAAACTTCAGGAGAATATTGATCAGATGAAGGCTGCGATTCAGGCTCAGGATATTGAACGCATGCAAAAATATGACATGGAATTTCATATGACACTGATAGAAAGCTGTAAAAATGTTTTTTTTATCAGAATTATGAAAGGGGTCTATAGTATATTTGAAAATTCCATCGGTGAAAATGTCCGTACTGAGAAAATCGACTCTCTGGCGGCAGTCTATCACCAAAGAATTTTAAACTGTATTAAAGATAAGAATTATGATGATATTCATGCGGCAGTAGAAGATTCTCTTAAAACATGGAGAAACAGGGTCTAGTGTATAATTAAGTAACATACTGAGAACAGGGATACCTGTTCTCAAAAAAAGGTAGGACGTTCTACTAATTTGTTTTGACTATTGATAATATACATACAGGTAAAAGAGATGAGAGAAGAGAAAACAGATTATTTACAAAAAAAAGCAAATGAAATAAGAAAGACGGCACTTACCATGATTTATCATGCGCAATCCGGCCATCCGGGAGGTTCCTTGTCCGCGGCAGATATTGTTACAGCGCTCTATTTTGATGTGATGAATGTAGACCCTGAAAACCCCGGCTGGGAGAATCGGGATCGGTTTGTCCTTTCGAAGGGGCACGTCTGCCCGGTTCTATACTCGGCATTAATTTTAAAGGGCTATATTGGACAGGAAGAAATCTATCAATTAAGGAAGCAGGGTTCAAGACTGCAGGGACATCCGGATATGAAAAAATGTCCGGGAATTGATATATCCACCGGTTCTTTGGGACAGGGAATATCCTGCGCTGTTGGTATGGCTCTCGCTGCTAAACGAGACGGTAAAAGTTATATGACCTATGTACTGCTTGGCGATGGAGAATGTGACGAGGGACAGGTCTGGGAGGCGGCGCAGGCGGCCAATAAATATCACTTGGATAACCTTGTAGTATTTGTAGACAATAACAGGCTTCAAAATGATGGATTTGTGGCTGATATTATGCCTTCCATGGATTTAAGAGTAAAATTTGAGGCATTTGGATTCGAAGCTATCCGGATAAATGGCCATGACATGTCGGAAATTCTGACAGGCACCAGGTCAATGCTTGACAGCAAAAATGGAAAACCCAAATGCATCGTATGCGATACCGTGAAGGGAAAAGGTGTGTCATTTATGGAAAATGTTGCATCCTGGCATGGTACGGCACCGGATACGAATCAGTATAAACAGGCAATGAAAGAGTTGGGAGGCGGTTTTTGTGAGTAAAAGGGCTACCAGAGAGGCGTTAGGGGATGAGGTCTTAAGCCTTGGAGGAGAATGCGATAAGATCTATGTGATTGACTGTGATGTATCAAAATCCTGTAAGACCCAGTCATTTGCAGCGGCATTTCCAGATCGCCATGTCAATGCAGGGATATCAGAACAGAATGCGGTCGGTATGGCGGCTGGATTGGCAACTACGGGGAAGATTCCTATGGTGGTTACCTATGCTGTGTTCGGAAGCATGAGAGCTTTGGAGCAAATTCGACAGGAAATCTGTTATCCTGAACTCAATGTAAAAATACTCTGTTCCCACGGCGGTCTGACACCTGCTAACGATGGCGCCTCTCATCAGTGTGTAGAGGATATGGGGATTCTCCGTACTATACCAGGGATGACTGTTATTATGCCTGCCGATTACCATTCCGCGAGACGTCTGATTCGCGCGGCTGCAGATTATAAAGGCGCAGTATATTTAAGATTTACTCGTGATGCGGTAGACAATATATATGGGGAAGAAGAGGCATTTGAGATAGGTAAAGCCAAATGCCTGAAAACTGGAAAAGATATTACTGTGTTTGCAAATGGAGACACTGTTTCTATTGCCATGAAGGCTATAAAAGCTTTGGAAGAAGAGGGAATCAACGCCGGCTTGTACGATATGCATACAATAAAACCACTGGATACAGAGACTGTAAGGCGGGCAGTCCGGGAAACAGGGCGAATTATAACTGTAGAAGATCATAATATTATCAATGGCCTTGGATCTGCAGTCTGCGAGGTCGCAGCTGAGATGGGAAGAGGCATGGTAAAACGAATTGGGGTCAGGGACCATTTCGGAGAATCTGCACCCTATGAGGAGCTGCTTAGAAAAAATGGAATAACGTGGGAGATGATTTGCAGTGAGGCGCGTTGTATGATGGGACGGGGAGTATGAAATGATAACAGAATCCAGTATGTGGCAGGCAAAAAGAAGAGCAGGAGATATGATAAGAAAAGCCGGAATCAGGTGCTCAGATCAGGAGCTGGACAGTATGGAGGTGGCTGATTTTGGCCTGTCCAACCTGTATGTAGAAGGGGCAGAAATTTTGCCGCTGGCAGAAACGGAAAAGGTGGCGTGCAGAATTATCGCACTGTTTCCTGGGCAGACAGAACCGGAACACTGGCATGAGGAAAGTAAAGAAATTGGGAAGCCTGGTGTGATACCGGGGAAAGAAGAAACGCTTCGGGTCATAACGGGAACACTTCGGGTTTTCATTGAAGGCGAGCCAAACACCAGCGAATCCGTAATCCCGGAGGGAAAAGAGGCATATTATACATGCAGACATCAGATTGTGTTGGAGCCATGCGAAAATCTGACTCTTTATCCGGGGATGAAACACTGGTTTCAAGCGGGGGAGGAAGGCTGTGTCTTTTATACCATATCCACAACAGCTAAAGACGGCAGTGACCCATTTACCGATCCGTCAGTAGTGAGAAAGACGCAGATAATACGTGAAAAATGAGTTTGGAGGACATATGAGAAAGACAAATTATAAAATCCTGGGCGGCGATTTCTACATTAATGGAATTAAAACATATACAGATATTGAAGGAAGTGATGAGAAGATTCATGGGCTTCTGTTTAATACAAGATTTATCCAGGGAATCTTTGATGATGTAAACCCTGAAAATTCAGGAAAATATGACCGGTTTGGCATTAAATTTAATACTGAAGAGAATACAGAAAGAATGATAGCGGCTCTGAAGGACTGGTATGAGGCCGGAGTCAGGGCAATCACAATCGGCCTGCAGGGCGGAGGTCCTATTTATACCTACGATGACTGGAGCGTCATAGATACAGGCAGTTTTTCCAGAGATGGAAAACAGCTGAATGAAGCATATAAAAACAGGCTGTTAAAAGTGCTGCAGGCTTGTGATGAACTGGGAATGCTGGTGATTGTCAGCTTTTTGTATCAGGCTCAGGAGCATCTGTTCCATGATGGTACGGCGATTATGGAAGCAGTGCGCACTGCCAGCGTATTTTTAAGGGATTCCGGATATGAGAATGTCATCATAGAGGTTGCAAACGAACATGATGTGGGAAATTTTAATAAGCATCCGATGATTAGCAGCGGAGAGGGAATCGCCAGCCTGATTAAGCTGGCAAGGGAATGGTCCGGCAATAAATTTGCAGTAGGGTCCAGTGGCGGAGGCGGAATCTGCAAACAGGAAGTGATTGAGAACAGTGATGTGATACTGATTCATGGTAATGGGCTGCGAAGGCAGGAGATGTATGATTTTATTATGAGTGTTCATGAAAAGGCACCGGATAAGCCAATCGTATGTAATGAAGATTCACAGATGTTTGGCCAGCTTAAGGTTTCCTATGCAACACATACTTCCTGGGGATACTACAATGATTTTACAAAGCAGGAGCCGCCTTCTGACTGGGGAATTACTTCAGGAGAGGATGCATTTTTCGCCAGAAGGCTGAAAAATATGATTTCAGGTGTAAAGATGGGTGAAAATGAATTTTATCTGCAAGGTTTTGAAAAAGATTACCATATTGAGGGAAAGAGGTATGTGAGGCTTTCCAGCCTTTACCCTGAACAGATTGATTATGTGGAGTTTTACCAAGATGATAAGCTGTTGTACACTTCATTTGCGGAGCCATTTATGCTTTATTCTTTAACAACATGGAACCAGGATCCATATGTGATACCGGAAGAGGCCTGCGAGTTTACAGCACGAATTTATTTGCACGATGGAAATGTGAGACAGGAGACGGTAAAACTTACGGATCTACATATATAAATCTGTCGGTTAAACTGAGTGAGGAGAAAAAATGGAGAGAAAGTATTCAATTATTACAGGGTTCATGGGGACGGTTAAAGACAGATTTATTGATTATCAGCCTGCCCGATCCATGGAAGAAATGGTAAAGATGGCATCAAAAGTGAAGGGCTGTTCAGGATTAGAGGTTGTCTATCCACAAAACTTTACCAATGCTGCAGAACTCAAAAAAATGCTTGATGCTTATGGACTGGGTGTTTCCACTGTAAACTTAAACGTTAAGGGGGACGAAATCTGGCGCTATGGTTCCTTTACCCATCCGGAAGCCTCTGTGCGGAGAAAAGCGGTGGATGCTATGAAAGAAGCCATGGACAGAGCGGCACAGCTGGAATGCCCAATCGTAACCTGCGCCCTTTTAAACGACGGTGTTGACTATCCTTTTGAAATTAACTATATGGATGCATTTTCCCATGCGCTTGAGGGAATCAGAGAAGCGGCAGAATACAGAAAGGATGTAAAAATCAGTCTGGAATATAAACAGTCTGAACCAAGAGTACACTGCCTGCTTAATAATGCCGGGAAGATGGCATATTTTGCTCAAATGACGGAACAGGAGAATGTAGGTGTTACACTTGATTTTGGCCATGCACTTCAGGCACTGGAGGTTCCGGCTGACTCCGCCAGTTTTCTGGGGCAGACTGGTAAATTATTCTATGTCCATGTAAATGATAACTTCCGCAACTGGGACTGGGATATGGTTCCTGGTACAGTTAATCTTTGGGACTATATTGAATTCGCTCTGGCATTAAAACAGGTGGGTTATGAAGGCTGGATTACAGCCGATGTCTTCCCCCAGCGTCACGACCCCATAAGGATAATGGAGAAAACATTTGAGTGGATGGATTATATTTTCGATGTGGCAGAAAAAATTGACGAGGGCAAATTAAAACAGATGCAGAAAGAACTGGATACTTTTGAAATAATGGATTATATCCGGTCACTTCTGTAGGGAGAGTTCCAATGGATTGTCAATATGTGAAACTTGAAAAAAAGGGTGCCATAAGAAGTATAACCTATCATTCTGATAAAGAGCAGAATCTTCTGACCATTCAGGGAATGCAGGAAATACTGTGGGCAATTGAAGAATGCAGATATGATGAAGATTGCAGAGCTCTTCTTTTTACCGGCTGGGATGATTGCTTTTGCATGGGCGGATACCTTGGGGATTATAAAAATCAGGGGGCGGAGAAGATTATTCAATTTGCTGATATGCTGACAGAGCTTCATAAGCAGATGAGCCGTTTCCCAAAGCCTACGGTAGCTGCAGTAAATGGGCATACCGGAGGAGGGGGATTAAGTTTTCTGGAAACCTTTGATATGGCGGTATCTGTTCCCTGGGCTGAATTTTCGCTTCCTGAACGGCAGAACGATCTTGCCCCCATGATCTCTCTGATGAGTGTGCAAAATTCATTTAGCAGAAAAATATGCATGGAGATGGCCGGATTGGGAACGAGACTTCATGCGGATCAGGCCATGGGAGCGGGAATTATTAACCGGATTGCAGAAAATGATGTCATGGAGGAAGCAGCAGAATATGCCAAGCGTCTTTCTGACTGTAATATCAGTGCGTTTGGTGTGTGCAAACAGTTTTATATGACAGCCTCGGGACTGTCGTATGAACAACAGCTGGAAATAGGGAAACAGTATCTGGTAACGATGTTAAAGAGTAAGGAGAGGAAGCATACGTGAAAATTGTTGTCTTAGATGGATATACGGAAAATCCCGGTGATTTGAGTTGGAAAGGGCTGGAGGATCTGGGAGACTTGAAGGTTTACGACAGGACTCCGCAAGAACTGTGCGCTGAAAGAATTGGAGATGCGGAAGCTGTATTTAGTAATAAAACAGTCATTTCAAAAGAAATTATGGAGCAGTGTCCATCCCTTAAGTACATTGGAGTATTGGCTACCGGCTATAATGTAATTGACGTTTCTGAAGCCGCTAAAAGAGGAATAACGGTTACAAATGTTCCGTCTTATGGGACAAATGCTGTAGCACAGTATACAATGGCTCTTTTGCTTGAACTGTGCCATCATGTGGGAGATCACTCAGATTGTGTAAAAAAGGGCGCGTGGACTTCCTGCGAGGACTGGTGTTTTTGGAACTATCCGCTGATGGAGCTTGCAGGTAAGACTATGGGAATTATCGGATTTGGAAAAATAGGTCAGGCTGTGGCTGGTCTGGCGCTGGCATTTGGAATGCATGTGGTTTTCTATGACGCTTTTCCCTTTGGTCGGGAAAGCCTGCAAAATGGGTGCCGGCAGGTCGCTTTAGACGATTTATTTAGCCAGGCGGATATTATTTCGCTTCACTGTCCGCTTTTTGAGTCCACAAAAGGCATTATTAACCGGGAAAATATAGCAAAAATGAAGGATGGAGTTATGATATTAAATGACTCCAGAGGGCCGCTCATTGTTGAAGAAGACCTGCGTGATGCATTAATAGCCGGCAAAGTATCAGCCGCTGCCGTGGATGTGGTTTCCACAGAACCGATTAAGGCAGATAATCCGCTGCTGACAGCACCTAATATAATTATTACACCGCATATTGCATGGGCCTCTAAACAGTCCAGGCAGAAGCTTATGGATATTGCGGTCAATAACTTAAAATCATATTTGGATGGAAATGTATGTAACCAGGTGTAATACTGGGTGCGGCTGTTATAGCCGCACCTTTTTGTTGTTAATTTTCCAATATCTTTTCTTAAAATACCGGGTATGTTCATTCCTGAAGTTTTGTGATATGATGAAAAAAAATAAGGATAACGGCTCTGCCGGAAGGAGAAGAACATCATGAAAAACACAGAAATTAACATCAGAGACCCATTTGTACTAGTGGAGGACGGAACGTATTATATGTACGGAACGAGGGCCGCTACCTGCTGGGGGGCGGCAGACGGCTTCGACTGTTATGTCAGTAAAGATATGGAGGATTGGGACGGACCTTTCGAAGTGTTCCATAAACCGGAGGACTTCTGGGCAGACCGGAACTGCTGGGCTCCGGAAGTGCACAAGTACCAGGGATTTTATTATATGTTTGCAACCTTTAAGGACAGCAGCGTTCATGGGGGAACTGCGATCTTGAAGTCGGAGAGTCCGCTGGGGCCGTTCGTCATGTACAGTGACCGCCAGATCACGCCGAAGGACTGGGAGTGTATCGACGGCACATTCTATGTGTCGCCCGACGGGACGCCGTATATGGTGTTTGTCCATGAGTGGGTGCAGATATCGGATGGCAGTATCTGCGCCGTGGAGCTGAGCCGCGACTTAAAGGAAGCCGTGTCCGAACCGGTGACCCTGTTCCATGCTTCGGAGGCAGTGGGCTGGGTACAGACGATTACCAATAAAAACCGGCCGGGACTTCATTACGTGACAGACGGCCCGTATCTTTACCGGACAGGCGGCGGACGCCTGATTATGCTCTGGTCCAGCTTTGGAAAAGAGGGGTATACAGAAGCGCTGGCTTACTCGGATAACGGGGATATTACGGGGAAATGGACACAGGATGACCGCCTGCTGTTTTTAAAGGACGGCGGCCACGGCATGATATTTGAGAGCATTTCCGGGGAACTGTATCTGACCCTGCATACGCCGAACGAGCATCTGAAGGAGCATCCGGTATTTTACCGTCTGATTGAGGAGGAGGACACGCTGCGCGTAGCGGAATTATCATGAAAGAAGTATTTTTCACGGGAAAATGCGACGGAATCGGAATCAGCCACGTCGCCAGGGACTGTGATCTAACGGAGACGATCGGATTTTATAAAAATGAATACCAGATTTATTATATTCTGGATGGGGAACGTTTTTTCTATCAGGGGAGCAAAAGCTACCGGATGGACAGGGGAACGCTGACCTTCATCGACAAACGGCAGATCCCTTTTACCAATGTGATCGGGGGAAAATACCACGAGAGAATATTGATTGAGGTGGATGAGAAATGGCTGGTCAGTATGGGAAAGGCCATGGAGCTGGACCTGATCGGTTTTTTCACAAATTATCACGGCGTTTACCGGCTGGAGGGAAAGCATCTGGCAGCAGTGGAGAAAAAGCTCAAAAAGATGGAAGAGGTGATGGCACAGAAGAGACCCTGTGCGCCCGCGGAGGTGAAGAATCTTCTGATTTCCGTTATAATATCCATGCTGTATGGAGCGGGCACGAGGTGTGAGGAGTACGACATGCCAAACGGAAAGATGCTCCGTTACGCCAAGGCAAGGGAGATAATCCAGTATATCATGGAGCATTACTCGGAGGTCTACGGACTGGAGGATCTGGCTGGAATCTTTTACATGGACAAAAGCTATTTAAGCCGGATCTTCAAAGAGGTGACGAATTTTACCGTAAACGAATTTATTAACTGCCAGAGAATCGGCCATGCCAGGGATATGCTGCTGGATGAGTCGCTGTCCATGGAGGAAATTTCTCAAAAGCTGGGCTATGAAAGATTATCCTATTTTGACCGTGTTTTTAAGAAATATGTGGGGATGTCTCCGCTGCAGTACCGTAAATCCAAGCGAAAAAGGAATGAGGATGAAGAAAAACAGTCAATATAGTGCAAAAACCGGAGATTTTTTGATGGATTGGTGAAAGTGCCCAAATTGGTTGAAAAAATAAGTCTTAAATAGTAAGATGTGTTTACAGAAACGTATCGGATCCGGAAAAGCTTAAGCAGGTAACCCGTGAGAACAAAGACAGCGAAAGGTGTAAAAGGGGATCAATTATGAAATTAAGAAGACTTATGGCACTGACAACAGCAGCTATTATGGCAGCGTCACTGACCGCATGCGGCGGGCAGAAAGCTGAGACAAATACACAGGCAGCGGAGAGCGGAAAAGAATCAGCGGCGGCCGGAGAGCAGGTCACACTTCGCATGGCGTGGTGGGGATCACAGACGAGACATGACGCCACCAACAAAGTAATCGAAATGTATGAGGAACAGAATCCAAACGTACATATTGAGGCGGAGTTTTATGATTTTGACAGCTACTTCACAAAGCTGGACACCCTGGTGGCAGCAGATGATGTATGGGATATTTTCCAGATGGGCGGAAACTTCCCGAAATATATAAACAGCATTGAACCGATGGACGCCTACATCGAAGCGGGAACCATTGATGTAAGCGACACCACAGAAAACTTCCTGGCGACCACAAGAGACAACGACGGTACCCAGGTGGGAATCTCCATCGGGACCAACACCTACGGAATCGCTTATGATCCGGCCATGTTTGCTGAAGCAGGACTGGAAGAACCGTCCGACAACTGGACATGGGATGAGTGGAAGGCTGACTGCCTGGCGATCACTGGGAAACTGGGAATCTACGGAAGCTCAAAGATGGACAACTTCATCGCCGGTGTAACGCAGAGAGCCTCACAGGCAGAGAAAGACGGCAACTTCTTCAAAAAGACCAACGACGGCCTGGAATTTACGGATACTGCAACCTTTGCATCGTATATGCAGATGATCAAGGATTTAACGGACGCTGGATCGTATCCTGATGCAGGTGCGGTTAAGGAGATCAAGGACATTGAAGGCGACTATCTGGTAACAGAAGATGCAGCCATGACCTGGGTATCCTCCAACCAGATCGCCTCCATCGTCAACGCAGCCGGCAGAGAAATCAAGATTGCGCCTGTACCGCGTATCACGAAGGACGGCTCCTATGGAATGGGCGTACAGTCCTCCCAGCAGTTATGCATGGCCAAGAGTTCCAAAAACAAAGAAGAAGCAGCTAAGTTCATCAATTACTTTGTCAACGACATAGAAGCCAACAAGGTATTAAACGGTGAACGCGGTGTACCGATTATGTCAAAAGTAAGAGATGTAGTCATGGAGCAGGCAGACGACAGCAGCAAGATGATCTACGATTTCGTAGACAAAATCGGCAACTTCCCCAAAGAAGACTGCAACGTCATCAGCCCGGACCCCAAGACAGAGATAGAAGATCAGTATAAGCTTCTGATTGAAAAAGTACAATACGGAGATGTAACCCCAGAGGATGCGGCAAAACAATTAGTCGAATTTGCGGAGAGTAAATTTACACGCCAGCAATGAGCCATGCGAAAAAGGGCAAATGCAGATATGCGTTGTGCTCGCACATAAGCATATCTGGGTTTGTCCTTTTTCATAGGGCGAAGCCCGTGACCGAGACAGCGTGCCCCGCTTTACCGGGTATGAAGCGAAGCGGAATCGAGGTGCATGGCGGACTAACGGGATGCAATCCCAATTCAAATCCAATACCAAAGGCAGGTGGGACCAGCCCCTATATAAAAATCACCTCACCTGCCTTTTCTGCGCAAAAAAATGGAGGAAATGACCAATGGAAGAAAGGAAAATCAGCAGAAAAAAGTTCTGGTATAACGACAATACGGTGGGCTATATATTTTCGCTCCCGTTTATAATCGGTTTTCTGGCATTCACCCTGATACCAATTGCGGTTTCCATGTACTATTCGGTAACCGACTATAAACTGGGCCAGACACCGGCATTTATCGGAATTAAAAACTATCTGGAACTCTTAAAAGATGAACGATTTATCAATTCCGTAAAAGTAACCCTGATTTACGTCGTTACATCCGTGCCGACAAAGCTGATCTTCGCGCTGTTTGTGGCGTATTTGCTGACACAGGGAAGGCGCGGCGTGACATTTTACCGTTCCCTGTATTACGTACCGTCCTTGATCGGCGGAAGTATCGCGGTAGCCCTTGTGTGGAAGACCATCTTTTCCAGAAAGGGCCTTGCCAACACGATTCTGGCTTCTTTGGGACTCCAAAAGCTGTCCTGGCTCGGTGATCCGAAGCTGTCCATGGGAATCCTGGTCTTAATGTCGGCATGGCAGTTCGGCTCCTCCATGATCATTTTTGCAGCAGGTCTGAAGGAGATACCGGGAAGCTATTACGAGGCGGCGGAGATTGACGGCGCGAACAAATGGCAGCGTTTCTTAAGCATCACGCTTCCATGCCTTTCCCCCATCATTCTCTATAACCTGGTGATGCAGACCATCACGGCATTTATGGCATTTACGCAGGCGTTTGTCATCACACAGGGAGGCCCCAACGACGCGACCAACTTCTATGCCCTCTATGTTTACAACCACGCATTCAAGTGGTCCAACATGGGATATGCGAGTGCGATGAGCTGGCTCATGCTGGTTTTAATCAGCGTAATTACACTGATCCTGTTTAAATCCTCGAAGTTCTGGGTATTTTCTGAGGCGGATCAATAAGGAGGGGGAAAAAGATTATGACGAAAAAACACAAAATCGAAGCAGTCCTTTACCATTTGTTTGTGTGCCTGTTCGGACTCCTCATGATATATCCGGTGCTCTGGATGATCAGCGGCTCACTCAAAAATAACACTGAGATATTAAACGGAGGAATGAATTTGATTCCCCCGGCCTGGAGAGTGGAGAACTTTGCCAACGGATGGAAGGGATTCGGCGGAATCAGTTTTGCCACCTTCTTCTCCAACTCATTTTTCGTAGCCTCTGTTTCGACCATTGCAACGGTACTGTCATCGGCCTGCGTGGCTTATGCATTTTCGAGGGTGAAATATAAAGGAAGAAATATCTGGTTCACGGCCATGATCTGTACCATGATGATTCCGACACAGATCATTCTGGTGCCGCAGTACATCATCTACAACAAACTCGGCTTCGTCGGAACGTATCTTCCGTTAATCCTGCCGCATTTTTTCGGCCAGGCCTTCTTCATCTACCAGATGATGCAGTTCGGATCCGGTATTCCGAGAGATTTAGACGAAGCAGCCATCATAGACGGATGCAGTAAATATACGATATTCACAAAGATATTTCTGCCGCTTTTAAAGCCATCCATCGTAACCACGATTATCATTCAGTTTTACTGGAAATGGGACGATTTCATGTCACCGATGATCTACTTGAGCAAGCCGAAGATGTATACCGCCTCCGTGGCGATCAAGAATTTTGCGGATTCCACTTCCACGACCGACTACGGCGCCATGTTCGCCATGTCCACCCTGTCCCTGATTCCGGTATTCCTGATTTTCCTGTTTTTCAACCGGTATCTGGTAGAGGGAATCAGCACGAGCGGTATCAAGGGCTGATCACGGCAATACTGCCAAACAAAAACACTGCCACAGCGATACTATGACACAGAGAGGAAATGAGTGTGAAAAATCAAACGAGTGTATCCTTTCAGACCTCCGACGACCTGCTTCAAAAGCTGGTGGACACGGCTGAAGAAAAGTCCAGAGAGAATCTGAAACGGTTTGAAAACAGACTGGTGCTGATCGAAGGCGGCGGTTACGAGAAAATATGGCTGGAAACGCAGCCCATGGGCGGTGAGATGTACGCCAAACGCAATCTGGAGGCGGGAATCAACAATCAGCTGCTCTTTATGGAAAATCAGAGGGAGGACGGCAGAATTCCCGGAAGCGTAGCCTGTGAAAACGGCAGAATTACTCCGCAGTTCAACAAGTTTCAGGGCTTCTGTTTCCCCTCCGCTGCACTGAATGTATACTACTTAATGGGAAAGGATCCGGGATATCTCGATCTGCTTTACACCACGCTGGAACGCTTTGACAGCTACTTATGGCGCGTGCGGGATTCCGACGGTGACGGCTGTCTGGAGACCTGGTGCAAGTACGACACGGGAGAAGATCACGCACTCCGGTACGGGGACGCCCCCAACGACTGGAGCGAGGAAGTGCCCCCGGAAGGATGCAGCGTGGTACCCATGGCTTCCATGGATATTATGAGTTTTTCCTACGCATCGAGGGAAACTCTGGCGAAGATCAGCAGAATACAAAAAGACATCAGGCGGGAAGAGATCTGGAAGGAGAAGGCAGCCTGTGTGCAGGATAAAATCCGGTCCTATCTGTGGGATGACGCCGCGGGCGCCTGCTTCGACCGGGACAAGAATCACCGGGTGCTGCACACGATGACCCATAACAATCTGCGGGCCATGTACTGGAACAGCTTTACCCAGCCGATGGCCGACCGTTTCGTAAAGGAACATCTGCTGAATCCGAAGGAATTCTGGACGCATATGCCGCTTCCATCGGTCGCGGTAAACGATCCGCTGTTTCGGAATGTGACGACCAACGACTGGAGCGGCCAGGCGGAGGCGCTGACGTACCAGCGGGCCATCCGGGCGCTGGAAAATTACGGGTACGACAGTCTGATCCCGGAACTGGGCGAAAAGCTGTTTCAGGCTATCGGCAGGGACTGCGTCTTTGTCCAGCAGTATGACCCGTTTACGGCGGAGCCGTCCCTTGTCTGCCTGGATGGAGAACAGGATTGTTACGGGCCGGCCCTTCTGTCGGTTCTGGAGTATGCGGCGCGCATGTACGGCGTCCATATCGAGCATGATACGGTCTTCTGGGGAACCGTGGGCGGCCATGAGAGTGTTTATGAACAGGTCTGGGGAGACCGTTCCTTTAAACTGGTTCAGAATGGAAATGGGGCGGAAGGCTTTATGAATGGAAGAAAGGTATTTGAAGCCGGACCGGGCATCAAGGTGATTACCGGGCTGGACGGAAACGTGCTGGAAGTAAAGAAGCTGTCAAAGAACGGAGATGTGAAAAGCATCCGCCAGAGGTTATAAAAATATTGAAGGAATAAGAATATAAAACAAATAAGTATATAAAACGAATAAGAACATAAAAGAAGGCTCTGGAAGCTGCAAATGCAAACTTTCAGGGCCTTCCTCCATATCACACGAACCGCGTCATTCCGGCGGCCATTCCTCCGTCTCCTCAATCCAGGCCACATGAGCGGCTTCCTTTACGCCGCCTTCGATCAATCCTTTGCGAACAGTCTGAAAGGTTCGGAGAAACAACCGGCCGGATGCCCGGGAAAACAGCTTCGCGTCCCGCTCTTCCAGAGAGCGTAACAGGACCTTCATGATGGATGCCGTTTCCCCGGGAGTGAGCCATAGACTGCGGCAGGAGATGGGCCAGAGTGTCTGCCACATGAGCTGGCTGCATACTTCCGAGAGCGCGCTGTTGCCCATGGCATAGAACAGGTCAAAACACGTCTTATAGTACCTGTAGCAGTCCTCCCGGCGTACACATTCCTTCATCTGCTCCGCGTAAAATGTCAGAGTGTCAGCGGGAATATCGGGAAAAAATACGCTGGAGATGCTCCCTGCTGTCAGTGCCAGCACCTGAAAGGCCTCCAGGGAGAGAAGCAGCTCTTTCTGGCACTCCTCGGACTGAGGAAACTGCATGGCCTGCTGGTTCACGATATCCAGGACCATCGTGCCCTTGCCGTTCAGCGTTTTGACCGCGTTAAAACTGACCAGCAGCGTAAGACTCCGGCGTATGGTGATCTCCGCCACGGAAAATTCCTCCGCCAGCTGCGAGACAGACGGCAGGAACTCCCCAGGCTGGTACTGACGGCATAGGATTCGGTGAAGGAGAATCTGTGCGGTAAAGGATCGGTGCTCAATTCTGCCCTTGGTGATGTACCATCGGAACGGAACTGGAACCAGATCCGACTGACCGGATCCTGCGTAGGAAGCTTCCAGGTTCTTTCGCAGCTTCTCCGCCCGGAGCTGGCTGATCTGATCCAGCTGCCGTTTGATCCCGTCGAAATTTTTCGCGGCATGGCTTGTCAGAAGATTTTCCATATAATTCGCCAGACGGTCAAAATAGAAATCAGAATAGCTGGCGTCAGTCATCATGTATAAGTCTGAGAGATGGCCGAACATGGTGCTTTCTGCAAAGAGGCTGGGAAGAAGAGGATTCCCCAGGCTGTCCAGCACAATGCAGAAAAAGTCGATAAAGGCCCGGAAATCCCAGCGCCGCACTTTGGAAAGGTACTGTGACAGCTGCTCTCTGCGGTCGGCCGACAGGCGGCAGAACGCGGGGAACAGTATGGAAGAGAGAAACGAGCGCCTCAGACACTGCAGCTCCAGGGCCGCATCCTTGTGGGCCAGATAATAGGTCCGGCAGAAATCGGCGTGATCCTCGTTGCTGAAGTCCTTGATCACGACAGAGGAGCGTCCGCTTCCGGAAGAGATAAATCCATCCTCCTTCAGCTGGCGGAGCATCCGCCGAGTGGTTTTGTCGGACACGCCAAATGTCTCGGATATTTCATGAATCGAAGGGATGGCGTCTCCTTTTATATAGTAGCCCGATTGAATCCGGGCAACATAGAATTCGTAGATGTAACGGTACAGCCGGGAATCTCTGTCCATAGGGCATCCTTTCTGCTGGTAAAATACTGAAAATATTTTATCACAGACCATGTGGAATGACAATAAATGAAAATTTCAAAAATATCTTCTTTTTGGAAATATGATATGCTATACTATACTTTATCAAATGGTACATTTTGAGTATTTAAGGCAAATGTGCCGCGTGAAGGGAGATGTCTATGAGTCATACGGAGGAAGAAATTACCAGAGAGACAGAAGGGACTGAAGAACCGTGCTGCGTCGTGGGCATTGGCGCCTCCGCGGGGGGCCTTGAGGCTCTCCAGGATTTCTTTAAAGCAATGCCCGCTGACACAGGGGCTGCGTTTGTAGTAGTACAGCACCTTTCACCGGATCATAAGAGCCTGATGGCGGAACTGTTGAGCCGCTGCACCACCATGACAGTGAAGGCGGCCCAGGACGGACAGGCGGTATTACCCGACCACGTCTACTTGATTCCGCCGGGAAAAGACTTAAGCATTTATCAGGGGAAACTGTATTTACAGGGACAGAACAGCAAGAATCACATCAACCTGGCCATTGACTCGTTCTTCCGTTCTCTGGCGGCTGATAAGCGGAAACACGCGATTGCCGTGGTTCTATCGGGAGCGGGCAGCGACGGAACGCTTGGAATCCGGGCTGTGAAGGAGGCCGGGGGCATGGTGATGGTCCAGGATGTGGAGACTGCTAAGTTTGACAGCATGCCTCAGAGCTCCATTGCAACCGGACTTGTCGATTTCGTACTGCCGCCGGCGAAGATGGCGGAGGCGCTGGTGGAATTTTTAAAGCATCCTTATATTACCAACCAGGCGCGAATCAATCCCGAGATTGGAGAGGGAAAGGCGCTTTCGAAGATTCTGGCGACCCTGCGCACTACCTCGGGCATCGATTTTTCTTCCTATAAGGAAAATACGATTTTAAGGCGGCTGGAGCGGAGAATCAGTGTAAAGCACCTTGCTTCCCTGGAAGAGTATCTGCACTGCTTCCTTGATTCGGAAGAGGAGCAGAATACCCTGTACAAAGAACTTTTGATTGGCGTTACCAGCTTCTTCCGGGATGAAGAGGCGTTTGAGTATATCAGGAAGAATGTCCTGCCGGAGCTGAATCCCAGGGAAGGCGTTCTGCGGGTCTGGTCGGCGGCCTGTTCTACCGGCGAGGAAGCCTATTCCCTGGCCATGCTGGTCGCCGAGTATATAAGGGAGAAAAAACTGACCTGGGAAGTGAAGATATTTGCCACGGATATCGATAAGAACGCGCTTTCCGTGGCTGCTCAGGGATACTATCCGGACAGTGTGGTATCGGATGTGGATCAGGAGCTTCTCTCCCGGTATTTTATCAAAGGCGACGGGGGATACCGGGTCAATGCGGAGCTGCGCAAGATGCTGATCTTTTCCGAGCACAACGTGCTGTGCAACCCGCCTTTTTCCAGGCTGGACTTAATCACATGCCGGAATTTATTTATCTATCTGAAACCGGAGACTCAGCAGGATCTTCTCCAGCTGTATTACTATGCGCTCAATCCGGGCGGATATCTATTCATGGGAACCAGTGAATCGGTGGGAGAGATGAGTGGGGCATTTCAGGTGGTAAACAACCGCTGGAAGATCTATCAGCGCAGTGAGAGCTACACCCCTTTGCTGCAAAACGGCGTCATTGTGGGCGGACGGGTGAGAAGCAGCACTTCTTATAAGAATACCAGAGGATTTGGAGGAGATACCATGCGTCTGGAGCGAATCATCGAGCAGGCGTTTTCGGTAGCCATGCCGCCCTCTGTCATCGTGGACGAGATGGATAATATTTTACATATGGCCAACGAGATTAATCAGATTCTGGTGTTTCACGCAGGCCGGTTTACGAACAACCTGTTTTCCAATCTCCCCAATGATGTGGGACTGGTGGTCAATGGGCTTCTGCGCAGGCTGCGGAACGGGAGCGATTTCTCATCTATCAGGGCGACCGGACTGGAAGGCTTTCAAAACCGGGAAGTTCTGATCAAAGGCTACCATTTTATTGTGAGACAGTCCCATTTCTATCTGCTGTCATTTCTGGCAGAGGAGAGAACAGAAGAGGGAGAAGCCATCGTCAGCACGGTGCTGGACGGCCAGAGTGAGTTGAGCAGACGGTGCCGTGAGCTGGAACAGGAGCTCCAGCTGGCAAAGGAGAGCCTTCAGGCCACCGTGGAGGAACTGGAGACCTCAAACGAGGAGCTGCAGTCCTCCAATGAGGAACTGGTGGCGGCCAACGAAGAGCTTCAGAGTACGAATGAAGAGCTGCAGTCCGTGAACGAGGAACTGTACACGGTCAACTCCGAATACCAGACGAAGATCAATGAACTCGTCAGTCTGAACAGTGATCTTGATAATTTACTTAAGAACACGGATGTGGGCGCGCTGTACCTGGATAATGATCTAAAGATCAGAAAGGTGACACCGCGTGTCAGTGAAATTACGAATATACGCGAGGTGGATGTCGGCAGGCCGATCAGCCATCTGGCATTGATGGAAGGGTATCCGGAATGGTATGAAGATATCAGCTATGTCAGGGAAACCCTTTATCCGGTGGAACGGGAAATTGGAGATGACAGCGGCAGATACTGGATCGTCAGAGTTCGTCCATACCGCACCGCGTACCGGGCGGTGGAAGGCGTGATTATGACCTTTGTGGAGATAACCGGTTTTCATAAGCGTGAAGAACAGGCAGAGTAAGGCTGGGGGGCTGTAAAAACTCTGCTCCGTAAGGAGAGGAAAATGAGTATTAAGAGGTGTAGAAATGGAAGAAAAGGAAAAAGTCGACATCAGCGACTTAAGTATCTATTACCAGGAACTCCTGTTCCAGAATGAAGAGATGAAACGGATTATGCAGGAAAATGAGCTGCTGAAGCAGAGATACCAGCGGCTCTATGAGGATGCGCCTGCAGGATACGTAGTATACAACCACAACGGCCAGATCATAGCGGCCAACAATACACTCTGCCGTCTTCTGGGCTTTCCCCTGCAGGAATGCCAGCTGCACCGCTTTCCCCGGTATGTTTTGCCTGAATTTCAGGATGAATTGTACTTAATGATCCAAAGGGTGCTGAAGAAGAAAACACCGGAATCCATTGAAGTCCAGATCCGGGGGGCGGATGAGGTCCGGGATGTCATGGTAACCACCAACTGTTATCGGGAAGAGGTGGAGATCCCGGGCTTAGAGGAACTGGTAAGCAGCGATCTGCTCCGGAGTGTGATCACGGATATTACGGAACTGAAGAAGAGACAGAGAGACTTCTGGAACCGAAGTGTGCATGATCCGCTGACCGGAATCTACAACCGACAGTTTTATAAAGAAGAGATGCATGACATGGACGTGCTGGAGAATCTTCCGCTGTCCGTGTCCATGGTGGATATCGACGGCCTGAAAATTATCAATGATACGCTGGGCCACGAGTTTGGCGACCAGGCGATCAAGGTCATTGTGGATGAGCTGAAACGAAACGCCAGACCGGAGTATACGCTGATGCGGGTCGGCGGCGACGAGATTGTAATCCTGTTTCCGAGGACGAACCTGGAAACGGTGCGCCGCTATATGCAGTCAGCGAAAATGGCCATGGAAGAGAAGTCCATCTCAGGAATTCCCCTCAGCTTCTCCTGGGGCGCCGCCACAAAAAATACGCCGGAGGAGCAGCTGTCCTTCATCGTGGCCGCGGCCGAGGATATGATGTACAGCCGGAAACAGGTCAGAGGCGGCAGCCGGTTTAACGGGGCCGTACATATGATTCTGGAATCGCTGTTTGAACGCAACCGTCAGGTGAGAGACCACAGCCTGAGAATCAGGCAGTTTATCAATGACTTTGGGACTTGGATGGGACTCGGTGAAGAGGAGGTGGCCTGCTTATGCAGCGCCGGACTTCTGCATGATATTGGGATGGCCTCCATTTCCGACGAAATACTCAATAAAAACAGCATGCTGACGGAGACAGAACAGAGAGAAGTTCTGCGCCATCCGGAGGTGGGCGGCCGCATACTCCATGCTAACGGAGATACCGCCATGTACGCGGAGGCAGTGCTCTACCACCATGAAAACTGGGATGGTACGGGCTATCCACGCGGCCTGGCCGGTGAACTGATCCCGTTTGAAGCGCGCGTCCTGGCAATCGCAGACGCCTATGACCGTATGAAGTACGGTTTGAATGGAAGAGGGACGAGGTACAAAGATGAGATGATGATCCTGGAAGAATTTGAGCGGTGCAAGGGCCGCCAGTTCGATCCGGAGCTTACAGAGAAATTACTTGAATGGAAGAAAGAAAAGAAGCATCCCGCGACCTGAAAATGGTTTGGGATGCTTCTCTGTACAGGTGAGAACCTTGGGTCTTATGCCTCGGTCTTCCAGAAACCGTGAAGGTTGCACCAGGCGTAGGCCGCCTTCGGTGTATCGCCGTCCTCCAGCGTAAAGTGGGCGACCGGCTCACAGGCGGAATCTAAGGGCACCCGCATGGTGACCCCGGCCTTCGTCTGTAAGCAGACCCATCCGATGTTGTGTTCCTCGCTCATGGGATGGAAGATGCTTCCGACCTTTACGGTCACGTGGTTTCCGTCGGTTTCAATGATGGGGAGGTGCTTTTCGGAAGCGCCTTCCGAGGTGTTGGGCTCCAGTACCTCAAATGGTTTTAAGCTGTCCGGGACTGCCGCGTTAGGCATTCCCGCGATGGCCTCCAGTACCACGAGGCGGTCTCTGTCCGTTAAAAATACAGGCTGTTTATTCATAGAATCCTCCTGTCATAATGATGATTTCATAAGGTTGTCTGCTGCGGATACTCCATTATTTTCCCTGATTTGCCTTCCTTTTATACATGAAGCTGAAAAGCTTTTTCTGTTCTACGGCGCTGTCCGGAGAATGAATTGCCGCATTTTACCCAATACTATGATGGAAATCTATAATAATATGAAAAGAGGTATTGGATATGAGCGCAGACGCGGAAATGCTTAATTTTATTTATCAAAATTCCCAGATGGGTGTCGAAACCTTAAATCAGCTGATTCCTATGATTGACAATGAGGCGTTTAAGAAACGGATTGAGGCGCAGCTTAAGGAGTACGAGCAGATTCATGAGGAAGCGAAAAAGCTTTTGAACCGCCATGGCTATGATGAGAAGGGAATCGGCGCCCTGGAAAAAATTATGGCCTACCTGATGATCGACATGAAGACCCTGATGGATAAGTCTTCCTCCCACATTGCGGAAATGCTGATTCAGGGCAGTAATATGGGGATTATTGATGCGGTCAAACGGATCAATCAGTATGAGAAAGAGGCGGAAAAGGAAGTGACGGCTCTGATGAAGCGGCTTCTTAAATTTGAGGAGAATAATGTGGAACGGTTGAAGGAGGCTCTCTGATGGGGTATAATGGCTTTATCCTGTGAGAAACGGAGTGCAGCCATGATACTGAGTGTGAGCAGAAGGACGGATATTCCACAGTATTATTCCGACTGGTTTTTCAATAGAATGAAAGAGGGATTTCTCTATGTGAAGAATCCGATGAACAGCCACCAGGTCAGTAAGATCATGCTTTCTCCCGACCTGGTGGATTTAGTGGTGTTCTGGACGAAGAATCCTGCTCCCATGATGAGAAGGATCGGAGAATTGGGAGAAATCCCGTATTACATACAGTTTACACTGACCGGATACGGCCGTGACATAGAACCGGGGCTTCCGGACAAACACGAGCTGATCCGTATCTTCCGCGAAACTGCGGAAACGGCCGGACGGGACCGCATGGTGTGGCGGTACGATCCGGTGCTTTTTAATGAAAGATACCCGGCGGAGTACCATTTCCGTGCGTTTGAAGCGATTGCAGAAGGAATCTGCGGCTGTACGGATAAGGTGGTCATCAGCTTCCTGGACTGCTATGGGAAGACGAAACGCAACATGAGGGGCATCCCTTTGGAGCTGCCGGATGAAGAGACCATGAAACGAACGGGTGAGAGGTTTGTAAAGACGGCGGAGAAGTACGGCATGACGGTGGAAAGCTGTGCGGAGACCGTGGATTTAAGCGAAGTGGGAGTCCGCCATGGAAGCTGTGTCGATCCGGCGATAATTGAACGCATTCTTGGCGTTCCGGTTCGTGTGAAGAAAGATAAAAACCAGAGGCCGGAATGCGGGTGTGTGGAGAGCGTGGAAACGGGGGCGTATGATACCTGCCTTTGCGGCTGCAAATACTGCTACGCCAATGACAGTGAGGGCGCTGTCATGAGGCGGAGGGAAGAGTATGATGTGGATTCACCGCTGCTCTGTGGCAGGGTGGAAGAAGAGGACCGGATCACGGTGCGCAGGACGAGCCGGATTCTGACCGGAGAATAAAACCTGATCAGGGGGATACCAATGAAAAAACATTTAAGAATACTGTTTCCGCTGCTTTTAGGTCTGCTTGTGGCGATCAGCGCGGTCTCGATCGAGCGGATTTCGGATATTCGGGACTACGGGAAGCTGATAAATTATGTGGGAATCGTGAGGGGAGCTTCCCAGCGGGTGGTGAAGCTGGAGACGAACGGCCGCCCCGACGATGAACTGATCGGGTATGTGGATGATATCTTAGACGAGCTGGTGACCGGCCGCGGTGTGTATGGCCTGGTCTCCACCGACTGCAAGCTGTACCAGGTGAATTTAAATCTGCTGAAGGGGCAGTGGGAGACCGTGAGGGAAGAGATCGACGCTGTGAGGCAGGGGGAGAGTGCAGATATTCTGATCGATTCCAGCGAGAGGCTGTTTGAGATAGCCAACAACACGGTTTTTGCCATAGAGCAGTATTCCAGCGATATGGCGGGAAGGACAGTGCGCATGATTTCGGCAACTGCGCTGGTCAGCGCCATCGCTTTTGCTTTTGCCATGTATTTTTACATAAGAAAATTCTTTCAATTAAAGGATACAAACGAAAAGCTGGAGGATTTGGCGTCCAGAGATGAGCTGACCGGGGCGTACCATACGGAGAAGTTTTACTCCGAGGTAAACCGTATACTGGAACGGAAAACCGATGCCAGATTCGCGGTTCTCTATATTGATTTCGAAAATTTCAAGTATGTAAACGACGTATTCGGCTACTCGTACGGGGACGAGCTGCTGAAAGACTACGCGCGGCTCATCATGAGCCGTCTGAAGGAAGAGGAACTGCTGGGCCGCGACGTGGCGGACCGGTTTGTACTCCTGCGCCGCTATGAGAGCCGGGAGGAGCTGCTCGAGACACAGAAACAGGTGGATGAAGAGTTCTTAAATTCTGCCCTTGTCATGTCGAACCGCCACATGATGACCATTGCATGCGGAATCTGCTGCGTGGAGGATCTGGTTGAGGAGCCGGAGGCGGTGATGATGGTCAACCGGGCCAATTTCGCCCAGAAGGAAGTCAAGAACAAACCGGGAAAGCACTATGCGTTCTACGGCGATGAGATCCGGCAGAAGCTGATCGCGGAGATGAAGGTGAAGGACCGCATGCAGGAAGGTCTGGATAATGAGGAGTTCGTCGTCTATATGCAGCCCAAGGTGGGCGTGGAGGATGGTGCCGTGAGAGGCGCGGAGGCGCTGGTGAGATGGGCGGTTCCGGGCAATGGCCTGCTCTCCCCTGGGCTCTTTATTCCGGTGCTCGAAAAGAATCATTTTATTGGAAAAGTGGACCGTTTCGTCTTCGAAAAGGTGTGTATATGGCTGCATGAACGCATGGAGAAAGGGCTGGCTGTGGTGCCGGTCTCCGTCAATGTGTCTAAAATACAGTTTTATAACCCGGATTTCATCCCGGTCTACGCCAGCATCAAGAAGCAGTACGGGATTCCTGACGGGCTGCTGGAGATTGAACTGACGGAGTCGGCCGCTTTTGAGCACGAGGAGTATCTGCTGCAGGTGGTGAGAGAGCTGCACGACTACGGATTTCTGTGCTCCCTCGACGATTTTGGCACCGGCTACTCGTCTCTGGGGCTTCTAAAAGATCTTCCTATCGATGTGCTGAAGCTGGATGGAGTATTTTTCCGTGTAAGCGTGGATGTGAACCGGGAACATACGATCCTGAAATATATTATCGACATGGTGAAAGAGCTGAATATCAGCACCGTAGCCGAGGGCGTGGAGCGTCAGGAGCAGATCGAATTCTTAAAATCCGTAGGCTGTGATCTGATTCAGGGCTTCGCATTCTATAGGCCGATGCCGATGGATCAGTTTGAAAAGGTGCTCGACGGAGAACAGTGATATGCGGTTTCGTGAAAATGATTTCGAGAAAATAAATGAAATTTATATTGACAAATGCAGGGAAATCTTGTAAACTTATTCGTGTTGTGAGTGAGAGGAGCAGCTGCTTCAAACTGATTCTGATTACGCACAGGACATCGCATGTCTGCCCAGATAGCTCAGTTGGTAGAGCAGAGGACTGAAAATCCTCGTGTCGTTGGTTCGATTCCGACTTTGGGCATTGTGCTCGCGAGAGTACATTTGAAATGCTTTTGGAATTTCCTTTGCGGGTGTAGTTCAATGGTAGAACACTAGCCTTCCAAGCTAGATACGTGGGTTC
>ERZ1106969.25-NODE-25-length-174823-cov-13.592122_pt1 | contig 174823 bp, 153 predicted proteins | sample MGYA00403685_ERZ1106969 | MGnify/ENA primary metagenome ERZ1106969 (study PRJEB35170, sample SAMEA104062416) | human gut metagenome | biome: human gut; feature: human-associated habitat; material: faeces | place: Denmark | collected 2012-05-18 ...
GGAAAGGCCCAGGAGCCAGCCGGGACCGAACGGGAAGCAGAGGGCGGCAGGGGCGGGGAACGGTAGCGAACAATTGTCTTACTTAAATAAAAAGCTTTATAATTTATAAAGAAGAAGTTCACAGAAAATTCTCAAAAAATTTTCAATCGAATGTATTGACAAATGAGGGAAAAAAGAATATATTATGAAATGAAGATGTTAGCACTCCTAAACGTTGAGTGCTAACAGGAAGACTCAGAAAGGAAGTGTGGCGGGTTGAACGATAAGGACCAGTTGGACGGCCGTAAGGTTACGATCTTGAAGGCTATTATTAAAACGTACTTAGAAACCGGCGAACCGGTTGGTTCCAGAACTATTTCCAAGTACACCGATCTGAATTTGAGTTCAGCCACGATCCGGAATGAGATGTCTGATCTGGAGGAGCTGGGATACATTGTACAGCCGCATACGTCGGCCGGGCGGATTCCCTCCGATAAGGGATACCGTTTTTATGTGGATCAGATCATGCAGGAGAAAGAAGAAGAGTTTACTGAAATCAAGGACCTGATGCTAAAGCGTGTGGACCGGGTCGAGCTTCTGCTGAAGCAGATGGCTAGAATCCTGGCGCAGAACACGAATTACGCGGCTTTGATCAGCGCTCCCCAGTATCACAGAAACAAGCTGAAATTCATCCAGCTGTCCAAGGTTGATGATGGAAAGCTTTTGGTGGTCATCGTTGTAGAGGGAAATATGATTAAGAACACCATGATCCCCATCAGCCAGCAGCTAAGCGATGAAGGGCTTTTAAATCTTAACATTCTTCTTAATAATGCCTTAAACGGGCTGACCATAGAGGAAATCAATCTGGACGTGATCAGCAGATTAAAGGAGCAGGCCGGCATACACAGCGAGGTGGTTGACCGGGTTCTCAACGAGGTTGCGGAAGCAATCCGGGCGGACGACGATGATTTGCAGATTTACACCAGCGGCGCCACGAACATTTTCAAGTATCCGGAGTTAAGCGACGGAGAGATGGCAAGCCGTCTGATCGGTACGCTGGAACAGAAAGAACTCCTTCAGGAGCTGGTCGATGATGTGAACAGTTCAGAAAGCAGTTCGGGAATTCAGGTCTATATCGGCGAGGAAGCGCCGGTGCAGACGATGAGGGACTGCAGTATCGTCACAGCGAATTACGAGCTGGGCGAGGGCTTGAGGGGAACGATCGGTATCATCGGTCCAAAGCGTATGGACTATGAAAAGGTTTTGAATACGCTGCGGAATCTCATGACGCAGCTGGATTCGATCCTGAAAAAAGATGAAAGGTGAAGGGAAGAACAGTGAGCAGCGAAGAGACGAGAATAGAAGAGGAACTGGTAGAAGAGGCCATGAAGGCTGAAGACACCGGTTCCGTTGAAAAGGAAATAGAAAAAGGCGAAAAAGAGGCCGCGGAGACAGAAGCGTGTGCCGAGGACGCCGCTGAGGAAAAAACCGGAGAAGAGCCAGCGGAAGAAAAGCAGGCAGAACCGGAGAAAAAAGGATTTTTCGGAAAGAAGAAAGAGAAGAAAGATCCGAAAGACGCCAAGATAGAGGAACTGACCGACCGTCTGCAGCGGAATATGGCCGAGTTCGATAACTACAGAAAGAGGACAGAAAAAGAAAAATCTGCCATGTTTGAAATCGGCGCCAGAGATATCATTGAAAAGATACTTCCGGTGGTCGACAATTTCGAGAGAGGCCTTGCAGCCGTTCCGGAGGAGGATAAGGGCGCTCCGTTTGCAGAAGGAATGGAAAAAATATATAAACAGCTTATGAAGACGCTGGAAGATGCAGGTGTAAAACCGATCGAAGCGGTGGGTCAGCCATTTGACCCGAATTTCCACAACGCAGTGATGCATATTGATGACGAATCCCTTGGCGAGAACACGATCGCCATGGAACTTCAGAAGGGTTATACCTACCGGGATACCGTGGTGAGACACTCCATGGTTCAGGTAGCCAATTGACTGTGAGCATTTAACAAGGTCTTTTCGAGTTTAGTGCGAACGTCGTTCACGAATCTTAGCGAGGTTCTTTCGAGCTTAGATGAGCTGAACATACCTTTATTTATTAAATGATAAAATTGAGAGTAAAGACAATTATAGGAGGAAAAAACTATGGGCAAGATTATTGGTATTGACTTAGGTACTACTAACAGCTGTGTGGCTGTTATGGAAGGTGGAAAACCGGTTGTTATTCCGAACAGTGAGGGTGTAAGAACAACACCATCTATCGTAGCATTTACAAAAAACGGTGAGAGGCTGGTAGGTGAGCCAGCAAAGCGTCAGGCAGTTACCAATGCAGACAGAACCATCTCTTCCATTAAGAGACATATGGGTACAGACTACAAGGTAGCGATCGACGGAAAGAACTATACACCGCAGGAAATCTCCGCGATGATTCTGCAGAAGTTAAAAGCAGACGCAGAGGCTTATCTGGGCGAGAAGGTAACAGAGGCCGTTATCACGGTTCCTGCATACTTCAACGACGCACAGCGTCAGGCAACCAAGGACGCAGGCAAGATTGCCGGCCTTGATGTAAAGCGTATTATCAACGAGCCGACGGCAGCAGCGCTGGCATACGGCCTTGACAATGAAAAAGAGCAGAAGATCATGGTATACGATTTAGGCGGCGGTACATTCGATGTTTCCATCATCGAAATCGGCGACGGCGTAATCGAAGTACTTTCCACAAACGGCGACACCCGTCTGGGCGGCGATGATTTCGACAACCGCATCACCCAGTGGATGGTAGACGAATTCAAGAAGACAGAGGGCGTAGACTTATCCGGTGACAAGATGGCTATGCAGAGATTAAAAGAAGCTGCAGAGAAGGCTAAGAAGGAATTATCCTCCTCCACAACCACCAACATCAACTTACCGTTCATCACTGCTACGGCAGAAGGCCCGAAGCATCTCGATATGAACTTAACGAGAGCGAAATTTGACGAGCTGACACTCGATTTGATCGAGCGCACGGCTGTTCCGGTACAGAACGCATTAAGAGATGCCGGAATCACAGCTTCCGAGCTTGGAAAAGTTCTGCTGGTAGGCGGTTCCACCCGTATGCTGGCAGCACAGGAAAAAGTAAAACAGCTGACAGGAAAAGAACCGTCCAAGACCTTAAATCCTGACGAGTGTGTGGCGATCGGCGCCAGCATCCAGGGCGGTAAGCTGGCAGGCGATGCCGGCGCAGGCGATATCCTTCTTCTGGATGTTACTCCACTGTCCTTATCCATCGAGACCATGGGCGGCGTAGCGACAAGACTGATTGAGAGAAATACCACAATCCCGACAAAGAAGAGCCAGATCTTCTCCACAGCGGCTGACAACCAGACAGCGGTTGATATCCACGTTGTACAGGGTGAGAGACAGTTTGCAAGAGACAACAAGACACTCGGCCAGTTCCGTTTAGACGGAATTCCGCCTGCAAGAAGAGGCGTTCCGCAGATCGAGGTTACCTTTGATATCGATGCCAACGGTATCGTAAACGTATCTGCTAAGGATCTTGGAACAGGCAAGGAACAGCACATCACCATCACCTCCGGCTCCAACATGTCCGATGATGATATCGATAAGGCTGTAAAAGAAGCGGCTGAATTCGAGGCTCAGGATAAGAAGCGCAAGGAAGGCATTGATGCGAGAAATGACGCCGACTCCATGGTATTCCAGACAGAGAAGGCTTTACAGGAAGTAGGCGACAAGATTGACGCCAATGATAAGGCTGCCGTAGAAGCTGATTTAAACGCTTTAAAAGAAGCCATCAACAGAGCTCCGATCGAAGAGATGACAGACGCGCAGATCGAAGATATCAAGGCAGGCAGAGAGAAGCTGATGAACAGCGCTCAGGCACTGTTTGCAAAAGTATATGAGGCTGCCCAGGGTTCTGCAGGTGCCGGCCCTGATATGGGCGCTGGTGCGGATAACGCAGGCGGCGGAGCTTCCTATCAGGACAGCGATGTAGTTGACGGAGACTACAAAGAGGTGTAAGATAGTCTGGTCAGTTGACAGGGCTTTGGAAAAAGTGTTGTAGTGATACAGCACTTTTTCCGCAGTTTTCATATCTGGCTGTCCGGCAGGCGTGAAGGGCCGGAACCAGGTAAAGCGATAAGTGAAAGGTAGACCTAAGATGGCAGAAAAGAGAGATTATTATGAAGTCCTCGGCATTCCCAAAGACGCAGACGATGCGGCGATTAAGAAGGCCTACAGGGCATTAGCAAAAAAATACCATCCTGATACGAACCCCGGCGACGCTGCCGCAGCGGAGAAGTTTAAAGAAGCTTCCGAGGCGTACAGCGTGCTCAGTGATCCCGATAAGAGACGCCAGTACGACCAGTTTGGTTCCGCTGCGTTTGACGGAAACGGCGGACCGGGCGGATTCGGCGGTTTCGATTTTTCCGGCGCAGATATGGGAGATATCTTTGGCGATATCTTCGGCGATATTTTTGGCGGCGGACGATCCAGAAGCGGTGCCCGTTATAATGGACCATCGAGGGGCGCCAATGTCAGGACCAGTGTCCGGATCACATTTGAAGATGCGATTTTCGGATGCGAAAAAGAGATCGAGCTTAATTATAAAGAGGAATGTGCGTCGTGTCACGGAAGCGGGGCGAAAGCGGGAACCTCACCCGTTACCTGTCCGAAGTGTAACGGAAAAGGTAAGATCATGTATACCCAGCAGTCCTTCTTTGGTCAGGTACAGAATGTCCAGACTTGTCCGGACTGCGGCGGAACAGGCCGTATCATAAAAGAAAAATGTCCGGATTGTTATGGAACCGGATATATTACGAAGCGTAAAAAGTTTAAGGTCACGATTCCTGCGGGCATCGATAACGGACAGAGCGTGCGTCTGGCCGGAGCCGGTGAACCGGGAACCAATGGCGGAGAGCGGGGCGACTTACTGGTCGAGGCCGTAGTATCCGGCCATCCAATCTTCAAACGTCAGGATACCAGCATATTCTCCACCGTGCCGATTTCCTTTACCAGGGCGGCGCTGGGCGGTCCGATCCGTATCAAGACGGTGGATGGAGACGTGGAATACGAGGTGAAGGCCGGAACCCAGACAGACACCAAGGTCCGCTTAAAGGGCAAGGGCGTTCCGTCTCTGAGAAACAAGGCAGTTCGCGGCGACCATTATGTCACACTGGTTGTACAGGTGCCGGAGCGTATGAATGAAGCTCAGAAGGAGGCGCTGCGCAGGTTCGATGAGGCGATGGGCGGCGACAGCTCCGAGGGCGAGAAGCATAAGAAAAAAGGAATTTTTAAATAGCAGTTATCAATAAGGCCGTCATCAGGCAGTAATTCCTGATGGCGGCCTTATCATTTACTGAAAATTCATGTAAAAATTTATGAATCCTTACAATTTTATACAATACACAAAATATAATTGGTTCTATCTTGTAAAAAACAGTAAAAACCAGTAAAATAGGAATCAGTAAAAGAAACGTATCAGTTTCGGTTTTGGGGAAATCCGGAAAGGGTAAGGGATGACAGAAGAAGAGCGGCAGGTTTTAGAGTTTGTCAGGCGGTTTCACCAGGTCTGTCTGGAAGAGCAGGATATGGAACAGGTCGGTCAGATGATTTCTGACGATATCGAATGGACTGGTGCAGGAAGATACAATACAGTAAAGGGACGTGAGAACATCTTATACGCCTTTGAGGCGGATCAGAACGGAAAGAAGTACGATTATCAGATCCTGAATGCGGATTATGCGGTATCACTTCTCGCCGGACATATTTACTCATTTTCAGGAAGCTGTTACGTCAGAGGAACCCGGGGAGGTCTGGAGGATGGCGAGCGCGTGGTGCGGGCAACGGGCATCTGCCGGTTTGAGGACGGTGTCGGGTATATGATGAGACTTCATCACTCTCTTCCGAACCGTGCGTGGGAATCCGATCTGCAGCGCATGACACAGGAAGATGTGCGGGTGCTGCGGAGTCTGGTCGGATTGCAGTCCAAGGAACTGGAGGAGAAAAACTCTAACCTGGACGCGCTGATTCAGAATATCCCCGGCGGTGTTATCTGCTGCAGGGACGATGAGGATCTGGAGCTTATATTTTACAGCGACGGTTTTTTAAAGATGTTCGGCTATACAAGAGATGAGATGGAGACGGTCCTTGAGAATAAGTTCAGCCGGATGATCGTACCGGAAGATTTGCAGAGCACGCGTCTGGACGTGATCCGCCAGATGAAGAACGGTAATACCAAGGAGATCGAATACCGTGTGATCTGCAAGGACGGAAGTTATCTTGTCATTCAGGATAATGGACAGCTGGTCATGCGGGACGGCCAGCCCGTCTTTTACTGCATTCTGATCGACATTACAGAGCGCAGAAAGGCGGATGAGGAGCTGAAGATGAGTCTGGAACGGTACCAGATTATCTTAAATCAGGCAACAGACATCATTTTCGAGTGGGATATTAAGAGCGATACATTGACGTGCTCGCCGAACTGGATCAAAAAATTCGGATATCAGGTGGTCCGTGATCACATATCGGAAGAGGTATTGAGACGGGGCAATTTACATAACGATGATAAAAAGATCTTTGTGCAGATGCAGAAAGAGGTCCTCTTAGGATCCCCCTGCGGGGAAAATGAAATCCGGATAGCCACAAAGGATGGGCGCTTTATCTGGTGCAGGGTGCGTTACACGCTTCAGACGGATCAGGACAAGCGGCCGGCACGGGCCATCGGACTGATCGCGGACATCGACAAGGAGAAGCGGGAAAAGGAGCGGCTGCTGGAGCTGGCGGAACAGGACTCGCTGACCGGCCTCTACAACCGGGGCGCGGTTCAGACGCTGATCCAGCGGTATGTGGTGAAGGCGCTGCCGTCGGACCGCTGTGCGCTGATGATTCTTGATGTGGATAATTTTAAGAAGGTCAATGATATTTACGGCCATTTAAGCGGTGATGCGATGTTAAGAGACATTGCGGACATGCTTCGCAGGCTGTTTCCGGAAAATGCGGTTCTGGCGAGAGTCGGCGGAGATGAGTTTGCGGTCCTTTTGTACCATGTGAAAACTTTGGGTGAGGTGGAGGAGAAGGCGGACGGGATTCTTAAAAACTTTCGGTCCATTTTAAGGCAGCAAAAAGATATTATATCGTGTTCGATCGGTATCTCCATCGCTCCCGAGAACGGCGATAACTTTGCAAGTATCTACAAAAACGCCGATGCGGCGCTCTATCAGGCCAAGAGGCAGGGGAAAAACAGATATGCCCTCTATGCGGAATCGCTGGAGGATGTCATCACACCGGAGGGACAGACGGACGTGGCCGGAGCGGCGGTTATGGATCAGAAACTTGCAGACCAGAACCTGACAGGCTATGTGCTGGATATCCTGAGCCGCTCCAACAGCATGGAAAAATCCATCAATCAGCTGCTGGAGATTGTCGGAAGACAGGTGGATGTGTGCCGTGTCTATATTTTCGAGGATGACGAAGACGGAATCAGGTCCTCCAACACGTTTGAGTGGTGCAAGGAGGGGGTACAGCCCGAAAAGGAGAATCTGCAGAGCATAAATATGGAGGCTCTCGATCATTACTACGATAACTTTAATGAGGAAGGAATCTTTTTCTGCCGGGATGTCAGTACGCTTCTGACACATCAGCGCATGATTCTGGAAAATCAGGGGATTAAGTCCGTGCTGCAGTGCCGGATCATGGACCAGGGGAAGCCGAAGGGATTCATCGGTTTCGATGAATGCATGGAAAACCGTTACTGGACCGGCAATCAGATCCGGCTGCTTCAGACCATTTCCAGGATTCTCGGTATCTTCTTAATGAAGGGAAGGGCGCAGGAGCGGCTTGGCAGGGCTATGAACGGATTTTCCGCAGCATTGGAGGAGCAGAGAGACTGGTTCTATATTCTGGACATGGAGACGTGTCAGTTTCTCTACACCAGCAGAAAGGTGCAGGAACAAGATCCGGCGGTCGTCTGCGGCGGTGTCTGTTACCGTGTGTTCTTCGGGGCGGACCGGATGTGCGAGGGCTGTCCCATGCTGATGCTGGATTCCGTCAGGACCAGTGCGTCGAGCCTCGTCTGGAACCGGAATAGGAAATGCTACGTACATACCCGCGCCCAGGCTGTATTGTGGCCAGGAGGAAGAGAGGCATGCATGATCAGCTGCCGCATTGTGGAAGGGCTGGAAAAACAGAGAGAGGAACCAGAAAATAGCTTGGAGGAAGAAAAATGAAAAAAATAAGAAAATTTGCATGGACGGCTGCACTGGCATTCTGCGCAATTCTGTGGTTTTCCATGGCGGCGTTTGCGGATGATACGCAGGAGGTACGGGATTTTCCGGGATTTAACGGTTCCGGATCGAAGCAGGTCGGACCGATCGAGGGCAGCGTCTCCTATGACTGCTGGTACGATGACGACGACAGCGATGATGACGATGGCGGACCGGGCGCCTATACGTATAAGAGGGGATGGCGCTACAGCCCGGGCGGCTGGTGGTTCCAGAACAGTGATGGGAGCTGGCCGTCCAACGGATGGAAGCACATCGACGGCAGATGGTATATGTTTGACAATGGCGGTCACATGATGACCGGATGGTACACCGATGGAAACGGCAATAAATTTTACTTAAATCCGACGGACGACGGTACGCTGGGGTCCATGAGAATCGGCTGGCAGATCGTCGGCGGAAAGGCCTACTATTTTAACACGATGTCAGACGGTACGCTGGGACGTCTCCTTGTGAATACGACGACGCCGGATGGCTACCATGTGGGTACTGACGGTATCATGGCACAGTAGCCGGGAGGGAAGGGCGGGAGCCCCCGTATTCTGAACAGCCTGGAAACATGGATGACAGATAAGAAATAACAGATGAGACAGAAAAAGGCTGAACCTGCTTGCCGCGGGTTCAGCCTTTTTCGTTTCGATTACAAACTCTAATTGCCGTTAGATTGTAATATGTGAAAATGCGTTCTGTGTCCGGTCCCTCATGACTCAGGGCGAGTGTGATGTGGTGTAATGCATCAAGGAATTTCGTTTTTCTTGATATTTTTTGCCCCTTGTGATCGGTATGGAACAGAAGTGATTTTCATCCGTTCAATAGATTAATGCAGGAGGATCGCGTTTTATTGCATCTATTTCAAAAAAAAATAAAAAAAATTTGTTTTTCTTTTTCGCTTCCATGCGTTATGATGGAACAGACGGACGTACAGGTCGAAAAATGGCGTAAATCCGCCATTTTTGAAAGAAGAAGGCTCCGGTAAATACAGTTGCTGTTGCAGCGATATCAAAACTATGCTATGATATCATGTGGTTTATTTCCGTGAGCAGCGAGCCAGACGGACATGTCTGCATGTCCAGTGGGCGGTTTTCGCAGGCGGCGGATCATGTCGGATTATCTGAATGACTGGAACCAGTCACAGATGAAAGAGAGGAAATGAATATAATGCACCAGTATCTGATTGTATGTCCGCTGGTATTCTTAGCCGGTTTCGTAGATTCCATTGCAGGCGGCGGCGGTCTGATCTCACTTCCCGCTTATTTGGCAGCAGGGGTTCCGCCCCATTTGGCGCTGGGAACGAATAAGATGGGATCGACCATGGGAACGGTCATCTCCACGGCGAGGTTTGCGAAGAGCGGCTACATCAAATGGAAGCTGTCTTTATTTGCGGCGGCCTGTGCGATCGTCGGTTCCATCATCGGTTCGAATTTATCCCTGCTTGCCAGTGAGAAGTTTTTAAAGGGAATGATGCTGTTCGCCCTGCCGGTTGTGGCTTTCTATGTTTTGAAAAATAAGGATATGGGCGATAATGAGAATACGGGAAGTCTTACGGAGAAGCAGATGATGCTGATCAGCATGGCGGCCGCGCTGGTGATCGGTACATATGACGGCTTCTACGGCCCGGGTACGGGTACCTTTCTTCTGTTAGTTTTAACAGGGGCGGCGAAGATGGACTTGAGGACCGCATCGGGAACGACAAAGGTGATCAACCTGTCTTCCAATATTGCGGCGCTGGTGACATTTTTAATAAATGGAAAAGTATTGCTTCCGCTGGGGATCACAGCGGGCGTCTTCTGTATCGCGGGCCATTATATCGGCTCCGGTATGGTGGTAAAGAGCGGCCAGAAGGTCGTGCGTCCGGTTGTTCTGGCGGTGCTGTTGTGTCTTTTTGTGAAAATTGTGAAAGGGTAAGGGATTGCTATGAAATGGAAGAAATTTACGCTGAAGACCACGACGCAGGCCGTGGATTTAGTCAGCAGCATGTTTGATGAGATCGGAATTGAGGGAATCGAGATCGAGGACAATATTCCGCTTACGGCGGAGGAGACGAAAGGGATGTTCATTGATATCCTTCCAGAGCTGCCGCCGGACGAGGGCGTGGCGTTTGTCAGCTTCTATCTCGACGACAGCCAGGACATCGCCGGCATCCTGAAAAGTGTGGATGAGGGACTTGATGACCTTTCCATGTTTACGGATCTGGGAGAGCGGACCATCACCGAGAGCGAAACAGAGGATAAGGACTGGATCAACAACTGGAAACAGTATTTCAAGCCGTTTACCGTGGATGATATCCTGATCAAGCCTACCTGGGAGGAGATTCCGGAGGAACATAAGGACAAGCTTCTCATTCAGATTGATCCGGGAACAGCGTTCGGCACGGGCCAGCATGAGACGACTCAGCTCTGTATCCGCCAGCTCCGCAAATACGTGACGTCGGAGACAGTTCTTCTCGATGTGGGAACGGGAAGCGGAATTCTGGGAATCACGGCCTTAAAGCTTGGTGCGAAGGCGGTGTTCGGCACGGATCTCGACGAGAACGCCATTACGGCGGTCGGTGAGAACCTGGAGGCCAATGGAATTGATTCAGAGAAATTCGCAGTTCTCCAGGGCAATATTATTGACGATAAAGATGTTCAGGACGCAGCGGGATACGAAAAGTATGACGTGGCGGTGGCAAATATTCTGGCGGATGTCATCATTCTGCTTCAGAAGGAAGTTCCGGTACATTTGAAAAAGGGCGGAATCTTTATCACCTCCGGCATCATTAATATGAAGGAAGAGGCAGTGAGGGCGGCATTTGCAGCCAACGACGCCTTTGAGGTGATTGAGGTAACGTATCAGGGTGAGTGGCTGTCGGTTACGGCCAGGAAGAAATAGGGAAGAGTATGTATCATTTTTTCGTAAGTCAGGATCAGATCGGGCCGGAGGCAGTCACAGTCACAGGTCCGGACGTGAACCATATAAAAAATGTGCTGCGCATGAAGCCGGGAGAAGAAGTCCTGATCAGCAACGGTGTGGACAGGGACTATTTATGTAAACTTGAGACGATCGCGGCGGACAGCGTGACCGCGGCGATCGTCTCGGTTACGGAGGGCGGTACGGAGCTGCCCGTGAAATTTTACTTATTTCAGGGGCTTCCGAAGAGCGACAAGATGGAGCTGATCATTCAGAAGGCAGTTGAACTGGGGGTCTATCAGGTGATTCCGGTAGAGACGAGGCGTACCGTCGTGAAGCTGGACGCGAAGAAGGAAGACGCGAAGGTGCGCAGATGGAACGCTGTCTCGGAGAGCGCGGCGAAGCAGTCGAAACGCCTGATTATTCCGGAGGTGACCGGTGTAATGTCATTTCGAGAAGCGCTCCATTACGCGGGTGGATTCGATAAGAACATCATTCCGTTTGAGCATGCGGAAGGGATGGCGGACACAAAGGCGTATTTTGCAGGAATCAGGCCGGGTATGAGCTGCGGAATCTTCATCGGCCCGGAGGGCGGATTTGAGGATGACGAGATCGCGATGGCCTCGGAGGCCGGAGTGAAGCCGGTGACACTTGGAAAACGGATTCTGCGCACGGAGACGGCCGGACTGGCAGTGCTGTCCGTCTTAATGTTCCAGATGGAGAATTGACGAGGAGAATTTAAATGGAAGTTTATTTTGATAATTCGGCAACGACGAAGGTGCTTCCGTCGGTGGCCGATCTTGTGCTGAAGGTGATGACGGAGGATTATGGAAATCCGTCCGCGAAGCATGGAAAGGGCATGCGCGCGGAACAGTATATCAAAGAAGCCGCGGAGATCATCGCCGGGACACTGAAGGTATCTCCCAAGGAGATTATATTCACCTCCGGCGGCTCAGAGTCCAACAATATGGCGCTGACCCGGACGGCCATAGCCAATAAACGGGCCGGTAATCATATCATCAGCACCTCCATCGAGCACGCTTCAGTCTACAATCCGCTGGCGTATTTGGAGGAACAGGGCTTTGAGGTGACATACCTGCCGGTGGATCATAACGGCCATATCAGCCTGGAGGATTTGGAAAACGCCATCCGCGAGGATACCATCCTTGTATCCATCATGTATGTGAACAATGAGATCGGCGCGGTGGAGCCGGTGGAAGAGATCGCAAAGCGGATCAAAAAGAAGAATCCGGCGATTCTGTTCCACGTAGATGCCATTCAGGCGTACGGAAAGTTTGTCATCCGGCCGAAACGGCAGGGTATCGATTTACTCTCGGTCAGCGGCCATAAGATTCATGCTCCGAAGGGAATCGGTTTTCTGTATGTGGACAGCCGGGTTAAGATAAAGCCGCTCATCTACGGCGGCGGCCAGCAGCGGGGCATGCGCTCCGGCACGGAAAACGTACCGGGGATCGCCGGACTCGGTGAGGCGGCCAGGGAGATGTATCAGAACCATGGCGAGAAGATGAAACAGCTCTATGAGCTAAAGGATTACATGATAAAACGGCTGGATGAGGTCGAGGGAACCACGGTCAACAGCCTTCCGGGAGAGTTGTCCGCGCCTCAGATCGTGAGCGCCAGCTTTTCCGGAGTGAGGAGCGAGGTGCTGCTTCACGCGCTCGAGGACAAGGGAATCTATGTTTCGTCCGGATCCGCGTGCTCCTCCAACCACCCGGCGGTTAGCGGAACCTTAAAGGGAATCGGGGTAAAACAGGAGCTGCTGGATTCCACACTGCGGTTCAGCTTCGGTGTATTTAATACGAAGGACGAGGTGGATATCTGTATCGCAGCGCTTAAGGAGCTGCTTCCGGTGCTCCGGAGGTATCAGAGAGGCTGAAAGCCATGAACAATCAGAACGGCTGACCTGGCAGAAGGCCGCAATGCTGAACTGGGCTTTCAGAACGGAAGGCCTGGCAGAAAAAAGAAAGGATCAATATGCAGTATAAATCATTTTTGATAAAGTACGCCGAGATCGGCGTGAAGGGAAAAAACCGTTTTATGTTTGAGGACGCTCTGGTGACACAGATCCGGCACGCGTTAAAGGATATCGATGGAGATTTTATGGTGGTGAAGGAGTCGGGAAGAATCTACGCCACAGCGGAATCCGAGTACGATTTTGACGAGGCAGTCCAGACGCTTAAGCGTATTTTCGGCATCGCCGCCATCTGTCCCATGGTTCAGGTGGACGACAATGGATATGAGGACTTAAAGAAACAGGTGCTCGCCTATGTGGATGAGGTTTATGAGGATAAGAATTTTACCTTCAAGGTAAATGCCAGACGCGGCAATAAAAAGTATCCGGTAAATTCCGACCAGATCAACAGGGATTTAGGGGAAGTGATTCTGGATGCGTTTCCCGAGACGAAGGTGGATGTTCATCATCCCGAGGTCATGCTCCATGTGGAGGTGAGAAACCGGATCAACATTTACTCCATCGTCATTCCGGGACCGGGCGGTATGCCGGTGGGAACCAATGGAAAGGCCATGCTGCTCTTAAGCGGCGGTATCGACAGCCCGGTGGCCGGTTACATGATCTCAAAGCGCGGTGTGAAGATTGACGCCGTTTATTTCCATGCGCCGCCTTATACGAGTGAGCGCGCAAAGCAGAAGGTGGTCGATTTAGCGAAGCTGGTATCGAGGTATTCGGGACCAGTCCATCTTCATATCGTGAATTTCACGGATATCCAGCTCTATATCTATGATCAGTGTCCTCATGAGGAGCTGACCATTATCATGAGACGTTACATGATGCGGATCGCTGAGAGACTGGCCGTGGATGCCGGAGCACAGGCTCTGATCACAGGGGAGAGCATCGGTCAGGTGGCTTCCCAGACAATGCAGTCCTTAGCCGCCACTGACGCATCCTGTACGATGCCGGTATTCCGTCCGGTTATCGGATTTGACAAACAGGAAATCGTGGATGTAGCTGAGAAGATCGGAACGTACGAGACATCGGTTCTGCCCTTTGAAGACTGCTGTACCATCTTTGTGGCAAAGCATCCGGTTACAAAGCCGAATTTGAAGATGATTGAGCGTTCAGAAGAAAAGCTGAAAGAAAAAATCGACGAGATGGTGGAGACTGCCATCAATACAGTGGAAAAGGTATGGTGCTGATGCATCGGACGTACTTTACCGTGAAAGAACAGAGAGTCCGGCGAGCCGGACTCTCGCGCCGGAGCGCGGTTGCTTCAGCAGCCAAACTTCCTTAGCGCGGAGTGCGCATACCCGATAAAGCGGGGTACGCTGTCCTGCCCGGGGGCTTTTTATGTAAATAGGAAGATGCTCCTATTACATAAAAAGCTTCAACCGTGGGACACGGTTGAAGCGCTTACTTGTCCGATTAATCAACGATGTATGGCTTTAAGATGTTTACGATCTCATCCACGCTGCTCTCAGAATGAATGTTTAAATCGATCGGCTTGGATAAGTCTAAACTGAAGATGCCCATAATGGACTTGGCATCAATAACGTATCTTCCAGATACCAGATCAAAATCGGTATCGAACTTGGTTAAGTCATTTACAAAAGATTTTACTTTGTCGATGGAGTTTAAAGATATACGCACTGTTTTCATGTGAAAAAACCTCCTTGAGATTGTTCTTTTTTTAATCAGGGAATCCCCGCTTGTTCAAGTTCAATACTACTGGCATATGGGTTAAAAGTCAATGGTAATTTTACATGAAAATAAACTTCACATACTGTTTATTTAGATAGGAGAAAATAAAATGAGAAAGGCAGCCCTGCATAACCTTGGATGCAAGGTAAATTCATATGAAACGGAGGCTATGCAGCAGCTTCTGGAAGAGGCGGGATATGAGATTGTTCCATTTGCCGAAGGCGCGGATGTGTACATCATCAACACCTGTTCAGTAACCAATATAGCCGACCGCAAATCGCGGCAGATGCTTCACCGGGCCAAGAAGATGAACCCGCAGGCCGTGGTAGTGGCGGCAGGCTGCTACGTGCAGTCGGCAGGAGAGGCGCTTAAACTGGACGAAGCGGTGGATCTGGTCATAGGAAACAACAAGAAGACTGAGCTTGTGAGAATTCTGGATGACTACTTTACAAGCGAAGATCACACCGTGGAAGAGACGGTAATCGATATCGGGGCGGCAAAGGATTACGAGGCCCTGACTATCAAACGGATGGCCGACCACACCAGGGCGTTTATCAAGGTCACAGACGGATGCAACCAGTTCTGCAGCTACTGCATCATCCCTTATACGAGAGGCCGGGTACGTTCCAGAAAGCTGGAGGATGTGCGCGCCGAGGTAGAACGGCTGGTGGAAGCCGGATATAAGGAAATTGTGCTGACAGGGATTCATTTGAGTTCCTACGGCGTGGATTTTGAAGAAGGAGGGAAGAAGACGCTTCTCGACTTAATCGTGTGTCTCCATGAGGTAGAGGGACTCTTAAGAATCCGTCTGGGCTCTTTAGAACCGCGGATCATCACAAAAGAGTTCGCAAAAGCGCTGGCGTCCCTTCCAAAAATCTGTCCTCATTTCCATCTGTCCCTTCAGAGCGGCTGTGATGCGACGCTTGCGCGGATGAACCGCCACTACACGACAGAAGACTATTTAAGCCGCTGTGAGATCCTGCGTGCGGCGTTTGACTGTCCTGCGATCACCACCGATGTCATCGCAGGCTTCCCGGGGGAGACAGAAGAAGAGTTCCAGACTACAGAGGCATTTTTAAAAAAGGTTCATTTTTACGAAATGCACGTCTTTAAATACTCCAAACGCGAAGGCACCCGCGCAGCCGTCATGCCCTCCCAGATCCCGGAGCCGGTAAAGACCGAACGAAGCGGAGTCCTCCTTTCGCTGGAAAAAGAAATGTCCCTGGAATACCGAAAACAGCATCTCGGAAAAAACACCGAGGTACTGATGGAAGAAGAGTACGAGTGGGAAGGAAAGCGATACATGATCGGCCATACAAAAGAGTACATTAAGGCCGCGGTACCGTTTAGAGAAGACCTGAAAGGAAGAATGATTTCCGGCATACTTGAGACCCTACTAAACGACGAAGTATTTCTCTTAAAAAACTAAGAAGATCCATTCAGCCTCCACCCTCCGCCGCTTTCCATCTTTTTTATCGCAGCGGAGCCAGTACACAGCCGAAATTCCGCAGGGGGCGAGGGCGCATGTGTATTCCAGTGTGCCGGCATCTGGTCCGGACTTTCTTATGGCGAGTAGGAAGCAAGACGGACACGGAATACACATGCGCCCTCGCCCCCTGCGGAATTTCGGCGTAACTTATCCCTGTAAAATTCAGGAAAATCAGGAATTTTTATTTTTTTCTTGCCGAAACAGCAAATATGGTTTAGAATAGAGAAGAACAGTTAAAGGACGTGAGCGTAATGGGCGATATTCATAATACACAATTTTTTGGTTCAGTACAGGAAAACAAGCTGGATGTAAGCCAGGTTCTGGAGCAGGTCTATATTGCCCTTTCAGAGAAAGGGTATAATCCGGTCAACCAGATCGTGGGTTATATCATGTCTGGAGATCCTACTTATATAACCAGTCATAAGAACGCCAGAAGTCTCATCATGAAGGTAGAACGGGATGAGATCCTGGAGGAGCTTATGAGGGTCTATATCGATACGATGCTTAAGTAATTTTACGTGGTAAAGAGAATCTGTAATTTGACTGTCAGATGAAGGAATAAACGGACTCTGGCAGTTGTTTTTTCGTGTTGAAAAAATACCGGTTTTATTTCCAGCGGCGGCGATCAGAGAGACATGCGGGCATGTTTATCCGGTAACTGCTGCGGGAGCCAATACCCCGCCATCTGCGGGGTGCAAATGTGATGCCCCCGTTGTCCGCGGCGGGTTAATTGAATTTTGCTGCAGTTCCTCAGATAACCGATAGAATGGCTGAACTGGAGCTTTTATTTCCGCAGGCAATGAGTCAGGCGGACATGCCCGCATGTCTGTCCGGCGGCCGCGAGGGTCAGGGATTCTGCCGTTAGCGGCGGAAGGTTTGACAAATATGGAGAAAATAAATATGAGAATAATGGGCCTTGACTACGGTTCCAAGACTGTTGGCGTCGCTGTATCCGATTCCCTTGGCATTACTGCCCAGGCGGTGGAGACGATTACGAGAGAAGACGAGAACAAATTAAGAAAGACTTGCGCCCGAATTGAGGAATTGATTCGGGAATATGAGATTGAAACCATTGTTTTGGGTTATCCTAAGAATATGAACAATACTCTGGGAGACCGTGCAGAGAAAACAGAGAGCTTTAAAGCCATGCTGGAGCGCAGGACCGGACTGCCGGTGGTACTCTGGGATGAGAGGCTTACAACCGTTCAGTCGGAACGGATTTTACAGGAGAGCGGAGTCAGACGGGAAAACCGGAAGGCGGTCATCGACAAAGTGGCGGCCGGATTGATTCTGCAGGGCTATTTGGACAGTCTGCCAGGCGGCACGACCAGAGGAGAATGACGAACGATGAGCAACGAAGAAAAGAAGATCACATTGGTGACAGATGACGGCGGAGCCGTAGATTTTTACGTTCTGGAAGAGACCAGAATTAATGGAATGAGTTATCTGCTGGTGACAGATGCGGCGGATGATGACGAAGAAGGAGAATGTTACATTCTGAAGGACTTATCGGAGAGCGACGATGCGGATGCTCTTTACGAGTTCGTAGAGGATGATAACGAGATAGATTATTTATTTAAAATATTTTCCGAACTGCTGGAAGACGCGGACGTGGATATTGAAAAGTGATGAAGATTTCATGTTAGGAAATAACGGATTTTGAGGGACTCGTATATGGAACAGGAAGTTTTTAAAGACATGCTTCGTAAAAAGGGACTCAAAGTGACAAATCAGCGCATGCTGGTACTGGAAATCATGGCGGAGCGCCCGGGTGAACATTTAACGGCGGAGGACATCTATGACCTCGCGAAAAAGAAATGCCCGGAGATCGGACTGGCCACGATATACAGGACCGTGCAGGTACTGGTGGATCTGTCGGTAATCGATAAGGTGAGCTTTGACGACGGTTTTGCCCGCTATGAATTAGGGGGCCTTGAAAGTGAGTCCAGACATCACCATCATCACGCAATATGCAGCCGCTGCGGCAGAGTATTTTCATTTGAAGGAGACCTCCTTGATACACTGGAGCAGACCATTTCCGATACCATGGGATTTAAGGTGACGGATCATGAGGTAAAGCTCTACGGGTACTGCAGGGATTGTCAGAAAATCATGGAAAAAGAAAAACAGGACGGAAAATAGATAGAAAAATGGAGGTAACAGATTGAAGAAACAGGACAGCAATGCAAAAATTAAGATCATTCCCCTTGGTGGAATGGAACAGATTGGTATGAATATTACCGCGTTTGAATACGAGGACAGCATCATCGTAGTGGACTGCGGACTTGCTTTCCCCAGCGACGACATGCTGGGCATCGACTTAGTCATTCCGGACGTAACGTATTTAAAACAAAACATCGACAAGGTGAAGGGATTTGTGATCACCCACGGCCATGAGGACCATATCGGAGCCCTGCCGTACATTTTAAAAGAAGTCAACGTGCCGGTCTACGGTACGAAGCTGACCATTGCACTGATCGAGAATAAGTTAAAAGAGCACAATTTATTAAAGAATACGAAGAGGAAAGTAATCAAGCACGGACAGTCCATCAACCTTGGATGCTTCCGTATTGAATTTATAAAGACAAACCACAGTATCGCAGACGCTTCCGCACTGGCTATTTATTCACCGGCGGGCGTGATCCTGCACACCGGCGACTTTAAGATCGACTATACGCCGGTCTTCGGCGAACCGGCCGATTTAGAGCGTTTCGCGGAGCTGGGCAAGAAGGGCGTTCTGGCCCTGATGTGCGACAGTACCAACGCTATCCGCCCGGGATTTACCCCATCGGAAAAGACGGTGGGAAAGACATTTGACAATATCTTTGCAGATCATAAATTTAACCGTATCATCGTTGCCTCTTTTGCCTCCAATGTGGACCGGGTGCAGCAGGTGATCAACTCAGCGGCCAAATATGGACGCAAGGTCGTGGTAGAGGGACGAAGCATGGTGAACGTCATCGGAACGGCCAGCGAACTGGGCTATATCGACATCCCGGAGGGAACCTTAATTGATATCGACCAGCTGAAGAATTATCCGGACGAGCAGACCGTGCTCATCACCACAGGAAGCCAGGGAGAATCCATGGCGGCCCTTTCCCGTATGGCGGGAAGTACCCACAAAAAGGTATCGATTAAACCGACCGATGTGATTGTGCTCAGCTCCACTCCGATTCCGGGCAATGAGAAGGCCGTGTCCAAGGTTATCAACGAACTGGCCATGAAGGGCGCCGAAGTAATCAATCAGGATACCCACGTATCCGGCCATGCGTGTCAGGAAGAGATCAAGCTGATCTACGCTCTGGTGCGTCCGAAATACGCGATCCCGGTTCATGGAGAGTACCGCCATTTAATGGCTCAGAAGAATCTGGTACAGGCTATGGGCATTCCGAAGGACAACATCGTTATCATGTCCTCAGGAGACGTGGTGGAACTGGGACAGGAGTCCTGGGGCATCGTGGATCACGTTCAGGCAGGCGGAATCCTGGTAGACGGACTGGGTGTCGGCGACGTCGGCAATATTGTGCTGCGTGACAGACAGAATCTGGCTCAGAACGGTATCATCATCGTCGTGCTGACGCTGGAGAAATACAGCAATCAGCTGCTGGCAGGCCCGGACATCGTGTCCAGAGGCTTCGTCTATGTGAGAGAATCCGAGGATCTGATGGAGGACGCAAGAGCGGTCGTAAATGACGCTGTGCTGGACTGCCTCGACCGCCATGTCAACGACTGGGGCAAGATCAAGAATATTATCCGCGACAGCTTAAGCGATTTCTTATGGAAACGGATGAAGCGGAATCCGATGATTCTGCCGATTATTATGGAAGTATAGGATAAGCATCAAAGAATCAGGACTTTCGTGTTGAAAGGGATGACAGTATGAGCCGTGCTACAAAAGAGATCAACAGAATAACGGGAGCCATCATCGGGATATCCGGAAGGCTGATTGTCTGCGCACTGGTCGTGCTGCTTCTTTACGAAGGCGTGACAAAGGGCTATGAATTCGGCCATGAAATTTTTTACGCCACGTCTGTGGAAGCCGCGCCGGGAAGAGACAGGAGTATCACTGTGGAGGAGGGAACCTCCATCACGGATGCAGCGAAGCTCCTGAAGTCGTACGGGCTGATTGCGAATGAATATTCATTTGTCATACAGGCCATCTTCTTCGACTACGAAGTGAACCCCGGGACGTACACCGTGAACACCTCTATGACCTCCAAGGAGATTCTTCAGATGATGAACGAAAATACCGGAGAAGAGGAAGAGAAGGAATGATAGGGAACGACAGAGTCACGGACTACATTAATTCGCTGGAGAGAAGCCGGGGAACGCTCCTTTCGGAGATTGCGTCAAAGGCCCGGAAGGAACGGGTGCCGGTCATCCGCGAGGAGACAGCCTCATTCCTGATCTCTCTGGTGGAGGCGAAGCGGCCGGCGGCTATCCTGGAGGTTGGCACAGCGGTGGGCTACTCGACGCTTTTAATGGCGGGGGCCATGCCGGAGAATTGCCGCATAACAACGATTGAAAAATATGAAAAACGGATACCAGAAGCCCTGGAAAATTTCGAGAGAGCGGGGGAGAGTGAACGAATCACCCTGCTCCCCGGCGATGCCGGAGAGATCTTGAAGAAACTTACCGGTCCCTATGATTTTATATTCATGGACGCGGCGAAGGGCCAGTATCTTGTATGGCTTCCCGAAATCATGAGACTCATGGTTCCGGGAAGTATGCTTGTCTCGGACAATGTGCTGCAGGATGGCGATATCATCGAATCGCGCTATGCGGTGGAACGGCGCAACAGGACGATCCATGCGCGCATGCGGGAATATTTATACGAATTGAAACATACGGACAGCCTGGCCACGTCGATCATACCCATCGGGGACGGCGTTGCATTAAGCGTTTTTAGAGAAAGAGATGTAAAAAGATGAGAAAGACAGAACTGCTTATTCCGGCTGGAAGTCTCGAGGTGCTGAAGACCGCCGTGATTTACGGTGCGGATGCGGTCTATATCGGCGGTGAGGCCTTCGGTCTGAGAGCGAAAGCGAAGAATTTTACGAATGAAGAGATCAAAGAGGGAATCGCCTTTGCCCATGAACACGGTGTAAAGGTCTATATAACGGCCAATATTCTGGCTCACAACGATGATTTAGGGGGTGTGGAGGCGTATTTCGGAGAACTGAAGGAGATCGGTCCGGATGCGCTGATTATCTCAGATCCGGGAGTATTCGCCATTGCCAGGCGGGTGATACCCGATATGGAGATCCATATCAGCACCCAGGCTAATAATACGAACTACGGAACGTACCGTTTCTGGTATGATCTGGGGGCAAAACGCGTGGTAACGGCGCGTGAGCTTTCTTTAAAGGAGATTAAGGAGATCAGAGAACACATTCCGGAGGATATGGAGATCGAGAGCTTCATTCACGGAGCCATGTGCATCTCCTACTCAGGACGGTGTCTTCTGAGCAATTTTATGACGGGCCGGGACGCCAACCAGGGGGCCTGTACCCATCCCTGCCGCTGGAAGTATTCCATCGTCGAGGAGAAGCGTCCGGGTGAGTACATGCCAATTTATGAGAATGAGCGGGGCACGTTTATCTTTAACTCCAAGGACTTATGTATGGTCGATCACATACCGGAGATGATCGATGCCGGGATCGACAGCTTTAAGATCGAAGGGCGCATGAAGACGGCGCTCTATGTGGCGACGGTGGCAAGGGCTTACCGAAGGGCCATCGATGATTACCAGAAGGACCCGAAGCTTTATGAGGCGAATTTAGACTGGTATCGGGAAGAGATCGCCAAGTGTGTCAACCGGGAGTTTACCACAGGCTTCTATTTCGGAAAACCGGACGCATCGTCCCAGATCTACGAGAACAGCACGTATGTGAAGGATTACACGTATTTGGGAACGGTTGCTTCGGTGAATGCCCGGGGGTATGCGAGAATCGAACAGAAGAATAAGTTTTCGGTGGGGGAAACCATCGAGGTGATGAAGCCGGACGGAACGAACAGCGAGGTAGTCGTCAAAGCGATTTACGCGGAAGACGGAACCCCGCAGGAGAGCGCCCCCCATGCGCGCCAGATGGTTGATGTGGATCTGGGGATTGCGATGGATCCGTATGATATACTACGGCGGTGTGAGGTTGGAGGGGAATAGTCAGAAGCGGACAAAGCAATGGCAAAAGCGTATCAGTAAGATGTGACGCTTTTGCCATTTTTGCTGTCAAGAAAGCGCATAAACCGGCTATATGCTCTTAGACCTGCTTCCACAACACAAGAGAAACTTCAAATTCATCTGCATCAGGAGTCAGATAGAACTGGCCCCCGTTTGCCTCTACCATGCTGCGGACACTGGAGAGGCCGATTCCGGCACCTTCGTGTTTGGTAGAGGAAATCCGGTCTTCAAGGACGGTAAATTCTCCATTCCAGTGGTTTTTCACGGTGATCAGCAGGTTGCCCTTTGCAGTCTTTGCGTATATTTTTACGGAGCGGAGCTCCTGGGGCAGCTTTTCAGAGGCTTCGAAGGCATTTTCCAGGAGATTGCCAAGCAGAACGCCGAGGTTCCAGGCTTCCAGCTTTAATTCCGCCGGGAGAGAAACATGAATGGAAAGTGGTATCTGCTTCTGTAATGCGCGCTGCCGGTAGTAGGTGAGAACCGCGTTAGCTGCGTGGTTATCGCAGAGAACCGGCCATTCGGTCTGCTCAGAACTGTTCTCGTAGCCTTCCAGATAGTCCTCCAGCGCATCATACTGCTTCTGGTTGGTAAGTTCCTTGATTGCCGTGATATGGTGGCGCAGGTCATGCCGCATCTTACGTGTCTCTTCTATGCTTTTTGACAGGATCCGATAGTTTTCTTCCTGGAGGGCGAACTGTCCCTTCATCAGCCGCATATTCTCAGCGAGTGCGGTACGTTCTGCATAGGCCCGGATCGTATCAAACCAGAGTCCGCCGGCCAGGAGAAGGATAAAGAGGAATCCTGCGTTTTCTGTCTGCCATCCAAAACGCACCGGCTCAAAGACCGGAGCGGCCGCCTGAACCAGAAGGGCGACGGCGATTGTACAGAGACCCGCCAGGAGCAGGCTTCGCATGGTCTCTGTCTGTTCCCTGTTAAAGAATGCAGTGGTAATGAGCCAGCTGAAAAGAACGAGTTTGAAGCTGTCTAAGAAGACTGAGTAGAGCAGCATAGCAGTTAAGCTTCCGTTTAACAGCAGAGCGGGAACCACAAGAGAAGCCAGAGCTGCAGCTGCACAGACGAAAACAGCAAATCGCTGCGGCCTGCCTTTGATACCGCAGAAACTGCAGTGCAGCGCACAGATTGCGGTAAGAAACAGGTAAAAGCTTAAATCTTCCAGATAATAGGTCCAGTATCCGGCGCCAAATAAATGAAAGAGCGGATACATGACATGCATGGTGAAGAACAGGCATACAAGAGAAAACAGTATCATGCGTCTCCGTTCCCCACCGGTTTTGATGCCAATGAAAAGATACAGGATACCGATGGTCAGTGATGCAATGACCATGATACATGTGCGCAGAAATCGGAGGGAAATTAAATCGGATACTGCATCTGTTGATCCGAACGCCGGAGGATAGACCATGCCGCTGTAATAGTGACGTGTATCCGCGGCCTGTACGACCAGCTCTGCTTTTCCAGCCGCGGAGAAGGTAATCATACCTGTGCGGATGGAGGGGGACGGATTGACGGAGGTTACATCACCTAAGATGCTGACAGGCCGGCCATTTACCCAGATTCGTGAGGCGGAATAGATTTCAGGCAGTTCCAGCGCATATTCGTTTACTTCCGGAGGAAGCAGGATGGTCAGCCGATACGTGGCGCAGCCATGAGGATTACCGTTTTTATCTCCGGCTTCAAAACCTCCGTACTGGCCCAGATAGATAAAATGAGGCTTCTGCCCGTTAAATTCGCCGGGGGCAATCAGCTTTTGCGGATAGATTTCCCAGCCATAGGTCAGAATAGATAATGGATGCCTGTCTGACCGCAGATCAAGAATCCCCTGCTCTCCCTGTTTTCCGGGAAAATGGTATTTGTTGTCATACCGGTATTGCAGGACAAACAGAAGGATCGTGCATAGTACGACGAGCAGAAGCAGGCAGAGCCGCTTAAGGTAAATGTTTTTCTTCATAAACTGCACATGGAGACTCGTGCCTTTAGACATGAGAGGAATTGTGCCCCTCCTGACTCTTTCGCAAGCTCCTTCTCCTTTTTGATTTTTAGCTTCTCGAACATTTGTTTGATTTTTACTTCTGATTGTGGTAAAATATATTCAGTCCATAATCTATTATGAGGTATAAAATCTATGAAATCTATTACTATTACTGCTAAAGTCAAACTATACCCTACATCAGAGCAGATGATTATTTTGAATAAGACACTGTCCGTTATCCGGGATGTGCTGAACTTTGTCTCCGCATTCGTTTTTGGACAGGAAGGCATCCGCTATCTCGAATTAAACCATGCCTTATACTACCCGGTCAGACAACAGTTTGGACTCCGCTCTCAGATGACACAGAGTGTATTTAAGACAGTCCTTGCAAAATATAAATCCATGAAAAGCAATGGACACCCCTTTTCGAAAGTATCTTTTCGAAACTTCGAGTATGATCTGGTCTGGAACCGGGATTACTCCATATCGTATCAGTCCGTCAGCTTAAATACCCTTTCCGGCAGATTACATATCCCCTTTGAATCGAAAGGGATGGAACACTGGTTTTGTTCCGGAGGACGCTTTGGCACTGCCAAACTGATTCGAAAAAACAGGAAATATTATCTGCATATACCGGTCACCCTGGAAGTTGAGAACAGGAATATCTTAAACCATATCGTTGGAATTGATCTCGGCGTGAACCATTTGGCAGTTTCCTTTGATGATGAAGGGAACACCAGATTCTTTTCCGGCCGCGCAATCAAGGAAAAACGTGCAAAAGCCCTTGCCCTGCGCAAGCGCCTGCAGACATGTGGAACAAAATCAGCAAAGCGTAAGCTTAAAAAGCTCCGTGAGAAAGAAAACCGTTACGTAACCGCGGTAAACCATGCGGTTACGAAGGCACTTATCTCACAGTATGGAGCAGGTACGCTTTTTATTATAGAAGATTTAACCGGGATTCGTACTGTCACGGAGCACGTCCGTTTCAAATCCCGATACGTAATAGTCTCCTGGGCGTTTTACCAGTTCCGAGAGATGCTGGAATACAAAACAGCGCTGTCGTATTCAGAAGTCCTTGCGATAGACCCGAAGTACACCAGCCAGAGCTGTCCGGTCTGCGGTAATACAACAAAGGCTAACCGTAACAGAAAGAAGCATGAACTTTGCTGCACTGTCTGTGGTTACCGGAGTAATGACGACCGTACCGGAGCCATAAACATTTACCGTAAAGGATGTAACACTCTGTTCGCAGAGGCCTGTTAGGCAGAACCGAAGCAGGCGGGCTGCCGTCAATCAGCCTATTGTAGCCAATGTTTGAGGTAGGAGACATGAATCACATGTCGTACTACGTGTAGTTGAGTTACAAGCCCGTGCCTTTAGACATGGGTAATTGACGATTATCTTTTCCTTATCATTCGCAGGCCTGCGAATGCACCGCCTGAGACTGCCGCGATTCCCACGAGCAGACGCAGAGGGAGAAAGAAAGAACGCGGTGACGCGGTATGAATTTCATCTGTTTTGTCAGGAACCGTCTCTTTCACCGTGTTAGCCGGTATATCGGAGACGGATTCAGTAGGATCAGACACGTTCTCCGACTGGGAAACTGGTGCTGGGGGCTTGAGTACGGCAGTTTGGTATGGATTGTCGTCATGTTTGTTTGGAACAGTGAAGATGGTGCCGGATTCTGAAGTATTATCTTTTCCGCCCCCGGATTTAGAGGCATTCCTTTCGGTAGTTTTTGTGGGAGAAACCGTCGGTGTTCCGTTAGGTGGATCAGCGGGTGTATTCGTGGGTGGAATCGTCGGTGCTTCAGTGGGAGGAGCAGCCGATGTATTCGTGGGAGGAACCGTCGGTGTTCCGCTGGGAGGAGCAGTCGGTGTATTCGTGGGAGGAGCAGTCGGCGCTTCAGTGGGTGGAATCGTCGGTACTTCCGTCGTCGGCTCTGTTGAATTGGAATCAGGTCTATCCCCCTCATTGTTCTTGTCAAACAATCCTTCCGGTGGTTTCTCAAACCGCTTTCCGCCGCCGCGATCCCCTCCAATATCGGTAGAGTATTCAAACAGTCCTGTTGCCGCATTGCGGGTAACCGTTACGTAAGCAGAGTAGCGCTCCAGATCGGAAGCCTCCGTCTGCTCAATTTGAAAGGAATAGCCCATATGATCCAAGCAGGTATCTTTTAAATTGGAGACGGAGAGAGAATCGTTACGAAGCGTCGTGCTGCTGCTGTCTGTAATGTCATACCAATTTTCGCCCCAGTCGGTGGAACACCAGACAGTCAGACTGGTAAGATCGTCAAATTTCAGAGGGATTGTGTCTTCCTCAGTCACGGAGAAGAAATTCAGCTTCACCTGATTCTTTCCCTCAGGAGTATCCTCCGATGGGGATAAAACAAAATCACAGTTTTCTGAATAAATCGAAATCGTCAGCGTAAGCTCAGGCATGGATTCAAACTTTAGAAGATAACCGTACTCCTCTTTTATTTCGTCAGAAAACTCTCCATGTATGATCGTATCGCCTTTCCGATTCCAATCAAAGGCATCCAGTTCATCCTGATTCCATTCCACCGGAATCAATTTTTTTGCTTTCCACAGGCCGTTCGGTTTGTCCCCATAGAAAACCGAGATTGTATTATAAAAGGCCCAGGCGATATCTTCCGGGCAGCCGATGGAAGCCCGGGCGATGAGTGGCAGGGGATCGTAAACGTAAGGGTTGCCAATCCGGTAATCTAGAATCTGGTAAGGACCGTTTTCGATGGGATCGTCATCCCAGTTACTGTTTCCCCAGTCCGCTCCGCCCATTTCGCCGCCAGACGGAATGATGGAGACGGTTTCAATCCGTCCGTCGCCTCCGATATCGGCCTTCACAATGTCGGAATGGTAAGACAAAACACCGCCAAGGCGAAGGTCCGTGACCTGGAATAAGCTGTCTTCCTCCACACCGGAAATCGTAAGCTGGTCTTCCTCCGCCCATACCCGGTTGTCTCTGGTAATATTGCGCCAGTTTGCCCCGCCGTCACGGCTTTCGTAAAGCTCATAGTTTAAATCGGATATGGTATAGGGATCTCCATTCATGACATAGGAGAGCGTCAGGATATTCCCGTCTGTGTCAGGAGTAAAGCTCAGCGTGCCTCCCTGGTCCACTTTGATGATAAATGAAAGGAGCGGCGCATGATCCCAGTCGACCGGAACTTCGCAGGAAGCGGTATCCAGCACGCCCGTTACCCTGTATTCTCCCTCACGGTTAAAATCCACGCCGGACAGGTCCCAATCCACAGCCAGCCAGAGCGGATCACAGAGAATGCCGTCAGGCCCCTCTAAGTATACATCGATACAGATTGGAAGCTGTTCTGCATCAGGATTAAATTCAGCCCCCATTTTGACAAGCATTGGCTGAGATAAGCACCAAAAATCATAGGAAGAGACGGTGTAGAGGATGCCGTCTGATTCTGCGGGTGATTCAGCTCCCTTTCCGTCCCCCCGGTCTGGGTCAGAGGCCGCGTTCCCAGGAGTGGCCCGATTTTGGTCAGTACTGTCTCCGTTTTCCGTCCCAGTCTCTTTTTCTGTATCAGATGCGGTTCCCGTATCTGAGGAGGCGTTGCCTGTATCTGAGGAGGCGTTGCCTGTATCTGAGGAGGCATTGCCTGGAGTAGCCGGATTGCCGGTTACTGTAGTATTTTTGAATTCAGCCGAGTTCGCGAGAGTACTTAAAGAAGTTCCCGCCATGGCGGAGAACAGTACGGTGGTGGTCATCACGGCGTATACTGCAAAACGATGCTTTCTCATGTTTTATCCCCTGTTATAGTAACGGTCAGGTATCGGCCGTATTCTCTCTCAAATGTTTTTTCACAGGTCCGGCTTAAAGGGACTTTCTCACCTGAACTTAAGTACAGATCATTTCCGTTTCTTTTTGTGATGTAATCCATGTTTACCAGATAACTACGGTGGGTGCGCAGAAAACGGATGTCAGAGATCTGATGCATCACTGCATCCAGTGTGGAGCGCAGCGTGATATCGGAATCAGCATGAATCACGGTTTGATTCCGGAATACTTCTACAAAGCGGATTTCTCTGAGGGGGAGGCGAATTTCTTTGCCTCCCGCAGAAAAGGAGGCAAATTTAGAAGATGCTGTCAGCACCTGTTCACACCGGTCCAGAGCCATTTTGACCCGGTCATAGGTGACCGGCTTTACCAGATAATGCACGGCATTGATCTCGTAGCTTCTGGCGTAATGCTCGGTACTGACAGTGACGAAGATAATAGCGCAGTCATTGCCATTTGCTCTCAGAATGTCTGCTAAATCCATACCGGATAGAGGGGACATATAGATATCCAGAAATAGTATTTTGATATCCGGATCCTGACTGGCCGCTTCCAGAAGCCTCTCACTTTTATTAAATTCCAAAATTGTATAATCGAAAAGATTATCAAAAGCATATTGATTGATGAATTTGTGCAATTGATTGAGAACAGGCTGCTCATCGTCACAAATTGCTATTTTCATACAAAAATCCCCTCTCTGTTTCCACATATTACAGTCTATTTAATCATAGTAACAGGATTGCCGCAAGATAAAAATTACCAATTATCCCTTTTTACTGCTAATTATCCCATTTTTATTCCTAAAAAAGTAATTTGGATTTATTTTTAAAGAAATACTATAAAAATATGTTTAAAACAAGTGTATAAAATATGTTTTAAACGATAAAACAAAGGAAATTGGTAAGACCTAAAACGGACAGGCTTGGAGGGGCAGCTATGCAGGTGGCAATTTGCGATGATGATGTGACAGACCGTACGAAGGTCGGGGAATTGCTGGCACAAAAAATGAGAAAACGGGGAGAACCATTGGAGATCACCTATTATGACTGTGGAGAGGATCTGGTGGAGCAGTTCGAGAGCGGAGAAGGAAGTTACGACCTGATATTTTTGGATATTTATATGAAATTTATGAATGGTATGGAGGCGGCGCGGCAGATTCGGCGCTGGGACCAGCGGGTTGCACTTATATTTCTCACTGCCAGCCGGGAGTTTGCTGTTGAAGGGTATTCTGTCGGTGCAAGCGGCTATCTGCTCAAACCGGTCGGGCGGGAAATGCTTGAGGAAACCCTCAACCGGTTCTTTGCAGAACGCTATCCCAGGCTGCGTCAGAGCCTTCTGGTGGTCAGCGGAAGTGCCGGCAGGCGAATCGCCTATGATGATATTATGTATATTGAAAGCCGGAGGATGAATGTACGGATCGTGTGCTGCCATGGAGCAGAGCATTCAATACGGATGAAACTGGATGAAGTGCAGGAAGAACTGTCCGGCTGCCGGTTTTTAAGATGCAACAGGAGTTACATTGTCAACATGGATTACATTACTGATGCCGATGAAGATTTTACGATGGAAAACGGGGACAGGATACCGATTAAGGTGAGGGAGAAGAAGCAGATTAGAAAGCGGTATTTTGACTATATGATGAAAAATTAAAAAGGATTTTTCTGTTAATGGAGCCTGTAGGTACAGGCGGCTCCATTGAGTTAAAAGAGGGCTGTGACATAACTATGGAAATGGCCGGAGGAATCTATGCAGCCGTCCGTAAATAAAAGAAGGACTGAATCTGATGAGAAGTATTTTGTCGGGTTCGGTCCTTTTACTTTTCTGGTCTCTTACAATTAATCTTTTTTTGCAGGAAGCTGAACATGAAACTGCTTTTTCTTGTAGAAAATCTTCGGTTATGGTATACTATGAGCACTTAGTGAGGTATTCCACGAACTTAGCGGGTTCTGAACTCTGATGGAAGCGGAGGTTTCAATCATGACATGGATTTTATGGCTTTTGGCGGCTGCCTGTGTCATATACTATGTAGTTATCGTCATTTATTCAGGTTTTACCACTTCATTTTCCTTTATCTGGATGGTATTTGCGGCAGCCTGTCTGCTGCTGGCGCTGGGCTGGGAATACTATATGAAGCATAAGGACCGGGTGCCGCTCTGGCTGCCCGTGTCGGTTATCACATTCTGCTGCACGGGGATTCTGGTGTTTTCCATGGTAGAGATCCTGATCTTTACCGGTGTGGCAAGCCGGGATACGTCGCATCTTGACTATCTTATCGTGCTGGGAGCCAGAGTAAAAGAAGACGGGCTCAGCAAATCGTTAAAGAGCCGTCTCGATAAAGCGATTGATTATCTGGAGGAGAATCCGGGAACCGTGCTCGTACTCTCCGGCGGGCAGGGCGAGGATGAGCCGGTCAGCGAAGCGGCTGCGATGCGGGATTATCTCCTGTTTAACGGTGTGAACGAGCGTCAGATGATTCTGGAGACGCGTTCCTTCAGTACGGTGGAGAATATTGCCTACAGCAGAGTCGCGATCGAGGAAGATCAGTTGAGGAGAAAAGCGCATCATGCCAGGTCAGACATCTCGATGGATCCGGGAACCTATGAGGTGATCGAGGATAAGCCATTGAAGATTGGCGTTCTGACCAGTGATTATCATGTGTTCCGCGCGGAACAGATTGCAAAAAAGTGGGGAATACCGGATATTTATGGAGTTTCCTGTGAAACCGACCCGGTGCTTTTTGTACATTTCTGCGTACGGGAATGCGCGGCGATATTAAAAGATAAACTGGTAGGCAACATGTAATTATGGAAAAAAGAACAGAAGAGTATGGAATTTGTACCGGGCGGAAGCACCGGCTGCCGCAGGCGGGGATATATCCCCGCTGTTTTGCTACAGTTAAGGGGTGCACACCGCCCGTCATTTTATACAATAAGGATGGAAAAATATGGTAATATGTCTGCGGAACGCCATATTTCCATTCTGTTGTAGAACCGCCCTACTTGTGGTATGCTATATTGGACTGGAAAAGTAAAGTTCCGTTCTTCTTTTACACATAATAATGAAAACGCCAGAGAATGGGCAAGATGGTAATAAAGAGAAAATGTTAAGGAAGGAATGAAGAAATATATGAGACAGTTAGAAAATTTGGCAGCCTATGAGGTTGTGGAAGAAAGACAGTTGGACGAGATGAAAGCCACGGGAACCGTGCTGCGCCACAAGAAAAGCGGAGCGCGGATTTTTGCTGTATCATGTGACGATGAGAATAAGGTATTTTCCATTGGATTCCGCACGCCGCCGGAGGACAGCACCGGCGTGGCGCATATTCTGGAGCACAGCACCTTATGCGGTTCTGAGAAGTTTCCGGTAAAGGATCCGTTTGTGGAATTGGTAAAGGGATCCTTAAACACGTTTTTAAATGCCATGACGTATCCCGATAAGACGGTTTATCCTGTGGCGAGCTGCAATGAAAAGGACTTCCAGAACCTGATGGATGTCTATATGGATGCCGTTTTTAATCCCAATATTTATAAGGAACCGAATATTTTCATGCAGGAGGGCTGGCATTACGAGCTGGAGAGTCCGGAGGCAGATTTAATCTATAACGGCGTCGTCTATAATGAGATGAAGGGAGCGTTCTCCTCCCCGGAGGAGGTCCTGGACCGTTATACGAGAAAGGTTCTGTTCCCGGACAACTGCTATGGGCAGGAATCGGGCGGAGATCCCGCGTTTATTCCGGATCTGACGTACGAACAGTTCCTGAATTTTCATAAGAGATATTACCATCCCTCCAACAGCTATATCTATCTGTACGGTGACATGGATATGGCAGAGAAGCTGGAATGGCTGAATGACCAGTATCTCTCCAAATACGATATCGCTGAGATCGACTCCAGGATTCTGCCGCAGGAGCCGTTTGACCGGCCGGTGGAGGAAGAGACCCATTACTCCATTACTGACGGAGAGTCCGAGGAGCAGGCCACCTATCTTTCCATCAATACCGTGGTTGGCAATGACTTGGACCCGCAGCTTTACGTGGCGTTCCAGGTTCTGGAATACACCCTTCTGGATGCGCCGGGAGCACCGCTTAAGCAGGCGCTCATCGATGCCGGAATCGGCCAGGATATTCTGGGCGGATATCAGAACGGCATCCTTCAGCCCTATTTCTCCGTAATCGCAAAGAATGCGGATAAGGAGCAGAAGGGGGAGTTCCTCACAGTAGTAAAGGGAACACTCCGCAAGCTGGCTGATCAGGGAATCAACAAAAAGAGCTTAAAGGCCGGATTGAATTTCTATGAATTCCGTTACCGTGAGGCAGACTACGGCTCCGCGCCCAAAGGGCTGATGTACGGCCTTCAGTGCATGGACAGCTGGCTCTATGACGGAGATCCGATGATGCACCTGACCTATCAGAAGACCTTCAGTTATTTGAAAACTGTGGTGGATGAGGGCTATTTCGAGCAGCTGATCCGCGATTATCTGCTGGATAATCCGTTTGAAGCCGTATTGATAGTCAGCCCGGAGAAGAATCTGACGGCAAAGGAAGACGAGAAGACGGCCAGACGCCTGGCTGCCTACAAGGCCTCGCTTTCGGAGGAAGAGATCGATGCTCTCGTCGAGCAGACCAGGGCGCTTCGGGAGTATCAGGAGACGCCGTCTTTGCAGGAGGAATTAAAGAAGATTCCCATGCTTTCCAGAGAAGACATCGGCAGAGAGCCGGAGGAGATTATCTGGGAGGAGAAAGAGGTCGAAGGCGTGAAGGTGATACATCACGAGATGTTTACCTCGGGCATCGGCTATTTGAAACTGCTGTTTGACACCTCCCGTGTGCCGGAAGAAGACTTATGTTATGTCGGCCTGCTCAAATCCGTGCTGGGATTCGTAGACACGGAGCATTACACGTATGGGGATCTGACAAGTGAGATCCATTTAAACAGCGGCGGCATTAATTTAAGCGTTACGTCCTATCCGAATTTAAAGAACAGCGCTGATTTCAAAGGCGTATTTATCGCCAGCGTCAGAGTGCTGTATGACAAGCTGGACTTCGGTTTCTCCATTCTCGGTGAGATTCTGAAGAATTCCATTCTGGACGATGAGAAGCGGCTGGGAGAGGTAATCAGCGAGACCAGATCCAGAGGCAGGATGAAGCTGGAGGGAGCATGCCATTCGGCGGCTGTAGCCAGAGCAACCTCCTATTTCTCACCGACCTCCTATTATAATGACAACACCGGAGGAATCGGATATTACCAGTTCCTGGAGCAGTTAGACCGGGATTACGCGGATCGCAGGAAGGAGATTATCGCCAGGTTGAAGCAGGTGATGGAGCGCCTTTTCACCGTGGAAAACCTGCTGGTCAGCTACACGGCTGATGAGGAGGGCTTCCGGCAGCTTCCCGCGGCGCTTCGGAAATTAAAGGAAATGCTTCCTGAAGGTAGCAAAGAGACGTATCCATTTACGTTTCCTGCCGGCAACCGGAACGAAGGCTTTAAGACGGCCTCCCAAGTCAATTACGTGGCCAGATGCGGAACCTTTGCCGGAAGCGGATACGCTTATACAGGCGCGCTGCGTATCTTAAAGGTCATCTTAAGCTATGATTACCTGTGGATCAATTTAAGGGTAAAGGGCGGCGCCTATGGCTGTATGAGCGGCTTCGGACGTTCCGGTGAAGGGTATCTGACCTCCTACCGCGACCCGAACTTAAAAGAGACGAATGAGATATATGAGGGCATTGTGGAGTATCTGGAGCATTTCGAAGTGGATGACCGTGACATGACGAAGTATGTCATCGGCACCATCAGTGATATGGATGTACCGTATCCGCCCTCCACGAAGGGAAGCCGCGGCCTGTCCGCATACTTATCCGGCGTGGATGTTGGTATGATGCAGCAGGAGCGGGATGAGATATTAAACGCAACAAAGGACGATATCCGTGCGCTGGCGCCGATCGTGAAGGCGGTTCTTGCCACCGGAAGCTTATGCGTGATCGGCAACGAGGAGAAGATAGAAGCGAATAAGGCGCTGTTCCACGAGACAGAGACCTTGTTCCACTCATAAAGATGAGCCGTCTGAACTGTTGCAGAAGAATGAAAATTGACATCGACTACGAAGGAGAATGAATGGACAATCAATATAAATCGGGTTTTGTAACACTGATCGGACGCCCCAATGTGGGCAAATCCACGCTGATGAACCATCTGATCGGCCAGAAGATCGCCATCACATCAGATAAGCCCCAGACCACCAGAAACCGCATTCAGACCGTCTTTACGGACGAGAGGGGACAGATCATCTTTCTGGACACTCCGGGGATCCACAAGGCAAAGAACAAGCTTGGCGAGTATATGGTGAGTGTGGCGGAGCATACCCTGAAGGAAGTGGACGTGGTGCTGTGGCTGGTGGAGCCGACCACGTTTATCGGAGCTGGAGAGCGCCATATCGCGGAGCAGCTTCAGAACGTGAAGACACCGGTGATCCTGGTTATCAACAAGATCGACACCATAAAGAATCAGGACGAGATTCTGGAATTTATCTCCGCCTACAAGGATGTATGCAGCTTTGCAGAGATCGTTCCGGTATCGGCGCTGAAGGATAAAAACACGGATCTGATGCTGGATTTGATCTACAAATATCTGCCCTGCGGACCTCAGTACTACGATGAGGATACCGTTACGGACCAGCCCATGCGTCAGATCGCTGCGGAGCTGATCCGTGAAAAAGCGCTGCGGCTGCTGAGTGACGAGATTCCCCATGGAATCGCCGTCACCATCGAGAAGATGACAGAGCGGAAAAACGGCATGATGGACATCGAGGCCACGATTATCTGTGAGCGCGACTCCCACAAGGGAATCATCATAGGCAAGGGCGGCGCCATGTTAAAGAGAATCGGCAGCGCGGCGCGCCGGGAGATCGAGGATCTGATGGACACCCAGGTGAACTTACAGATCTGGGTCAAGGTCCGGAAGGAATGGCGTGACAGCGAGCTGTATATGAAAAACTACGGATACAATGAAAAAGAAATTTAGAAACGGGTGATCGAAGTGAGAGAGGCTGTCAGGCTTACAGGGATGGTGTTAAAGGCCGTTCCGTCCGGGGAGATGGACAAACGTCTGGTGATCCTTACGAAGGAGCGCGGTAAAATTACGGCGTTTGCCAGGGGCGCCAGAAGGCCGGGCAGCATGCTCATGGCCTGCGGCCGTCCCTTTGCCTTCGGGCAGTTTACGTTATATGAAGGGCGGGATGCCTATTCCCTGCAGTCGGCGGAAATCTCCAATTACTTTGACGAGCTTTCCATGGACGTGGAGGGAACGTGCTACGGCTCCTATTTCCTGGAGTTTACGGACTACTACACCAGGGAGAATATGGACGGCACGGCCATGCTGAAGCTGTTATACCAGTCGGTGAGGGCCCTTTTAAAGCCGGCGGTTCCCAATGAGCTGGTCCGGCGCGTGTACGAACTGAAGGCCATGGCCATCAACGGGGAGTACACGGAAAAGCCCCCCAGGGAGGTCAGCGACTCAGCCAATTACGCATGGGAATTCGTCGTGCTGTCGCCGATCGAGCATCTCTATACCTTTGCGCTGACCGACGCCGTCTCCCAGGAATTTGGGCGGTGCGTGGAGATTAATAAGAAGCGCTTTATCGACCGGGAATTTCATTCCCTGGATATTCTGGAGGCGATGACGGGGCGGCGGCCTCTGTGAAAAGTGCTGTCTGATCTATTGGAAAGGTATGGCGGAGGGACTCGGCTGTGCCTTTTCTTTAAAAAGAAAAGTGTCAGTGTATTTGCAAATGGAAATGGCGGTAAGCTGATTTTTGGTGTTGCAGATGATGACACTATTACAGGGCTTGGGGTGATGTGAGGCACGATTCGGAAGTAATCAGCGAACAAATAAAAAGCAGGATAGACCCAATCCCCAAGTTTGATCTGGTTATTCAAACTGTAGACAATAAAGAAATTATCATTCTGGAAATCAGCAGAGGACTGGAGACTCCTTATTATTATGTGAGTGAAGGGACCCGCACTGCGTATCAGAGGGTGGGAAATGAGAGTATACCGGTTGATGCCAGGGGTCTTAAGGAACTGATATTACGAGGAATTGATTCTACTTATGACAGCAGCATTTCACGATACGAATTTGAAAATTATTCGTTTACTAAACTGAAGGCGGCCTATAAACAAAGAACTGGAGAAAACTTTGACGAGGACGATTTTATTTCTTTTTCGCTTATTCTGTACGAGATGGAACGGAGTGGATAAAGCGGCAGGAACTATGGATGCGCTGGATGATAAGGAATTTACAGGAAGTCTGGTGGTGCTCCTGGAAAATGGGCTGGACTTTGTAAGGACTAATTCAAAAGTGAAATGGAAAAAGACTGGGGAAGAGAGAATTGAACTGCCGGACTATCCAAGAAGAAGTGTTTTGGAGGGACTGGTAAACGCATTGATTCATCGCCAGTATTTGGATTTGGGGAGTGAAGTACACATTGATATTTTTAACCGTTTGAAGTATATGGAAAGAAGAGGAAGTGGATTTAAGAAAATCCAAAGTGTATATCAGTCTCAATATTTATATACGGATAGGCTGAGTCCCCAATTTTATTCAGATAAAGAAAATTTTATTCTGTCGTTGAAGAATCTTAATTATGAAGGAGCCGAAAAAGGAGCCGAAAAAATGAAGATTCAAAAAATGGAGGAGCGAAAAGAAAAAATACTGTCATTGATAAAAGCAAATCCCAGTATCACACAGGGTGAAATTATGGAAAAATTAAATCTGTCCAGAAAGCAGGTACAAAGTTTAATGAAATTATTAAACAATCAGGGACAGATCCGAAGGATTGGCTCTAACAGGAATGGTTATTGGGAGGTTTCTTGACTATAAACTATTGAAATGACGGAATGCATTTGGTATAATGCTTTCATATGCGCCAAATGCAGGAGGATGATGAATGAAAAAAATGAAAGCGGTCCTGGCGGTTCTCATCACAGCGGGGATACTCGCCGGATGTGCCGGAAGAGGGGGAACAAGTACCTTTGAGCCTAAGAGCAGCGGCATTTTCGTGACGGATGCGGGAACATTTTCGACGGCTACCGTTGAGACGTACGACAACCAGGATTATTATAATGAAGAGGAATGGAAGAACTTCCTTGAAGAAAACGTGGCGGCGTACAACGCGGAACACGGAGAGGGAGCGGTTACCTTACAGACATGCAGTTTAAAGGAAGGCACTGCCAGCATGATCTTTGATTATGCGTCAGGAAGCGACTTAGCCCAGTTTACGGCCCTTTACGAGGACACAGCCAATCAGGTGAACTCCATCGATATCATTCCCGTGGCTCAGGCCCTGGAAGAAGCGGGGGCGGCCGGAACGATCTTTGTCAAGACGGCGGACGGCAAGACGGCATCTACGGATGAGATCGCAAAGAAGACCGATTACCACGTCGTAGCCGTGGATGGCGGACCGATAAAGCTTCAGACAGAAGGAAAGATTATGTACACCTCCGACGGAGTAAAATTAAACAGCAGCTTCATCGCGGAGATCTCCGAAGGAAAGAATTACATCATATTCAAATAAAGAATCCGGATGCGGATGGAATAAAAGAAGAGAGGTTTGAGGACATGGAAAAGACAATGGAAAAAATTGTAGCGCTGGCAAAATCGAGAGGATTCGTTTATCCGGGTTCTGAGATTTACGGCGGCCTTGCGAATACCTGGGATTACGGCAACTTAGGTGTGGAGCTGAAGAACAATGTAAAGAAGGCATGGTGGCAGAAATTCGTCCAGGAAAGCCCGTACAACGTGGGTGTGGACTGTGCGATCTTAATGAACTCACAGACCTGGGTGGCATCCGGCCATTTAGGCGGCTTCTCCGATCCTTTAATGGACTGCAAGGCCTGCAAGGAGCGTTTCCGCGCAGATAAGCTGATTGAGGATTACATGGCCGAGCACGGCATCACGATCGAAGGCTCTGTAGATGCCTGGTCTCAGGAAGAGATGAAAAAGTACATTGATGACAACAACATCTGCTGTCCCAGCTGCGGAAAGCATGATTTCACCGACATCCGTCAGTTCAACTTAATGTTTAAGACCTTCCAGGGCGTTACGGAAGACGCCAAGAATACAGTATACTTAAGACCTGAGACAGCACAGGGAATCTTTGTAAACTTTAAGAACGTTCAGAGAACCTCCAGAAAGAAAATTCCGTTCGGCATCGGACAGGTCGGTAAATCCTTCCGTAACGAGATTACGCCGGGCAACTTTACTTTCCGTACCAGAGAGTTTGAGCAGATGGAGCTGGAATTCTTCTGTGAGCCGGGTACCGACTTAGAGTGGTTCTCCTACTGGAAACAGTTCTGTATCGACTGGCTGAAGGCGCTGGGCATGAAGGAAGACGAGATGCGCGCCCGTGACCACGCTCCGGAAGAGCTTTGCTTCTACAGCAAGGCGACCACGGACATCGAGTTCCTGTTCCCATTTGGCTGGGGCGAGCTTTGGGGTGTTGCGGACAGAACGGATTACGACTTGACGCAGCATCAGAACACATCCGGCCAGGATATGTCCTATTTTGATGATGAGAAGAAAGAAAAATATATTCCATACGTAATCGAGCCGTCTCTCGGCGCCGACCGTGTAACACTGGCATTCTTATGCTCTGCATACGATGAGGAAGAGATCGGCGAGGGCGATGTGCGTACTGTTCTCCATTTCCACCCGGCGATTGCGCCGGTGAAGATCGGTGTGCTTCCGCTTTCCAAGAAGCTGAACGAGGGTGCAGAGAAGGTTTACTCCGAGCTTTCCAAGTATTACAACTGTGAATTCGACGACAGAGGCAACATCGGCAAGCGTTACAGAAGACAGGATGAGATCGGAACTCCGTTCTGTGTAACGTACGACTTCGATTCCGAGGAAGATCATGCAGTTACGGTCCGTGACCGCGATACCATGGAGCAGGTGAGAGTTCCGATCACCGAACTGAAGAACTACTTTGAGGATAAATTCCGTTTTTAATGCGGGAGTGATCGGATGATTCTGGAAAAATTAAAACGCATGGAGGGCTTTACCCACCAGGAGCAGGCAGTGGCGCGGTATATCCTGGACCACGTGGAGGAAATCCAGCAGATGTCCACCGAGGAACTGGCCAGGGTATCTTATACCAGCAAGGCCACGGTGGTACGGCTGTGCAAAAAGCTGGAGGTGGAGGGCTATCAGGAACTGAAATTAAAGCTGGTTTCGGAGATGGTGCAGAACATCCGGGTCAATCAGCTCCTGAGCAAGGAGCCGATCACGGAGAAGAGCACATTTCCGGATATCATCCACACGCTGCCGAAGCTGTATGACAAGGCCATCACTGACACGGAGCTGTGCATGGACCGGAACGTCATGATCCGCATCTGCAACCGGATTAAGGCGGCGGACCGGATCGATATCTATGGCAGCGGGATCAGTTATATCCTGGCTCAGTCGGCGGCGTTTAAGTTTGCCACCCTCGGGATGGAGTGCGCGGCGTACGAGAGCGTCAACGCTCATTATCTGTCTGCGGGAAAAAAGAAGAAAACGGTGTCCTTCGTGATCACATTTACCGGTGCCAACAAGAACATGATCGAAACCGCCCGGTATTTGAAGGAGACGACGGAGACGTATGTCGTGGGAATCGTAGGCCGTCACAACGAGGAGATCCGCAAATGGTGCCACGAGATCGTGGAAATCCCCTCCAGGGACTCCCTGCTCAGCCTAAAGGTGATCACCTCCTTTACGGCCACCACCTATGTCCTGGATATCTTCTTTTCCATGCTCCTGGCCCAGACGTATGAAAAGCATGTGAAATCCTCTCTTGAGATGGTTTGCCATGAGACGCTCCGGATCGGTGTGGACTACTGGAATCTGAAGGAACCGCCGGAGGACGGGGAAAGCTCCTGATGACAGGCACAATAAGAATCTGTTTTGAACCGCTGTTTCAAAAAAACAGCGGTTTTTTTGATGTTTTTGAAACGGTGAACCATTTCCCGTTTTCCGTAGTGAAGAAATGGGTATGATGTGTTACGATGAGTCCATCAAAAGAAAAGAGGGGACCGAGTAAATGGATTATAAAAAACTTGCAGAAGAAATTCTTATAAAAATCGGCGGAGAAGAGAATATCTCCGGGCTTACCCATTGTGCCACCAGACTCCGTTTTAATTTAAAAGACGAGGGAAAGGCACAGACGGAGGCCTTAAAGAAAGTGAACGGCGTCATGGGCGTCATCAGCAAAGGTGGCCAGTATCAGGTCGTAATCGGCAGCGACGTGGCCAGCGTATACAAGCCGCTGACGGAGATGTGCGAGCACACGGCCGAAGACGAAAGCGGCTCAGGGAAAGACAAGAAGGACGACAGGAAGATCGTAGCGCGGATGGTGGACACACTTTCCGGCATCTTCACACCGATTCTTCCGGCCATCACGGCCGCTGGTATGATCAAGGCGATCCTGGCGCTTTTAACGGCGTTCAGCCTGGTGGACAAGACGGGCACCACCTACCAGACCCTGAATTTTATGGCGGACGCGGCGTTCTATTTCCTGCCGATTCTGCTGGCGAATTCCGCAGCTAAAAAGTTCAAATGCAATCCTTACCTGGCGATGATGCTGGGCGGTATGCTGCTCCATCCGGATTTTATCAATATGGTGGCGGCCTCGAAGGAGAGCGGGGAAGCGATCCGAATTTTCCTGCTTCCAATCACCAATGCGGGATATTCATCCTCCGTGCTTCCCATTATCCTGATCGTATGGTTCATGTCCTATGTAGAGCCGATCGCAGACCGGATTTCTCCGAAACCTGTGAAATTCTTTACAAAGCCTCTGATCACAGCCATCGTGACGGGAATCGTGGGCCTGGTGGTCATCGGACCGATCGGGACCATTATCAGTAACTTAATCGCCTCCGGCGTACACAGCTTAAACAATTACTGCAGCTGGCTGGTACCGGCCCTGGTAGGTGCATTTACACCGCTTTTAGTCATGACAGGAACCCATTACGGACTGATCCCTATCGGTATCAACAACCGTATGACCATGGGCTACGATACCCTGATCTATCCGGGTATGCTTGGCTCCAATGTGGCGCAGGGCGGCGCGGCTCTGGCGGTAGCATTTAAGAGCAAAAAATCTGAGATCAGGCAGCTGGCCTCCTCGGCCGGAATCACGGCAGTCTGCGGAATTACAGAGCCTGCACTTTACGGAATCAACATCCGCTTCAAGACACCACTGTACGCGGCCATGATCGGCGGCGGTGTGGGCGGCTTCCTGATGGGAATCTTAAATGTTAAGAACTATTCAGGCGGTTCCCCCGGATTTTTGACACTGCCCAGCTATTTAGGCGGCGACACACTCACCAGCTTCTACTTTGCCTGTGCAGGCGCGGCGGTCAGTGTCGTGATTGCGTTCATCATTTCCTATGTACTGTATAAGGATCCGCAGGACGAGGACGGCGAAACGAGTGCCAAAGACCAGCCTCAGGATGCCTTAAGTACGAAGGCGGTTATGGTCGCTGCTCCGCTTACCGGCGAGGCCGTATCCCTGGAAACAGTCAATGATCCCACATTTGCGGAAGGCATTCTGGGAAAAGGCATTGCGATACAGCCGTCGGAGGGACGTGTGGTATCTCCGGTGAACGGAACCATTGCCACGATCTTTGAAACGGGCCACGCCATGGGGCTTGTGTCGGAGGACGGGGCGGAGATTCTGATCCACGTAGGCCTGGACACGGTAAATTTAAAAGGAAAACATTTCCATGTAAAAATGAAGTCCGGCGACACGGTAAAAGTGGGAGACTGCATTCTGGAATTTGATTTAGAAGCGATAAAAGCAGAAGGATACGATGTGATCACACCTGTCATCATATCCAATCATTTTAACTACAGTTCTGTCGACGCGGCGGCTGAAGGCCATGTGAAGACAGGAGAACCGCTTTTGAGGCTGCATTAATGGAGGGACGAATGATGACATTTCCGGAAAATTTTTTATGGGGCGGCGCGGTTTCCGCCAATCAGTGTGAGGGAGCGTATAACGAAGACGGGAAAGGTCTTTCTGTCCAGGATGTTCTTCCCCACGGCCTGCGGGGAGAGAGGACGGAGGGTCCCACCGCAGACAATCTGAAGCTGGAAGCGATCGATTTTTACCATAGCTACGAAGAAGACATCCGTCTCTTTGCAGAGATGGGATTCAAGGTATTCCGAACCTCCATCGCCTGGTCGAGAATCTTTCCGGAGGGAGACGAGGAGACGCCCAATGAGAAAGGGCTGGAATTTTATGACCGCCTGTTTGACGAATGCTTAAAATACGGGATAGAACCGCTGGTCACCATATCCCATTATGAGACTCCGCTGGGGCTGGCGGAAAAGTACGACGGCTGGAGAAGCCGGAAGCTGATCGGATTTTTCGAGCGGTACTGCCGCACCATATTCACCAGATATAAGGATAAGGTGAAGTACTGGCTGACCTTTAACGAGATCAATTCCCTTCTTCACGCCCCGTTTATGAGCGGGGGCATTAAGACGCCGGCGGAACAGCTGACGGAACAGGATTTGTACCAGGCCATGCACCACGAGCTGGTAGCCAGCGCCATGGCTGTAAAGCTGGGCCATGAGCTGATGCCCGGTGCGAAGATCGGCTGTATGATTCTGGGAATTACGGTCTATCCCCTGACTCCCGATCCGGACGATATCATTGCGACCATGGAGAAAGACAGGGAAACGCTCCTGTTCGCAGATATTCACGCCCGCGGAACGTATCCGAAGTATCTCTTAAACTATTTTAAGGCCCATGGAATTGAGATCCGTATGGAGCCGGAGGATCAGGAAATCCTGAAAAACACAGTGGATTTCATCTCCTTCAGCTACTATTCCAGCATCTGCGCCACCACGCATACAGAGCTTGGCGAGCCGACCGGCGGCAACTTGTCAAAGGGATATAAGAATCCGTATTTAAAGGCCACCGCCTGGGGCTGGCAGATCGATCCCAAGGGGCTTCGCTACACGCTGAACCGCCTCTATGACAGGTATCAGCTTCCGCTGTTTATCGTGGAAAACGGCATCGGCGCCGAGGATCAGCTGGTGACTCTGGAAAATGGGGAAAAGACGGTGCTCGACGACTACCGGATCGACTACCTGCGGCAGCATCTGATCCAGGTGCGCGAAGCCATATGCGACGGTGTGGAGATCATGGGCTATACCTCATGGGGCTGTATCGACCTGGTGAGCGCCTCCACGGCCGAGATGAAAAAACGGTACGGCTATATCTACGTGGACCGGAATGATGACGGCACCGGAAGCCTGAAGCGGTACCGCAAGAAGTCGTTCTGGTGGTATCGGGACGTGATCGCAGGCAACGGTGCCAGTTTATAGATAGAGAATGGTGAATTGGTCTGCTTTATCAGAGGGGCTGTGAATCGAACTTCTTCCCCTCGTCCAGTATACACTCGGCAATCAGGCGGGAGAATGGCTCCATGTCGTACTCTTTTCTGGAAATGGTGAGCGCCTGCTGATACGCTTCCCGGCGTTCGGTACCGATGGTGATGGGGCGGTAGCCCTCGGAAACCAGTATCCGGTTCATGAGAAGAAATGCGGTCTCTTCATTGGCGCTGGTAAAGGGCTGAATATCGATCAGCCGTTTGCCGGCCATAGCCGCCAGCTCAATGGGATGGAGCGAGGATTTCGACGAACGGATCTGGTCGGCTAAATGGCCGGTCAGCCTCGGGACGTCCTCCGGATGCGGCGGCTGGTATCCATGATCATCTATGGCCGGCATACCGGTACGGTAGGAATCCGCTGGTGTCGTGCCGCCGCCTGTCAGTACTGTTCTGTGAAGCTCTTTTATGGTGTCTTCCGTAATAGTTATATCCTGATGGCGGCTGGTATTCAATTGATCCGCCTGCTGTAAAAGTTCCTTTAATGGTGTCATGATAAATTCCTCCTTCGTGTATTATACCACAGAGAAAGAAAAGGGTGCAACGGGGGGCACAATGATTCCTGTATGGACAAAGGAAGAAGTCCTCCCAGCCACGGCTGCGTCTGAAAGCGCCATGGCTGGGAGGACTTCTTTGATTTCTGTATCATCTTTTTATCTCTGTCCCTTGTCGTAAGGCACGCCCTCCGCCTTCGGAGCCTGGGAGTTCTTCGATGTGAATACCAGCACGATCAATGTGATGATATACGGCACCATCTTGTAAAAATAGCTGGGTATTCCGAGGCTGTTTAAGAACGGAATTCCGGAGTAGGCGGCGGCCACTGCCTTCATCAGTCCGAAGAACAGGGAGGCCAGCATGATTTTCACCGGTTTCCACTGGCCGAAGATCAGGACGGCCAAAGCCAGGAAGCCGTATCCGGCGACATCGGCGTTAAAGTTGGTGGAGGTCGGAACGACGAATACCAGTCCGCCTAAGCCTCCGAGAGCTCCTGAGATCAGGACACCCGCGTACTGCATATGGTAGACGTTGATGCCCGCCGCGTCGGCCGCCTGGGGATGCTCGCCGCAGGAGCGCAGGCGTAGTCCAAACCGCGTCTTGTAGAGTACAACGGTGGAGAGCACGAAGATTGCAATTCCAATGTAGGTGGTAATGTAGGCGTTCTGGAACAGCAGCGGTCCGATAAACGGTATTCTGCCAAGTATGGGAACCGAGGTGATCCGGAAGGTATTGGTAAACTGTACCTGCTGTACGCCCTGAATGACGCGGGCCACGAAGATGGCGAACGCGGGGGCGAACATGTTTAAGGCGGTACCGCTGATAACCTGGTTCGCCTTCATATTGATGGAGGCGTATCCATGGAACAGGGAGAAGAACATGCCCGTCGCCATGGAGATTAAGACTGCCAGAATCAGCTGCATCTGGCCGCTCATGGTGCCTCCCGTGAAATGGATAAACAGGATCCCTGTAAATGCGCCCATGGTCATGATTCCTTCCAGCGCGATATTGATAATACCGCTTCGTTCCGAGAACATGGCGCCCAGAGCAACGATCATAAGAGGAATCATGAAATACATGGTCTGCTGAAAGATAAAATAAATTACACTCATGCGTCTCCTCCCCCTTTCGTCTGTGCCTCTTCCTTTTCATGGCGCGCCTTCTGCACCTTTCCGATCAGCATCTTTACCATGAGGGCAAAGGCGCTGAAGTAGATGATAACCGCGACAATGATATCGATGATTTCCGTTGAAAATTCAAACAGCTGCAGATAAAATCCGCCCGCTGTTAAGTAAGCGATAAAGATGCCGGAGAACAGCACCCCGATCGGATTGCTTAAGCCCAGCAGGGCGACAGAGATACCGGTAAAGCCTTCGGAAGCCAGAACATCCTTGATCTCGATGTGCTTTCCGGTTCCGGCCAGATAGAGGAGGCCGCCGGCCAGTCCGGCGATGGCGCCTGCAATCATCATGGACATGATGATGCTTTTCTTCTCATTGATGCCGGCGTACTTACTGGCATCGCGGTTGAAGCCAACCGCCTTCAGCTCATAACCGAAGGTGGTCTTGTTTAACAGCAGATAAATCAGGATAACGACGATAATGGCGATGATGATGCCTCCGTTGACGCTGGAGCCGGGGAAAATCTTATCCAGTCCCATCTTCGGGATATTTGCGGTAGCCGCCACGTTTCTCGATTCATTTCTCAGATTGTTAAACAGGGGCTTGCTGCTCTTTACGATCCAGTTGACGAGATACATGCCGATGTAATTCATCATGATGGAGGCGATAACCTCATTGACGTTATAGTATGCCTTTAAGAGGCCGGGAACGAGGCCCCACACGGCGCCCATGACGACGCTGGCCAGCAGCGCAACAAACCAGTGCGCCGGTCCCAGGGAGGTCCACAGGATCCCTACGTAGACGGCTCCGAAGCCGCCCATGATGAACTGTCCCGGTGTCCCGATGTTGAAGAGTCCCGTCTTAAAGGCGAAACCAACAGAGAGACCGGTTAAAATGATGGGTGTTGCATAGTAGAATACCTGTCCGATGCCCTTTGCCCCGTGAGTAAATGCACCCGTCAGGATGGTTGCAAACCCGGGAAGTGCCTGGGCCGGATTACAGAGAAACAGGATGATCAGGCCGACGATCAGTCCCAGCACGATGGCAAAGACGGAAGACAGGATGCCATCATAGGAAAGTCCCGCTCTCTTACGCTCGGCGGAAAGTAAGTCCCGTGGTTGTTTCTGTTTCATGATTTGCCACCTTCTTTCTTCGAACCGGCCATGTAAAGACCTAATTCCTGTACCGTAACCTTCTTGGGATCTAAATCAGCCACAATGGAGCCCTCGAACATGACGAGAATCCGGTCGCTTAAGTTCATGACCTCGTCCAGCTCCAGCGATACCAGCAGTATCGCGGCTCCCGCGTCACGCTGCTTGATTAACTCCCTGTGGATATATTCAATGGCGCCCACGTCGAGACCTCTCGTAGGCTGTACTGCCAGCAGGATGTCGTGATCTCTGGAAACCTCCCGGGCCACGATCGCCTTCTGCTGGTTGCCGCCGGACATGCTTCTGGCGCTGGTATAAGCCCCCTCACTGCTTCGGATGTCGTAATCCTCAATCAGCTTATCCGAATAGTCGTAGATGCTGTCATTCTTTAAGAAGGAATACTTCTGGAAGTCCTTCTCAAAGTACTGCTGGAGCACCAGATTGTAGCCCAGATTATAGTCCAGCACCAGTCCGTGTTTGTGGCGGTCCTCCGGGATATGGGAGAGACCGTGGGTGTTTTTATAGCGGATGCTCTTTTTCGTCACATCCTCGCCGTTTAACAGTACGGTTCCCTCACTCATCTCGGCCAGTCCGGTGATGGCGTGGATCAGCTCTGTCTGGCCGTTTCCGTCGATACCGGCGACACAGACGATCTCACCCTTCCGGACCTGGAAGGTGACATTGCTTACCAGATTCTTCGTGTGGCCCTCTTTGGTGGCCTTGACGGACAGATTCTTTACCTCCAGCACCACGTCCCTGGGGTTGGCGGGGCTTTTTTCCACGGTCAGATTCACCTTGCGGCCTACCATCATCTCGGACATTTCCTCCGGCGTGGTGTCCTTTACCTCTACGGTTCCGATATATTTTCCACGGCGCAGGACCGTACACCGGTCGGCAACCGCCTTGATTTCGTTAAGCTTATGCGTGATAAAGAGGATGGATTTCCCCTCCTTCACCAGATCCCTCATGATCTGCATCAGTTCGTCGATTTCCTGAGGCGTTAAGACGGCCGTGGGCTCATCGAAGATCATGATCTCATTGTCGCGGTAAAGCATCTTCAGAATCTCGACTCTCTGCTGCATGCCGACCGTGATGTCGGAGATGAGTGCGTCGGGATCGATGGTGAGCTGGTATTTCTCACTCAAATCCATGATTTTTTTCCGTGCGTCGTCCATTTTCAAAAAGCCGTGTTTCGTGGTCTCCATGCCGAGGACGATATTCTGGAGAACCGTAAAATTATGTACCAGTTTGAAATGCTGATGTACCATGCCGATGCCCAGCGCGTTGGCATCCAGCGGCCCGGTAATCTTTTCTTCTTTTCCTCTGACTTTAATGACGCCCGCTTCCGGCTGATAGAGGCCGAACAGCACGCTCATGAGCGTCGATTTCCCTGCGCCGTTTTCGCCGAGAAGGGCGTGAATCTCACCCTTTTTCAGCTGCAGAGTGATGTTGTCGTTGGCGATGATGCCGGGAAATTCCTTCGTAATATTCAGCATCTCGATAATATAATCATCCATGAGAACCCCCTTGCAGTGCAAAAAAGGAGATGCCGTAAGATACCCGTCTTCAGTTGTGACTGGGGAATCAAACGACATCTCCTTTCTTATGTAGACTCGATTATTCTACGAAGTTGATAGTTGCCTTTTCAAGCTTTAAGTCCTTGGTCGGATCGTTGTTGTCTTCAGACGGCTGTACGAGAGTGATCTTGCCATCCTTTAACTGGGCATAGACAGCGTCGTAATCTGCCTGTGTGAATTTCGTAAACTTGGAGGTCTCCATCGGAAGACCGATGCCGTCGTTCTTCGCGGAGAAGATACTGGTCTTGCCGCCCGGGAAGCTGCCTGCATAGAAATCTCTTACGCCGTCGTAAACAGATACGGAAAGCTGTTTCATGGCGGAAGTGACTACAGTATCGGATTCGTAACTCTGGTCAACGTCAACGCCGATTACCTTGGCGCTCTTTTCTTCTGCCGCCGCCATAACGGAGTTTCCAACTGCGCCGCCGCATCCGAAGATGACTTCCGTGCCGTTCTGATACCAGGATGCAGCCATGGACTGCGCTTCCGGTGTCGCGGCAAATGCGCCTGTGTAGTTGTACATAATCTCAATGCCGTCCACGCCCATCTCCTTGGCCGCGTAGTCAGCGCCTTCTGCAAAGCCGTAGCCGTAACGGATTACGGCCGGAACTGCCATACCGCCTAAGAATCCCAGCTTGGTATAGCCGTCTTTTACTGCCGCATAGCCTGCGAGGAAACCAGGCTCATCTTCCTGGAACAGAATCGGCATTACATTGGCCTCGGTTCTGTATTCCGAGTAGTCGCCGCTGTGAGGTTCGCCATCCAGAAGAATGAAATGTACGTCCTTGTACTGGTCCTGAGCCAGATAAACAGGCTCTTCAAATAAGAATCCAGGGCATACGACCAGTTTTGCACCGCCTTCAATTGCCAGACCGATGGTCTCTAAGTAAGAGTCCGTTGTTCCTTCCTGAGGCTGGTAGTACTTGTAGGAAATACCGTTTTCTTCCGCGTATTTCTTCATGCCTTCCCATGCACCCTGGTTGAAGGATTTGTCGTCGATAGTACCGAGGTCGGTAACAAGAGCCAGTTCATAACCATCGGAAGTTTCCGATTTCACTGCGGTACCGGCTGTCGTCTCGGCCTCTGTCGCTTTGGCTTCCGCGGCAGTCGTCGTCTCAGCGGGAGCGGCTGTCGTGCTGCCCGAACCGGAATTCGAAGAACCGCATGCGCTTAAGGATGCAGCCATCATGACCGCCAGTGTTACTGCTAATGCTCTCTTTTTCATAATACGTAATTCCTCCTATCGTTTGAAAGATTGTTATTAGAGCTAATTCTACTTTACCATATTTTGGTGGCAGAAACAATGTAAAGTAGGGCAATTTTACAGAATTATTATAAAGCAGCTTGTTATTTAAAGAAAAAATGGTAAACTGATAAAGGATTTCAACAGAAGGAGGAATATTGTGCAGAAACTAAATCTCTTGGAAGAGCCGGTACAAAAGCTGTTTATCAAGTATCTGATGCCGTCCATCAGTGCTACGCTGGTTACTTCTATTTATATTTTGGCTGATACGCTGATGATCGGCCGGGGAGTGGGGCCTGTGGGAATCGCGGCCCTGAACCTGCTGCTTCCCTTATTCAGCCTGTTTTTTGGAACGGGCATGCTCTTCGGCGTCGGAGGAGGCGTTCTCCTCTCGATCTCGAAGGGACGCCGGGACGAGCAGGCGGCAAGGGAGTATTTTACGGTGGCTCTCTGGCTGGCCGTGGCCTTTGCGGTCTTCTACATTGCAGGCGGGCACCTGCTTTTTAAGCCTGTGACGGAATTTCTGGGCAGAAATGATACTATGGGAAATTATGTCGACGAGTACGGCCGCGTTCTGGTTACGGGCGCTCCGGTCTTTCTGTTCTCAGCCTTTTTACAGGCATTTGTCAGGAACGACAGGGCGCCGAAGGTATCCATGGCGGCGGTTGTGTCCGGCGGTGTGACCAATGTGGTACTGGATTATATATTTATATTTCCAATGAAAATGGGGATGGCCGGGGCGGCGATCGCCTCAGTGATCGGTTCCCTCCTGACGGTTGGAATCCTGCTGACCCATCTTTTCTCGCCGGACAACACGCTGAAGGTGGTAGCCCGCCCCGAATGGAAGAAGGCGTGGGAGGTCGTGGTCAACGGATTTGCCAGCTTCCTGCTGGAGATGTGCAACGGCGTGGTGACATTTTTATTCAACCGCCAGCTTCTGGTCTACGTGGGCGATTTGGGTGTGGTTGTGTACGGAATTATCTCCAACAGCGCGCTGATCGTGGCGTCCATCAGCAACGGCATCTCCCAGGCCGTACAGCCGATACTCGCCACCAATTACGGTGCGGGCAGAAAGTCCAGATTAAAAGAGACGCGCCATATGGGAGAGATGGCGGTGACCATATCGGGCATTCTGTTTACGGGAATCGGCCTTCTTCTGCCAGCCCTGGTGACCGCGGCCTTCGTGAAGCCGACGGCGGAGATCCTGGCCATGTCGGTCCCGGCCGTGCGGATCTATTTCCTGTCATTCTTCGCCATGGGCTTTAATATCCTGTACGGCACCTATTTCCAGTCCGTGATGAAGCCGGGATACTCCCTGTTCATCTGCATGATGAGGGGGATGGTGATAAACGGAATTCTCGTGTTCCTTCTGCCGGTCGCTTTCGGCGTTACCGGAATCTGGTCCGTCATGCCTGTGACGGAATTTGTAACGCTGATCATCTGCCGGTTTCTGCTGGCAGGCCAGAATAAAAAACTGCCGTCTACCGGCGTGTCCGGTGCTTAAAGCTGTCTGTAAAGAGCAGCTTCAGAAAAATATTCTTATAGTCTTCTAATCGCAGAAAGCTGTATATCCCGGCTTTCTGCGCAATTCGGAACAAATCCATAACGAGAAGGTAGTATTCAAAATAAAAATGGAAGCGGCTCATGCATTCCGGTTTGACCACCAGATGCATGAAGTCCCATTTTTCACAGTTCTCCGTGGTCAGTCTGTCCTGGTATTCGTTAAACAGCGCCGTGCCCGGTATGGGCGTGAAAATGGAGACTCCCGTATAGGTAATCCGGTGCGTGTGGATAAAACGCCGCATATTCCGGAAATCCTCTTTCTTGAAACGGCTGTCGATGATGAAGAGCCCCACCAGATGAATGCTGTATTTTTGAAGCATCCGGATGGTCTTAATGTTGAGAGACTGGGAGGAATGCTTCTGATAGGAGTCCAGAAAGCTGTCGGAAACCGCCTCCAGGCCGACCATGATGTAACGGAAGCCGGCCTCCGCCAGTTCACGGATCAAGTCCTCATGAACGGCGATAAAATCCGAACGTCCGTAGCAGATAAAGGTCTTCTTGATATTCCGCTCCCGTAGAAGCCGCATAAATTCTTTCAGCCTCGGAACATCGAACAGGAAGTCGTCATCCGCGATCTGGATATTGCCGCAGGGGATGGTCTCCAGCTCCTCTATGATCTTTTCCAAGTCCCGCTGGCAGTAGGTGCCGCAGTTGAGCTCCCGGCCATAGCAGAAGGCACAGTGGTAGGGACAGGAAGATGAGGTCTTTAAAAGGGCTACAGGGGAGACGTCTAAGTAGCGGTAGTGGTCCTGATAGGTGGAGAAGGCACTTCGGTCGGGGATTGGGAGTTTGTTTAAATCAAACGGTTTCATGGGATTTTTGTGCCAGCCCCCATTTTCCGGATAACAAAGTCCGTCAATCACAGACAGCTCCGGCGGACAGAAACCATTTTCCGGCGGAATGAGCCCCTCTGCCTTCAGTGCCTCCGCAACCGCATAGATATTGTCGGAACGGCATATGCAGGACACGGCGGGATCGAAGAAACGCTCCGGGTTCAGCTGGGCATGGGAGCCGCCGATGATGGTGATGCAGCCGGGGCGCAGCGCCTTCGCACGCCGGGCGTAGGAGAGTATTAATTTTTCCTGCGTGATATAGCCGGTGACGGCCACCGCGTCGGGGGTGTATTCATTAAAAATTTCATCAAAGCTGCGCCTGTCGAAGGAGGCTTCATAGATCATGCTTTCCACATTATATTCCTTCAGCATGGCCTTTATATACTCCAGTTCCAGCGGCTCCGTCTTAAGAGCCATATCCAGGCTGAAGCCGTTGTCTGCGGCCTCCGGTTTTACCAGCAGTATCATACCATCCCTCCTTCCAATTGCGCTGTCCTCTGATCAAATTATATGGTAGAATAGGGAAAAAGGCAAGAAAGGAACTCCGATGGAATACATCTATATTCTTCTGCTCTACCTCCCCTCCGGCTTCGGCCGCCTGACACAGTGGGCGACGGACTACCAGTACACTCATGCGGCGGTGTCGCTGGACGATACGTACACCCATTTTTATGCATTTTCCAGGCTCCGGGCAAAGACGCCTCCCATCTCCGGATATATTGAGGAGAAGAGGATTTATTATACGCTGGGGGAAGATGTGCCCATTTACACGAAGATTTTTCGGGTGCCGGTCACCAAAGAGGGATACCGGAACGCCATCCAATACATGGAAGACGTGAAAAATGATTCCGAGATCATGTACAATTTAATCCATATGCTCCTGATCCCGGTCTTCGGAGGCCATCCGCTCTATAAGGCGTTTCACTGCGGCGAGTTTGTTGCGAAGGTCCTGGAAGCGGCGGGAATCATACTCCACCAGCCTTATTACCGTTATACGCCAAAGCTGTTTTCCGAACTGCTGGAGCCGTATTTCTTATACGAGGGAACTTTGGATAATTCCAGCCGCGACGGAATGGAGGACGACTTTTTTCGGGAAACGCCGAAAAAGGAATACCTTGCGAAAACGCTGTATATTATAAAGGAACTGCTTTTCCGCCAGGTCTTTCACCGCGCCTCCGGACACTTCCGCCCTGAAAAGGTGCGTTTTCGTGTCACGGACAAAGTGTGAGATAATATAAGAGGAAGAAATGGGATATCTGATAATAGCAGGGACATGTCAGATAATGGAAAATCGTATATACGAACAAAAATCGCATATCAGAAAATGACAGAATTTGAAAGTACTTTCATAAAATTGTACTGAAAAAAGAGCGAATTTTTGCCGGTAAATCAAGAAAACCTCTTTACTAGAAATTGAATTATGATATAATATTGACAGGTCTTTTGCGCGTTTTTTTATTACGGCGCGAAAGCGAACCGATAACTTTATTTGAGGAGGAAATACTTATGGCAACAAAATGGGTTTATTTGTTCAAAGAAGGCAGTGCCGACATGAAGAACCTGTTAGGCGGTAAGGGAGCTAACTTAGCAGAGATGACTAATTTAGGACTTCCGATTCCACAGGGCTTTACTGTAACGACAGAAGCTTGTACAGACTATTATACCAGCGGCAAGAAGATTACTGATGAGATTCAGGGACAGATTTTTGACGCTCTGAAGACATTAGAGGAAATTCAGGGTAAAAAATTCGGTGATACCGAAGATCCGTTATTAGTATCTGTACGTTCCGGTGCAAGAGCATCCATGCCTGGTATGATGGATACAATCTTAAACCTGGGACTTAACGACGTTGCAGTGGAAGGCTTTGCCAAGAAGACAGGCAACCCAAGATTTGCATACGATTCTTACAGAAGATTTATCCAGATGTTCTCCGACGTTGTTATGGAGATGAGCAAGACTTTCTTCGAAGGCATCCTTGATGAAGTAAAGGAAGCTAAGGGCGCTAAGTACGATACAGACTTAACTGCTGATGATTTAAAGGAAGTTATCGCAAAATACAAATCCATCTACAAAGAGAAAATGGGCGAAGAGTTCCCGCAGGATCCGAAGGTTCAGTTAATGGAAGCTGTTAAGGCTGTTTTCCGTTCCTGGGACAACCCTCGTGCGATCGTTTACAGACGTATGAACGATATTCCTGGCGACTGGGGCACCGCTGTCAACGTACAGGCCATGGTATTCGGTAACATGGGCAATACCTCCGGTACAGGCGTTGCATTTACACGTAACCCGTCTACTGGTGAGAACGGCATCTACGGCGAGTATTTAATCAATGCTCAGGGCGAGGACGTTGTTGCTGGTATCCGTACACCACAGCCGATCACAAAGCTGGAGCAGGATTTACCGGAATGCTACAAAGAATTCATGGCAATCGCTCATAAGCTGGAAGACCATTACCGCGATATGCAGGATATGGAATTCACGATCCAGGAAGGCAAATTATACTTTTTACAGACACGTAACGGCAAGAGAACTGCTCCGGCAGCCATCAAGATTGCCTGCGATTTAGTAGACGAAGGAAAGATCACACCACAGGAAGCAGTTTTAAGAATCGAAGCAAAATCCCTCGATCAGTTACTGCATCCGACATTCGATACCGCTGCATTAAAGGCAGGCGAAGTAATCGGTTCCGCTCTTCCGGCATCTCCTGGTGCTGCAGCTGGTAAGGTTTACTTCACAGCTGAGGACGCAAAGGCTCATCATGAGGCAGGCGAGAGAGTTGTTCTCGTTCGTCTTGAGACCTCTCCTGAGGATATCGAAGGAATGCACGCAGCAGAAGGTATCTTAACCGTTCGCGGCGGCATGACCTCTCACGCAGCAGTTGTTGCACGTGGTATGGGTACCGCTTGTGTATCCGGCTGCGGCGAGATCAAGATTGATGAAGCAGCTAAGTACTTCGAACTTGGCGGACATACCATCAAAGAAGGCGATTACATCTCCTTAGACGGTTCCACAGGTAAGATTTACCTTGGCGATATCGCTACAGTAGAAGCTACCGTAAGCGGTGACTTCGGCAGAATCATGGGATGGGCTGATGAGTTCAGAACACTCCATGTAAGAACAAACGCGGATACTCCTGCTGATACATTAAACGCAGTGAAGTTAGGCGCAGAAGGTATCGGCCTCTGCCGTACCGAGCATATGTTCTTCGAAGAAGACAGAATCCCGAAGATCAGAAAGATGATCCTTTCCGATACGGTTGAAGCAAGAGAAGAAGCATTAAATGAACTGATTCCGTTCCAGAAGGGCGACTTCAAGGCGATGTACAAGGCTCTCGAAGGCAGACCAATGACAGTTCGTTACTTAGATCCGCCGTTACATGAGTTCCTTCCGACAAAGGAAGAGGACATCGAAGCTTTAGCTGCTGATATGGGAATCACTGTAGAAGCAATTAAAGAGAAATGTGCTGACTTACATGAATTCAACCCAATGATGGGCCACAGAGGCTGCCGTCTGGCAGTTACTTATCCTGAGATTGCCAAGATGCAGACAAGAGCCGTTATGGAAGCTGCAATCGAAGTAAAGGAAGAAGAAGGATACGACATCATTCCTGAGATCATGATCCCACTCGTAGGCGAGAAGAAGGAATTAAAGTTTGTAAAAGATATCGTAGTTGAGACTGCAGAAGCAGTTAAGGCAGAAAAAGGCTCTGACATCCAGTACCACATCGGTACCATGATCGAGATCCCGAGAGCTGCATTAACAGCAGACGCTGTTGCGGAAGAAGCAGAATTCTTCTCCTTCGGTACAAACGACTTAACACAGATGACATTCGGATTCTCTCGTGATGACGCTGGCAAGTTCTTAGATTCTTACTACAAGGCTAAGATCTACGAGTCTGATCCATTTGCAAGACTTGACCAGACCGGTGTTGGACAGCTTGTTCAGATGGCTGCTGAAAAGGGCAGAAAGACAAGACCTGACATCAAGCTTGGTATCTGCGGCGAGCATGGCGGCGATCCGTCCTCCATCGAGTTCTGCCACAAGGTAGGCTTAAACTACGTATCCTGTTCTCCATTCCGTGTGCCGATCGCAAGACTGGCTGCGGCTCAGGCGGCGTTAAACAACAAATAATTGTTGAAATTGCCATGTGAATATGATATACTATATTTAGGCAAAGTGAATATATTCAGTGTGTAAGCACAAAGCGAAAACCCCAGGAGTGCAAGTCCTGGGGTTTTCATTAGGCTAATTGTCGCATTATCTCTTATCTAGCCATTTGCAAATGAAGTAGGCAACAACACTTGCTACGATAGAGAGAATAAAAGTGAATATATCCATTATGTAAGCACCCCCTTCCTGTTGCCAGAATGGGTGCGACAACAAATATAGTATATCATATATGATAGAGATAAACCATGGAAGTTATTTTGAGTGGAGAGAGATAAAAAATAAGGGTGGTTAGATTGCTCTGCCAAGGCCACAGCGGCTCAGGCGGCGATATGGACGAGTTATTTGATATTTTATCAAATAGCTCGTTTTATTGTGCGTGATTAACAGTAGAATACGAGAAATTCCGATTGTTGAATATTAAATAAATTTAGGTTCTGAATAAAAGTGAAAACCTCAGAGGCGCTGATCTGAGGTTTTCTTTTAATACCGTTTTAAATTTGAAACATATCCGTATGATACATAAGATCAGGAACAGGTATAAAATCATAGAGAAAGTTCGAAAGATGTTACCGTAACAAGTTAAATGTATGGTAAATAGTGGAAAATATATTTGCTTACAGGGAGCAAAATAACGGAAAAGCTGCCTGAAACCATGGAAATACCGAAGGATGAAGGCCCATGGCATACCTTTTCAGCGATTGGACCGGGATTCAGGGGACTGTGTTGGCGGTTGTGTAATACCATTTGATCGAGTATAATAGTTTAGAAGAAGCAGTATGACAAATGAGGCAGCGATGCCGGAAAACGAGGGATAAAGAGGATGAGGAGAAGAGGGGCAAGGCGTTTGGTATTGGGATATGGAATCGTTGGTCTTTTGGCTGCGGGGCTGCTTTCCGGGTGCTCCGGCACGGGGGAACTGGAGGCTCAGAACCAGGAGCTGAAGTCGCAGGTGGAGAGCCTGTCAGCGGTAAAGGAGAGTCTCGAAGGCGAGAAGGAAAGCCTTTCCTCCGAACTGGCGTCTGCGAAGGAGCAGAAGGAAGAGGCCGGGAAGAAAGCCGCGGCGCTGCAGGCGACGATCGATGAGATGGCTAAGGAAGCGGAAATCCAGGATGGAGATGTCGTCGTCAGACTGATTGGGAAAGAGGACGTGGAGAAAGACTCATCCAAATGGATCTTTAACAGCTACAGCAATTTGAAGTTTGAGATTACAAACAATACGGACAAAGATATACAGGGAATCGAGGGAAAATTAAAGATCATGGATCTGTTCGGTAAAGAGATTTTAACAGCCGGATGTGATTTTACCGGACATACCATACCGGCGGGGGAGACTGTGGTCAACGATGATCTGAGCTTTGAAATCAATGAGTTTATCAACGAGCATATGAAGCTGTATACGACAGCGTATGAAGACTTAAAATCAGAGTATACGGTGACACAGATCGTATTTACAGACGGGACAGTAAAGGAATAGGCGAGCAGCCACACTGGTGTCTGTGCAATTACATAGAAAACCTCGGGCTGGTCCTGAGGTTTTTCGCTGTCTGTATAAATTACGGCAAAAAAATGGTCATTCGCGGTCAGATCACACGGCCCGGGCCGGAAAAGACTATAATAAAACCATCAAATGACCCGGAAAGGAATGACAGTTTATGTACGAACTCAGAGAAAAGAAAGAAGAAGGAACGAAGAAACCTGTATGGAAGAAGGCGGCTGCATGTATTCTGGCGCTGTTGTTATTTTTTGCCTGCTCCGCGCTGCTTTATGTGACGAAGCTGGCGACATCCACACAGAAAATCCCGGATGCGGACATCAAGGCGATCAGCAATGATTATCTGAATGAAGCGACGGAGAAGCAGATGGACGATTACTGGACAGTGGCTATTTTCGGCGTGGACAGCCGCAACGGCAACATTGGAAAAGGAACCAGCGCGGACACGCAGATGCTTCTCACGCTTAACCGCGCCAATGGAGAAATCCGGCTGGTATCCGTTTACCGCGATACGCTGTTGATGAGCAATGTGAAGGAAGGAAAGTGCCGGAAGATAAGCTCCAGTTATTCGGAAGGCGGGCCGGAGCAGGCCGTCACGGCATTAAATGAAAACCTGGATTTGAAAATAGGGGATTACGTTTCCTTTTCCTGGAAGGCGGCTGCCGACGCGGTCAACGTGTTGGGTGGAATCGATATGGATATCACGAAGGCCGAGTATGCGTATATCAATGCCTTTATCACAGAAACCGTGGATTGTACGGGAATCCCTTCGGTACATTTGACGGGACCGGGACCGGCTCATCTCGATGGAGTCCAGGCCGTCGCCTACAGCCGGCTGCGTCTGATGGACACCGACATGAACCGGACGGAGAGACAGCGGAAGGTGATCGAGGCCGTATTGGAGAAGCTGAAGCAGGCGGATCTTCCGACGATCAACCGTCTCCTGGAGACTGTGCTGCCACAGGTTGCAACCAGCATAGACATAGGTGACTATCTGGAACTGGGAAAGAATGCCGGGAACTACCGTATTGTAAAAACCGAAGGCTTTCCGACCGTGTACAAGGCAGCCACGCTTGGAAAGCTGGGAAGCTGTCTGATTCCCAACACGTTGGAATCCAATGTGACGGCGCTTCATGAATTCCTATACGAAGATCAGGACTATCAGAACTCAGACCGGGTGAAAGAGATCGGGGGAGAAATTATTAAACAGGCATTGGGAGAGTGAGGTGACACCATGATTCGGATAGCAGTTTGTGATGATGAGCCTGCGTTTGCAGAGCGGGTGAAGACACTTATTGAAGAAGAGTGCCGTGCGCTTTCCGTTTCGTCAGAGATGGTTCTCTATACCGACAGCGGCATGCTGGCCTATGACATCGGGGAGAAGCGGTATTTCGATATGCTTTTCCTCGATATCGAGATGCCTGGTTTATCCGGCATGGAGCTGGCGGATCTGATAAAGGATTCGCTGCCCCAGGCGCTCGTCTCCTTTATAACCTCCCATACAAAGTACGCGGTCAAGTCCTTTGAGCTCTCCATCTTCCGCTATATACCGAAGGCGGAGGTGGAAAGCTGCTTATCCATGGCGGTTTCGGATGGGATCCGGCTGCTTTCCTGGAAGGTGAAGGAGTGTTACGTGGTGGAAACACCGCGCCAGATCATGAAGGTGGCGATGAGCGACATTCTCTACATCTATAAAAAACAGAAATATTCATGTCTGGTTCTGCCTGGGGAGGAGGTGCCGGTCCGTAAGGCGCTGGGACAGGTGAAAGAGGAGCTTGGCAGAGAGGAGTTCCTGGTGATTGAGAGGGGCTATATCATCAACCTTTACCATGTCAGAAAAATGGAAGGCGCATCCGTGGTTATGGACGATGGGTCCGTGCTGCCGGTGAGCCAGAGCCATGTAAAAGAAGTGAGAGAGACCATTACCGGTTTCTTCCGGAGGCATCTATGAATACCATATTTCAGCTTTGTGAACTTGCGGCCTATTTTTTGGAGGCATTGATCTGCTATTTTTTTATCCAGCTGTTTTTTCCTGAGAAAGCGAAGGGGAAACTCAGCTTTTTCCTGTTGTCCGGTGTTCTGCTTCTGACGCTGCAGCTTGCGGATTCTCTCCATGTGTATCCATTTCTGGTTACCCTGTGGTTTGTCTTTTATATCTGCATGACGACGGTTCTCATTTTCCACGTGGATGTGTTTTATGCCGTCTCCCTGGTGAGCTTTTATATTCTGTGTGTCTATATTATTGATTTCTTCTGTATTTCGGTGATGGGGGTATTTTTGAAGAACCAGCAGTTCGCACAGATGGTCATCGCACAGCTGTCGCAGTGGCGTCTGGTGTATCAGGCTGCGGACAAGCTGCTGCTGACCGGGGCGTATTTTCTGGCGAGGAAAGCATTTCGCCGGGAGCTGGCCTATAATCCCCGGATGATGTTCCTGACCTCGGGACTGGGGCTGTGCGGCGTCGGATTTCTGTCGTGGCTCACGATTCAGGAGACGAGCCTTCATGCGCTGTTCGGGTGGAGCATGTGCATTATCTTGCTGTTTCTCATCTATTTCCTTCTGTTGTTTTACTCGAAATACGTGGGAGAGCAGAAGCAGCGGCTCGCCCTGGAAATGAAGGAGCAGATGATCGACAGGGAGTACGATCTGATGGTCCGGCAGCAGCGGGAGCAGGAAGAGCTGTCGCATGACATGAAAAATCATTTGCTTGTGCTTTCTTCCATGATCGGAGAGGGGAAAATGACAGAGGCGCAAACGTATCTGGAGCGAATGGGAGAGCCGCTGCGCCAGCTGGAGATGATGGTGTGGACGGGCAATCCGGTGCTGGATGTGCTGTTGAACAATGCCAGAAACAGCGCGGCAAAGAAAAAAATCCGCTTTACCATTCAGGCGGATGCGCTGACGCTGGGAGATATGGAAGACCGGGAGACGTGCAGCCTGTTTTCCAACCTTCTGGACAACGCCGTGGAGGCAGCAGACCGGGTGGAGAAGGGAGATCGCTGGATTACCGTTAAAATGCGAAAGGCGGGAGACATGGTATTCATCGAACTCTCCAACTCCATGACCGGCAGGCCCTCCGTCAAGGACAACCGCCTGGTGACGACGAAACGGGAGGGAACCGGCCATGGGCTGGGACTTAAGAGCGCGGAGCGCGTGGTGGAAAGGTACGGCGGAAGTCTGGTCTGCGAATACGGAGACGGTGTCTTTACGGTTCTGGTGTCCTTCCTGGAAGGGCTGCGAGACCTCTCATAATCCGGCCGTCATCCCAGAAGGAGCCGTGGCCGCCGAGACGGATTGCAGGCTTGTGTCTGCCGTGAAAGTCACTGCCGCAGGTGATAAGAAGACGGTTTTTCTCAGCAATCTCCACGTAATAGGCCGCTGTCTCCACATCGTGATAGGAGGAAAATGCCTCGATTCCGTCGATTTCGCGAAAGAGCATACTCTCCAGCAGTTCGGTTTCGCTGCGGGCGAGATTCTGACCGGGGTGGGCCAGGACGCTGATTCCTCCGGCATCGTGGATCAGAGATACGGCGTCGGCAAGGGAAATGTAGTGGACCGGTACATAGGCGGGCTTACCTTCTGAGAAGAAATCCCAATAAAACCGCACATTTGGCATGTCGCTTTTTGCTCCGCCCGGAAGATATGGGCGGAGTATTTCATATTGCGGGGCCTCTTTTTTGGCGAGGAGAATATCCGCGATTAATTCGCCTGGAACGACGCCGTCGCTGGAGGCTGCCAGGACCTCATCCTCATCGACCGGGATTCCTGTGGCGCTCTGAAATAATCGGATTTTCTCTCTGGCCGCCATTTTCTCCTGCTCCAGAATATCCTGTTCGATCTGCGCGAACTCCTTTCGCGTATGGTCGAAGCAGTATCCAAGCAGGTGGAAGTTCCTGCCTTTATGGGTGCAGTCCAGCTCGACTCCGGAGATGACGCGAAGGCCGGAGGCGGCACAGGCCGAAAGGGCTTCTGACTGGGCCGCGGCGACGCTGCGGACCGAGTTGTGATCCGTTATGGCGACTAACTCCATGCCCTGTGCCCTGGACATTGCAATGATTTCCTGCGGTGTGTATTCTCCGTCGTCACTGGCGGCTGAATGGATGTGTAAATCAAGCTTTGACATTGAAGATCTCCCTTCTGTTTCTTTGATGGATATATTATCTGGTATGGCTGGGACTCTGTGAAGGCTGAAAACGAGGGCGGTTTAATGTTTCTGTGATTCCCGAATTTTCTGCCGCCTGCGAAAATAAAAGTAAGTAAACTGCAGGAGAAGAATTCCTGCGGTTGAAATCAGATAGAGAACCCGGATACCGGTAAATGCGGCGGAACCGGTCACTGCAGACCCAATCGCAGCAGAACCGGCCGTTGCGGTGCGGGCGTCGATCAATCCTTTGACTGAGCCTCCAGTCAGCGGGCCGAGAATGGAGCCGAGACCGATGGCTGCCGTATAAAAATTATCATAGACAATCCGGTTATCCGCTGGCATTAGTTCGTATCTGCGGTTAAATACGGAGATCACAAATCCGGCGTTGGCGGCCGAGGATATGAGAAACGCGGCCGGAATAAAAAGGTACCAGTTCTGAGCGTTGGCGAAGGACATGAACAGAGTCTCTCCTGCAAAGAACCATATGGACATTTTTAAAGTGAATTCATGGCCGCAGCGGTCGCTTAACCTTCCCCAGAAACTGAGCAGAACAATCTGCGGCAGAGAGATGATCATGTATAGTCCGGTCACGATCTGATAGGGTAGCGCCAGATATTTCATCATGTAAACCATGGTATAGCTGTCGGAAATGGTAAGCAGCAGGTAAAAGATAAAGATGTAAGCCACAAAGCCTGTAAAACTTCGGTTTTTGAGAGGAAGTCCGGCGATATCCCGGAAGCGGCAGCCTCTGCTGGAGGACTGGTACGGCTCCCCGTCGGGTGTTCCTGCCAGGAGAATCACTTCAAAGCTTCCCATCAGGGCTGCAGCGGCAAACAGGATGGCGAAACCGATGTATTTCCCTCCCATGAGATCCATAAAACGGCCGCCAGCCAGCGACAGAACCACTGTGACTGTGAGCGTCAGCGTCTGTCTTAGGGAAATGTACCGGCCGCTCCTTTTGTCATCGATAAAACCCAGCATCCACTGATTCAGCACCACTGTCGTCTGGGCCTGAAGTGCGAAGGCAGCGACGACGGTGGGGACGAATACGTAAAGCTGCACCCTGGCTGGAAACAGAACCGGTATGGTGACAAGGAAAAGTGTTGCCAGGCGGGAAAGGATCGTGAGTGCTACCGTCATTTTTTTGCGGCTGGTAAATCGCTCCAGAAATGCTGGAAATACGAGGATCAGCACACCGCAGATATTGACGATAACGCTTAAATAACTGACCAGAATGTCACCGGCTCCCATAAGAATTGCTAGGCCGCTTAAGAAAACGCCGCTGGTCAGATACGTGAACGCTGTGCCGAATCCGGCCTGGACGAGAAAGCAGGTACGGGGACGGGAGTCCGGCAGGCCCTCACCCCCGGGCCGGGGTTTCATGGCTGCTCCTTTATAAACTGAACGTCGTCAAAGATTTTCCCGGCTGTTAAGTACGCCATGCCGTCGTGATAGTCGTGCCAGAGATCGGCCGAATACAGAATCTCCGCGGACATGTGTCTCGGAAGAAGAGCGGAGAAGCCGTCGCTGATGGGACCGATACAGTCTTTGCGCAGATCGGGGCCGCCCAGAACGACATACTGAGGATTTAAAATGCCGCAGATCCAGCCGATGATACGGATTATCAGATTGGTGTAAGCTTTGTCATCCGCTGCTTCCATCAGCCATTCGTCGAGAATCCGGCCATCCTCCATGGGAACAAGTCCCAGCTCCCCGGCGAAATTGCGAAAGCCGCGGACGACCCGCCCGCCGACGATGAAACCGGCGCTGACACACGTTTTTTCCAGGTGAAGATACGCCATATTCGTGAGATCCGGGGCCTCGCAGGGAAATTCCCTGGCATAGCAGCGGCCGAAGCCGATGGCTGTGGCATTTAAGTCATTCTCCATAACAATGGGAATGTGATACCGACCGGCGAGGCGGTCTCCTAAGTCATGGCGGCATAATTCGTCGCTGCTGCCGCTCCCTTTCCAGAACGAACCGTCTTCGACGATGCCCGGAACGCCGATTCCGATGGACTTGATATCCTTTCGCGTCATGAGTTCATCGAGGTACGCGGTGATGGCCGGCTCGTAGTCGTCGCCTGTAAACTCCAGTCGGCAAGTCTCTAAAATCTCTCCACAGATTCCTACAAGCAGTCCGTACATCTCACTGCCCGAGATGCAGACCGCCGCGCCGTAGTACTTATCCGGCTTGAAGCGGTACCGTTCCGCCTTTCGCCCACCGCTGGATTCGTCATATCCAATGCTTTCGATTTCCCCGTTTTCCAGCATCTCGGCCAGGAGAGAGCGGACCGTCGTAGAACTGATCTGCGTCTCACCGGCGATTTCCGCCCTGGTCGCAGTACCTCTGTTTTTGATCACTCTGCGGATCAGTGAAAGATTCGCCTGTTTTAAAAGCCGTGGTCTGGCGGTTAATGTATCCATAAGAACGCCTCCTTGAAACTTTTGCCGGAAACTTTTATAAGTTTATAATAAAAGTATATGCGGGAATGAAAGAACTGTCAATAGAGAAAAAATATTTTTCTCTGTTGACAGTTCTGGAGATCAGTAAAATACTGAGGTTATTCTTCTAAATCTCAATCACTTTCCCCTTGGAAAGTCTCGACTCCTCCGCCGCAAACGCGACGAGATGGCTGTTAATGGACTGCTCCAGCGAGGTGATTCCTTCCGGCTCTTTTCCGGTCTGAAGCATGTCGAGGAATTCTTCCAGCATACGGTTGTCGCCGCCGGCGTGGCCGCTGAAATCCTCGGCCAGCTGGGAGATGTCGATGATCTGACGCGGTTTTCCAAAGAGACCGATCTCGATAGTGTTTTTGTACATGTCACCGGTGAGATCGCCTTTGGTGCCCATGATCTTGCAGTATCGGGAAGCACCGTCGCTGGTAAAGCCGCTCATGGTGAAATTAATGGTGCTCCCGTCGGTGTTTTCGATGTTGGTCACCTGATGGTCCACCACGTTGTTGTCACAATGGTAGACACAGCGGCCGTAGGGGCCTGTCTTTATGGCTTCGTAGATCGTGTCCGTCGTCGGATGGAGGGCTAAAATGTCCACCGGCCATTCGGTGTGGCCGCAGGCGATTCCGGTCTTTTCGTTGGTAACGTAGATTTTTTCCGCGTCGAAGGGACAGGAGTCTTTGGCAGCACAGCCGTCGAGGCAGCGATGCGCAGCGCCTTCCGGAGCGCAGGATTCCTTGAATAAATAGGTGTTACCCATGGACGAAACGCGCAGCGGCGTCTTGTCTGCCAGCCATAAGTAGAGGTCGAAATCGTGGCACGTCTTCTGGAGGCACATGGGACTGGTTGTCTCGCTGTTTCTCCAGTTTCCGCGGACAAAGCTGTGCGCCTGATGCCAGTAGCCCACGTTCTCGATGGCCTGGATAGTGACGACGTCGCCGATGATGCCGGAAGCAATCAGTTCCTTCATCTTCGAGAAAAATGGCGTATAGCGGAGCACGTGACAGACAACGATTTTCCGGTCGTATTTTTTCGACGCTTCCAGGAGCTGACGGCACTCAGAGGGATCGGGGGAGATGGGTTTTTCCATCAAAATGTGGTATCCTCTTTCCAGAGCGGTAAGTGCCTGTGATACGTGATCACGGTCCTGGGTGCAGATAAAGACGGCATCGGCCATCTTGGGCTGGGCCAGCAGCTCCTCCGCACTGGCAAAGCAGTGCTCCTCCGGAATGTGGTACGTCTCGGCGGTCTCCCGAAGGGCGCCGGGATCGATATCCGCGGCTGCAGTAATCTCCATTTTGTCCGGGTGAAGCGAGGCAAATGGCGCATAGGTGATTCTTCCCCGGCTTCCAAGGCCGACGATGGCTACGGTTGTTTTCATGTGAATTCCTCCTGTATTATGATAAATTGTTTGTATGAATACTCATGGTTACGGTGGTACGGCGGCTTCCTGGTTCTGACTCGATGGTGAGCTCCGACGACTTTTCAAAATAGAGCCTGATCCGCTTATAGAGGTTGGCCAGGCCGTAACTTTTGGAGACCGAGCCTACCGGATTCGTATTTTTAAAGGATTCCTGGATCCGCTCCATGGTTTCCTGATCGATGCCGGGTCCGTTGTCGGTGACGGATATGACACAGCCGTCGCCATTTTCCACAATGCGTATGACGATGTGAACCGGTGAAGAGCTGGTCTCTACCGCGTATTTCATGGAATTTTCTACTAGCGGGTGAATGAGCAGCTTGGGAATCTGTATGGAGCGCACCTCCGGCTCCACCTGGTATTCCCAGGTCAGACGGTCCCCAAACCGGAACTTCTCCACCTGCAAATACTGTTCTACAAAGGTCAGCTCCTGATCGATGGTGATGCGGTCACTCCCCTTTAAAATGTATTGGAACAGCTTGGCCATGGCCATGAGAATTCCGGCATTGTCCATGTCATTTTTCTGGATCAGGCTCCAGTAGACCGATTCCAGGGCATTGATGATGAAATGAGGGTTGACCTGGGACTGCAGCGCGGTGATTTCCGCCTTGGTCCGCAAAAGCTCTTTTTCAAATACCTGCTCGATCAGACGGTTGTTCTTTTCCACCAGAGCATTGTAATGGATGTTCAGTTCATTGATGTCGGAATTGGAGTAATGCCGGTCGTTGGCCTGCAGCTTTCCGTCGGCGATCACCATGGACTTTCTCATGTCCGACAAGGGCTTTGAGATCATGCGCGCAATGAAGAGACTGCAGATCAGGAATACGCCGGTTCCGATGAGAAAGCCGTAGATCACGATGCCGCTCATCCAGGAGATATCATTGGAGGTCAGTTCCTTCGGAATATAGATGGAAAATGTCCAGCCGGAGTACGATGAAGTGGAATCGGCCAGCTGGTAATTCCGTTCGAAGGCTTCCGGGTTCATGTCTTTTAACGTCTTTCCGTAGGAAACACGGGTGCCGGCGCAGTCGGTCAGCTCCAGCGTGCAGTCGCCCAGCGCGTTTAAATCCTGGGCGATGGAGTCCATTAAATCCGGCTTCAAATGAACCACGACGTATCCGCCATGTTCAAAGGCGTAGTCCGCCAGGAGAATCCGCTTGACCGCCATGATGGTGTGGCCGCCTCCGGACTCCGATTCTGACAGCAGCCATACGGCCTTACCGTTGTATTCGTCGGCCAGGGCGAGGGCGGTCTCCGGGATGACGGCAGAGAGCAGCTCCTTGGTGTAAGGATAAATCTGGGCCTTTTTACTGTAGAGTTCGATGGATTCTAAGTTGTCCGCGTAATTGATCGTATTCATGGTCTTTAACCGGAGCGTGGAAAAACTCTCCGAGGAAAATGACGCGTTTTGATTATAGTCGTTTAAAATGGTCTGGACCGCCAGGTCGTTGCAGAGACGCTGAAGAGATGAATCCATCTCGGTCAGCGAGGAGTTAAAACGCTCCTGAGCCTGCTTGACTGTGATTTCTATATATTTGGAAGACTGCTGAAGGATGTAGCCGGACATATTTTTATATAAGTAACCGCCGATGCAGAGAAAGGCGATGGCCATCACCAGCATGGAGGAGATGAAGATCTGCCCCGACGTGGTATTTCCCAATAATTTCAGTTTCTGTTTCATGGCGCCTCCGGTTGCGTGTGGACCAGCGTATTTTTGTGTTACAGCATCATCATATCAAATTCATATAGTAAAATCAAAAGATATGCATCAAGAAGAAAAAATAGTGGAATTTTACAAAAAAATAGTGTGGTTTCTTTCTTTGTTGTCTATTATATACTAAATATATCTTATGAAGGAGGGATTTACAGATGAAAAGAAGATTAGCAGCAATCGTCTGTGCAGCAGCGCTGGGAGTTACATCACTCACTGGCTGTGCATCAGGAAAGCAGGAGACTACAGCAGGTACGGAGACGGCCGCAGCGGCGGCCACGGAAAAGGCGGCAGATGAAGAGAGTAAGGCGGAGGCGGGCGGCGAAACAGCGGCCAGCCAGGAAGCCGCGGAGATTACATACTGGGACACGGTCGGCAGCGTGTCGGACCGTGAGGCCAAGCTGGCCATGATCGAGAGGTTCGAAGCAGAGAACCCGGGAATTACGGTAAAATATGAGGGAATGGAAGGCGAGGCTTACAAGACTAAGATTAAGACTGTGGTAAGCGCCAACAATCTGCCGGATATTTTCGGATACTGGGTGGGGGAGCAGTTTAAGACGCTTGTAAACTCCGGAAATGTGGAAGATTTGTCTTCCGTCTTTGAGGAGGACACGGCATTTCGCGATACCTTTGTGCCGGGCAGCTTAGATGCGGTTTCCTATGACGGCAAGGTCTACGGCGCGCCGACCTCCATTACGTGTATGGCAGTCTGGTATAACAAGGCCATCTTCGAGGAGAACGGAGTGGAAGTGCCGAAGACATTTGAGGACTTAAAGGGCGTGATCAACACACTGTCTGATAAGGGCGTGACACCGATTATCGTGGGAGCCAAGGACCGCTGGCCGCTTCTCGGCTGGTATTCCTACCTGGCACAGAGAATCGGTGGTGTCGATCTCTACAATGAGGTGTGTTCCGGAGATAAGAACTTCACGGAAGACGCATATGTACAGGCTGGCGAGGAAATCAAGGCTCTGGCGAAGAAAGGCTTTATCAATGGCTGCATGTCCGTAGATGCTACGACGGCAGAAGCCTTATTCGCGGCAGGTAAGGGCGCAATCTTAATTACCGGTTCCTGGTCGATTCCGACCTTTACGGAAGACCCGGAGCGCGCAAAGGATTTCTCCTATTTCCCATTCCCGGTGGTAGAGGGCGGAAAAGAGGACGAGGCCGGCTACTTATACGGCGGCGTTGCCAATACCCTGGCGATCAGCAGGTCAACGAAGAATAAAGACGCGGTTGTGAAGTTCTTAAAGTACATGATGAGTGAGGAAGAGCAGACCTTAAGTGTAGAGCGCACAGGAACCTTCTCGACCGTGAAGGTATCCCCGAAGGAAGAGAACATGGATCCGCTGGCATACCAGTTCAGCCAGTACGTATCCGACGGTGTGGAAGGCTTCATTCCGTATACGGATCAGGCCCTGCCTCCGGAACAGGCGGAGAACCTATTAAACGCATTAACCGCTATTGTTGCGGAAGACAACGCCGACGTTAAGGCGGAGCTTGCAAAGATCAAATAGATTTCACTAATTGGTACAACATTGGGGCCGCGCACGGAACACCTCCGAATACGCGGCTCCGAAAGGAATAGGTGCAGAGTATGAAAAAAATACATCCTGCGGTGCGGTGCCTCTTCATATTGCCTGCGGTTCTGTGGTTTTTTGCGGCGGTGATCGTGCCGGTCCTGATGGCGGTCTATTACAGCTTCTTCAGCTGGGACGGCGTGACCGCCAAGGTGTTTATCCGCTTCGATAATTACAGGGAACTGTTTAAGGATCCGGTCGTCTGGAAGTCCCTTACCAATTCCCTGAAGATGGCATTCTGGTGCGTTCTGCTTCAGCTGCCCATCGGCATGGCGTTTTCCGTCATTCTTTTTAACCGGAAGCTGAAGGGACGGGGATTTTTCCGGACCGTGTACTTCCTTCCGGTGGTGCTGTCCTCCTCCATGATCGGTATCTTATGGGGGCAGATCTACGATCCCAACTTCGGACTGTTAAACGGTCTTCTGGAGGCGGTGGGATTAAAACAGCTGCAGCAGATCTGGCTGGGGGACATGAAGCTGGTGCTGGGATGTATCATTGCGGTGGTGGTCTGGCAGTTTATCGGCAATTATATTCTGATCTATTATACGGCCCTGCATAACATTTCCGAGGATGTGCTGGAGTCGGCCAGGCTGGATGGAGCCGGTGTCCTAAAGCTGTTCCGTTACATTGAACTGCCTCTGATGTGGCCGGTGATCCGTCTGACCCTGATACTGGCCACGGTCAACTCCTTAAAATACTTTGACTTAGTCTACATTATGTCAAACGGAGGACCGAACCATGCCAGCGAGGTTCTGGCTTCCTATGTGGTAAAGAATGCGTTCAATTCCATGAGGATCGGCTATGCGAACACGGTGGCGGTGCTTCTGCTGGTCCTGGGAATCTTCTTTATTGTTCTCTATAACAAGATACTGGCTCCGTCATCGGCCAGCGATTAAATATCACCGAAGGAGGTTTCCTAATGAAAAAACGCAGTATATCACCAGGAAAATGGATTCTGTATCTCATTCTGGCAATTCAGGCGGCAGTCACCACGTATCCGCTGATCTGGATGGTCGTGTCCTCTTTAAAGGACAATGTATCCTTTTTTGCAGATCCGTGGTCCATACCCAAGAATCCTCAGTTTGTCAATTACGTGACGGCCTGGAAAGAAGGAATCCAGGATTACATGATAAACAGCATTGTGATCACCATCGCAACGCTTTTTATCGTCATTATTCTAAGCTGTGCGTTCTCCTTCATGGTGGCCCGTTTTCCATTTAAGGGGGGCGGACTTCTGGTTGGAATGTTTTTTGCAGGCATGATGATTCCGGTTCACTGTACTCTCGTTCCTCTATACAGCATGATGAACGGACTGGGATGGCTGGACAGCTTATGGGCCCTGCTCTTTCCCTATGTGGCGTCGGGACTGCCGCTGGCCATCTTCCTGACTTACGGCCACTACCAGCAGATTCCCATGGAACTGGAGGAGGCGGCGAGAATGGATGGATGCGGTGTCATCCGGATGTTTCTCTACATCTTTCTGCCGCTGGCCAAGCCGGTGATTTCCACCATTGGGATATTGACGGCCATCAGTGTGTGGAACGAGTTCATATTTGCCAATATCATCATCTCTGACCCGCTTAAGAAGACACTGCCGGTAGGCCTTCTGGCGTTAAAGGGAACGTACAATACAAACTACGCTGCGGTCAGCGCGGCGTTGACTATTTCCGCGATACCGATTATCATAGTCTATATCCTGATGTCAGGAAAGATTCAGGCTGGTATGGTGTCGGGCGCGGTGAAGAGCTGAACGGGGGAATACGATGGAAAATTATATTGTTAATCCGGTTTTACCCGGATTCCATCCGGATCCATCCATCATTCGGGTGGGAGCGGATTATTATATGGCCGTATCCACGTTTGAATGGTTCCCGGGTGTCTGTATCTACCATTCCACAGATTTACAGAACTGGGAGCTGGCGGCCAGGCCGCTGGACCGTGTCTCCCAGCTGGACATGAAGGGTAATGACGCCTCCGGCGGAGTGTTTGCCCCCTGTCTTTCCTATGACAACGGCGTGTTCTACCTGGTTTATACCAATGTGAGGACACACTGGTACGAATTTATGGACTGCCATAATTATCTGGTGACGGCCTCGGATATCCGGGGGGAGTGGTCAGAACCCGTCTATCTGCACAGCATGGGCTTTGATCCGTCGCTGTTTCATGATGAAGACGGGAGAAAATGGGTGGTCAGCATTGTGAGGCATTACCGGAAGATGCGCGTTCAGAAGATCGCCCTGCAGGAATACGACCCTGTTTTAAAGAAAATGACGGGGCCGCTGACGGAGATATTCGGGGGCAGCGGGCTGACAGCCCCGGAAGGACCTCACCTCTACCGGAAGGATGGCTTTTACTATATCATGACTGCGGAAGGCGGGACGGAATATGGCCACGCGGTTACCATGGGCCGGTCGGAGAGGATCGGCGGTCCCTACGAGCTGTCGCCCTATAATCCTGTTTTAACGTCAAGAAATGATCTGACACTTCCTTTACAGAAGGCCGGACATGCTGATCTCGTGGAGGCGCCGGATGGGGAGTGGTATATGGTGCATTTATGCGGCCGGCCGCTGCCGCCGTTTCGCCGGTGCATTCTCGGGAGAGAGACGGCGGTCCAGCATGTGAAATGGACAGAGGACGGATGGCTCTGTCTTGCGGATGGGGGAAAGGAACCGCAGGTACGCGTTCCGGTATCGTGGCCGGTGGAACGGAAACTGGAGGAGGAGATCCGGTATTCGTTCCAGGGGCCGGATTTAAGCCCGGATTTCTTTTCGCTCCGAGTGCCTCTGGGGGAGGCCTTGTCACTCACAGAACGTCCGGGCTGTCTGCGCCTGACGGGAAAGGATTCTCCCAATTCCAGGTTTGAACAGAGCCTGATCGCGCGGAGACAGGAGGATTTCGCGTTCAGCTTTGAGACCGAACTGGATTTTGAACCATCCTCAGAGCGGCAGATGGCGGGAATTCTGTATTTTTATGACGAGTGTGATTTTTACTACCTTCGTGTGACCTGCGGACAGAGCGGACAGAAGATCCTCGATGTGATGCTGATGAACCGGGGAAAGACGGAGTATGTGCCTGACTGCGGCATTGCGGTGCCGGAGGGGCGGAGCATCCGGCTTAAGCTGGTGGTGCGCCGGACAGAGGCTTCCTGCTACTACAGCCTGGAGGAGGGGGTGTGGCAGCAGGCGGGAAATACGCTGGATGCCTCGCTTCTGTCTGACGAGTATCCGGAGGAAGGGGCTTACACGGGAGCCATGGTTGGACTGGGATGCCATGACATGGCGTACCGCAGCGCAAAGGCGTATTTTAAGTATGCGGTGTACCGCAGAGAAGGGACCGGAATGGAAATAGACCGATAAAGACTGACGGAGAAGGGGGGAAACCATGGAACGGACCTATACAGTAATGCTGGTGGAGGATGAGCGGAATATTCTGTATGGCATGAAGAATGCCATCCTCTGCTATAAGCCCCAGGTTTCTGATATTATGACCGCTGAAAATGGCCGGGAGGCGCTGGAGCTTCTGGAGGAACGGGTTCCGGATATTATCATTACGGATATCCGCATGCCGGAGGTAGACGGTACCGAGCTGGTTCGCCGGATTCGTGAACAGGGGTATGAGATGCCTGTGATTATTCTGACGGCCATGACAGACTTTGCCATAGCCAGGGATTTGATCCATTACCAGATTCAGAATTACATCGTGAAGCCATTTTCGATTGAGGAGATATTAAAGGAGACGGAGCTGGCCATCGGAGAGCTGAAGAAGCGCAGCCAGATGAAGATGGCGCAGAAGATCGTGAAGGAGTTCCCGGAACTGGTGGAAACTCCGCCCTCCAGCGAAAACCAGCTGATATCCCAGGCCGTGGAATACATAAGCAGCCACTTGGACGGCGCGGCCTCTTTAAATGACATTTCAGGGGCGCTCCATGTGAGTAAGGCGTATCTGTCCACGCTGTTTAAGCGGGAGATGAATACGACCGTGACGGATTTTGTGACGAAGCAGCGGATGAAGGAGGCGAAAAAGCTTCTTCTGGAGACCGATATGCTGGTATCAGAGATCTATTTGAAGGTGGGCTACCAGAGCGATAAGTACTTTATCAAGGTGTTTAAGGAGATGGAGGGGGTGACGCCTCTGGCCTACCGGAAACGGTGGAAATGAAAATCACTATCAGATTTGTCTTATTTGCGCGGCTGATTCTGGAAGATTGTAAAAAAAATAACAAAAGAAATGAAATGGATTATTGACTATTTCGATTATTTGTAATAAAGTAAGTATTAGCCTATGGCGTGTAACTTACAAGGTATAGGTAATATCAAATAAACTATTTGGTTACTATACACTAATACAGAAAAGAGAGGTTGAATAAAATGGCAGAAATCGATTTAAGTCAGTATGGTATCAACGGAACAACAGAAATCGTCTACAACCCTTCATTTGAAACATTATTTGAAGAAGAGACGAAACCAGAACTGGAAGGCTATGAAAAAGGCCAGGTAAGTGAACTTGGTGCAGTTAATGTTATGACGGGTATTTATACAGGACGTTCACCTAAAGATAAGTACATTGTCATGGATGAGAATTCAAAGGACACTGTATGGTGGACTTCTGATGAATATAAGAATGATAATCACCCGGCCAGCCAGGAAGCCTGGGATACAGTAAAGAAAATTGCGCAGGAAGAGCTTTCCGGCAAGAGACTTTTCGTTGTAGACGCATTCTGCGGAGCGAATAAAGATACCCGTATGGCAATCCGTTTCATCGTTGAGGTTGCATGGCAGGCTCATTTCGTAAAGAACATGTTCATCCAGCCTACAGCAGAAGAACTTGAGAACTTTACACCGGATTTCGTTGTATACAATGCTTCCAAAGCAAAAGTAGAAAATTACAAAGAGTTAGGTCTGAATTCTGAGACAACTTCCATGTTCAACATCACCAGCCGCGAGCAGGTAATCGTAAATACATGGTACGGCGGAGAGATGAAGAAGGGTATGTTCTCCATGATGAACTACTATCTGCCGTTAAAGGGCATTGCTTCCATGCACTGTTCTGCCAACACAGATTTAAACGGCGAGAATACCGCTATCTTCTTCGGACTTTCCGGAACAGGCAAGACCACACTTTCCACAGACCCGAAGCGTCTCCTGATCGGTGATGACGAGCACGGCTGGGATGACAACGGCGTATTCAACTTCGAAGGCGGCTGCTACGCTAAGGTTATCAACCTGGATAAAGAATCCGAGCCGGATATCTACAATGCAATTAAGCGCAACGCTCTGTTAGAGAACGTTACCCTTGATTCTGAAGGCAAGATTGATTTCGACGATAAGAGCGTGACAGAGAATACACGTGTATCCTACCCGATCGACCATATCGAGAAGATCGTTCGCCCGGTTTCCGCAGCTCCTGCAGCAAAAGATGTAATCTTCCTGTCAGCAGATGCGTTCGGCGTACTTCCTCCAGTATCGATCCTGACACCAGAGCAGACTCAGTATTACTTCCTGTCTGGATTTACAGCAAAGCTTGCTGGTACAGAGCGTGGAATTACAGAGCCTACACCTACCTTCTCCGCTTGCTTCGGCCAGGCTTTCTTAGAGCTGCACCCGACAAAGTATGCAGAGGAGCTTGTTAAGAAGATGGAGAAGAGCGGCGCAAAGGCTTACCTTGTCAACACCGGATGGAACGGTACCGGCAAGCGTATCTCTATCAAGGATACCCGCGGCATCATCGACGCGATCCTGGATGGTTCTATTGCAAACGCACCGACAAAGCAGCTTCCGTACTTCAACTTTGAGATTCCGACAGAGCTTCCGGGCGTAGATCCTAAGATCCTTGATCCTCGCGATACATATGCTGAAGTTTCCGAGTGGGAGACAAAGGCAAAAGATCTGTCTCAGCGTTTCATTAAGAACTTTGCAAAATATGAGGGGAATGAAGCAGGAAAAGCTTTAGTTTCCGCAGGTCCTCAGTTATAAGAATAAGATGTGTCAGATTGGCCCCCGGCAGTTGCTGCCGGGGGCTTTTTTCAGTTCGTAAGAGCGCTTTTTACATGTTTAAAGAGAAATAGCATTCTAATGGACCGAATAAAAGGAGTATGAAAGAAAAATATACAGATTGCATAAAAAATAATGTAGTAACACTATGATTTATGCAATATTGCAGTCATAATTTACAAAAAAAATATTACGTATTGATTTAAACGTGTAAACAAATTATAATGTGACCATAGAATAACAGCAGTTAGTTGAAAGTGCATAATGCAGCATACTTTTGAAGGAGGTCGTGATTTGAAATCTTATGAAGCAATGGAAGAAGAAGCTCTGGCAGTGCGCAGAGACATCATTGAAATGCTTTACCAGGCCGGAAGCGGTCATCCCGGAGGATCCCTGTCGGTGACGGATATTCTGGTTTGCCTTTACAACCGGATCCGTGTGGATGCAGCGCATCCGGACTTAGAGGACCGGGACCGGGTGGTACTCAGTAAGGGACATGCAGCCCCCGCGTTGTATGCCGTGCTCGCTGAACACGGTTTTTTTTCAAAAGAATCATTTAAACGTTTAAGAAAACTGGGAGGTGTGCTTCAGGGGCATCCGGATATGAATAAGACGCCGGGTGTCGATGTCTGCACCGGATCTCTGGGACTTGGGGTATCGACCGCCTGTGGGATTGCGCTGGCCGGGAAGGTGAGAAAGAAAGACTACCGTGTGTATGCGGTCCTGGGAGACGGGGAGCTGCAGGAGGGCATCGTATGGGAAGCCATGGCGGCAGCGGTTCACCATAAGCTGGATAACCTGACAGTGATTGTGGATTTAAACGGGCTTCAAATTGATGGCCCGGTGGAAAAAGTAATGGGCTCCGGCAACTTAAAGGGAAAATTCCTGGATTACGGTTTTAAAGTAACGGAAGTGGACGGCCATGATTTTGAAGCGTTGGATGCGGCTATCGCACTTAAGGAGGACGGCGTTCCTGTCTGCATTCTGGCAAAGACGATCAAGGGAAAAGGCGTTTCCTTCATGGAGAACCAGGCGGGCTGGCATGGACAGAAGGTAAGCGAAGATGATTATAAGACGGCGATGGAAGAACTGAAGGGAGGAAGATGAGATGGCTGAACCAGCAATGAGAGAGGCGTATGGGGACGCCCTGCTTAAGATGGGAGAGGACGAACGCGTAGTGGTTTTGGACGCGGACTTGGCGAAGGCTACTTCCTCCGGTAAGTTTGCAGCGAAGTATCCGGAACGGTTTTTCGATATGGGAATTGCGGAGCAGAATCTGATGGGGACGGCAGCAGGAATGGCGATCAGCGGGCTGAAGCCGTTTGCATCGACCTTTGCCCTGTTTGCGGCGGGACGCGCCTATGAGCCGATCCGCAATGCGATCTGTTACGCGAAGGCACCAGTGAAGATAGTGGCTACCCACGCGGGGCTTTCACCGAATTCTGATGGAGGAAGCCATGAAACAATCGAGGATATTGCACTGATGCGGGTGCTTCCGGGGATGACGGTTTTAAGCCCCTGTGATTACAGACAGGCATTTGACATGGTCTTGCAGATGAAAGAGATGGATCACCCGGCCTATATCCGGATGTCGAGACATCCGGTCGAGACGGTGACGGCAGAGGGAAGCCATACGGAGATTGGTAAGATTGACGTGCTCCGCGAAGGCGGGGATGTGTGCTTTGCAGCCACAGGGGTTATGGTGGCGGAGGCCCTGCATGCGGCGGAGGCCCTGGAAGAAAAGGGGATACACGCAGCAGTGTTAAATGTACATACCATTAAACCACTGGATAAAGAGACACTGATCCGTTACGGAAAATCCTGCAAACGTATGGTAACGGCTGAGGAGCACTCGGTAATCGGAGGCTTGGGCTCCGCGGTGGCTGAGGTTCTGTCTGAGTGCGGCGGATGCTGTTTGAAACGTGTCGGTATCCAGGATCGATTCGGACAGTCCGGTGACCTGGGTGAGCTGATGGAATGCTATGGACTGACAGCCAAAAATCTTATGGAGACGGCTTTAAGTATGTGTCAGCCGCTCTGTCCGAGTAAGCGGGACACGTTGAGTGCTCATAACAAGGAGGAAGAAAGATGAATAAGATCCCGGTTATCATAGACTGCGATACAGGAATCGATGATATGATATCCTTCGCCGTAACACTCACCTCAGATAAACTAAATATTCTGGGGATTACCACGGCGGCAGGAAATCAGGTGGTGGATATCACGACACAGAATACATTAAATGGAGTAACAATCATGGGAAGAACCGACATTCCGGTGGCAAGAGGAGCGGAAAAACCGCTTTCGAGACCACTTCGGGATGCCGGATACATACACGGTGAAAATGGACTGGGAACGTATCAGTTTGCTGAAATTACAGCGAAACAGCCGGAAGATGTGGAGGCAGTGGAGCTGATGAGGCGTCTGCTGGCCGCGTCTGATGAAAAGGTCGTGATTCTCGCGATTGCTCCGCTGACCAATGTGGCAAGACTGCTGATGGAGCATCCGGAGGCAGGAGAAAAGATCGATAAGATCGTTTTTATGGGAGGTTCTCTGAGAACCGGAAATCCGACACCGGTTGCTACCTTCAACGTGCTGGCCGATCCGGAGGCCGCAAGGTATGTGATGAAGAGCGGTATTCCCTTCCATATGTGCCCTCTGGATACGACCAGGGATTTATATTTGACAGCCGATGATATTGAAGCCATTGGGACAATCAAGAATCCGGTTGCTCAGATGAATTATGAGATGTGCCGCTTTTATAATGACGCTGTGAATAAGGGCAACAACGCGGACAAGCGTTTTAAGGGGTTGTGTATCCACGATCTCTGTGCGGCTGCATATGTGACGAATCCCGGGCTTTTCACAACCGTGAAATATCAGGGAGATGTGGAGACAGGGGGAGAATTGACTCTTGGATTTACAGTTCTGGATTATGAGAACATCAGACAGGTGCCGGAGGAGGAGAGAAACGTAACCTTTATCAACTCCGTTGACAGAGACGGCGTTTTGAAAATCTATTTCGAAGCTCTGAGAAGCTTTGGGGAACAGGGGGAAGAAATAAATGGATAAAATACCGGTAATTATAGACTGCGACACTGGAATTGATGATATGATATCCTTTGTTCTGACGCTTGCGTCAAAGCAGCTGGATATCAGGGGCGTGACCACTGTGGCGGGAAATGTATCCCTGCCGCATACGACGTATAATACCGTCAACGGCCTGGCCTTTATGGGCAGAAGCGAGGTTTTAGTGGCAGCAGGGGAAGCCGCGCCGCTTGAGCGCCCGTACCGCGACGCGAGTGAGATTCATGGGGACAGCGGATTGGGAGCATTTTCATTTGAAAATCCTGTGGATTACGGCCCGGTGGAGACCGGCGGAGTGGAGTTTTTATATGAGAAGCTGATGGAATCGGAGGAGAAGATTACAATTCTGGCGCTGGCTCCTCTGACCAATATTGCGAAGCTGTTTTTGAAGCATCCGGACTGTAAGGAAAAGATTGATAAGATTGTGTTTATGGGCGGATCCATTTTCAGCGGTAATCCGACACCGGTTGCGACGTTCAATGTGTGGGTGGACCCCGAAGCGGCGCGTATCGTTATGAAAGGCGGCGTTCCATTCTATATGTGTCCGCTGGATACGACGAGAGAAGCTTACTTAACAGAAGAAGAGCTGGAAGCCATCGGAACCATCGACAATCGGGTGGCGGCCATGGTCTACACCATGTGCAGCTTTTACTGGAGCCAGGAGAAAAAGAATGTAAACGGACACAAACGTTTTAAAGGGCTGTGCATCCATGACCTGTGTACGGCGGCTTATGTAACGAACCCGGAGCTGTTTCACTCCACGAAGTACTACGGAGATGTTGAGACGAAAGGACTGCTTACGGAAGGCTTTACCATGATTGACTATGAGGATATATTAAGGAAGAGCGAAGAAGAGAAAAACATCGACTATATTGATTCTGTTGACAGAGACGGTGTGATGAAGGTTTTCTTTGAGGCATTGAAATCTTATTGAAGATAAAAAAGGATTTCCCCGCCTCTCAGGTGGGTGTAAATTATATTCGCGGACGAATTTAAAACATAAAGGAGAAGGTAAAATGAAAAGAGTAATGGCAGCAGTACTGGCGGGAGTAATGGCATTTTCTTTGACGGCATGCGGAGGCGGAGCGGCAAAAGACGCCGGAAGCGGTGAAGCGGCAGAAGGAAAGGGGGAAAAGACTTACAAGGTAGCATTGATGGCCGACGGCGCCGGCTTCGGTTCTCAGAGCTTCAATGACGTTGCATTAGAAGGACTGGAGAAGGCAAAAGCTGACTTCGGCATCGAACTGACTACACTGGAAGTAAAGGAAGTAGCGGACTTTGCAAACAGCTTAAGAAGTCTTGCACAGCAGGGCTGTGATCTGATTATCACACCTAGCTCCACAATCAAGGACGCGGTTACGGAAGTAGCGGCAGAGTATCCGGATACATTTTTTGGACTTCTGGACGTACAGGTAGAGGGGGTACAGAACGTGGTTTCGTCCAGTTACCGGGAGCACGAAGCGGCATTTTTACTTGGCGCTCTTGGCGGATATTTAACAAAGACAAATAAGATCGGCTTTATCGGCGGTGTCAGCGGCGTGATTCAGGACCGTTTCCAGTACGGTTACATGGCTGGCGCCTGGTATTCCAATCAGGATGTGAAGGTGACTTCCTCGTATACCGGCAGCTTCAGTGATGTGGGAAAGGGAAAAGAGATTGCAACCATGATGTTCAGCGATGGCTGTGACTACGTGGCACCGTCTGCCGGAGCATGCAATTTAGGCGTATTCCAGGCATCCAAGGAAGCCGGTGCTGACAAGTGGAGCTTCGGAGCAGCTAACGGACAGTTTAACCAGATGCCTGACAAGATCGTGGCTTCCCAGGTTAAACGTGTGGACAACGTTGCTTATTCTATGGTTGAAAAGATGGTAAACGGAACTCTGAAGGGCGAAAAGAGTGAATACGGCTTAAAAGATGGCGGCGTAGATTTGATGTACTCTACAGAGGACGCCATGAAAGATATTGTTCCTCAGGATATCAAGGATAAGGTAGAGGAAATTAAGAAACAGATTGTGGATGGAACGATTAAGGTTCCGGCGACTCAAGACGATTATAACGCATATGTGAAATAAAAAACCGTATCGAGCGGAGTGCTCATAGCGAGCCACTCCACTAGATTCGTGAAAGACCTCATCAAGTGGAGATGGCATGCATCGCACGTAAGCGCCTAAAGGACAGGCGCTAAGTGCTCATAGCGAGGAGAGGGGTACCGATATGGAATATGCAATTGAATTAAAAGAACTGACGAAACGATTCAATCAGTTTACGGCCAATGATAAGATTTCTTTTTCGGTAAAGAAAGGGGAGATCCATGCGCTGGCAGGAGAAAACGGAGCGGGTAAGACGACACTGATGAATATGATCTATGGTCTATATACGCCGACTTCGGGAGAATTATGGATTAATGGGGAGCTGGTTAAATTCACCAGCTCCCGTGACTCCATCGCCAAGGGGATCGGTATGGTGCATCAGCATTTCATGCTGGTTCCGGGGCTTACGGTGGCTGAGAATATTATTGCGGGCCAGGAGACAGGATCGGCGCTTAAGCTGGATCGGAAGACTGCGGAAAAGCAGATTGCCGAGCTTTCCGATCAGTATGGACTGAAAATCGATCCAGCGGTGAAGGTCAGTGATCTGTCTGTAACCATGCAGCAGAGAGTGGAGATTTTAAAGGTCCTGTACCGACGTGCGGAAATTCTCATCTTTGATGAGCCGACGGCTGTGCTGACTCCGCAGGAGATTGACGAGTTCTGCGAGATTCTGTTAAAGCTTAAACAGCAGGGAAAGACGATCCTTTTCATCAGCCATAAGTTAAACGAGGTTATGAAAATTTCCGATCAGGTAACGGTAATCCGGCTTGGTAAGGTGATCGGGACGGTAAAGACCGGCGAGACCACGCCGGAGGAGTTGACCCGTATGATGGTTGGGCGCGATATATCCCTGGGGGGAGGCGCCCGCAAAGAGATGACATCGCCGAAGGAAATATTAAATATAGACCATGTGTCTTATAAGAACAGCAAGAATATTAAGAAGGTGGATGATTTAAGCCTTTCTGTTAAAGCCGGAGAGATTCTTGGAATTGCCGGAGTAGACGGCAACGGCCAGGAGGAACTGGTGGAGATGATCTGCGGTCTGCGAAATATGGATGAAGGCGATATCCGTCTGGATGGTGAATCGATTAAGAATCATTCGACAGGTATGGTCCAGGATATGGGAATCGGATATATTCCGGAGGACCGCCACAAAGACGGGCTGGTTTTGGATTTTTCCATTGCGGAAAATGTGATTCTCGGGCAGCACAGAAAACCTCTCTTTGCGAAACACGGTTTGATCATGAAAAAAAAGGAAATCGCTGATACCGCAGAGAGTCTGAGAGAGCAGTTTGATATCCGGTGCTCCGGTGTGGACTCAGCAGCCTCCACGCTGTCCGGAGGAAATCAGCAGAAGATCGTTATCGCCAGAGCTATTTTCCGGGGACCGAAGGCGATTCTGGCGGTTCAGCCGACCAGAGGCTTAGATGTAGGTGCCATCGAATACATACACAAGGCGTTGGTGGAGCAGAGAAATCAGGGAAAAGCTGTGCTGCTCTTATCGCTGGAGCTGGACGAGATTCTGTCCTTAAGTGACAGGATTGCGGTGATTCATAAAGGGAAAATTGTGGGAATCGTAGACGCCCATAAGACGACGAGAGAAGAACTGGGGCTCATGATGCTGGGGCATGTGACCGGAAAGGAGAAGGAAGCATGACGAAGGAGAAAAAGAACGAAAAAAAGAAAGATGGTTTAAACAGTGTTCTGATGCAGGTCGCGATCTCCATTATTTCGATCGTATTTGCTTTCCTTGTGGGAGGCATTATCATAGCGGTCATGGGAGAAAATCCATTTAAAGCGTATTCTGTGCTGATTAAGGGGGCAGTGGGAACTCCGGTGGCGCTGACTGTTTCCTTAACCAAGACCGTGCCGTTAATCCTGACTGGTCTCGCTGTAGCGGTGGCTCAGAAGAGCCGCGTGTTTAATATCGGTGCTGAGGGACAGCTTCTGGTAGGCGCGTTTGCCGCAGGCTATGTAGGCTTTACCTTTCATCTGCCGGCGCCTCTTCACATTCTGCTCTGTCTGGCGGCAGCCGTGATCGCAGGCATGTTCTGGGCGTTTATTGCTGCATTTTTAAAGTATTCGAGAAATGTTCACGTGGTTATCGCAACCATTATGTTAAACTATATCGCGACTTCTCTGGTTCAGTATTTTGTCTGCGGACCGTTTAAGGAGCCGGGGGCTACCTTTAACGCGACCTCCGCAATTGCTGATACGGCAAAGCTGCCGCAGATTCTGCCGCGGCCGCTGTCTTTAAACCTGGGGTTTGTCATAGCGCTGGTGATGATAGCCGCATGCTGGTTCCTGCTTAACAAAACAACCACTGGATATGAGATGAGGGCGGTGGGCTCGAATCCCAACGCCAGCCGCGTGGGCGGGATCAACATTAAGAAGAACATGTTTATGGCGCTGGTCTTAAGCGGAGCGCTGGCCGGGCTTGCAGGCGGTATCGAGGTTTCCGGAAGCCTGTACCGCGTAATGGAGGGATTCTCTCCAGGATACGGCTTTAACGGAATTCCTGTTGCCATGATGGCAAACGGCAATCCGATCGCGATCTTTTTCTCAGCCTTCCTGCTGGGAGCTATGAGAAACGGTGCGTTGGCCATGCAGATTCAGCTGGGGATTTCCCAGGATATCGTGGATATTATCCAGGGTCTGGTTATCATTTTCCTGGGCTGTGATTATATGATCCGTTACTACATTAACCATGTACGTCTCGAAAGGAGGAAACTCGCATGACAGGTATGATTTCGATTCTGCTGCTGTCAACCCTTCGAATGGGGACTCCTCTCGCCCTCACCGCTCTTGGCGGTACGATGTCAGAGCGCTCCGGCGTTACCAACATTGGTCTGGAAGGAATTCTGACTGCCGGCGCTTTTGCCGCGGTTGTAGGCAGCTATTTCACCGGAAATCCCTGGATCGGCGTTCTATGCGCGATCATTATGGGAATTGCCATTTCGGCGATTCATTCCTTTATCGCTGTAACCGCCGGCGGTGCGCAGAATATCAGCGCCATGGCTCTTGTTATGCTGGCCAATGGTTTTTCAGCAGTGGGACTAAATGCCATCTTTAAGAGCGCGGGTAATTCGGCTCAGGTAAACGCTCTGCCGACCACACCGGTTCTGGCACACATACCGGTTGTGGGAGAATTTTTAGCCAAGCTTTCACCGTTCGTTTACATTGCATTTATCATGCTCTTTGTAGTCTGGTATATTTTGAAGCACACACCGCTTGGACTGCGTATCACCATGGTGGGAGCGCAGCCGAAAGCAGCGGAAACAGCGGGTATCAGTGTTGCGAAGATCCGGTATTTCTCAGTTTTGGCTTCCGGTTTCTTAGGCGGATTGGGCGGTGCTTACCTGTCTCTCGGACAGATGAACCTTTACCAGGATGGGATGGTTTCCGGACGCGGTTATCTGGCGCTGGGAGCCGTAATCATGGGGAAATGGAACCCTGTGGGCGCATTTTTCTCTGCTATGTTTTTCGGCTTATTTGAGGCAATCCAGATTTATGTACAGATGATACCGAATTTTCCGGTACCTCATGAGTTTATTGAAATGATTCCGTATGTAGCGAGCCTGATTGTTCTGGCCGGCTTCATCGGTAAGGCAGAAGGACCGGCCGCCAACGGCAAACCGTATTCCCGGTTCGTAAACTTAAGATAAAGCCGAGGAGGTATACGCTATGAGACAAGGGGATCTGATCGTTAATCCTACACTGGCCTGCGGGAATCCCTTGAATTTTAAGGAAGATTTAGATATACTTGAGAAAACAGGAATTAAGATTCTGCATATTGATATCATGGATGGCCATTATGTGCCGAATCTCTGCTTTGACACCGGGATGGTGAGGCTTATCCGGAAGAATTACTCATTTCTCCTGGATGTCCATTTAATGGTGACGAACCCGGCGGACTATATTCTGCCGCTGGCAGCCGCCGGGGCGGATTATGTAAGCTTCCATCTCGATGCGACTCATTTTCCGGTCCGCGTGCTGGGCCAGATCAGAGCGAACGGCATGAAGGGCGGTGTGGTGTTAAATCCGGCACAGTCTCCCGAGCTGCTTCGTGAGACGCTTCCCTACCTGGATTTTGTGCTGGTGATGGGCGTGGAACCCGGATTTTCCGGCCAGAAATTTCTGGAAGGAACAGTGGACAAGGTGAGAAAGCTTAAGAATATGCGGAAGGAACTGGGCCTTTCCTATTTGATCGAAGCCGACGGCGGTGTGGACAGGGAGAATACCGTTACACTGCTGGAGAGCGGGGCGGATATTCTGGTGTCGGGTGCATTTGGAGTATTTGAAGGAAGAAATGGTCTCGAACAGGATTGTAAGGAGTATCAGGAACTGGCGCTCCGGGCGGCCGGGGAGCAGTAGGCAGAAGGAGCACGGCGGGTGGCCGGAACACAACAGGCAGCAGATTGACGAAGGGGGGAAATGGTGTGGCGACAATTAAAGATATTGCAAGAGTGGCGGGCGTGTCTACAGCGACTGTGTCCATGGTCTTAAATGGAAAAGACTGCATTACCAAAAAAACGAAAGAGAAGGTGATGGCGGCTGCCAGGGAAGTGGACTATATACCGAGTATAGCGGCTAAATCGCTGAAGACGAATCGCAGCTATACCATAGCCCTTTTTGTGGGAGATATCGCGAACCCCTTTTTCCCGGAGATTATTAAGGGCGTAGAGGGCGCTGCCAAGGACAGGAATTACAGCGTCATCATCTATGACTTATCCGGGCAGGACCAGGATTTTGTGGAGCAGATTGACAAAGCGGCGAGCCAGAAGGTGGATGGCTTTTTTATCACCGGCAGTACGCGGATCTCAGAGGAAGCCAAAAAGCGCCTTTTGATGATTGCGGACTCAGGCATCAAGATGATTTCCTGCAACCAGTTTATGAACTGGGGAGAATTTCCCCTGATCTACACCTCCGAGGGAGAGCAGGTAGACGGCCTGTTAAGCAAGCTGGCGGCGCTGGGACATAAGCATATTGGCTGTATATCCGGATATCCGGAATACTGGGTGGCGGAGCGCAGGGAAGGCTTTTACCGGAAGACGCTGGAGCAGTACGGTTTATACCACCCGGAGTATATCGTGAACGGTGGATTCTATATAGAAGACGGAATCCGCAGTACCAGGAAGCTGTTAAAGGAACAGCCGCAGATTACCGCGGTGATGTGCGTCAATGATACACTGGCAATCGGCTGCAATGCAGCAGCCAGAGAGCTGGGACTCAGGGTTCCGGAGGATTTATCTATATTCGGAGTGGATGGGGTGGAATGCCTGAAATATTTTGCACCGCAGATTACGACTGTGGATACCCATCGGTATGAGTATGGCTATCAGGGGACTGTCAGGCTGATTGAGTTGATCGAGGATGACGGGAGCAGGAAGCAGGAGCTCCTGGAGACTATGGTATGCCCCTGTTCCATACGGCAGGGCGATACGATTGCCCCGCCTGGATCTGGAAAAAACAGATAGAGAAAGAAAGGCTGGATTAAAAAATGAGAATCGGAATTGGATGTGACCACGGCGGGTACGAGATGAAGGAAGAACTGAAAAGGCGCCTGACCGCCGCCGGTCATACGGTTGCAGATAGAGGCATTTACAGTGTCAGTGAGGTGGACTATCCGGACGTGGCCGTGGAAGTGGCAAAGGGAGTCGTGGCGGATGAGTATGACTGCGCGATTCTGGTATGCGGAACGGGAATTGGCATGAGTATCGCTGCAAATAAGGTGGCTGGCATCCGCGCCGCACTGGTGACGGATACGTTTTCCGCCAGGATGGCGAGAGAGCATAACAATGCCAACATCATCACGCTGGGAGCCAGGACTGTGGGAATCGAGCTGGCGTGGGAGCTGGTGAACGCGTATCTGGGAGCGGAGTTCCTTGGGGGCAAGCATCTGGTGCGGGTTGAGAAGATTATGGGGCTGGAGAGATGACAGCAGAAATACTTTATGAGTATCTTGATCATTAAAAATGGGTATGATATATTTAACTTGAAACAAAAATGCGGATGACCGCAAAAATAGTTTGTGAGGTATATATGGTTATAAACAGAGACCGATACTTAAATAAACTGATCGCCAGGAAAGAGAATGGTTTAATTAAGGTTATCACAGGAATCATGAGATGCGGGAAGTCATTTCTCCTGTTTGAACTATACCATGAATATTTAAACTCTGTCGGAGTGTCTGATGATAATATCGTAGAACTTGCTTTGGATGAAGCAATTAATGCAAAATAACGTAATCCGTTGGAACTGGATCGTTATATACGGGACCAGATTGCGGATAAACAGCAGAAATATTATGTTTTTATTGATGAGATACAAAAGGTTTCTGAAATACAGAATCCATATGAAGATGATGCGAATGCAAAGATTGGATTTGTAGATGTTCTTCTGGGGCTGATGAAAATAAAAAACGTTGACCTTTATGTTACGGGAAGCAATTCCCGTATGCTCTCGACGGATATTCTAACCGAATTTAAGGATAGAGGCGATGAAATCAGAGTTAATCCATTGACATACAGTGAATTTTATTCTGCATTAGAAGGCGAGAAAAGACATGCATGGAGAGAGTATTATACCTACGGCGGCATGCCGCTCGTACTTTCCAAGAAAACTCATGAAGAAAAAAGCAAATATTTGAAAGATTTATTTGCAAAAACTTATATATCAGATGTATTGGAGCATAATCGTATTTTAAATGAGCAGATTGTACTCGAGGATTTGCTGAATATCGTATCTTCGGCCGTTGGTTCGCTTACGAATCCGACAAAACTGTCCAACACTTTTCAAAGTGTAAAGCAAATGTCGGTAAGTTCCTATACCATCGGTAAATACCTGGATTATTTTATAGACGCATTTCTTATGTACAAAGCTTTATGCTATGATATTAAAGGCAAGAGATATATTGAGACACCACTGAAGTATTATTTTACAGATGTCGGTCTGAGAAATGCAAGACTTAACTTTCGTCAGCAGGAAGAGAACCATATTATGGAGAATATAATTTTTAATGAACTGATGGCGAGAGAGTTTGACACCGATGTTGGTGTCGTGGAATACAACCATACAGATGAAAACGGCAAGAAAATCCGTACTCAGCTTGAAATTGATTTCGTTGCCAATAAGGGAAGTAAACGGTATTATATCCAATCTGCGCTTTCTATTGCAGATGAAGAAAAGAGAAAGCAGGAAATAAATTCGTTAGTCAGAGTTTCGGATTCATTTAAGAAAATTGTTGTGGTTAAAGATGATATAATTCCCTGGCACGATGAACACGGTATTTTGTATCTCGGTATAGAGCAGTTTCTTCTGGAAGAAAGTGCAATCGACATTTAGTAAAATAAACAGGGATTTCCCTGCTGGATTGAAATAGCGGAAAGCATTTCTTAAAGATGTAAAAATCCTGACGGTGCAAATGAAAATCATTTGCACCGTCAGGATCTTTTTTTCGATTAATTTTTGCATATAATGAATATTGTTAAAAAATAAACTAAAAACAGGAAAATATTTCCTTGAATTATTGTGCACAATGCTGTAACATAAACGCTGTAACAATTTATAAGAAAGGGATGCAGCCGTATGAGATGGATGAAAAACAGGGGCGTAATAACGAAAATTACATGGATGATCGCCGTGGTCCTGATTATTCCTACAGCCGTGGTCGGGATTTTTTATTATAATTCCTATAAAAAGACGCTGCTGAAAGATGCGGGCATCCAGATGGAAAGAGAGCTGGAAGGGCTTAAGACCACCATGGACAACAACCTGGATGCCATACACGCCGTGATTAATGAGCTGAGCTACCGTCAGGAATTTGCTTATTATCTGGATGGGAAGAACATCCTGAGCGAAAGAGAAAGGCAGCATTACGCATCCGGGATGGAGGAGGAGCTGATCAATATCCGGTACCTCTATCCAAACCTGTTTTATCAGATTGTGGTATACGGGGATAATGAGTCTCTTGATTTAAACAATGACTGGCAGTTCAGCATGGACATCCTGAAGAAAAAGGCGTATTACGATGAAATTCTGCACTCTGACAGCGATCTCGTATACGGGAGCGTGAGAAAAGCGGATTTTTTGATCTCGACTCTGGATGTAGATAACTTAAATATTGTTAAAGATGGGAAATTGATCCTTCCCGTTTATTTGAAAATCAGAAATTTAAGTACGAAAGATGTGGTCGGCATTCTGGAGGTGGACATGTCTGTGGAAAAGCTGGCGGGGAACCTTTTTCAGAAGCAGGACAGGGATACGGATTATCTGATCTTTGACAGAGACGGGACGCTGCTTCACCAGACCGGGACGTATGAAACTGCGGATTTCGAGCAGTGCCTGTTTAAGGAAAACGAAGGAAAAGAGAGTGTTTCTGTGGCGGAAGAGCCCTACCTTCTTACCTACAGCCGTTCGAACCGCTGCGGCCTGATCAATGTAGTCCTGAAATCCCGGAAAGGGGTGCTGGAATTCGCCTCCGAGATGATGCTCCGTGTCGTTGTGGTGGCGATTGTCTGCGGCGCGTGTGTGATTGGGCTGACGTATCTGCTGCTGAAGCGGATGTTAAAACGGCTGGTGGTTCTGGACGACATGATGAGCCAGGTGGAAAGCGGTCACTTCGATATTGCGATCCGGGAGGAAGGCCCTGATGACGAGATCACCAGGATTATCCGGCGGTTTAACCAGATGGCTTCTCATTTGCAGGCCGTGATCAACTCCGCGGTGGAGAAGGAGCAGGCGCAGAAGGCGGCGGAACTCAGTGCGCTTCAGGCGCAGATCAATCCTCATTTTCTCTACAATACCCTGGAAAATATGCGGATGCAGTGTGAGATCGACGGATATTACGCCATCGGGGACAGCCTGGCGGCGTTGGGGGATTTGTTCCGTTACAGCATAAAATGGGGCAGCAATGAGGTGCCGTTTCGCCTGGAGTGGGATAATCTGAAAAACTATATTTCCATCATGAACATGAGGTATCAGGAAGATTTAAAATGCATCATGGAGATCGGCGAGGGCGTGGGAGACGTCATGGTTCCAAAGATGCTGCTGCAGCCTCTGGTGGAAAACAGCTTCAGCCATGGATTTAAGCAGGTGCTCCCGCCGTGGCTGATCGTGATCCGCGCGTTTCGGAAACGGGACATGCTGGTCATCATGATTGAAGATAACGGAAGCGGCATTGAACAGGAGCGGCTTTTAGAGATCCGGCAGTGCTTAAAGAATGATACGCCCTTAAGGGGGGAGAAGAAGAAACGGTCCATAGGGCTTATTAATGTAAAGCAGCGGCTTTTGCATATCTGCCGGGGAGGGGCAGAGATTTTTATTGACAGCCAGCCCGACCGTGGCGTGAAGATTGTGATTGAAATCAAAATGGAGGAGGAGTCAGATGTTTAAAATATTGATCGCTGACGACGAAAGATTCATCCGGAAAGGAATTATTGCGATCCTGGAACGGGGGCTGGAGGAAGAAATTCAGTTTGTGGAGGCGGGAAATGGAATCGAGGCCATTGACCTGGCGCAGAAGGAGCACTTTCACCTGGTTATCTCCGACATCAGTATGCCGGGCAGCAGCGGGCTGGAATTTATCAAAGCCCTGAAGGACTCGGGACAGACCGCCACGGTCATTATCCTGTCCGGCTATGAGAATTTTGAGTACGCGAGGGAGGCGGTCCGGCTGGGGGTTCGGGAGTATGTGATGAAACCCGTGAAAAAGCCGGAATTTCTGGAACTGGTCCGCACCTGCCTGGAGGAGACCAGGCAGAAGCAGGAGCAGTCGGTAAAGGAGGCCAGGGAATCCATCGCAAATGAGAAAATATTAAATCAGGTGAAGGAAGAGGTGCTGGTCCAGCTTCTCAACGAGAACAGGAAGGAAGTGGTCGCCCAGTGTCTGGAACGGCTGGAGAAGTTCGGGATCACCTTTCATTCGTCCCTCTTCATCTGTGCGGTCATCGAATATGAGGTTACGGACAGCAACCGGGAGTACATAGATTTTGTGGCAAAGAACATGGTGGACGAATTTTTTAAGGACTCCTTCTTTCATGCGGTGACGGTGGAGTACAGCGAGGGAAGGCTGGCTGTCATTATGGAGTTTCAGGACCAGAACCGTTTTAAAGAAGAGAAGGCGACCGCCCTGCGCAGTGTCACGGGACTGATTAAAAAATACTGCAAGGTGCGTGCGGTTACGGGCGTCGGTGATATCGCCTTTGACGCATACTGCTTAAACAAATCCCTGCGCCACGCCATCAAGGCGGCAGAATTTAAGATATATGATACGGGGAACGACCTGTTTTTCTACAGCGATTTGGCCAGAGGGCATGATTATGATCCGGTGCCGGCGGAGTCCCTTTTAAAAGAATTCGATGAGGAGCATGCGGTGATGCTTCTCAACGCCTTAGAACCGCTGATCGCAGCGCCATGCTCCAGGCATTCTCTGGAGGCGGTCAGAAAATGCTACGAGGAGGTATGCGGTTTGCTGAACGAGCGGACACAAAAATCGGCAGGCCTCTCTCCAGAGCCGCCTGTCCGCTATCAGGAATTCCGCTATTTCTGGAATTTTATCCAGATGAAGCAGGAAATAAAAAAGATGATCCGCCAGGCAGGAGAGCTGATGCAGCAGGGGGAGGAATCCTTAAATTATAAGCTGATTCACGATATTCTTCAGTATCTGGAAGAAAATATTACGAAGGATATCGATCTAAACACGGTGGCAGAACAGTTTTCCAGGACGCCGGGCTATATCAGCACCCTGTTTAAGAAATCGATGAACTGCGGGTTCAATACCTATGTGACGGAGCAGCGTATGAGTATAGCCAGAAAACTGCTGGAGGACAGCAGCATTCCAATCCAGAAGGTAGGAGAGCTGTGCGGCTATCCCAATTCCAAGTATTTCTCTGTCGTTTTCAAAAAGAGCACGGGAGAAAATCCCAAGCGGTATCGGGAAAAGATAGAAAAGCATCCAGGGAAGGATTAAAGGCACCAGAAAAAGAGTAAAACGTACCAGGAAAAGAGTAAAACGTACCAGGAAAAGATGAAAAACGCATCCAACAAAAGAGAAAAATGCAGGCCGGAGCATCGGTCTGCATTTTTGAATTCATAAAAATCAAACCTTTTTCAACTTTTTTGAACCTCCGCGGTCTGATTATTTTTTTATAATAGAATTACAGACAACAAACAGAGAGGAAAGGAGTTGAAGACATTGAGTTTACTGGATATGAAGCAGATAATCAAGAGCTTTAACGGCGTGGAAGTGCTTCATGGGATTGATTTTTCACTGCGGGCCGGTACCGTCCACGCGCTGATGGGAGAGAACGGAGCGGGCAAGTCCACGTTGATGAAGGTTCTTGCCGGTGTACATAAATGTGACGACGGGGAAATATGGCTGAAGGGAAAAAAGACAGAAATCCAGTCTCCGAGGCACGCACAGGAGCTGGGAATCGCCATGATTCATCAGGAGCTGTCGCCGGTGCCGGAGATGACCGTAGCCGAGAACATCTTTCTGGGGCGGGAACCGAGAAAAGGGCTGTTCGTGGATTACAAAAAGATGTACGCGGATACGGAAAAGCTGCTGGGTGAAATGAAGGTCCGGGTAAGTCCCAGGGCGAAGATCGGACGATTAAAGGTAGCGGACCAGCAGCTGATCGAGATATCAAAGGCCATTTCCCTGAATGCGGATATCATCGTAATGGATGAGCCGACCTCCGCCATTACGGATCAGGAGGTGGAGATCCTGTTCAAAACCATTGCGAATTTGAAGAAAAAGGGGACCGGCATCATTTACATTTCTCACAAAATGGATGAGATATTCCGAATCGCAGATGATATCACGGTGCTGCGGGACGGAACGTATGTAAACAGCTGGGAGGCAAAGGACATCGACAACAATACCCTGATCAAGAACATGGTAGGCCGGGAGTTAAATGAAATCTTCCCAAAGATCAAGGTTCCGGCGAAGGACGTGGTGATGGAGGTCAGGCATTTCACGAAGGAAAACCAGTTTGAAGATATCAGCTTTTTAGTGCGGGAGGGAGAGATCCTGGGGATCGCCGGGCTGATTGGAGCGGGAAGAACGGAGTTGATGAACGCCATCTTCGGTCTGGAAAAACCGGATTCGGGTGAAGTGTTCTTCGAAGGAAAGAAAGTGGAGATCAGGCGGCCTTCCGATGCCATCCGCCACGGAATCGCTTACGTGACAGAGGACCGGAAGAATGAGGGCCTGGTGCTGGAGATGGGAGTGGGACAGAACATTACCATCGCCTCCATGAAGACGCTTAGCAGCGGCATGTTTATTAAACGCCAGGAAGAAAAGAAGACGATCGACGATCAGATCAGGGCATTGAGGATCAAGGTGCATTCACCGAGGCAGCTGGTCGGAAAGCTGTCAGGCGGGAACCAGCAGAAGGTGGTTCTGGCTAAGTGGATGATGAAAAATCCCAAGCTGTTAATACTGGATGAACCGACGAGGGGGATCGATATTGGAGCCAAGTCGGAGATTTATAAGCTGATGGGAGAATTTGTGGAGAAGGGCAACTCCATCATCATGATTTCCTCGGAAATGCCGGAGGCCATGGGAATGTCCGACCGGATCCTGGTTCTCAGCAACGGGCGGTTAAGCGGAGAGCTGAGCCGGGAGGAATTTGTCCAGGAGGATATCATGAAAATGGCGGTCTCCTATATCTGATAACGAAAAGGTGAATGAAATGATAAAAACAGAGAAAAAAATAAATATAAAAAGCTTTATTGCTCAATACGGTGTTATCGTTGGTCTGGCGGCGATCCTGATATTCTTTACGGTCATGAAGGCAAAGTTTATGACCGTGGATAACATCGTTAATATGCTCCGCCAGACGTCGATTAACGGACTCCTGGCAATCGGCATGACTTTTGTGGTGCTGACCGGCGGCATTGATTTATCCGTGGGTTCCATCGTCGGAGCGGCCGGCATGTTCTCCGCTCTGGCAGCCAGGGCGGAAACCGGAATCCCATGGCCAATTGCCGTACTGATCGGCCTGGGAGTAGGACTGCTGCTTGGTGCAGTCAACGGGATTGTGGTCTCTTACCTAAAGGTCCCTGCATTTATCGCTACGCTGGGAATGCTGAGTATTGCCAGAGGCGTAACCTTCATGGCCAGTGACGCCAAGCCGGTTCCGGGACTCAGCAAGGGATTTCTAAAGATCGGCGGTGGAAGCGTCGGAATCCTTCCATACCCCGTACTGATCTTAATCGTGGTTCTGGTCATCTGTTTCATCGTGCTGTATAAGACGAGGTTTGGGCGGTATGTGTTTGCCACAGGCGGCAACCCGTCATCGGCCAGGGTTTCAGGAATCAACGTAAAACGCATTATCTGCTCTGTCTATATGATCTCCGGTCTCCTGGCGGGCCTGGCGGGAATCATCTTAACCTCCCGCGTTACCTCGGGTCTGGCACAGAGCGGCAACGGATATGAGGTAGACGCTATTGCGGCCGCGGTTATCGGCGGTACCAGTTTATCGGGCGGGCGCGGCAGACTATGGGGAACCATTGTCGGTTTCCTGATTATGGGAGTTATGAACAACGGTCTTGATATGATGGCGGTCTCTTCTTACTGGCAGCTGGTTATCAAGGGGTTGATCATTATCGGCGCCGTCATGCTGGATTCTTTAAATGGCGGGAAATAGAAAATCTTAAATTCAGGAGGAATAAAATGAAAAAGAACAAAAAAGTATTGGGAATCGTGTTATGTATGGCAATGGCAGTCACCGCCCTTGCAGGCTGCGGAGCGGCAGACACCAGCGCAAAAAAATCGGATGACACAAAGGCGGCAGACGGCGGCAAGACCGCGGATGGAAGCCAGACAGCAGACAGCGGAAAGAAACTGAAGCTGGGTATCACCTTATACAGCTTAAAGAATGAATACACTGTCCGTCTTGCCAATGCGGCGCATAGGAAGGCGGATGAGATGGGCGCAGAGCTGATGGTTTACGACGGCAACTACGATCCCAGCACACAGATCAGCCAGGTGGAGACCATGATTTCCGACGGATGTGACGGCATTATTTTAAATCCGCAGGATTCCGACGCGTGCTCCCCGTGCGTAGACAAGGCAGTGGAAGCAGGGATTCCCATTGTGGCGGTCAATACCCGCGTCAACAACGATAAGATAACCAGCTACATCGGCTCCCAGGATGTCATTGCCGGGGAGATGATCATGCAGAAGATCGCGGATACGTTAGGCGGAAAAGGCAAGATCGTCATTATCGAAGGCCCTATGGGTCAGTCCGCTCAGATCGAGAGACGGCAGGGAATCCAGAATATCCTAGATAAGTATCCGGATATCGAGGTTCTGGCTGAAAAGACAGCCAACTGGTCCCGCTCAGAGTCCATGACCGTTATGGAGACCTGGATGCAGGCATTTGACCAGATCGATGCCATTGTAGCGGAAAATGACGAGATGGCTCTTGGTGCAAGGGAAGCCGTCAAGGCGGCCGGCAAGGATATTCCGGCAGTGGGTGTGGATGGGATTAATGATGCACTCGCGGCAGTGGAGGAAGGCAATATGCTGATCAGCGTATTCCAGGACGCAGCCGGACAGGGAAGCAAAGCGGTTGAGGTGGTAATCGATGCCATCGATAAGAAACCGGTAGAGAAGGATTACTGGATCGATTTTGAAGAAGTCAACAAAGAGAATGTAGCGGAGTTTAAGCAGAGAGCGCAGCAGTAAATATAGCAGTAAATATAGCAGTAAATATAGCCGTAAGTACAAAGCAATTAAGGAGGAAGATCATCATGTTACAATATTACGGAGCAGACCCGGAATTTTCATTAGAAGGAAAGACCGCTGTTATTACAGGCGGAGCAGCAGGAATTGGTTATGAAACAGCGAAGTTTTTCGCAAAAAAGGGTGTGAATCTGGTCCTGGCAGACTTAAATCCGGGGGTGGATGAAATCGCTAAGGAACTGGATCCGAAGGCCGTTGGAATCGCAGGCGATGTGACGAACGGTGCTTACCGCCAGTCTGTGGTGGATCTGGGAGTGAAGCAGTTCGGACAGATCGACATTCTGGTCAACTGCGCGGGGATTGTCGCACTGGAAAAAGCAGAGCTGATCAGTGAGTCCGACTGGGACCGCACCATGAACATCAATCTGAAGTCCTCATTTATGATGGCGCAGCTTCTTGGAAAGTATTTCATTGACAATCATATAAACGGCTCCATTGTCAACATTGCCTCCCAGGCCGGCGTGATCGCCCTGGATAAACATGTGGCCTACTGTGCGGCAAAGGGCGGAATTATCGCCATGACGAAGGTGATGGCTCTGGAATGGGGAAAATACGGCATTCGCGTCAATGCGGTGGCGCCGACCGTTGTGCTCACGGAACTGGGACACAAAGCCTGGGACGGCCCGGCTGGGGACGCCTTCAAGAAGGAGATGCCGTCAGAGCGCTTTGCAGAGCCGGATGAGGTTGCTGGTGTTATTGCATTCCTTTGCAGCAATGCGGCTGGTATGATTACGGGACACAATCTGCTGATCGACGGCGGATACACCATTAAATAGAGCGGGAGGTTTTGGAAATGCAGAGAATACTGAATAATCCGGATGATATTGTAGATGAGATGCTGAAAGGTTTTTTGAAAGTGCACGCAGATATTGTGGAGGCCACAGATAACGGACGTGTGGTAAAGGCCAGAAACATTCCGGCAGATAAGGTAGGCGTGGTAACCGGAGGCGGTTCCGGCCATAAACCGGCGTTTATCGGCTACATAGGCGAGAATATGTGTGATGCGGTGGCAGTCGGGGAGATCTGTTCTTCCCCCACCGCGGCTGCGTTCTTAGATGCGTTTAAGGCAGCAGACCAGGGCAAAGGTGTGGCGTGTCTCTACGGCAATTATTCCGGAGACAACATGAACGTGAAGATGGCTGTAAAAATGGCAAAGAAGCAGGGAATTGAAGTGAAGACCGTGGTAGCCAATGACGACGCGGCATCTGCGCCCAGAGACCAGAGGGAGAAACGGCGCGGCGTGGCAGGCGAGATCCTGATGTGGAAGGTGGGCGGTGCTAAGGCGGCCATGGGCGGCAGCTTGGACGAGGTGATCGAGGCGGCCAGAAAGGCCATAGATAACACAAGAAGTGTGGGAATCGGCCTGACGCCGTGTACCCTTCCGGCCGTAGGCCACCCGAATTTTGAGATAAAAGACGGGACCATGGAAGTGGGAATCGGCCATCACGGAGAACCTGGAATCGAGGTATGTGAGCTGGAAACAGCCGCTCAGATGGCGAAACGCATGGTAGACGTCGTGATACCTGATTATCCGTTCCAGTCCGGAGATGAGGTGGTCGTGCTGGTATCCGGACTGGGGGCAACTCCGGTCATGGAACTGTACGTCTTATATGATGAAATCGACCGGCTGCTGGCTGATCAGGGGATAAAGACGCACAAGGCATACGTGGGCAATTACTTTACCTCCCTGGATATGATGGGGGCGACCCTGACCGTGATGAAGTTAGATGAGGAGCTGAAGGAACTGATTGATATGCCGGCATACAGCATGGGCTTAAAAGAGAAGCAGAAGGGAGCATGAATATGGACACTTTCAGGAACGGGGACGGTAAATCCATCCTGCTTAAGATGGTAAAAGCCATTCAGGACAACAAGGCGTATCTGGGTGAGGTGGACGGTCTGATCGGAGACGGCGACCACGGCATGAATATGAATAAAGGATTTACGGTATTTGAGACCAGATTTGCGGATAAAGAGTTTTCCTTCACGGACGGCCTCTATGAGCTGGGAACCATTTTGCTGAATGAAATCGGCGGTTCCATGGGCCCTATCTATGGAACCATCCTGATGGATATGGCGGAAGCCGGGGAGGACTTAGACGAAATCTCCCTGGAGGACATGGGTAATATGATGGAAGCCGGACTGAACGGCCTGTGCGGCATTGTAGATGCCAGAGTGGGTGACAAGACTCTGGTGGATACGCTTTCCCCGGCGGCAGACACGCTGAAAAAAGGAGCCGCGGAGCACGCGGGATTCGCGGAAACGCTGGAGGCGATGAAGGAGGCTGCGGCCGCGGGCAGGGATTCCACAAGAGAGATGACGGCTAAATTCGGCCGCTCCAGCCGTCTGGGAGAGCGCTCCAGAGGAGTCCTCGACGCAGGGGCAACTTCCTGCTGCATCATTCTGGCAGCTATGGCGGATGGGATTCTGGAAAAACTGGGTTGATCGTCGTTTTGGGGATTTTTGTCTGTGTCTGAAAAGGAGAAAAATGTCATGAAGATAGCAATTGGCTGCGATGAGGCAGCATATTCCTTAAAAGTAGAACTTATGAAGCATCTGGACAGCAAAGGGATCGAATACCACGATTTCGGAGCAGATAAGGGGGAAATTGTGCTGTACCCCGATGTGGCCGTAAAGGTGGCGGAAGCGGTAGCCGCGGGCGCGTATGAACGGGGAATCCTGGTCTGCGGGACAGGGATCGGCATGGCCATCACGGCAAACAAAGTCCCGGGAATTCGGGCCGCTGTATGCCACGATCCATTTTCCACTGAGAGGTCCAGGAAGAGCAACGATGCCCAGATCATGTGTATGGGAGAGCGGGTTATCGGTGTGGAACTGGCCAAGTATCTGGTGGATATCTGGCTGGGGTGTGATTTTTCCGGCGGCGGCTCCGCACCAAAGGTGGACCGCATCATGGAGATCGAAAAAGAGTATAAAGACAAGAAAATATCCTGAAACTGAAAACAGAGGATATTAAAAACGGAGGAAATTATGGGGAATTTACTTGCAGCCCAGTCCGGAGGCCCTACCGCGGCTATAAACGCCACCTTGAGAGGAATTCTGGAGGAAGCTATGGTATGCGGTCGTTATGACCGTGTCTACGGCGGGCTTTACGGAATCAAGGGAATCCTTGAGGAACAGCTGGTGGAGTTATCGGATGTATTTTTAAGTCCCATGGATCTGGACCTTCTTTCCAGAACTCCGTCGTCGGCGCTGGGGTCCTGCCGGTATAAGCTGGGAGATATAAAGACAGATGAAACGGTCTATGCGAAGCTGGTCTCCATCTTTCGTAAATATGATATTACCGGTTTTATTTACATTGGCGGCAACGATTCGATGGACACGGTGAATAAGCTGTCCCGGTATTTAGAGCAGCGCGGGATCACGGATATCTGCGCAGCGGGCGCACCGAAGACGGTAGACAACGATCTGACGGAGACAGATCACTGTCCGGGATTCGGCTCGGCGGCAAAATATATCGCTACCACATTTTCTCAGCTGGAGCGGGACCTGGCGGTCTACGATACGTTTGGAGTGACCATTGTGGAGATCATGGGGCGTAATTCCGGCTGGCTGACTGCCGCCTCCGCGCTGGCGAGGCAGAACGGAGACCGCGGGCCTGACTTCATCTATCTGTGTGAAAAGCCGTTTTCTGTGGAACGGTTTCTGGAGGATATCAGAAGCAGGCAGTCAGAGAAGCGCGGCATTCTCATCGCCGTCAGCGAGGGTGTCCGGGATGAAGACGGGAAGTACGTAACGGAGACCCGGGAGGACAGCCGGACCGATGTCTTCGGCCATAGGGATATCGCCGGGACGGGAAAGGTTCTGGAGGAGATTGTCAGGCAGGAGATTGGCTGCAAGGTGCGTTCCATCGAGCTGAATCTGATGCAGCGATGCGCCTCCCAGGCGGCCAGCAGTACGGACCTTCTGGAGTCGCGGCTGCTGGGAGCCATGGCGGTCCAGTGTATCCTTCAGGGAAAAAATGGCCATATGGCCGTTGTAAAACGGGTGAAGAATCACCCTTACCGTGTCGCCTACACGTCTGTACCCGTAAGTCTTGTGGCAAATAAAGAGAAGACGGTTCCACTGGAGTGGATCAATGCGCAGGGAAATGATATTGAACAGCCGCTCATGGATTACTTGCAGCCATTGATTGCAGGGGAGGTTCCTTTCAGTTTAAATAATGGGATTCCGTTGTATTTTAAGATTGGGCAGTGGAATGAGGCTTTTCTGCCTGAATATTAGTAAACTTCGGAAAACACGAAAAGATTTATCCTTCCAATGCCTCACAAAGCGCAATAAGCGCCAGAGACTGCCCGTATGCCATTGGCATAACAGCAATATTCTTATAGTGTTCGGAATCCATACCGATGCCGGTTCCGGCGGATACGTTTAAAACGGTTCCGTCTTTACTGACATTGCGGCAGATGGCTTCAATCGCCTGATCAGCCACTTTACGGTAGGATGAGTCAAGGACTCCCGCGCGGAGTCCTTTTAAGATTCCTGCGGTAATGGCAGCGGAGCCGGATACCTCTTCGTAGCTGGTCTCGTCCGTTAAGACGGTGTGCCATAGCCCGGAAGGGGCCTGGAGGTTTCTAAGGGCTTCGGCCTGGGCCCTGAAAGTATCTGTCAAATATGCATTAACTCCCGGGGCAATTCCTGATTTGCAGGCATCTAAATAGTCCATAACTCCATAGGTAAACCAGGAGTTGCCACGGCACCAGAAGATCCCGCCGAAGTTGTCGTTGCGTTCAAAACTGAAGCCGTGATGGAACAGTCCAGTCTGCTTGTCATAAAGGTATTTGATGTGAAGTAAAAACTGGTGAACTGCCTCGTCCTTCCAGGAGGCATTGTCATAGCGCTGGCCAGCCATATTTAAGAAGAGAACGGACATTACCAGGGTGTCGACCCATATCTGTCCATGATTTAAGTTGACGCCGTTCCTGTCTCCGATGGCGCTTGTGACGTGCTGGAAGCCGCCTTCCCTTGTCTTTGGCAGCTCGTGGATTAGCCAGTCTGCACGTTCCAGGCACATGGCTTTATAGTTATCCGCCTCAGGAAGCTGATCCCAGAGGTTGACAAGGGCAAGAAATGGGGCCGTTGTGTTAATATTCTTTGATGGGAGGCCCGATTGAATATTGTGTTCATACCAGTTGGAGAAAAAGTCATTGTACCTTCCGTCACCGTAGTGAGTCTGAAGCTTGTAAAGGCCATAGAGACCGATTCCCTGGGGCCAGTCCCATTCTTCAATTCCAAAATCGCGCTGGATGATGCCCTTTCGGCAGGAATCCTTATCTGCGGTCTTATCCTGCTCGTAGTCGGAGCTGCCGAGATTCATGAGCTTTTTTACCACAAGGTGAATTTTATCCAGAAGCTGTTCGTTTTTCATCATGTTTCCTCACTTTCATAAATATTACTGTTGTTTTAAGTTTTCTATATAATCAGTAGGTGTAAAGCCGGTATGGCGTTTAAAAACCTGACTGAAATACTGCGGATTTGCGCCGAAGCCTACGGAACGGGCAATATTTTTGATATTATCACTGTGGTAGTAGACCATGAGCCGGATGGCTTCCTCCATACGCTTTTTATTTAAATAGTCGGAAAAACGCATGCCTTCTTCCTTTACAAACTGTTTGCTTAAGTATCCCACACTGACGAATAAATAGTTTTCTGCCAGCCATTTTAAAGAAAGATTTTCAGAATCTAAATGTTGTTCCACGTAGGTTTTTAAAAGGGCAATGTTGGCGCTGGTTTTGGAGACGCCGGAATTTGTGTTCTTTTGTATTAAAACAACCTCCATTAAGCACCGGATCTCGGAAATGTTGGGACAGGAATAGAGGCGTCGGAAGAAATCACAGGCGATGTCAAGGGACTGTTCCTCATCCGGATTCAGCTTTAAAAAGAGGCTTAGAGCTAAATTTCTGGCTGTGTCCAGAGGTATACCCGGAGAAAAAACCGTGTCGAGAAGATGGCAGACCTCGGTCTCTCCCCTGGCACTTAATAAAGATTCTTCCAATTGGCTAATGTGCCATGGAGAGGTAATATTATTTCTGATTTCATGGATTTTTGTGGAACGATCTGCCAGAAGGATGCGCTCATATCTCGCAATCTTTATCAGACATGTGTGAAACAGCGCTTCCGATGTGGCTTCATGAAGGAAGCTGATATCAAAGGATACGGACTGACCGGTGTACGATAAAATGGTCAGGGCCTGCCGGATTTCCTCCTGGCAGGCGAGTGTGTTTGCAGGGAGGATCAGTATGGCACTGTTCCTTACATAGATAGCAGGAAATTCCAGAGGAGAACCGGCTGCCTGGCAGATTTTCCCGGCATCTTTTAGGAAGGTCTTTAAATAAGACTCTTCTACGAAGGAACAGATGCAGGCGGATAACCCAGAATCCCGGATAGATAAAAGCGACTGATATTTGCCATAAATTGAGGAGAACTCTTCCGGCCGTTCCAGGGCTTCCATAATAAAACTCTGCTCCAGAGGAGCCTGCAAATCGCGAAGCAGATGCTCCTGTTCTTTTTGCCTTCGTGCCTCCTTAAGGGTCAGCTCGTGGCGGATCGATACGAGAGAATCAATTAGCTCCTGTTTGTCCGTTGGCTTCAGTAAGTAATAGCGGACGCCATATTTCATGGCCTGTTTGGCATACTCGAATTCACTGTAGCCGGACAGCAGTATGAAGGTGATCTTAGAATCCGACTTCATAGAGCGCTCGATTAAGTCCAGACCGTTTAAGATGGGCATACGGATATCCGTAATTACCACATCAGGGTATTCATCACAGATGACATCATAGGCCTCCATGCCGTTTTTGGTGGTTGCTATCAACTCATAACCAATAGAAGTGTAGTCGATCATTTCGGATAATGCTTCACGGATAATCTGTTCGTCATCTACAATCATTAATCTAAGCATGTAATTCCTCTCTCTCTTTTGGGATGGACAGCATAACGACAGCCATACCGTCTTTATTATAAAATGTCAGACCATAATGATCACCGTATATGAGCTTTAAGCGGGAATCAATATTAACCAGCCCGACTCCGGAGCCCTGGGGGGTAATCTGGCGGTGCTCTATTTTCCAGAGTAAGTCCTCCTCAAATTGAGAACCGGTGTTGGCTACCTTGATTCGGTAACTGCCTTCACGTTCCCGGACGGTTACACGGATGGTACATATTTCGTCGGTGTATTCCATGGCATGCTTTAATGCATTTTCTACCAGAGGCTGGATGCACAGTTTTGGTACGAAGATATGAGAGATGTCTTCCGGTACGACGAGTTCGAAGACGAGGCGGTCTTTAAAACGGATTTTCTGAATCTGTATGTAGTTATCCAGGACGGCTAGTTCATCGGCAAGAGGGATTAGATCACCTTCGCCGGTGATGGAGGCCCGGAACAGGTTGCCTAAGGAACGTACCATGGTGGAAATATCATCAGCTCCGTATTTCTGCGCCATCCAGTTGATGGTGTCCAGAGTGTTATAAAGAAAGTGAGGGTTGATTTGCTGCTGGAGTATCTTAATGGTGGCATCCCGTAAAAGCAGTTGTTTGTCATAATTCTCATCTCGCAGAACTTTAACGCTCTTTGTCATCTCGTCGAAGTTTACGTGAAGCTGACCAATTTCGTCCCTGCGGTTTACGTAATCATATTCCCTCTGATCTTCCGGAACCGGCTCGCCGTTTCCAAAGCAGCGGATTTTTTCCACAAGGAAATCCAGGTGCTTTAAGACATGGCGGAACACGGCCTCTACCAGCAGCATGGCGATAATTCCGAAGCAGGCGGAAAATATGAGTACCCGGAGGCGGGCGGCCTGTATATCGTGAAAGATGGGATCGTAATCACGGAAATAAAGGTAGTCCCAGCCCGTATATGCAATACTTCCGGCGATGATGAATTCCTTATTACGGTCAAGTGCCTCTACGGAATAGGAGGTGCCATGCAGAGTCATTGCAGAGAGTAAGTCGTCGTAGCGGTCGTCATGATAAGGCGTCTCCGGATAAAAACGTTTTCCATCTGCCATCATGACCAAACGGGAGGTTTCCGGAGAATATCCGGCATTGGCTAAGGCGTCGCGGATCAGGCGTTCCATGTCAACAATGATATAGAGGGAAGCCAGTTTTCGTAAATCCAGGTACTTGAGCTGCCTGATCTCCCGAGAGGCGGCAACATCTCCACCGGCAGCTATGCCCAGTTCCCAGACAAGACGCCCTTCCGCATCAGTGACATCTCTGTCCATGGAAACGATGTCAAATTTTCCTATATCAGAAGAACTTCCCATGCAGATCTTGGTACCGTCTTCCAGCACAATATTGATGGATTTAATATAATTGTCATAAAACGTATAGGGATAAAGCCCCTGATAAATATCTCTTCTGGCCAGAGCCCCACGGTTGCTTCCTGGGTTGTCTTTTAAAAAACAGAGGTTATTCTGGATGACAGGATCGCTGATTAAGCTGTTGGAAATCGTCTCGATTGCCTGAAGCTCGGAAGCCATGGAAGATGATACATGGTTTAGCGCCTGGGCATTAGCCTGGTATAACTCCTTCTCATAGCGGCCGGTCAGAATATGGATGCTGAGAAAGAAGACGAAGTAGGTGCAGATCAGTGTGACTGAGATAATCAGCAGTATTTTTTTATATAAAGTAAGATTATTAAAACGAATTTTTAATACTTTCATGGAAAGAAGACCTCCTTAATTTCTTTTGTATTATATAGTATAAATTTGGTTTACAAAAGTAGCTGTGGACAAAATGTCGTTTTTTTAACCATAAAGAGCCGTTTTTTAACTTTACCGTTATGCATATTTCACATAAAATAAGAGCATCAAAAAACAATTCAATAAAATAACGATCGGGAGGTTATTCAATGAAGAAGAGATTAGCAGCCGCCGCCATGGCAGCCGTTATGGCAGCAGCATCATTAACCGCATGCGGCGGTGGAAAGACCGAGACACAGGCACCGACAAAGGCTGCAGGGACCGAGGCAGCCGGGGATACACAAGCGGCGGGAGATACGCAGGCAGCCGCTTCAGGTGAGAAGGTTACTCTGAACCTTTGCTGGTGGGGAAATCAGACCAGAAACGATGTTACAAAAAAAGCAGTTGACTTATATATGAGCCAGAACCCTGATGTGGAGATTAAAGTAGAGTTTACGGACTGGTCAGGTTACTGGGATAAGCTTTCGGCTATGGCTGCTGGCGGCAATCTGCCGGATATTATTCAGCAGGACTATTCCTATATCAATCAGTACCAGAAGAGCGGTCAGTTGGCTGATTTAACACCGTTTATTGAGGCTGGAACCATTGATACCTCTAAGATTCCAGACAGCATCATAGAGAGCGGTACCATTGATGGAAAGTGCTATGCTTTGAGCCTGGGAAGCAATGCGCCGATGATGGTTTACGACAAGGCCATCTTAGAGGAAGCCGGTGTTACTCTTCCTGAACAGCTGACTGTCGATGAACTGTATGATATTTCAAAAACCATCTATGAAAAAACAGGGGCTAAGACATATTACGATGGCGGAATCAATATGATGCAGATCGTAGCAAGGGCAAATGGATCCCATTTATTTGATGAGCTGAATGCCGGCGATACCGCTTCCTCCAAGATTCATTTTGGCAACGTTGAGAAATTTGCCACAGCAGAATTCTCCATTTCTCCGGATTTACTGGCAGAGAAGAATCCGGATGTCGTAGAGACAAAACCAATTATTGATGAAACTACATGGAATGACTTTTCCTTCTCAAACCAGTTCATCAGTATTTCCAATACATCCGGAAGAGATTTAGGCATCACCATGTATCCGACTATGACAGGCGCTTCCGAGCAGCCGATGTACTTAAAGCCCAGTCAGTTCTTTTCCATTGCTGAAACATCTCAGCATAAGATGGAAGCGGCAGAATTCATCAACTGGTTTACCAATAGTGTTGAATGTAATGAGATTCTCATGGCTGAAAGAGGAATTCCGATCAATACCCAAGTGGCAGATGCGATTAAGCCAAAGGTAGACGAGGCATCCCAGGTGGTATTTGAGTATATTGCAAAGGTATCAGAGCTGGCAACACCAATCGACGCTCCGGATCCGGCAGGCAAGGGTGAGGTAGAGGCCCTTGGCAAGACAACCGTGGAAGATCTTCGTTACGGTGATGTAACGGGAGATCAGGCAGCGGAATCCTTTGTGGCGGAATCCAGGAAGATTCTGGAAGAAGCAGCGAAATAAGAGTTAAGAAGGTCTGGAGGGGACAAGATGAAGAAAGAACAAAATTCCCCGAAGAGAAAGAAAACATTGATGCAGATCATGAATACTCCGAAGGTTGCAGGATATGTATTTATCCTGCCCTTCATCGTGGGATTCATCGCTTTTATGGCTCTGCCGATGCTCTTGTCTTTCGGGTTCTCATTTACCAGGTATAATATTCTGGAAGCGCCGGTTTTTATTGGACTGGAAAATTACAAGACTATGTTTACGTCTGACCCGAAGTTCTGGAAGGTATTTGGCGTGACCATGTATTACGTGCTCTTTTCCGTTCCGCTCCGGCTTCTTATGGCTCTTATCGTGGCTATGCTGCTGGTAAAGAGCACAAAGCTGTCCGGGTTTTACCGGGCAGTCTATTATCTGCCTTCTATCATTGGATCCAGTGTGGCTGTTGCCATTCTATGGAAGCGCATGTTTGCCAGCGACGGTGTCATCAATGCTCTTCTGCAGACGATCGGTATCAACAGTGAGATCGCATGGCTGGGACGCACCGATACTGCGATTTGGACCCTGATTATTTTAGCTGTATGGCAGTTTGGTTCTTCCATGCTGATCTTCTTATCCGGTCTAAAACAGATTCCGGTCAGTCTCTATGAGGCGGCTACCGTAGATGGAGCCAATGGCATTCAGAGGTTCTTTAAGATTACACTTCCAATGCTGACACCCACCATCTTTTTCAACCTGATTAACCAGTTGATTAACGGCTTTATGGCATTTACCCAGAGCTACATCATCACGCAGGGAAAGCCAAGAGACAGCACACTGTTCTATACGGTGTATATGTATTTTAACTCCTTTACCTATAATAAGCTGGGATACGGATGTGCCATGGCATGGTTCATGATTTTCGTAGTGGGCATGCTGACGCTGATCCTCTTTAAGACTCAGAACAAGTGGGTATATTACGAATCGGAAGGGTGATGAGGTATGAAAGCAGGATATAAAGAAAAACGAACGGCCATTACAGTGATCTATCATGTATTCACCTTTTTCTTCGCATGCGTCATGATATATCCTCTTGTATGGATGGTAATGAGTTCCTTTAAAGATACCAACGAGATTTTCAGGACTGCAGCCAGTCTGTTTCCGAAAAAATTCTCTTTTGAAAATTATAAGGTGGGTTGGCAGGGCTTCGCAGGCTACAGTTTCGGCCTTTTTTTTAAAAACTCCTTTATCATTGCAGGAGTATCGACCATCGGAGCGGTGATTTCATCCGCAGTAGTCGCTTACGGATTTGCCAGGATTGATTTTAAGTTTAAAGGCTTCTGGTTCGGCTGTATGCTGCTGGCTATGATGCTTCCGTTCCAGGTTATTATGATACCACAGTACATTATTTTTAATAAAATGGGCTGGGTTGGCTCTTATCTGCCGCTCATTGTTCCTCAGTTTTTCGGACAGGGCTTCTTTATCTTCTTAAATGTCCAGTTTATCAAGGGAATACCGGTTGATCTTGATGAAGCGGCGAGAATGGATGGCTGCTCGATCTATTCCATTTTTACAAGGATTATTCTTCCGTTGGTAAAGCCGTCTCTGGTTACCAGCGCGATTTTCTCCTTTATGTGGAGATGGGATGATTTCCTTTCTGCTTTACTTTATTTAAGCGATCCGTTAAAGTATCCGGTCAGCTATGCATTAAAAATGTTCTCAGACCCGACGGCCGGTTCTGACTGGGGCGCTATGTTCGCTATGGCGACATTATCTCTGATTCCAATTTTCCTTATTTTTCTTACCATGCAGAAATATTTGGTAGAAGGAATTGCCTCTACAGGGATTAAGGGATAAGAGCAGAGTGTATGCTTACCAGGTGGGGGAACCGTTTCTTCGGTTTCTCCGCCTTTTTATGTATTTTGCTGGATTTTATGAATTTTGCCGATTTTACTTTTTTAATTGATTTTGTGTATTGCGATACAGGAAGCGAAGGAGACATATGGATTCTATCAGAAACAGAATAAAGGGAATACTGGATGCGGTCGGTGAACAGATGCTTGCCGCGCGGGAACCGGTTGAGCCGGTGAAGATATGCGCCAGTGATTACGCCTTTTCGGAAAAATTTGATCCGGCGGACCACGTATGGAGGGACTTCGGACGGGACGAGACGTGGGGCGGAAAGGATCTGCACTACTGGTTTTTGGCGGCTGTGACCGTAACTGCGGCCATGGACGGGCGGCAGATCCGGGTGATTTTAAATACGGGGGCCACGGATATTTGGAACACGGATAATCCGCAGGTAATGGCCTATGTGGACGGGCGGCTGGCCGGAACCATGGACTTGAACCATCAGGAGCTGATTCTCAGCGATCATGGCAGGGTGGGGGATACGTATGCGGTTGGTTTTTATGCGTATTCGGGTACGCCGTCCTACACTAATTTCTTTCACTTGGATGCAGCCGCCTGGTGCGAGGAGGCCGCAAGGCTCTATTACGATATGAAGACCGTATGGGAGGCGGCGGATTTGCTGCCTGAGGACCATATAGAGCGGATTGACGCCATGATGGCGCTGAACGGCTGCGCCAATCTCCTGGATTTACGAAGCCCGGGTTCGGAGGAGTGCATCCGGTCGCTCACAGCGGCGGCGGATTACCTTGAGGAGCAATATTACGGGAACCGCAGGAGAAATCCCGTGACGGTTCACAGCGTGGGCCACACCCATATCGATGTGGCCTGGAAATGGCCGCTGCGCCAGACGAGACAGAAGGCGGTCAGGAGCTTTAATACGGTTTTGAATTTAATGGACCGGTATCCGAAATACAAATTTATGATGAGCCAGCCTCAATTGTACCAGTTTGTGAAGGAGGAGGCGCCCGGCGTGTTTGAACGGGTGAAGGAGCGGATACGGGATGGCCGGTGGGAAGCGGAAGGCGCCATGTGGCTCGAGCCGGACTGCAACTTGTCATCCGGAGAATCCTTAATCCGCCATATCCTCTACGGCCGCAAGTTCTTTGAGGAGGAGTTAGGCGCGCCGGCAAATGAGGTCCTGTGGCTTCCCGATGTGTTCGGGTACAGTGCGGCGCTTCCGCAGATTATGAAGAAATCAGGCCTTTCGTACTTTATGACGACGAAGCTGGGCTGGAACGAGTACAATCAGTTTCCACACGATACCTTCCTGTGGAGGGGAATCGACGGAAGCGAAGTGCTGACGTATCTGATCTCCACGAGGGATTATTGGACGGAAGGGGAAAGAAGAAAGAAATCTCCTTTCTCGACGACTTATAACGGCAGGCAAAACGCCAGCCAGATTATGGGAACGTGGCAGCGCTACCAGGATAAAGACGTAAGTCGTGATGTGCTGACCTGTTACGGCTACGGTGACGGAGGGGGAGGCCCTACGGAGGAGATGCTGGAGGAGAGCAGGAGGCTGGAGGGGAGTGTGGCGGAATGCCCGGCCGTACGCCAGACCCATGTGAAGGAGTTCTTTCATCTTCTGGAGGAGCGGCTGGACAGAGACCGTCTGTCGGTCTGGTCGGGAGAACTGTATTTGGAATATCACCGTGGCACGTATACCTCCATGGCAAAGAATAAGAAATACAACCGCCTCTGTGAGTTCTTAAACGGCGAGACAGAAAAGTGGTCTGTCCTGGCCGGACTTCTGGACGCTTCGTACCGCTATCCGGGAAAGGAACTGGAGAAGAACTGGAAACTGCTCTTGCTGAACCAGTTCCATGATATTCTTCCGGGTTCTTCGGTGAAGGAGGTCTATGAGGATTCGGACCGCCAGTACCGTGAGCTGATCGAGTCGGATACCGCCCTTATGGACGAGGCAAGGAAGACGATACTGGCATGCCTCGGGGCTGAACGGGCAGAGAACGCCGGAGGTGCGAAGGAAAATGAGACTTTTGAGAACTGCGGCCCTGCAAAGCGTCTGGCTGTGTTTAATCCGCTCAGCTTCTCCAGAACCGGGATTGTGGAGATTGGGGAATGCGGGGAGAGTGACTGTATAAGAGGACTGGTTTTCCAGAGAGCGGCGGATGGAACCATGCTTTATCTCGCAGAGGCGGCGCCATTGGGCGTCTCCATCCTGGGAGGGGATACAATCGGGGAGGTGATCGGAGATACGAACGGGAAAGAAGCATCAGAAAGCGTTAAAGAAGCATCAGAAAGCGCTGCGGATGTAAGGCTGGATGGGCTTTCCTGTGCGGTTTCTAATGTATTCAAGTCTATCACGACCAGCGGTGACGGACAGCTTAAGGGGCTTACAACACCATTTTATGAGACAGAGTTCGATGAAAATGGGGAGATCAGCCGCCTCGTGGATCTGCGGGAGAAGAGAAGCCTTATAAAAGAAGGGGAGACGGGGAACCGTCTTGTAGTGTATGAGGACAGGCCCATGGAATTCGATGCCTGGAATATCGACGACTATTACAGGGAGAAATCCTGGCCCCTTACCGGCCTGGTATCAATCGAAGTACTGGAAAATGGTCCTGTGCGCGGCTCTGTCCTGGTCAAACGGAGATTTATGGATTCCGTTCTGGAACAGATGATCTGCTTTTATGGCCATACGGCCAGAATTGATTTTAAGACGAAGGTATCCTGGAGGCAGCACCAGCTGCTGCTGCGGACTGCATTTCCTCTGGATATTCTCTGTAATGAGGCGGATTATGAGATCCAGTTTGGAAGTGTGAGGCGGCCCACCCATGAGAATACGTCCTGGGACAGGGCCAGGTTCGAGGTCTGCGCCCACAAATGGGCCGATATGGCGGAGCCGGGATACGGAGCCGCCCTCTTAAACGACTGCAAGTACGGATACGGGATTCACGATTCTGTCATGAGCCTGACGCTGATTAAATCAGGGATTTTCCCGAATCCTGAGGCGGATCAGGGGCTTCATGAGTTCACATACTCCCTCTTCCCACACAGGGGAGATTTCCGGGAAGGCGGAGTGGTGCGGGAGGCGTACCGCTTAAACTGCCCTCTGACTGGCATAGCGGTACGGAAAGAGGGGACGGAGAACGTATCCATTCTGGAGATCGACGAGAAGAATGTTCTGGCAGACACTGTGAAAATGGCGGAGGACAATTCCGGTGTGATTATAAGGCTCTACGAGGCCTGGGGAAAGAGGACGAATGTCCATATGCGCGTCAGAAAGGAAGCGGGAACCGTGGTGCGGGAGTGCAGCTGTATGGAATATGAGGAACATGAGTTGGAAGAAGCGGCTGCCGCAGAAGGAGCTTCTGGCAGTGTGAGCGCGGAAGCCGGAAAAGACGGGCTCTGTCTGGAATTCCAGATGAAGCCGTATGAAATCAAGACTTTAAAATTCAGTAAGTAAAATGAGGGAGGAACCGTTCATGTATAATATTATGGATTATGGAGCAATGGGAGACGGAGCGGAGGCGTCGTTTTATTTCCGGGAGGAAGAGTTTACAGATCCGGCAGTGTCATGTTAAAACCAAATGTAGAGATTCACTTGGAGCCGGGGGCTGTGTGGAAGGCATGGGACACGATAGAGGAGTATTATCCGCTTAGAAATAACGGACGCATCACAGCCCACGAATCGGGTCTTCCCTCATTTTTAAACAGCGAGTATGCGGGAAGACCGTTTAATGCGTTTATTTACGCTCTGGAGGAAGAGAATATTACCATTTCCGGTCAGGGGACAATCGACGGAAATGAGAGTATCTTCTATGGCGACAATTCGGGATACCACATCGAGGGGACGTATTATCCCCGCGTGCCGCTGCTTCTTCTGGAAGCGGTAAACCATCTGACGATACGGGGTGTCAGACTGGTCAACTGTGCGTTCTGGACGGTCCATCTGGTGGGCTGCAACGATGTGCTCATCGACGGAATCCGGCTTTTGAACAATTTGAAAATGGCCATTTCCGATGGGATCGACCCGGACCACTGTAAAAACGTGAGGATTTCTAACTGCCATATCGAGTGCGGCGACGATGCCATCGTTCTCAAGAATTCCGGCGACTATAAGAAATACGGGGCCTGCGAGAACATCGTGATCACCAACTGCACCCTGATCTCCACCAGCGCGGCCATCAAATTCGGCACCGAAGGCGAATCGGATTTCCGGAATATCCTGGTGAGCAACTGCTGCATCCATAGGAGCAACCGGGGAATTTCTATCGAGATCAGGGACTGCGGCAATGTGGAAAATGTTATTTTCTCCAATATCCGCATCGAGACGCGGCGTTTCTCTCACGAATGGTGGGGGAGAGCAGAAGCGATCTGCTTAACAGCCCTTGACCGCAAGCCGGGAGTGAAAGCCGGAAAGATCAGAAACATCCTGTTCCGGGATATCACCTGCGAGGGGGAAAACGGGATATTCCTTCTGGGTAGCAGTGATAATTACATAGAAGACGTGACCTTTGATCACATAAGACTGGTACTCGACCGGAAATCAAAATGGGAGATCGAGGGATACGATAAGCGTCCCTGCCAGGGAGATGGAGAGATCAGGACGATGATTTCCGGCATTTATGTGGATAAGGCGAGGGATATCACATTTCAGGATGTGAAGGTCAGGAAGAAGGAAGGAATTCTTCCGTATTACCGGGAAGACGTCACCCTGTTCGATGCTGAGAGCGTGAAGATGGATGCGGAGGCTTAGGGCAAAATGGACTATGGGTTGAAACGTAACGGGAAACGGGAAAGCCGGGAACGAAGAGGACGCCGATTCTCCTACTTACCGGCAGAGCAGGTGATTATGCAGCTTACCACAGTCCTTTCTCCCTATGAAAGCCTGATGGATTTTATGGATGAGATAACAGCAAGAAGGATTGAGCTTCTTCAGGAGAACCAGAATGCCTCTGAGTATCTGGGAACGAGAGTGACGACGAAGACGCTGTACGATACTGTGGTTGGTATCGGAAATGTGGAAATTCGTCTGTATAAGATCGAAGAGAAGATTATCTGCGTTTATTATTCTCAACAGCCTGCTTTACTATATGAGACGGATATTTTCGCAGACCGGGCGGAGAGTCGATTTACAGCCGTTTTAATAATATTTATGTGCTGAATTTGATTGCGGCCAATTTGAGGAACGGGATGCAGTATCTGAAGTCCGGTCATATCCAGGGATCGGAGGAGGAGACGATAGTGCTGTCGCAGGTTGAGGTGAATGAGCAGCTGGAGCTTAATTTGTTTTGAGACAGATAAGGACGCTGCGGGAAACCTGCGGCAGGTATATGGATGAGAGAATAAAGATTATGACATATAATAGATTGAAAAAATCATGATTGACAGAAGAACTGGAATTGATTTATAATAAAGGTACAAAAAAGGCAGTACACTCCAGTGAGTGGCTTCCAAAGAATAACTGTTATAAAAAATAGTCGTTAAACTTGGTAGGTTGGGCGACTATTTTTTTGTACCTGTAATCATAACGATAAGTACCCCAAACGCAATCATCAAAGAAAGTGTCTCATATGTACTCATGTTATACCACCCCCTTTCGGAGATGGAAGTCACCCAGCAGTAGTACTGCCTGCTTCCATTATACAAGGCAATGAATAGGCTGTAAATAGAAGAATAGAAAAGAAATACTTGTTTAAAGCATGAACTTATAGTTGGCTGTAGTTATCCAAACGTATACCACAGAAACATACTTACTTAGTCTAAAAGTGTTGATATTTCCTGAAAATAGGGGTCCTGTCATAACTAATTTACAGAGATTTATCTTCACTTACAATAACGGCAAGCAGAGGATAGATGCACTTGTCAACGCTGGTAGAATTCCGTTCAACTTAACCGTTGATAAGGAAGGTTGGTTTCGCTGTTCCGTACAGGGCAGCATTATAATTATAAATTTCATATAAGGGTGTTATGATATTTAGCATATAAATCAACAAAATTTAATTTGACGGAGAAATTATGTTGTGAAAGTTACTATTGAAGAATTACAGGCTTATTTAGTACCATAAAAGTGTAGTTGTTAGAGAGTGATTAACTCTGACATCTGCACTTATTTTATTATAATAAGGGGAGTAATTGGTCTGACGTAGGCTTATTTGGGTCATAGCATCCGTCAAAAAAACCGTTAACCAACCCCTTATTATAAGCATTCGATTAAGCAGGTAGGGATCCGCTCCCGCGTAACCAACTAAACTGAATGGTAATAAGTGTGGCTGGGACAATTACTAAAACAGTTAGAGGAGGTTCGGAATGATAAGCGTAGGAATTGACGTATCCAAGGGAAAGAGTACCGTCTGTATACTTAAGCCGTATGGAGAGATTGTGTGCAGCCCTTTTGAGGTACTGCATGTGGAAAAGGAGCTGGATGCTCTCGATAATCTGTTGAATAAGCTGGATGGAGAGATAAGGATCGTGATGGAGGCTACTGGCATTTACCATCTGCCCATATTGACCTTCTTTCACGAAAAGGGGTATTTCGTATCTGTTATTAATCCGTTTGCAATGAAAAAATATGCAAAGGACAACAGTATCAGAGGAGCAAAGACGGACAAGCTTGATTCAATAATGATTGCAAACTACGGAATCGAGAAATGGTTCAAGTTACAAAGATATGAAGGTGATGAAGAAACCTATGCGGAGCTTAAACTTTTAGGCCGCAGATACCGGTACTATATGGAGCTTCATGTGAAAGCTTTGCAGGAATTGACGCATATCCTGGATTATGCCATGCCGGGTATCAAGAAGATGTTTAACAGTTGGAATGAAGCGAATGGCAAGGACAAGCTCAGCGATTTTGTGGAGCGATTTTGGCACTATGATCTAATCACATCCATGAGCCTTGAAAAATTCACAGAGGAGTATCTTGTTTGGGCAGAAGAAAAGAAATACCACCGAAGCAGATCCAAGGCTCTGACAGTCTATGAATTAGCTTCAAGTGGCATTCCCACACTGTCTTCCAGTACCCCATCGACCAAAATGTTAGTACAGGAAGCGGTATCAGTATTGAGAACTGTGGATTGTTCTCTGTCTCTCATTTTAACACGAATGCAAGTCCTTGCGAAGTCCCTTCCTGAATATACAACGGTCAGGGAAATGGGAGGAGTTGGTGATGTCCTTGCAGTTAAACTGATTGCAGAGATTGGGGACGTGAGAAGGCTGCATAGTGCAAAGGCACTCATAGCATGGGCAGGAATTGACCCGCCACCGTATGAATCAGGACAGTTTGTTGGTTCAAAACGCAAGATAACGAAACGAGGTTCATCAACGCTCAGGAAGGTCGGATATGAGGTGATGAGGGTGCTTAAGAGCCATCCTGCTCCAAAAGATGATGCTGTGTACAACTATATCTTAAAAAAGGAAAGTGAAGGTAAAAGTAAGAAACATGCAAAGATTGCTGGTTTGAATAAATTTTTGCGGATTTATTATGCAAGAGTAATAGCAGTTTATCAATAGAAAATGATGCCGCAAGTTTGTACAGGCTGGGGTACAATACCAGCCTTCTTGTTATACACAAAAATAGATTGACGAATTAATTTTAAAACCTGCCGAAAAGTACTTGACTTTTGTTAGCAGGTTTGTTTGACCATTATAGCAGGGGTGGAATCCACCAAAGCTTATTTATGAAGCTGGTAGAAGAAATAGGTGAGGTAGCAGAGGTCCTAAACAAAAAGGCTGGCAGAAAATCAACTAATACGGAATATTTGCAGGCTCAATTGGGTAATGAATTAGCCGACGTGATACATTCTTCTGTAGCCATTGCTGCGTTAATGGGCTTGACATGAATGACATTATTGAGCAGTTCATCTTAAATAAGAGAAATGACGAAATTTGGAGATAATTGTGGTCGTTTCTATCCACACGTCTATGGAGTGATTAATAATAGTGCTGTGAAAGTAGTATAAATTGCAAAGAACAATATCCTATTTCCAATCCTTCTAGATCTCTCCAGCCTCGTAATGTCAAACAACATTTACCAATCATTTTATTTGTCTCTTTTAAAAACATCTGCCAAAAATCCAAAAACGTACTATGCATAGCGCTTAAAATGTCTGTCAAGTCAATTTTATGCTTTTTCTAAGATGAATGTACTTCCATAAGCAGTATGTACTACTTCTTCATCACACAATATTTTACACAATGCATCAAAATCGTACTGCACCATTTCTCTAATCATAAGATGTTCCGTTTTTATCAACTTTTTTCTGTTTCCTGAAATTTTCTCTGCTATTAGAAATACTTCCATAACTTCCAGTTTGTAGATTTAATGGACATATTTTTATTTGCTCAATCCGACCTTACTGCATTATGGCTGAAGTATTGCTGTGCAAGCTGGGAATGGAGTACATATAACTGTATAAGATATAAATTCAAAATAAAATGATATAAATGATATAAAAAACATAAACGATATAATAAATGTTGACTTTGATATATGACAATGCTATATTGTATTTAAATGAAACAGCTTCTGTACAGAAATATACCATCTATTTGGAACATTTTACCATGAGAGAAGGGGGAGGTATTTTGAATTACATAAAAAATGATGAAAGAAGAAGGAACAGGCACGGATTTGGTAATCAGAATGTTATGGGAAGAGTCTTTACTGCACCGCCGGTTCTTCTGTTTTTCTTATTCACCTTTATTCCGATTATTATGGCGGTGGTGATCAGCTTTACCGACTACGATATTGTGAACGCGCCCCGGTTTGTGGGGCTTTACAATTACAGGAAGATGATAAATGATGAATTTTTCTGGATTGCCCTCAAGAACACGTGCGTATATACGCTGCTGTATGTGCCGGGCGGCCTGCTCCTCTCCCTGGGAGCGGCCCTGTACTTAAATGTAAACCGGAAATTCGTGAGTGTCTTCCGGACGTTTTTTTATCTGCCGGTGCTTTCCTCCACGGTGGCGACCGCCACGCTGTGGTTCTGGATCCTGAATCCGCAGCTGGGCCTGTTGAACGGAGTTCTGGAGCTGTTCGGCATATCGGGGCCTGCCTGGCTCTATGACAGCCGGTGGGCCATGCTGGCCGTGGTTATGATGAGTCTATGGGCTGGATTCGGGACAAATATGATGATCTTCTTATCCGGTTTGAAAGGGGTATCCCAGTCTCTGTATGAGGCCGCCAGAGTAGAAGGCGCCAACCGGTGGCAGATTTTTACGCACATCACATGGCCGTCCATCTCCAAGACCACGTTTCTGGTGACGACGATGCTGATTATCTCCAGCTTTCAGGTGTTTGACCAGGCGTTTATCCTGACGAGAGGAGGCCCTGGCAACGCCACGATCACACTGGTCTATTACATTTATAACAATGGCTTCAATAATCTGAACATGGGCTACGCCTCCAGCATTTCCATGGTCCTGTTTCTGATTATCCTGGTGTTTTCCGTAATGAATACCAGGCTGAACAATGCGGATATTTAAGAGAGGAGGAAGAAGATGAACAGCCGTGAAGTGAAAAGACGTACAAAGAGTATTTTATGGTATACGGGAGCGGTCCTGATATCTCTTGCCACCGTGTATCCGTTCCTGTGGATGGTATCCACATCGTTTAAGCCGGAGGCGGAGATTTACTCCAACTCCCTGTCCCTGCTGTCCTCAAAATTTACACTGGCCAATTATGCGAAGGTGTTCAGAACCATGCCGTTTGCCAGGTATTTTATGAATTCCTTTATCCTGGCGGCCAGCGGTGTGGCGACAAACTTATTCTTCGGTGCGCTGGCGGGATACGGGTTTGCAAAGCTTAAATTTCAGGGAAGAAAGGTGTCGTTTCTGATCCTGCTGTCGTCGATGATGATCCCGGCGGTCGCCACCATGATTCCCCAGTTCCTTGTCTTAAAATTCTTCCCTCTGGTGGGAGGCAACAACTTATTCGGACAAGGCGGAAATGGTTTTATCAACAGCTACTTTGCCATCATCATTCCGGGCGCGGTAGGGGCATTTGCAGTGTTTTTTATGAAGCAGTTCTTCGAGACGCTGCCGGATGAGCTGGCCGAGGCTGCCAGAGTCGATGGCTGCGGAGAGTTTAAGATATTTACGAAGATTTACTTTCCGCTGATCAAGCCTGCGGCCATTACGCTGGCGATCATGACATTCCAGTCGGGCTGGAACAGCTTTATGTGGCCTCTCATCGTGCTGAACTCCGATAAGATGAAGACGGTTCAGGTGGGGCTGGCCACATTTCAGTACCAGTATGACACCCAGTATGGCCCGCTGATGGCAGGCACGGTGATCGCCACCCTGCCCATGGTCCTGCTGTTCTTATTTGCACAGAAATACTACGTGGAAGGAATTGCCTTCAGCGGAGGAAAATAAATAATATTCAAACCAGAGAAAAGGAGAAAACGAATATGAAGAAGTTAATGGCGGCCGTTCTGACGGCCACGGTAGCGACAGGTCTGCTGGCCGGATGCAGCACGGGCAATGGCGGAAATGGTGAGAAGGGCTCTGAGGCGGCTGGAAAGCAGGAAGTGACCATGTGGGGCTCCATGAGCGGTGACGCAGTGGAGTACATCAACCAGATGACTGAGAACTACAACAATTCCCAGGAGAAGTACCACGTGACATACGCAGTACAGGACAGTATGGAGGAGAAGCTAGTCACCGCCATCGCCGGAGGGGACGTGCCGGACATCGTCATGTGGGACCGTTTTACCACGGCCACATACGCCGCAAAGGGAGCGTTTATGCCGCTGGATGACTACATAGCAGGCGACAGGGTGGATATGGACCAGTTTTACCAGCCCACAGTCGAAGAAATGAAGGGAAACGACGGCAAACAGTATGGCGTTCCCCTGACGGTTGATACGAGAATTCTCTTCTATAATAAAGACCTTTTAAAGGAAGCCGGAGTGAATCCGGAGGAAATCAGCACGTGGGATGCCTTAAAGACCGCCGCAGCGGCACTTACAAAGAGAGATGCAGGCGGAAAGCTGGAACAGTCCGGTTTTTCCCTGTCGGATCCGGGGCTTTTCAATAACTGGATTCTCCAGGCGGGCGGAAAGATGGTAGATGATACGGTGACGCCACCGGTTACCGCATTCAATTCCGAAGCGGGACTGGCTGTGCTGAATTACTGGGATGAACTGCTGAATCAGGAGAAGGTCTATGAGCTGGGCTTCGAGGATGGCTTCGGAGGAAACGGCTTTAAGGCAGGCAAGGTAGCCATCTGCTTCAACGGGCCGTGGGCGCTCAAATCCTTAGATGAGTCGGGAATCTCCTACGGTGTACTGGAACAGCCCGAGGGACCCGGAGGAGTGCGGTCCGCAATCATGGGCGGATTCGGTCTGGTAATTCCGAGCAAGGCAAAGAATCCGGACGCTGCCTGGGACTTCATCAAATGGTGGACGACACAGCCGGAAAACGGTGTGGAATTTGCGAAGCTCAGCGCCAATCTTCCAGCCAATAAAAACGCGGCGGCAGACGATTACTTCATGAACGACGAGATTTTATCCGTATTTTCCAGGACCATGCTGTATGCCACGACGAGAATGCCGGTTCCGGGATACTCCGATGTGGAAGGCCTGGCACTTCGGCCGCAGCTGGATCTGTTTGTGGGCGGAACGCTCTCCGCGGAGGAGGCTCTGGCCACGGCTCAGAAACAGGGCGATAAGATTTTGGCGGAAGCGGCTTCCAAGTAAGCTGTAGGTTACGCTTCCCGCAGGAATAAAGAGGAGACAGAACGATGGCAAACTTAAACGATGCATTAAACCTGGCCCAGGAAGCGCTGGAGCGCTGTTACTGGGACGAAGAGAAGCAGTATTATGAGCACCATTTTCCGAGAAAAGAGGAGGAAGCCTTTGTATACTGGTGGCATGCCCATACGGTGGACGCCCTGCTGGACGGATACCTGCGCACCGGGGATGGCGTCTATATGGAACGGATCAGGAAGGAGCTGACCGGTACCTGGAACGCCAATCACCAGACCTTTCTCCACAACTGGTATGACGACATGGAGTGGATCGCCCTGGCGCTTCTGCGTCTCTGGGATGTGACGGAAAACGACGCATGCAGAGACCAGGTATTTACAATCTGGGAAGACGTGAAGACGGCCTGGAATGACCACATGGGCGGCGGACTGGCCTGGCAGAAAAAGCAGCTGGATTATAAAAATACGCCGGCCAACGCACCGGCTGCGATCCTGGCATTCCGTTTATACCAGAGATTTGGAAGGCCAGAGGATTTGGAGTGGGGCGAGCGGATCTTTCAGTGGAACTTACGCCATCTGGTGGATCCTGACAATGGATTTGTCTGGGACGGGATCAACCGTCTGGGCGACGGAAAAGTAGACTATGAGTGGGAGTTTACGTACTGTCAGGGCGTATTTATGCAGGCAGCTCTGGAGTACTACCATATTACAAAGGATGAGGCGTATTACGAGATGGCGCTTGCCACCTTTCGGGAGGCGAAACGGAGGCTGGCCGACAGCCACGGCGGTTTAATCCCATATGAGGGACCGGATGACTGCGGGCTGTTCCGGGGGATTTTCTTCCGTTACTGCCGTGAACTCTATGCGGAGAAGAAAAATGAGCCCGAGATCCGGGAGATGATTCACTTCCACGCGGAGACTGTGGCGAGCCGGGGAATGAACCGGGAGGGGCTGATCGGCGGCAGCTGGGATGAGCCGGAGACAGGCACTGTGGATCTGGCCCAGCATCTGAGCGGAATCATGGTGATGGAGATGGCAGCAAGGTGCTGACCAGGGAGCGGGAGCCGTTTGACTCCTGTAAGGACACATGGTATTATATAAATGATATATCATTTATATAATACCATGCAGTCTGGATGAAATGATAGAAAACGGTGGGGCTGAAAGAGAAGGAAGGGGAGCTTTCTTCTCCTTGGCCCGTCTGCGCACAGGTTGTGTGAAGAATGGAGGAAGTCATGAAGGGAAAGCCATTATATGAAAGAATTTATCTGGAGATATTAAATGACATACGGTCAGGGAAGTATGAGACCGGTGTGCGGCTCCCTTCTGAGAAAGAACTGTGTGGAATCTATAATGTGAGCAGGATAACAGGAAAAAAGGCGATGGATATGCTGGCGGAGCGGAACATTATCACCCGGATGCCGGGGAAGGGATCATTTGTCAATGACTCCTGGGAGCAGGCGGCAGAGTCGCTTCCGCAGGAGACAAAGACGGATTCTCCGGTGATCGGTGTGATCATGGACGGTTTTGGCGGCAGCTACGGGTATAAGCTGATTCTGGGAATTGAGAAGACCTGCAGGGAACTGGGATATTACATGGTGCTTCACTGTACCAATGGCAGCAGGGAAGAGGAGAGCCGGGCAGTGGACCGGATGCTTTCCCTGGGCGCACAGGGGATCATCATCATGTGCGTGCACGGAGAGAATTTTAACTCGACTGTGCTGAAACTGGCGGTGGAGGAGTACCCCATCGTACTTTTAGACCGGAGGCTGAAAGGCGTTCCGGTATCGTACGTGGGGACGGACAACCAGAAAGCGGCCAGGGAACTGACGGACTGGCTCCTGGACCGGGGCCACCGGAATATCTGCTTTGCGTCCCACTGCGGAGTGGACACCCCTACGATTGCAGACCGTCATCTGGGCTTTCTGGACAGCCATTTAGAACACGGTCTGACCACGAATGAGTCCATGTGGCTGACGGATTTAAAGGCGACGCTGCCGTCCCACCGCACGGAGGAATCGCTCCGCGAGGACTATGATAAGGTGAAGGCGTTTATCGGAAGCCATCCGGATATCACGGCATTTTTCGCGGTGGAATACGATATTGCCAGAATCATCCGGAGTTCTCTCGTGCAGCTGGGCGTGGAGGAGAAGTATACGATTGTATGCTTCGACGGCTATGACAATATAACCGGGGAAGAGGAATTTACCCATATCAGCCAGGACGAGATCGCCATGGGACAAACGAGTGTATCCCTTGTGAGAGATCAGTTAAATGGCAGCCGGAATATCGAGCCGGTGCTGATTCCGTATAAGATTATTCCTGCGAGCAGTTAGTACAGCGTTGCGCAATGCTGTACCAGGAATTTGACTGAGACAGTTTAGCAGCCACTAAGATGGGTGTAAGAAAATTTACAAGAGCACTCACAGGCTGAATGGAGGAAAAATGATAGAGAGACCGGAAATACTGACAGAGACAGCTGACGAGCTGGAAAATTACTATAAGAAAGCGTACCCGCCGCTGGCGCCGCTTGTGAAACCATGTTTTTTAAATACCATTGATACGACAGTAAAGAAGCTGGGGGAAGAGGAGTATTTCGTAATCACCGGAGATATCGAGGCCATGTGGCTCCGCGACTCCTCTTTTCAGGTGATGCACTACGTGCCGTTTGCAGCAAAGGACGAGAAGCTGCGGGCAATTCTGCGCGGGATTATAGGAAAACAGGCGAGTCAGATTTTGACGGATCCGTATGCCAACGCGTTTAACGAGCTTCCGGACGGCAGAGGCCACCAGGATAAAACGCAGTTAAACGACTGGGTATGGGAGCGGAAATACGAGCTGGATTCCCTCTGTGCGCCCCTTTATCTGGCACATGCCTACTGGAAGGAGACTGGCTGCGCCGATATCTTTACAGAAGAATTTGAGCGGATGATGGCCGTACTCTTAACGGTGGTAAAAACCGAGCAGGACCATGATAATTCAGACTACACCTTTGAGCGGTCCGACTGCCCGGAGACCGACACCCTTCCGTGCGGCGGACTGGGGAATCCGGTGGGGCTTACGGGAATGTCCTGGTCTGGCTTTCGCCCATCCGATGACTGCTGCACGTATGGCTATCTGATTCCTTCCAATATGATGGCAGTGGTTGCGCTGGGGTATGGGGAGGAGATTCTCCGGAAGGTATTAAAGAACATTTCCCTGGCAGAGGAATATGCGAAGACGAGGAAGCAGATCCAGGAGGGAATTGAAGCGTTTGGAATGGTGGAGCATCCGCGCTGCGGGAAGATGTACGCCTACGAGACAGACGGACTGGGCCATTATAATCTGATGGATGACGCCAACTCTCCCAGCCTTTTAGCCATGCCGTACTTACATTACTGCGGCTGTGAGGATGAATTTTATGTCAATACGAGAAAATTCATACTGTCCGGGGATAACCCGTTTTACTATCGCGGCGCCTGTGCGGACGGTGTGGGAAGCCCCCATACGCCGGAGGATTACATATGGCATATTGCCATCGTCATGCGCGCGCTGACCTCGGCTGACCGGGGAGAGATCCTGACCTGCCTGGAGCAGCTGACCGGAACGCACGCGGGGCTGAACTTTATGCATGAGAGCTTCCACAAAGATGATCCTACCCGGTTTACCCGCTCCTGGTTTGCCTGGGCTAACAGCCTGTTTTCCGCGTTGATGCTGAAACTGAAGGAAGAAGAGTTTTTCACGTTTGGTGAGAAATAGGATCGAAATATCAACAGAGTTAGTTCGTAAATGAATTGACACGCAGTTTCCCCAGAGAATCTTCTGGTAAAGGACGGAAGCCTTTGCGGTGTGATTCATTTCTGCATTATGGGGACAGGCGATCCCGCCTGTGATTACGCAATGGCCTGGACATTTTTTGACAGCCAAAGCAGAAAGCGTTTTTTGCAGGGACTGCACAGCGATACGATTGACAGAGCGAGAGGATGGGCGCTGTGGAAGGCGCTTATCACCTTGAATGCAATTTTAGAAGAATAGATTCGCGGATGTTTTTATGAGGAGAGACCGGGACAAAGGCGGAGGCAGACCGGAATTTTGCGGCGAAGGCGTACAGATTTCAGCAAGGGCTGGAAACGAAATCTGTGCGCTTTTCTGATTGCCGCGGAGGCTCGTGCTGAGCGTGTGCGGGAGAGTGTTAAAACTGTTTGACACTATTTATGGAGGGGAAAGATGGGATTATCAGTTGGAGAGGAAACGAGATTTGGAATGAATCACGCGGCCGAAGAGGAGCCGAAGGAGAGAAGGAAAAATGTTATCTGGTTCATCAGCGACCAGCACAGGGGGCAGGCGATGGGAATTCACGGTGATCCCAATGTGTCAACGCCCAACATGGACTGGCTGGCCCGCACCGGCTGTGACTTTGAAATGGCGTATTCCGGCATGCCGCTGTGCAGCCCGTTTCGGGGTTCCATGCTGACAAGCCGCTATCCGCACCATTGTGTGCCGGGCCATGAATATCCGCTGGATCCGAAGCTGCCGACGGTTGCCAGTGTATTCCGGGAACATGGTTACGAGACTCTTTATCTGGGGAAATGGCATCTGGATGGATTCCACGAGAGCGAGGGCCGGGCGGCATTCCATCTAATCCCGAAAGAGCGGAGAGGCGGTTTTGAAAAGTGGCTGGGATATGAGAATAACAACAGTCCATGGGATTCCTATGTACACGGAGACATGGGGGAGGGCGAGGTGATGAAGAAGCTGGAGGGCTATGAGACCGACGCCCTTACGGCTCTTTTGCTCCAATATCTGGACGAGGACAGGGAACGGCCATTTTTTGCAGTGATCTCGGTTCAGCCGCCCCACGATCCGTTTATTGCGCCGCCTGAATTTATGGGAGGCAGGAGCAGAGGAAGCGTTGAATTCAGGCAGAATGTACCGTCGCTGCAAAAGGTCAGGGACCGGGCGGCCGAAGATCTGGCCGGGTACTATGGAATGATTGAAAATGTGGACTGGAATCTGGGACGGGTGATCGGTAAGCTTCGTGACAGGAAGCTGCTGGAACAGACACATGTCATGTACTTCAGCGATCACGGAGACATGATGGGCTCTCACGGACAGTTCCGAAAGATGACGCCTTATGAGGAAGCGGTGAGAATTCCGTTTTTGATTGGTGGAGAGATTCCGATGGATTACGGTACAAGGGGCTGCAAGGCGGTGAAGCGGGTGATGATAAACCATGTGGATATCGCCCCGACCACGCTGGGATTGTGCGGCATTGAGAAGCCAGTCTGGATGGAGGGCTTTGATTACTCCTTCTGCAGGTTAAACCGGAGCGAAAAGCACGACGAAATCCCGGATTCCGTATATCTCCAGTCGGTGGCGCCCAACGGGGGACCGGACAGCGTGGATCAGCCGTGGCGTGGAATCGTGACCATGGATGGCTGGAAGTATGTGAGATTTCACGGAATGCCGTGGCTTCTGTACCACCTAACGGAAGATCCGCTGGAAGAGGTGAACCTGGCACACAACGGGGAATTTCGGGAAAAACGTCTGGAGCTGGAGGCACGGCTCCGGGAGTGGGAGGAAAAGACCGGGGATTTCGAGAGCTCCCGCATTGTAAGAGAGGAAAAAGTATGATATACTTTGGAGACAATTAAGAGACTGTTATAAGGGGGGACTGCGGACGCGGATTCCGCAGCATATACGGATGAAAAAATATATTGGAAACAGGGCTTTTTATCGTATGATACTCGCGATCGCGGTGCCGATCATGGTTCAGAACGGCATCACGAACTTTGTGGGGCTTCTGGATAATATTATGGTCGGAATGGTGGGAACGGAGCAGATGTCCGGCGTGGCCATCGTGAATCAGCTGATGTTTGTGTTTAATATCAGCATTTTCGGGGCGATTTCCGGCGCGGGTATTTTCAGCGCGCAGTTTTATGGCAGTGGAAATCATGAGGGCGTGCGCCATACGTTCCGTTTTAAGCTTATTTTCAGCGCCCTGATTATCGTCGTGGCGGGCCTTCTGTTTCTGGTATGGGGTGAAGGTTTTATATCCATGTATCTTCACGGTGAAGAGGACGCGGCGGGGCTGGCTCTGGCGCTGGATCAGGGACGCAAGTACATGCTGGTCATGATTCTGGGGATGATCCCATTTGGCATCGAGCAGGTTTACACCAGCACCTTGAGGGAGTGCGGAGAGACGGTTATCCCCATGAAAGCGGGAATCGTGGCCGTTCTTGTGAATCTCGTCTTAAACTATATCCTTATTTTTGGAAAACTCGGCGCACCGGTGCTGGGCGTAGTAGGCGCGGCGGTAGCTACCGTGATATCCAGATTTATCGAGGCTGGGATTGTCATTCGGTGGACGCACTGCCATAAAAAGAAGAATCCATTTATCACAGGGGCGTATCGCAGCCTGTACATACCCGGAAGTCTGGTGAGGCAGATTGTTATTAAGGGAATGCCCCTGATGGTCAACGAGGTTCTGTGGGCCGGCGGCATGGCGACGTTAATGCAGTGTTACTCTGTGCGTGGACTGGCGGCAGTGGCGGGAATCAATATTTCCTCCACCATCGGAAATGTATTCAATGTGGTGTATCTCGCCTTAGGCAACTCGGTGGCCATCATCATCGGCCAGCTGCTTGGGGCAGGAAAGATGGACGAAGCACGGGATACGGATACGAAGCTGATTGCATTTTCCGTGTGTCTCTGCCTTGGAATCGGCGCTGTGCTGGCGCTTCTGGCCCCTCTGTTCCCGATGATTTACAATACAACGGATGAAGTGAAGGCGCTGGCGACGTCATTTATCCGGGTGATTGCGCTGTATATGCCGATGGGGGCATTTCTGCACGCGTCGTATTTTACCCTGCGTTCCGGCGGGAAGACGATTGTGACCTTTGTCTTTGACAGCGTGTTCATGTGGGTGGTCAGTATTCCGTGCGCCTACGTGCTGAGCCGCTACACGGCGGTGCCGATCGTCCCCCTCTATTTCGCATGTCAGATGATCGAGATTATTAAATGCGTGATCGGGTACGTGCTGGTGAAAAAGGGGATATGGCTGCAGAATATTGTGGAGGCGTAGAGCGCGTCTGAAAATTGCTTTCCGTCAGCTGCGCTCCAGGCTGAGGAGGTAGGAACGGCGTGCCGGACACGGTGCCCGGGTCAGGAGGTCAGGATGAAAAAGAGGAGAGGTGCGGTAACTTTAATCGGAAGCGGCAGGCCGGAAGTGAAGGTGTGCGATATCATAAATGGAATACCGAAGGTGAAACGGGTGGAAAAGGGGGAGTATATTGAGTTCCGTCTGAGGTATTCCCTGTTTCACAGAGAGATCAAGCGGTATGATAAGGAGACTTTTGAGGAAATAAAGAGGCGGTAGGGTTAGAGGCTATTGCAGAGCAAGTAATGCAGCTGGACGGTTTTCTGTCATTGGGACGGAGGGCGTTTGGCTGTTTTTTTCTTGACGCGTGTGTGGGAGAGGGGGAGATAAAAATAAAAGGGGTTGACATAGTAAATAGTTATATGTTATAAATAACATAGGTAAAAGGTAACATAGATGAAAGATAACATACAAATGGGATGACACATAAAGAGATGACATATGGGAGCATTGATGGGTGAACCCAACAATACCCGTCCCCAACCCCAACGATAAGCGGCTAAAATGCCGAAGGACCGTTTCATCATCACAAAGGAGGCTTATTACCATGGTAACAATCGATTACACAATTTTAGGAATGCTGAGCTGGAAGCCGATGACTGGCTACGACATGAAGCGCATGATGCAGGATTCGCCGATCATGTACTGGTCGGGGAATAACAATCAGATCTATAAAGCATTGGTACAGCTTCTTGATATGGGCTATGTTACAAACGAGCTACAGTACCAGGAAAGCGCGCCAAACAAGAAGGTTTATTCGATCACGGACAGTGGGAAGGCAGCCCTGGAAGCATGGATTCTGGAGACAGAACCGGAAATTCCGGAGTTTAAGAAGGCGTTTCTGATTCAGATTTCCTGGGCCGGACTGATGGAAAAAGAAAAGATTGACCAACTGCTTGCCCGGTATGAGGAACAGGTCAGAGAGCAGATTGCAATGCGGCAGGAGGAGAAGCGGCGTCAGAAATATTTTCCAAACCGGTCTGAGCAGGAGCACTATGTATGGGACCAGATCTATGATAATCTCTGCCAGTCCTATGAGGCTGAACTTCAATGGACTGTCCGGTTCCGCGAAGGACTGAAGGCATTGAAATGATGACTGAAAAATGCGTGAAAATGAAGTAATGAGGAAAATACCAGGCCCCATCAGTTGTTTGTCAGGGAGTCAACCGTTATGTATCAAGTAGTTATCGGACAGTCGCTCCCGAAATAATTAATTACCTGGTAATAGATCTCTGCATTTAATGAACAAACAAGTAATGAATCACCACAATAAATCAAAAGAAAGGTAGAAATATGGTATGCAGACAGAAATTATAACGATGAATCAGGCAAAAGCCGCAGTCATTTACAGCGAAGAATGCATTCTCAAGGACGCACAGTCGGCGCTGGACTTCATTATGAGTATCAAATATGAGACTGATTGTGAAAGGATTGCGCTGAATAAGAAGGCGATCGCAGAAGAGTTTTTCATTCTCAGAACAGGGCTGGCAGGCGAAATCTTGCAGAAGTTTATAAATTATGGGATAAAGTTCGCGGTCTACGGAGATTTTTCCAGATATACAAGCAAGCCCCTGAAGGATTTCATATACGAGAGTAATCATGGAAAGGATGTGTTCTTTACCAGCGACCGGGAAGAGGCGGTAAAAAGGCTTACCGAAATACGGTAAGCCCGGAGAAGCCAGGTCTATCGGATTGCCTTTGCCGGAACGCCTGCAACAACCGCATGATCCGGAATATCCCGGATGACAACGGCGCCGGCCCCCACTATGGTTTCAACCCCTACCCTGATATCGTCGATGATCGTACATCCGATCCCTAAATATGCTTTTCGGCCGATCTCTGTGTGCCCTGCCATGGCGGCCCTGGGACAGATATTGACAAAGTCTCCGATCACACAGTCGTGTTCGATGACAGCTCCGGTATTTACAATGCATCCGATGCCAACAGAAGCGTTTGTATTAATTACGGCTCCGGCCAGCACGGTACAGCCTTCCGAAATTACGGCGGAGGGACTGATCACTGCTGTGGGGTGGAGGAGGGATGCCGGGTGAAGCCCTAAAGAAGCCAGCTTCGCAAGCTTTGCCTCGCGAAGGTCATTGCTGCCGGTTGCGACGATCACTTCATCATAAGTGCTGAGAATATCAAAGAGATTCTCGTCTGTTTCCTCATAGATTTTGTGGCCGGGTATCTGCCGGGTTTCCTTTTCACGGATCGTTAAAAAATCAATCACGTCATATCGTTTCATTGCCAGAGCGCATTCTGCTGTTACCGTTCCCTGGTCTCCGGCTCCCCAAATCAATAATCTCTTCATTCCAAATCCCCCTTTGACGTCTGCCAGACAGCAGGAATACAGTTCTTAAGCGTCTGCGCAAATCTGGATTCACACTCTTTGCACCTGGTATCGGCCCAGGGGCTTATTCAAAATAACCATCTGTCCTATGTAGGTTATCGTTTGATTTTAGCAGTGATGGTAATAGATTTATACCTCATAATAGATTTACCATCTGAGTATATTTTACCACAAATAAAAGTAAAAAGCAAACAAATGTTTGACAATCGGCCGCTGTCTCTCTGAATTACTTTGGAATGGACCGGGGCATGGTCTGTGATCGATCGGATTTCAGGCTCGCAGCAGCCGGAAGACTGGGATTTGTGGTCTGCAGCAAGGATCGGGATGCTTGTGCACGGTATGTGACGGTAAAATTTTAAGGATAATTGCAAGAATACCTCAAACTCAAACAAAACTGAAACAAAACTATGCTATAATAAGAAAAAAAGTCGGAAAAGGAGGATGAAGATGCGCATCCTGTACCAGTGGATTGGGGACGGAAGCCAGAGAATTAGGGAAAATTATAACGCGTCCGACAGCAGGTCCCTGCACATTACGGGGGTGGCGGGCGCTTTTTGCATGCTGCTGGGGCTGGGGAAAATTATCTCCGGCGCGCTGTCGCTTTCGGTGTTTGCCTGCATGAACGGCTGTTATACCCTGGGTATGACGGCAGCAAGGTACTGCGCCCTGGCAGGAACTGTGCGGTCTAAGGAACGGAAGAATCAGTATTTCTATTACCGCCTTGCCGGCGCCGTCATGGTAGCCGCCAGCCTGTTGTATGTTGCATATTCCCTTTGGACAATCCGCCATCCGAAAACAGTCAATTATGGAAAGATCACGGCTATCACCATTGCAACGATCACCTTTACGGAGATCGGCGTCAATGTATGGGGCGTAATAAAATACCGGAAGTACCATTCCCCTCTGCTTCACGCGCTGAAGATTATCAGCCTGGGGACTTCGCTGATCTCGCTGGTGCTGACCCAGTCAGCGATTCTTGCGTTTGCAGATGAGGCGCAGGATCCGTCGGTCAACGGTTTTCTGGGAACGGTAACCGGAATCTGTGCGGCCCTGCTCGGTGTTTATATGATCCGGCGCATCAACCGGATTGAGGCTGAGGACCTGCATAGAGAGGACTCTTATAAGGAAAACACCTATAATATGAAGGGAGACGATCTTTATGATTCACATACTGGTGGTAGATGATGACGAGAAACTGACGCAGAGTATCTGCAGCTACTTAAATAACTGCGGTTATGAGGCGAAAGGAATGCTGTCTGCGGAAAGTGCCTATGACGAGATGTACAGCAGTCTTTATGATCTGATTATTTCTGATATCATGATGCCTGGAACGGACGGCTTTGCATTTGCCGAAACGATTCGCAGGCTGAATAAGAGAATCCCAATTCTGTTTGTCAGTGCCAGAGACGATCTGTCCTTTAAACAGAGGGGGTTCGATCTGGGGATCGACGATTATATGGTCAAACCTCTGGACTTAAGCGAACTGCTGATGCGGGTGCGGGCGCTGCTCCGCAGGGCTAATATCGAGGCCAGCCGCAGACTGACGGTGGGAAGTCTGGTTCTGGACGCTGATGCCATGGAGATCACACAGGGCGAACAGGAGATTCCGGTGACCACGCGGGAGTTTAACATCATGTTCAAACTGCTGTCGTACCCCAATCATACATTTTCCCGCTCCCAGCTGATGGATGAGTTCTGGGGCGTGGACAGCGATACCAGTCTGCGGGCCGTGGATGTCTATATCACGAAGCTGCGGGACAAATTTTCCGCCTGCAATGAGTTTGAGATCAGGACGATCCGGGGGCTGGGGTATAAGGCGGTGCTGTTATGACGATAAACAATGGTACGGAGGATGCACGGGTCACCCGCCGTTATTTCTTTTTTCCCGCCTATGTTGCCCTGGTGTTTCTGCTGGCGGTTCTGATGATGCTGCCGACGATCTTCTACGGCGGCGCCCATCTCATACTGGAGGAATCAGGCCCCTATATAAAATGGTACTTTCTGTATTGTATTGTTCTTGCGGCTTTCGTATCCGGCGGGCTGGCCCTGCGAAAGTATCTGAATTTTGACCGCCCGATTAAGAAGCTGAGCGCTGCCGCCAGACAGGTGGCGGAGGGGGATTTTTCCGTCTACATTCCCAAGCGCCATACCTCCAATGACATGGACTATATTGACGCGTTGTTTGTGGACTTCAACAAGATGGTGGAGGAGCTGGGATCCATCGAGACGCTGAAAAATGATTTTGCGGCCAACGTTTCTCATGAGTTGAAGACGCCTTTGGCGGCCATCCAGAACTATGCGCAGCTTCTTGACACCACGGAACTGACGCCGATACAGCAGGAGTATACAGACCGGATTCTGTCGAGCACACAGCGCCTCACGTCGCTGATCTACAACATTCTGAAGCTGAACAAGCTGGAAAGCCAGAAAATACAGCCGAAGCCGGAGCCATACGATCTCTGCCGCCAGCTCAGCGACTGCGCCATCGGCTTCGAGGCTGTCTGGGAGCAGAAAAACATTAATTTTGAAGCGGACATGGAGGACCGTGCCGTAATCGAAGCAGATGAAGAGCTTATGGAGCTGGTATGGAACAACCTGCTGTCCAATGCCTTTAAGTTTACAAAAGCGGGGGGAACGGTGAGCCTGCACCAGTTTTCTGACGGAGAGCGCATCATCACAGAGGTGGGGGATACCGGATGCGGTATGACGCCGGAGATGATGAAGCATATGTTTGACAAATTTTATCAGGGGGATACGTCCCATTCCACAGAGGGAAACGGCCTTGGCCTGGCCCTGGTGCTGCGCGTCCTGGAGATGAGCGGCGGGACGATTACCGTGAACAGCACAGAGGGGAAGGGCACCGTCTTTACGGTCTCGCTGCCCCGCACAGCACTGGCACAGAAGGAGGAATCACAGACATCATGACAAGAATCAGAAAAGACGGCGCGGAATACGTGGGATATGAATACAAGGAAAAGTCTGTCCCGGCCTCATTTGCATCGCTGTATCTGGACAGTTATCCCTGTTTCGGATGGGAGGAAGATCCAAACGGTGTGAGCCGTAAAGAGAATGCGGAAACCGCGGGCCGTGCAGTTCTGCGCTTCCGGAGAGACAGAAAAATCTGCAACAGGGCGGAGCTGACCCGTCTGCAGAGGAACTTTGACAGCTGTGTCGCTGAGATCGACGCTCTGGAGCAGTCCAAACGCTCGGGCGCTGTCATAGGAGCCCTTGTTACCGGAATCATGGGAACCGCGTTTATGGCCGGCTCGGTGTTCGCTGTTACGGCTGAACCGCCGATGGTGGTTCTCTGTATTTTGCTGGCGGTCCCCGGTTTTACCGGTTGGATTCTTCCATACTTTTTATACCGGGCGCTGCTGAGGAAAAAGTCGGCAAAGGTTTCGCCATTAATAGAAGACAAGTATGAAGAGATTTACGAAATTTGTGAAAAGGGCAGTGACCTTTTGATTTGAAACAGTATGAGCGGCAGCTTCTCCCGTAAAAGTAAATGATTACGTGAGAAGCTGCCCTTTTTAATATTACAGAAACAAAAATCAAACAAGAAAGAAATACAGAGGGGCTATACTCTCTATATCCCATTGAGAAAGGCGGTGAATGATAATATACAGACGAAAGACAGGGCCTGTGAGTAAGGGCGATGACAGGCTGAATCTCATGCTGCACCGGATGGATTCAAAAGTTGACGTATGAGACCAGGAAATGGCTCTGTCCGTTGGTATCATTGCTGTTCTTTCTGGATGTAATTGTTTCTGTTTATAAACTCAGCATTTCATAATGTAAATGCACTGCTCATAACGGGTGTCATGGGAGATGTAGTTGCGTTAAGAGATACTGTATTTCGGAATCGGCGTATTGCCGGTCGGATCGTGAAAGGAGATTAAGATGGCTGAATATCGTTTAAAACCTGGTAAAGTCGGGGAAAAAGTAATAGGTGCTTATGAGAAGGTGGAGAAGAAATTTACGGATGCATTTCTGGAGGAGGATGCGGTTTCCGATTCAGGATACCGCTTGAAGACAGGAAAAACAGGAGAGTCGGTCAAAGGAGCGTACAAGAAAATCGAGGATGGCGTGGTGGGAGCATATAAAAAGGTGGAAGATGCCTTTGTCGATGCGTTTCTGGAACGATGTGATGAGGAGGAGAGCGGGGAGGTGGACAAATGAATAAGATAGCGGTTGGTATGGTGATAACAGCCGGCGCCGCGGTTATGGCGGTTGTGGCTGCGGCTGCGGTCCTTCGCAGAAAAGGCAGTATGACACTGCATAAATTCCTGTGATGAAGCAGATATGTATTTTACTTACAAAGTATTCCGACTGGATTTCCAGTCTGGTTTACTACATCGGAGGACAGGGGTATACCCACAGTTCGATTGCGCTGGGAGACCAGCCGACACAGTTTTACAGCTTTAATTACCGTGGCTTTGCCGTGGAAACAACGGAAAAACACAGGCGGCGGGGAGTCCGGTGCAGCCGCCTCTATCGCCTGAATGTTTCGGATACCGTCTATGAACGAATCGAGGAGAGAATCCGGTATTTTCTCGAAAACAGGGATAACTACCGGTATACCCGTCTGGGAGTACTATGCTGTGTTCTCCGGCTGCCGTTGTACTGGAAGAATCATTATTTCTGTTCTCAGTTTGTGGCAGAACTCTTATCAGAGTCGAAAGCGCTGCGGCTGTCCCGCAAGCCGTGCTTCTACCTGCCCAACCATTTTATACGCCTGTTGGAGACACAGCCCTGCCTTGCAGGAATGGAACAGGATATTATTTAAACTAAAAATAAAATATGAAATAAAAATATTAAATATGGAGGTTCGATATGAAAAAAAGTAATTTCGTAGCATTGATTCTTGGCACCGTCGGTATCGTATTTTTTGCACTGGGAATGTGCATGGCACTGGTTGAAGAGTGGGGAATGTTCCAGAAAGGCATCATAGCCGGTGTGGCCGGCCTTATCATTCTTCTGATTACTGTAATTGTATGGCGCAGAATGGAAGGAAAGAGCCCCATCAGGCTGAATGCAAAGACCGTCGGATCGGTACTGGCCGGTGTGCTGGGGGCGCTGCTGCTGGGCGTTGGCATGTGCCTGTGCATGGTATTTGACAAAATGATTCCGGGTGTCATCATTGGCCTGGTGGGAATACTTGCACTTCTGATGCTGATTCCGATGACAAAAGGAATTCACGATTAAATGGATTACTGCAGCAGTTTTGCGTTCCGGCTCTTGCCCTGGGGCTTTGCCGAAACACGGAACTGCTGCGTATTTTTTTGTAGGTTTTAAAATAGAGATTGACATTTTCGTTTCTCTCTATTATGATATATCTAATAGATATATCTGTTAGATATATAGAAGCTTAATTCAGAAGGAGGAGCCATGCTCGAATCATTGATCCTGGGGATTGTATATGATGAAGATTTAACCGGATACGATATTAAGAAGAATATCGAGAAAAGCTTCGGAGTCTTTTATAAGGCCAGCTTTGGAAGTCTGTATCCCGCGCTCAAGCGGCTGACGGGCAAGGATTTTGTGACGACGTATGAACAGCCGCAGGGCGGCCGTCAGAAGATCTTTTATCATATAACGGAAGAGGGAAAATCCAGTTTTTTAGAATGGCTGTCGTCACCGATGAATATTCTGGACGGCACGAACCTTAATCTGGCGAAAGTATACTTTTTCGACAGACTGCCGGCAGAGATCCGGGACACCCAGCTTCTTCTGTATGAGAACAACAATATAAGCTATCTGCGCGAGCTGGAAGCCTTAGAGAAGAGCCTCAGTCATATGGATCATCTCGACAGCTGTTACTATAAAATGTCGACTCTTTATTACGGAATAAGTGTTACGGAGAAGACCATCGAGTGGTGCCGCCATATACGGGAAGGGAAAGTGCTGAAGGAACTGACTGCGAAATAGGAGCAGGCCAGTATGAATAAGCGAAAGTCCGGTGAGGCGGATCGGGAAATGGGGGAAACTTATGTCAGGAAAGTCACCGAGCGGTGCTTTAAGCCCTTACTATTACAAGGGCGGTTATTTTCACGGAATCCATTATGGAAGCTATTTTGATGATGCGGAGTCTCTGTATAAAATGATTGAGAAAGAAGAGCGTTTTATCCTGGAATCTCCGGAACGGCGCAGGATTATGATCGATCTCTATGAGACTTCTTTAACGCCTGAAGTCCTGGAGGCTGTGATACGGCACATAGGCCGGCTGAGTCCCAGAATCGTAAAACTATCCATTGCCGCGGACAGGAAAAGTCTGAGAGTCTTACGCTGTGCCATGAAAAAGGCGGGAGTATTGGACGACGGGCGATATTATCTGTGCACGGATATGGAGGAGGGGAAGACCTGGCTTGTCAGCGACCATTCATGAACAGAAGGATAGATGGAAGCACTGTGTAAAACGCCGGGGCAGCCATCTGAAGTTTGCAGTAAACTGCATGGATGATTTTGAGGAGGCGAAAGGCTGGCTTTTATGATAACCAGATGGCCTGCTCCGGCGGATGGAGTGCAAAATAGAAAGAGCCGGTAATTCGAAGTTTTATAAACTTCTGAATTATCGGCTCTGCGTCTTTGCGTCTGGCTCTTTTATGATTGTTATTTGAAGCTGTTTTAGATCAATCAGACTTTCCTGTCTGCATTTGGGACAGTACAGGGGGAAATTCTTTAGTTCGGTGTCATCTCTTACTTTCATTCGTGTCTTGTTCCCACAAATCGGACACAGTAACCACATGGCGTTCATCATTTACTATCACACTCCTAACTGGCAGTTCCATGTCCGGATTATGCAAACATGGGTTCCACACATTCTTTTATGAAGTCCATTCTGTCCCCGGTATTTTCTTTGAAAAGAGAAGCGATGGCGATGACAAGCTTTTTCTCCCGGTTGACGTAAATTGTATTACCGCTGTCTCCCATGGCTGCAAATGCATTATCATCTGCGATCCACCACAGATATCCGTAGGGCAGATTTAATTCCTCCCACCGGCTGTGCTCCCTTGTGCTTTCGGCAATCCACTGGGCAGAGACGATCTGCTTCCCCTCCCATTTGCCGCCGTCTAAGTAAAGCTGGCCGATCTTCGCCATGTCCCTGGCCGTGAGCGTCAGCCCCCATCCCGCCGCATGAATCCCCTTCGAGTCCATCACCCAGCCGCTTACGTCTCTGGCATTCATAAAGGCGTAGTGTGCTTCTTCATTTTCCAGGGTTACATTGCCTTTCACCGTAATACCGAGCGGCGCGAAGAGATGTTCCGCCGCAAATTCGAGCACGGATTGTCCGGTTGCCTTTACCAGAATGCCGGACAGGATATCCGGGCCAATAAAGGGCGTATAGCGGAATTTCCCTGCCTTTTCCGGCCCTCCCAATAATTCCAGCGCGGTGCTTACCCAGTCATCCCTTGTAAAATATTCCAGATACGGCTCTTCCTGATGCTTGTACGGGGCAGTCATTGTCATCAGATCCCGAAGCGTTATATCCCGTATTGTTGTTTCCCCTTCGTTGTAATTTTCAACCGGGAAGTCCGGGAAAAAGTCCAGCACCTTCTGGTTGACGCTCTGGATTTCCCCTCTGTCGGCGGCGATGCCGATCAGGATAGAAATAATACTTTTTGTTACCGAAAAAATGTTGATGCAGCTGGCGGCCGTGCATCCGTTAAAATAGCCCTCGTACTGTGTTTCTCCATTCTTTAAAACAATCATGCCGGCAGTATTACTGTAACGATTATAAATAATCTCTTCCAATGCAGCGATCTTTTCCTGATTCATATTGTTCGTCTCCTTTGTCATTAGGCGCCGTTGTCGGGCAGCCATGATCAGGTACCTTTTATCAGATACCCATTTGTTGGTGTCGTTTCAGCCTGGTTCTGCCTCCTCAAATAATGGGATTACCTCCTCATATCTATAGGGTAAATGCATTAAAAATGTTTTTCAACAACTTTTTTAAAAATTTTTCCTTAAACTTGCTCTTTTCCGAAATAGTTCCGAAATCGGTCCGGCATCTTGCAAGCAGAGAATTTTGTGTGTATGATGATTATAACAACGGAATAAGAGGGGTTCAGGGCAGGGTGATATACCCGACTGGCGGTAAAGACCGCAAGCCTCTGGTTGTACCATCTGTAACGTTTATGAGCACCTGAAGGACATTTTTCAGATGCTAATTTTTTTAAGGGGATCGAGGATAGAATATGAACAGCAAAGCGAAGAATATCACTGCCATTGCAATGTTGTGCGCAGTCTCATACGTAGTTATGGTTTTCGGGCGTTTTCCAGTTGTATTATTCTTAAAATATGATCCGAAAGATGCGGTCATAGCCTTAGGCGGACTGATATGGGGGCCGATGACCTCCTGCATTGTTTCCGTGATTGTGTCTTTTTTAGAAATGCTTTCGGTCAGTGAAACGGGGATTATTGGCTGTATAATGAATATAATTTCCTCCTGTTCATTCGCCTGTACCGCTTCGGTAATTTATAAGAGAAAACGTACATTGACAGGAGCTGTCATCGGGCTGACCGTTGGAGGCGTGACGATGACTGCAGTCATGATGCTATGGAATTATCTTGTCACGCCGCTCTATATGGGGTATCCAAGAGAAGCGGTAGCTAAATTACTGATCCCGGCATTTCTCCCATTTAATTTGCTTAAATCGGGGCTTAATGGGGGATTTACGTTTTTACTGTACAAGCCTGTTATAACTGCATTAAGAAAAGGCGGTTACGTCACGGCATCTGTAAAGCAAGGTAAAAAACGGCCTGCAGGATTGATTTTGGTAACTGTTATGATTATGATCAGCTGTATTCTGTTCATCCTATCTATGAACGGGATAATATGAGGAAATAAAATGGAAAGAATGAAGCATTTCCCTGTTTTTGTGTTACAAGGAATTGTAATCCATGGACGCGGGATTGGTAAATTGGTTGGTTTGCCTACGGCAAATCTGAAAGTCGTAAACAAAAGTGATTTGCCGGAGGCGGGGGTGTATATTTCAAAGGTGATGCTGGACAGTAACGTATATTATGGAATTACCCATATAGGAACACGTCCGACCATCGACAACGATCGTGACCTGTCTGTGGAAACGCATATTTTGAATTTTAATAAAGAGATATATGGGAATACCATGGAAATACAGCTATATAGAAAAATACGCAGTCCTCTGAAATTTGATAATTTATCGCTTTTATTAGAACAAATCAGATTGGATTGCCTGGCTTCATCGGAGTTCTGGGGAATAAAGCCTGTCTCATTGCATTTGTACATGGATATAAAAACTCATTCAGTAAAAGTTGATAATCAACAGCTGTCCTTGTCCAAAAAGGAGTTTGATATTTTATATATGTTATACTCAAATCCGGAAGTTGCATTTACAAAGGAACAAATTTATGAAGCAGTTTGGCATGAAGCGTCAAATGGATATTGCCATGCGGTGGAGAATACGATTTTTCAGATAAGAAAAAAAATAAAGGTATATTCTGTTCAGCATGATTTTATTAAAACTGTAGTTGGGTATGGTTATAGGATTCAGTTGAAGTAGGATAGAAAAGGGCGTCTGGGCATATAAAAAGAAAATCATTGGTGACATAGAACCTTTGTTGTATGTATACACAGCGAAAATACTCCAACAAAAATTCAATGGGAACGCATTTTTAGTTCTACAGATGACCAGATTCAGAATATTCAGTTGATTAACTCCCTGACCGGTGGACTGTATATTTTGTATAGTATGAGTTCGGGCCAGCTTTCGGCAGTAGCAATATCTTTCTGCTTACTACACCATTTGCTCAAGAATCTGCGTAGATTTATAAAGAATAGTCACTACAGCTTTGGGAGGCGGGTGACTATTTTTTGTACCTATAATCATAACGATAAGCACCCCAAACGCAATCATTAAAGAAAGTGTCTCATATGTACTCCTGTTATACCACCCCCTTTCGGAGATGGAAGTCACCCAGCAGTAGGAACTGCCTACATAAAGTATATTAAATGATAAACCGGATGTAAAGGGGGTTTTAAGAAAAATCTCTCCCTTGTCCATTCTTTGATATTATAGTAAACTTTACCTATCAAATTTAAATGGAGATACAAGAATGACTAACCAAAACAAAGGCACCATCAATATCCTTTTCGTTTGCCACGGCAATATGCTCCTAGGCTTTTCAATAGGATTGAATGTATGTGAAAGGAAAAGTGTAGAAGGACGCAGAAAAATGATTTTTTATTACTGAGGATAGGTAGCTTGCAAAATAAACTTAAGTATTATATAATTAAAAAAAAGATACACGAAAGGAGGATGTTCCCAATGAAATATACTAAACCAGTAGTTTTGAAGAAGAAAGTGGTTAACGGAGCAGTATGTGGCAACGGATCTCCATGTGGTAGACCATGTTCAAAGAGAGCTTAATTGGATGCATGTTATGTAGGGCGTGAAAGGGTACAGTGTAGCTGTGCCCTTTTATTTAGTTTAATGTTAATTAACTGATATGAATCTGATTTGGCTAATAAAAAAGAAAGGTTGGTGTGTCTGTATAACAGATTGACACTAAGGATAGATTATATGTATTTTAAAATTAAAGATAGTATTATGTTTAGAAAATATGAGGAGTATGGATATATAACTGATAATTCAATGTTTGGATATAGGTGGTTAAATGATAATAGTGAGTGGCCAGGTGAAGAATATGTTTCTGAAAGTGGTGCTGTGATGCTTGATGCATTAAGTAAAATTCCTAAACATATTGATTCAATTGTCGAAGAATTCCTAAACATTTTTATTGACGTTGATTACGAAGAATTAAAAAATGATACGATTGAGTTTTATAATATATTTGTAGAGGCTGGATTTTTGATTTCCGGTGAAACGTTGGAAGATTGTGAGAAAAAACCTGATGATAAATCACAAGTTGAGGTAAGTGTTTCAGAGTTTAGAGAATCAATAGTAAGTGGAGATTGTTCAAAAAAAATATTTCATCAAAATGATTTTCTGCGAAGCCTTCATATAGAGATCGCAAATGAGTGTAACGAAAGATGTGTGCATTGTTATATTCCACATGAGTATAAAACTAAAATGATTAGTTCGGATCTTTTTTACAGAGTCATTGAAGATGGCAGAAAAATGAATATTATCAATGTAACACTGTCTGGAGGAGAGCCTTTATTGCATGAGGATTTTGTGGAATTTTTGATCAAGTGCAGAGAATTAGATTTGTCAGTAAATGTTCTTACTAATCTAACACTGTTAACAGACAGGATTATTGAAGAGATGAAGAAGAATCCATTGCTCTCAGTCCAGACTTCTATTTATTCAATGAATTCGGAAGTACATGATTCGATTACAAAGGTTAAAGGTAGCTTTGAAAAAACAAAGAATAGTTTATTAAGACTAAAACAGAATGGAATACCATTACAAATTTCTTGCCCTATCATGAAAGAGAATCAGGGCACCTTTATAGATGTAGTCAAGTGGGCAAAAGAAAATAATATTGCTATTGCAACTGAGTATGTGATTTTTGCTTCATATGACCATACAAATTGTAATTTGATACATAGATTGACCTTGGGAGAGATAGAAAAAGCTTTTGATAAACAAACTTCTTCAGAGTATATTAACACTTTATATCAGTTAGCAAGTGAAAAATGCCAACAAAAAGCGGAAGATCCTGTTTGTTCAATTTGTAGGTATTATCTTTGTGTGTCTGCTGAAGGAACAGTTTTTCCATGTATAGGATGGCAGACAAATGTAATTGGTGATTTAAGCAAGCAAACAATTAAAGAAGTATGGGAAGAATCCGAAGATATTCGAAGGTTGAGAAATATTAAATGGTCAAGTTTTTCAAGATGTATGAAGTGTGATAATAGAGGCTATTGCACAGTGTGTATGATGTCCAATTCGAATGAAAATCCAGATGGTAATCCTTTTAAAATCGATGAATATCACTGCGAGGTTGCAGCGATGATTCATAAGAAAGTGGATTTTCAGAGATGTAATTGTAGGTAATCTTTTAAAACAAAATAAATAAGGAGTGTAATCTGGTATTGGAGGTGTTTGGATGGAGAAAATAATAATTAGGGACGCATATGAGAATAATTTAAAACATATTAGTCTGGATATTCCTTTGGAAAAATTTACCTGTGTAACAGGATGTTCAGGCTGTGGAAAATCGTCTTTAGTTTTTGATACAATTTATGCTGAAAGTCAACGCGGTTTTCTAGAAGGTATGACTGGTAATGTATATGGACAAAAATTGATGAATAAACCCAAGGTCAGAGAAATCGAAAATTTGCGTCCGGCACTGAATATTTCACAAAACTATTATAATGTGAATCCACGTTCTACAATTGGGACGACAACTGAAATATCATATTACTTAAGATCATTATTTGCAATTGTTAATAGCGATATAGATAATATCATTTCTGAGAATATTTTTTCATCGAATAACCCGAAATCATTTTGTCCTAATTGTCTTGGACTAGGAATTGAGACAATTGTATCAGAACGATTATTGATTCCTGATAAAGAAAAAACATTAAGAGATGGTGCGATTTTGTATTATAAAGGTGCAGCGGAGAGTAAGGAACAAAAATATTTGGAGGCACTTTGTGAAGAATATAGAATTGATATCAATAAGAAGGTTTCAGAACTTACGGATAAAGAGGTTTATAAATTGTTGTACTCTAATGAAAAAATTAAGTATAAATTGAGTTATAAAGAAGGGAAAAGAAGAAAACAACATTTCGTTTTTCTTCAAGGTGCTATATCAGAGATAATGGAAAGAGTGACACAGACCGACAATACAATGTCTTCAACTGTATATTCTAAGTATATGGATGAAATACCATGCCATATATGTGGTGGAGCAAAATTAGGAAAAGAGGCATTGCGTTATTTGGTTAATAACTTGAACTATTTTGAAGTTGAAAGTATGGAATTAACAGCACTTAAACAATGGCTTATAGATTTTGATTTTAGTGATATTCTAAAAACAAAAAGAGAGCTCGTATCTCAATTGATAAATAGTATACTAGTTAAGGTTGAATCTATGATTCAATTGAATGTGGGATATCTATGTTTGAGTAGAACGATACCTTCATTGTCAGGGGGGGAGAGACAACGAATTCGAATAGCAGCGCAATTATCTTGCTCTCTTAAAGGCTTGATATATATTATGGATGAACCGTGTAAAGGTTTGCATTACAGAGATATAAAACACATTATTCAGGCTACCCATAAGTTGGTAGATAATGATAATACGGTAATTGCCATAGAGCACAATAAACAATATATTAATTCAGCTGATAATATTATACAGCTGGGACCAGTCGGTGGACCAGAAGGTGGCTATATACTAGAAGGGGGTAATCAACTGGAATATGGAAGCTGCTTGGTGTTTAAGAGACCTAGAGATCTGAGAAAACACATTAAAATTAATAATATTACCTTTAGGAATATTAAGAATCAGAATGTTAAATTTCCTATAAGTGGAATTACATGCATAACTGGAGTTTCTGGTTCAGGAAAGACTTCATTAACAACTGTAATATCAAAAAGATTAATTTCACAAAAAGATGGGTATTGCGTAGATGTTGAAGGTGAATGGGATATTAAGAGAGTGTTGCAAGTTAATCAGGCCCCTATTGGAAAAACACCTAGATCGACAGTGGTTTCATATTTAGAAATATATGATGAAATCCGCTCGATTTTTGCAAAAACAGAATTGGGAAAGAAATTAAAACTTAGTGCTTCATTTTTTAGTATGAATGTGAAAGGTGGAAGGTGTGAATGCTGTCAGGGTACTGGTCTTCAAAAAATTGAATTGAATTACTTGCCAAGTTCTTATATAACGTGTCCAGAATGTAATGGAAGAAGATTTAATGAAAAGATATTATCGGTTCAGTACAAGGGAATGACAATACAAGATGTATTGGAAACTCCCATTTCTGAATTGATTGAAACATTTGAGGATTCAACTAAAATACATTCTGTGTTAAAAAGTATGATTGATTTAGGGTTAGGATATTTAAAATTAGGTCAAATGTCTATGAATTTATCAGGTGGTGAGGCTCAACGAATTAAATTGGCGAAAGCATTAGGAACTCCATCAAAAGGACAGAATTTATACATCCTAGATGAACCAACATCTGGATTAAATTGTGTTGATGTTTTAAAATTTGAAAATGTTTTATTCTCATTACAAGAAAAAGGGGATACAATCCTGATTGTTGAACATAATATAGAGTTTATTGCTCATGTTGCAGATTATCTAATAGATTTTGGATTAGTGGGTGGTAGTCGTGGAGGAATTATTGTAGCACAGGGACTTCCAAAGGAAGTTTTTGAAAATAATAAATCATCCTTATTTAATATTGGTCAATAGATGGCATTTAAGAAAATGATATATACTTAAGAAAGGTGGTTTATTTGCTTGGATAAAATAAAAATAGATCAATGTACAATTACTTTAACACGAGAATGTAATTTAAGATGTAATTTTTGCTATGCCAAAAAAACAGAATACAGAAAAGATAATATAATCCAATATGATGATTTGAAAAAAGTAATTGATTTTTGTGATGAGGCAAGAGTCAAATACATAGTTTTTACAGGTGGAGAGCCTACATTATATCCTCGATTTTTTGATATATTGGAATATATAAAAACAAGGAAACATAAAATGGAAGTTGCTATTGCTACCAATGGAATAATGCTGGAAAATAGAAAGTTTTGTAATGAACTTGCTACCAATGGTGTGAGTTATGTTGATATTTCTCTTAAAGGTAAAAATGAAGAGGAATGTAAGGCCTTGGTAGGCGTAGCATGTTTTGAATTACAAAATCGAGCAGTACAGAATCTTTCAGATTTGTCGTTAGAGTATACATGTTCGATGGTGCTGACAAAGGAGAATATTGGTTCATTATGTGACACTGTAAGAAATTCTATTGAAAATGGTGCAAAACAGTTTTCATTTACATTTGTGATTGATAATGAAAAATTTGAATATGATGAAGATACATATTGGAAGAAAAATAATCCGTTTGCTTTGATAGAGAATTTCATGATGCAAGTTGATGAGTTAAATGAGATAACGGAGGAATGGTGGATTGAATATAGTTTTCCGCTATGCATTTATACAGAGGAACAGTTAGAAGTTCTTAAAGGAAAGCTAGCCTTTCCGTGCCAAATTCATAATGAGAATGGAATTACCTTTGATACGGAACTGAATTTGATTCCTTGTAATATGCATTTCGAAAATAAAATCGGAAGACTTGGAAGCGATTTTTCATCATATGAAGAATTTAAAGGATGGAGAGAAAAAAATATCTATAGAGATGTGATTGATAAGTTGAAAAAGTACCCATCAGAAGAATGTAAAGAGTGCAATAAATTGGATGTTTGTTATGGGGGATGTCCAGTTATTTGGAAGAATTTTAATTATAATGCAATTTAGAAGCATAAGCGTGAGTATTATGAAATGTTATGACACAACTAATGCTAATGTAGAAAATTTTTAAAAGAGATTAGTTGTAAGGCGAGATGCTACTTTGTAATTCAAAATGTAGGCTTTACAAGCGAGATACAAGTTTTGTAATCCAAACGCAACCTATACAAACAGTTTTATGAGTCTGTGAAAGCTTTTTCTGTAATTAAAGATTTATAAGGTCTTCTATGATAAAACAAAATCATAGGAGGCCTTTATTATGGCAAGGCAAAAGCAAACAGTACACAAAGTGCAAATGACCGATGGAAAACGAAGCCATGACAAACCTGTAAAACGAATGCGCGAAAACTATGCTTGTTCCTGGTATGAAATTATAGTAAACTTTATGTATTAAAAATAAAAGGAGATAGAGGGAATGGATAATTATAATAAGAAGACAATCAATATCCTATTCGTCTGCTTGGGCAACATCTGCCGCTCCCCCATGGCCGAGTTCATCATGAAGGACATGGTAGAAAAACGCCGTCAGGCCGACCGTTTTTACATTGCGTCCGCGGCTACCAGCCGCGAGGAAATCGGCAATCCGGTTCATCACGGAACGAGGAACAAACTGCGCCAGTACGGTATTTCCACAGAGGGAAAACGGGCAGTGCAGATGACGAAGGCCGATTATGACAAGTACGATTATCTCATCGGGATGGAGCAGTGGAACATTACCAACATGATGAGAATTCTGGGAAGCGACCCGGAGAGAAAAGTCTCGAGGCTTTTGGACTTTGGGCCGAATCCAAGGGATATCGACGACCCGTGGTATACCGGAGATTTTGATTCTACCTACCGGGATATCTGTGAAGGATGTGAGGCGCTGCTTGACTACATTGACAGATGTGAGCCTTTAAACCGCTGAAAATAGCAAGCCTCCTGTTTTCCGGAACTAAGCGGAAGGGAGACCTTTTATGAAGAGGGGATGCAAAATACCCCTCTATTTTCTTGTGAAAATATACTATCAGTTGTGATAGTTGTGGATATAAATTGTGCATTATATAATAAGAAAAAAGAAACGGAGTGAACAGCCTTGAATCAATATAAAGGGGAAGCGTGGCTGGGAGAAGAGCCACAGATCAGGGAAGAAACCATAACCGAAACAGTGTCCGCGGATATCATTGTGGTAGGCGGCGGTCTGGCCGGAGTGGCGGCCGTCAGGCAGGCGGCGGAGATGGGGCAGAAGGTTCTTCTCTTTGAAAAATGCAGATGCGTTCAGGCCAGATCCGGAGACTTCGCCGTCATGGACAGCAAGGTGGCGAAGCGCTGGGGACGGAATCATCTGAATAAAACAGAGATTGTCAACAATCTGATGCACGACATGGCCTATAAGGCCAGTCAGAATATTTTGAAACGCTGGTCGGAGGAAGCTGGAAAGGCGTTCGACTGGTACCTGGAGGGGCTGGAAGATATTGCGGTCCTGGACCGTACCGATCAGGTCCCGCCAAAAGGCGTAAAATGCTATGTACAGCCGAGGCGTCTGCCTCTTCCGGAAGGTTTTGACAACGCCCAGGAGAATTTCAAATGCTACCAGGTGACTGCATGGATCCGTCCATCCCATATCGCCCTGTGCCGCGGTAATTTTGAACTGGCGGAGAAGACGGGAAATGTGACCTCTTTCTTCAATACACGGGTAAAAAAGCTATTGAAAAACGGTGACGGCCGGGTGGAAGGCGTGATCGCCGGGACCAGGGAAGGCGGCCTTATAAAGGCTTACGCCTCAAAGGGTGTCATTCTGGCTACGGGAGATTACATGAGCGATGAAGCAATGCTGAGACGGTTCCTGCCCGGAATGATGGAGACGCCGAAGCAGTGGACCAGCTACGACATGGACCGGCAGCCATCCAACACGGGTGACGGCCATAAGATGGCACTCTGGGCCGGAGCGAAGCTTCAGGACAGCCCACACGCGCCCTGCGCTCATCATATGGGGAGTGTGTTCGGCGTAGCGGATTTCCTGCTTCTCAATACCCGTGGAAAACGGTTCGTCAATGAGGATGCGCCGGGACAGCAGCTGGGCAGTCAGATCGAGAATCTGCCGGACAAAACGGCGTGGCAGATCGTGGACGGGAACTGGAGAAGCTATATACCGAAGGAGTATCCGAACCACGGCTCGGTGTGCTTCGTCATGGAAGATGAGGAGCTGGAGAGCGGGACGGTTTATGATAAGCTTTGCTTTATCGACAACTACATCGCACCGAAGTATGTCCGGAAAGCGGTGGAGGATGGCGTTCTTCTGGAAGCGGAGACGCTGGAGGAGCTGATTGTGAAAACGGGTCTTCCTGCGGATACGGCGCTTGCGTCGGTGGAACAGTACAACCGTCTCTGTGAGCAGGGGGAGGACACGGACTACGGCAAGAGAAAGGACCGGCTGTTTGCAGTAAAACAGGGGCCATTTTATGCAGCAAAATTTACACCGGCAGTCATGATCGCGGCTATGGGAGGAATCCAGAGTGATGAGGAGGCTCACTGCTACGACACAGAAGGAGCGATCATTCCCGGTCTGTACGCTGCGGGAAATGTGCAGGGAAACCGGGTAGCCGTGGATTATCCTCTGACCGTGCCTGGCCTGAGCCATTCGCTGGCTCTGGTATACGGAAGAATCGCTGTAGAGAGCGCGGTAAGGGAGAGCCGGTAAAGCTTCAAATAAATAAGGCAGACAATAAATCAATATAAATAGCAAAAACTGCGCAAAGTCGCATGAAAATGGAGGAAAAGGAATCATGAAAAAAACAGGAAAAGCTGTGGCACTGATGACGGCTCTGGCGGTAACAGGAGCACTGCTGGGGGGCTGTGCGGGCGGCACGGCGGACAGCAAGACGGAAGCGGGGCAGACCGAAGCGGGAAAGGCGGAAGCCGGTAAGGGCGCAGAGGATTCCGCAAAGACGGAAGCAGCCGGGGGAAATGCTGCAGAAGGAACTGTAAAAGAAGATATCCGTGTTGTCACGTATTTCGCAGGTTCTGATGCCTACGCGCCGGTCTGGAAAGAGGTTTGTGCCGATTACATGAAGGACCATCCGGGCATCACTATCGTTGACGAGTCCCAGCCGACTTCAGGAAGCAACGATTTATTCAAGACGAAGGTTCAGGCCGATCTGGCAGCAGGCAATCCGGCGGACCTGGTTCTTTACTATACGGGCGAGGCTTATACGAAGACCTTCGAGGACTCAGGGCTGTTCGTGGATTTTGGAGACATTTTGAAGGCAGACCCGGAATGGGCAGGAAACTTCAAGGAGTCCCCGCTGGAAAATGTTCAGTATCAGGGAAAGCAGTACGCGCTTCCATTCATCGGATATTATGAAGGAATGTTCTACAACAAGGCGCTGTTTGAACAGTACGGACTGGAAGAGCCGACCACATGGGAAAATATCATGAAGGCAAACGAAGTATTATCCCAGAACGATATTGTGACTCTGTCCATGTCCCTGGGAATGCCGTATATCACCACGGAAAACTTCATTATGGGCGCCTCAGGCAAGGAAAACCACAGAAATTACTTTGACGACAGCTGGGGCATTGCCATCGACTGCATCGCAGAGCTTTACCAGAAAGGCGGACTGCCGAAGGACACCTTCACCATCTCAGAGGATGATGTAAGACTGCTCTTCTCAGAAGGAAAAGCGGCTATGATGATCAATGGCTCCTGGTGTACAGAGAGCCTTCAGGGCAATCCGGACATGAGAATCATCTCCATGCCGACGCTTCCGGGCGGTACAGGTGGTGAAAACTGTGCGATTGCAGGATTTTCCTCCGGATGGCATATGACAAAAGCGGCCAATGAGAGAAGCGGAGAGACTTTAAAATTCTTAAAATATATGACATCACCGGAGACCATGGCCAGATTCATCGCCTACGGCGGAAGCCCTGCCATCGTCTGCGACGCACCGGAGAATTCCAGCGAACTCTTAAAGAGCGCAGTAACCATGCTGGAGAAGGCGCAGTATCAGGATGCGGCTCTCGACTCTCAGGTGAATCATGAGGCGTATGAGACCTTAAACAATGGAATCCAGTACGTCTGCGAAGGCCAGATGACGAGCGCGGAGGTGCTCAAACAGGCCAAACAGCTGAATGAGTCCGGTCAGTAAGGCAGACGGGAAAGACAGTGATGAAAGCCGGGGGTTGTGCTCAGACGGGTACAGCCTCCGTGTGCTCATAGCAAGGAGGAAAAAACGTGGCACTGAAAGGTAAAAAATATGTTTGGATCTGCATCGCGCCGGCCATGATCCTGATTATGGCGTTTTTGATCTATCCACTCATAAAGACGGTAATATACAGCTTTTCTTCCTGGTATAATTTTGCGCTTACCAGTGAATGGATTGGTCTCGACAATTATAAGCGGATCTTCTCGGACATGGTCATGCCCGTGGCATTTAAAAATACGGCGATTCTGATCGCGGGCGTGCTGATTTTCCAGGTGGGATTTGCGCTTTTGCTGGCGATCATGGTGGACAGCGCCCATCACGGATTTAAACTGTTCCGGACGGTTTACTTCTTCCCGATCGTCATTTCCGGTACGGCGATCGGCCTGATGTTCACTCTGATTTACAAGTATGAATACGGACTTTTAAATTACTTTGTCACACTTCTGGGATATGACAAGCAGGTGTGGATCACGCCTAAGACCGCGATCTATCTGGCCCTGATCCCTGTTTTGTGGCAGTATATCGGCTTCTATTTCGTGATTTTCTTAACCGGTATCTCCAAGATTCCGGAGGACATCTACGAATCCGCCATGCTGGATGGCATAACCCCGGTGAAGAAGATTTTCTATATTACGATCCCGATGTTGAAAGATGTGCTGGTTTCCACCGTGGTGCTCGTCGTATCCGGATGTTTCCGCGTATTTGACACCATCTACGTGATCACCAAGGGCGGCCCCATGAATTCCAGCCAGCTGCTAAGCACCTATATGTACCAGACTGCTTTTGAGAAATACAACGGCGGATACGCCAGCGCCATCGCGGTGGTGATGATTATCATCGGCGTATTGCTGACCATCGGGCTTCGGAAGCTTTTGAAGGCCGATGTCGAAGAGTAAGGAGAGACGGCATGGGAAATAAAAAACTAAAAATCAGCAGTATCCTGTTATACGCGGTTCTCATTTTCTGGCTTCTTATAACCGTGATTCCCATTCTGTGGGTATTTGAAAATTCGTTTAAGCCTTCGGAAGAAATTCTGTTAAATGGAGTAGCCTTTCCGAAAAGCCTGGATTTCTCCAATTACCGTTCCATCTTTTCGTATCCGGATGTGAATATGTTCCGCTCCTTCTTTAACAGCTTCCTGATATCCGGAGGCGTGGTGGCGGGAGTGGTCTGTTTCGGAGGCCTGGCTGCATTCGGTCTGGGACGGTTCGATTCGGGAGTCGGAAAGGTGGTGGAGGCCGGCATGGTAGCCTGTCTTCTGGTTCCGGCATTTGCAACTATGATCCCCAACTTCGTTACGGTAAGCCGCCTTCCGATCCGGGAAACGTATCTGGCGGTTATCGTACCCCAGGTGGCGGGCAATCTCTGCTTCGCCATCATGCTTCTGTCGTCCTATATGCGCTCCCTTCCAAACGAACTGGATGAGGCGGCCATCATCGACGGCGCGGGACCGTTTCAGGTCTTAAAGCACATCACGGTGCCGCTGTCGAAGCCCATGTTTGCAACCGTGGGAATCATGGTATTTATCTGGTCCTACAATGATCTGATTACATCCCTGGTCTACATATCCGACCAGAAGCTGAAACCGGTCTGCGTGATACTGACCATGGTCAGCAACATGCACGGCACGGATTACGGCGCCATGATGGCGGCTATCTTTATCACGGTGATCCCGGTTCTCATCCTCTATATGATGTCCCAGGAAATGGTCATCAAGGGGCTGACCGCGGGTGCGGTCAAAGGATAAAACGGTACTGCAGTGAAAAAAGGAGAGTTTGGATGAGAGTATTTGTCAATCATATTGGATTCGACGGGACGGATTATAAAACAGCAGTTCTGGAGCTGGAACAGGAGGCAGCGGAGATAACCGCCTGGCTGGAAGCGGATAACGTGGAACGGCATCACGGGGAACGATATCACGTGGCGGTGAGCGGCCCGGAACGGATTCCGGACTGGTCGGAGGGCTGCTACTACGTTCTGGACTTTTCCGATGTCAGACGGGAGGGGACGTACCGGCTTGCCGGTTATGCCGATGGGAAGGCATTTCGATCGGAGATCATCACGGTCACCGGCGATTTCCTGAGCCTGCGTATGGTGAATGCATCCAGAGCTTATCTAAAAGGGGAGCGGTCTTCCGGTGAGTGGATGAAGGCCGACCGGAACGTGCCGTTTGCGGGAGCGAGAAAGGGGACTCTGGATTTACACGGAGGCTGGTATGACGCCACCGGTGACTTTGGAATCCACCTGACCCAGCTGTCCCACACGGCTGTCTATAACCCCATGCAGTCCCTTCTGCCTTCCTATGTCTGCTTCGATATTGCGGACCGGATGGAAAAAGAGGAGTTAAGGGACTGCAGAATCTTAAAGAAGGAGCTTCTCGACGAGGCGTACTGGGGCGCGGATTATGCGATGAGACTTCACCGCGAAGGCGGCGGATTTATCCGATCGGTGGACCGGGGGGAGGCGTTTTCCGAGGAACAGCGCCGTTCGGTGGACTATGAGTATTTCCGGTTCAGCGGGCATGAAGAGGATGAAAGCTACCTGGCAGAGACCATTGAAGAGAAGCATTATGAGACGTGTATGCGAAGCGGAGCCGGACTGGCGGCCGCGGTGCTGGCCTCTGCTGCCCGGCATAACGGTGCTTCGGGGGAGTATCCCTGCGGCAGGTATCTGCAGGCGGCGGAAGAGTCCTTTCAGTATATGACGGAGCACAACGAACAGTATTCCAGCGACGGAACCTGGAATTTCCTGGATCAGTACTGTGCCCTGGCGGCGGCAGCCGAGCTGTATGAGACCACGGGCTCTGAGAAATACTTAGAGGCGTGCAGACGATTTTTCCGCGGGATGAAGGACAGCGCTGTCTCTATGGAGCAGGGCGTCTGGTTCACGGCCAGGGAGGGAGAACTGTATTTCCATCCTTCCGATGAGGGATTTCCTCTCATTGCCATGATGAAATACGGCAGTCTGGAACCGGAGGAAATGCGGAGAAAAGAGGCGATGGACCTGGTGGCACAGGCGTTTGTCCATGTGCTTTCCATCAGTGGGAAACCGTTTGGATACGCGGCATTTACACAGAAGATGGGGGAGACAGAGACCAGCCGGTACTTCTTTCCTCACGATACGAAGGCGGCGCCCTGGTGGCAGGGGGAAAATGCCAGAATCGCGTCTCTGGCCGCGGCGGCACTCCGTTTTTCCTGGCAGAAGGAAGCGGGGGAAATGTCCGGTGCGCTCCGTAAGTTTGCCGGGCACCAGCTGGACTGGATCATGGGATGCAATCCCTTCGACAGCTGTATGATCGACGGCTTTGGCAGAAACAACATTCAGTATTTCTTCCGGAACCAGTATGATTTCATGAACAGTCCGGGGGGAATCTGCAACGGAATCACGTCGCGGGAAGCGGATGACAAGGGGCTTGAATTTATCATGGCCCCCACCGCGGAATGTGACGACAACTGGAGATGGGCGGAGCAGTGGCTTCCCCATGCCTGCTGGTATTTAAATGCCATGGGCTGGAAACTGAAACGGGTGAAATGATATGGCTTCCAAATATATTGAACGCAAACGAATATTAGTGAAAATGGAGAATATCGAGAGGTATCCTCTTTCCATCGTTCACGCCCCCATGGGATATGGAAAGACTGTGGCGGTGCGGGAGTATTTAGACACCACTGAGGCGGACTGCGTCTGGGTTTCCCTGGCAGGCTCGGAGGGGGAAGCCGACTATTTGTGGGCGAGACTGTGCGATGCCTTAAACGAGGTGAATGAGGACCTGGCGGCGCGGTTTTCTGCCATCGGATTTCCCTATGACTGCTTTAAAACCGACGCGCTCTTAGACGTTCTCATGGACTATGATTATAAAAACCATCTGATTCTCGTATTCGATGATTTTCACACAATTGAGGAAAACAACGTATTTGATCTGATAAAGGCCATCGTCCGGGAGCGGCTTTCCGGCCTTCATATTGTGCTCATCACCAGGGAACTGGCAAAACTGGATGCGGCGGATTTATACCAGAAGCAGCTGTGCTTCACTATCACGGAGAAATCCTTAAAATTCAACCGGGAAGAGGTGTTCCAGTACCTGGATTTCATGGAATGCCGGATGAGCGAGGAAGAAAGGGAGCGGGTCTACCAGATCACCGACGGATGGGAATCCATGCTTTATATCACCGCAAAGGGAATCAAGCAGGGACTTCCCGTGGGCAAGAGTGCCACTGCCGATGACATTATCGAACAGAACTTCTACCATGACTTAAGCCCGGCGGAAAAGGAGGTTCTGTGGCGGCTGTCGGTCCTGTCATCCTTTACGAAGCGCATGGCGGCCGCAGTGCTGGATAATTCGGAGCTTTACGACGCCTTCGAAATGCTCATCAGCAAGAGTGTATTTTTCGTCTTTCATGAATCCGGCCATACGTACCGGCTGAGAAATATATTAAGAGACTACATCTACGAGCGCGCCCTGATCGACCGGGTGGATTTTACGGAGGTTTACAGAAAGAGCGGGCAGTGGCTGCTGGCCGACGGCCAGTACTCCAAAGCCTTTGAATGCCTGTACCGGGCGGGAGAGCTGGAGGAGATTCTCTCCATTTTAAACCAGGATACCCAGAACGATAAGGGAATCTGGAGCAGCGGAAATATCCGCCAGGTGTTTGAAAAGGCCGGCAAGGAGCTGTGCTACCGGTATCCGTTCGCCTATTTAAAATACCTGCTGGCCTGTGCCATGGACAGGAAGCGCAACTACATTCCCCGGGTAAAGCTCTGCCTCGACCGGCTGGAGGAATACTGCCGCGGTTCTGAGTGCAGGGATGAGATGCGGGAAATGGTTCTGGGAGAAATCTGCATGGTGCGGAGCCGGATTTCCTTTAACGACATCGCGGTCATGGCGGAATATGCCAGAAAGGGCGCGGAATATTTCGGCGGCGGCTGTTCCTGCATCGTGACCAAGGAGACGGAATTTACCTACGGGCTTCCCTGTATGCTGATGGGATACGTGAAGGAGCCGGGAAGTGTGGCGGAGGTGCGGGACGCCTTTTGCACCCAGGGGATGAGCTTTGCGGAATCCACCGACGGCTGCGGAATTGGCTGCGACTCGCTGGCTGCGTCCGAGGCTGCGCTCGAGACGGGAGCATGGGAGCAGGCGGAGCTTCACGCCTATAAGGCGTATTTTAAGGCGAAGGCGGCGGAGCAGCTGGGCATCATGATTTCTTCCAAGCTGGTGCTGGACCGTCTGAATCTGATACAGGGGAGCAGCAGGGACCGGATCCTTTCAAACAGCACGTTAAAGGACGAGGTGATCGCGGCCAACAATCCGGTTTTAAACACCACCTTTGATTTGTGCGGCGCCTATATTAACGGATGCTTAGGAAGGGTGGACAGCATTCCGGAGTGGATCAGGAAAGGGGATATCGAAAAGGGAAATTTCCTCTTTCAGGGAACCGGATTTTTCTATGTGGTCTATGGAAAATGCCTCCTGCTGGGAAAAAAATACATTGAACTGGACTCCCTCTGCGAATCCTTTTCCACCTTCTTAAAGCCGTTCCAGTACCACCTGATCCGGATTTATTTCATGATTTATGAGTCTGTGACGAAGAGCTATTTAGAGAGCCGCCCCAGGGGCGAGGAGATCTTGAAAGAAGCGCTTAGGCTGGCGGAGAAAGACCATCTCATCATGCCTTTTGCCGAGAATACGGGCCATGTCAGGCTGATGCTGGAGGCGCTGTTAAAACGGGAAGAGAACCCCTATATCCGGGAGGTGCTGGAGGCCTGCAGGCGGTACAGCAGCCAGCTGAAGCTTTTTCACGCCTGCGAGGTATCGCTGACGGACCGGGAGCTGGAGATTTTAAAGCTGCTGGACGAGGGCTATACCCACGAGGAAATCGCCGGTGAGATCTATATTTCCATCGCCACGGTGCGGTACCACGTCAAAAATATCTACCAGAAAATGGATGTAAACAACAAAATACTGGCGTTAAGAAAAGCGAAAGATCTAAATCTTATTTAATAAAGGAGAACCTCATTATGGAGAGCAATGCGCATATTGTAGAATACTGGAAGACACAGCCGGAGGTCCTGGAGGCGTGTTTAAAGAACAGCCTGCCGCTTACAGAGAACTTCGTAAAGCTGTATAAGGAGGTCAGCCCGACCCACTTATATCTGGTGGGAAGCGGCACTTCCTTAAATGCGGAGGAAACGGCAGTCTCCTTTATGAAAGAAATGCTGGATATCGATGTGATTTCCATGCCGTCGTCCTACGTACATAATATCCGCGGAGAACGGCCGCTGCTGGTGTTTCTGTCTCAGGGCGGTTCCTCGACCAACACTCTAAAGGCGATGGAGGAGATGGCGGCGTATCCGTATATTACGGTTACAGGGGAAGAGACGTGCGAGATCGCGGCGCGAAGCCCTCACCACATGATTATCGGATGCGGGGAAGAGCCGGTAGGACCGAAGACCGTGGGCTATACGGCGTCGGTCATGATTCTGTACTTGATGGCCATGGAGGCGGCGAGGGCCGTCGGGATCATCGGGGAAGAGAGATACGCTGCTGTCCGCGCCGGACTTTTAGCAGGAATTTCCCATATGCGGTACAATATGGAGGCCATTTCCGGATGGGCGGCTGATCATAAGGAGAAGCTTAAGGAGATTGAAAAGTACATCTTTATCGGCCATGGTACGGGAGCGGCCGCATTAAAGGAAGGCTGCTTAAAGGTTTTGGAAACCATTAAATATCCCGCATTCAGCTATGAGTTTGAGGAGTATTTACACGGCCCGATCCTCGCAGTGGACGATCATACGGGAGCATTTCTCTTTCTCTCAGGAAAGCTGGGAGAGCGGGAGCGTTTCAAGCGGCTGGCAGAGTGTCAGAGCAAGTACTCCGAATACACCTTCCTGATTACCGACGAGGAGGGGGATTCAGACGAAAAGACGTTAAGGATCAGAAAGACGGGAGCCATGTACACGGAAGTCTTCGAAATCGTGGTGATTCCCCAGTATCTTGCCGCTGTGGTCCAGGGATATCTAGGCATCGTGGATGGGTCGCCCCTGTACGACGAGTATACAGCGCTCTGTCCAACAAAATACAGGAATGGTAAATAAGGTGACGATATGGATTACGTATTAGGAATTGACTCTGGGGGAACAAAATTTCTCGTGAAAGCGGTGGGAATGGACGGAAAAGAATTGGCGGAGTACGAAGGACATCCGGCGGGGCTGTACCGTTTTTCCAGAAATGAGGCGGTTCGCACCATTCAGGACAATTTGGAATGGTGCATCGGTCAGGCCGGGCTGGCGAAAGCGGACTGCCGGGCGATCGTCTGCGGGACCACCGGCATTGACAGTGAAGAGGACCGGCAGGAGGTGGAGGAGATCTACCGGCTGCTTCCGGGATTTTCCTGTCCAGCCCTGTGTGTCAATGATGCCGAGGTGGCCCTCTATGCGGTGACCGGAGGAACGGGCGTCGTAGTGATCTCAGGAACCGGCTCCATCGCATTTGGGCGGAATGGCGGCGGCAGGACGGAGCGCAGCGGTGGATGGCCTCCCTGCATCTTCGGGGACGAGGGCTCCGGCGCATGGCTGAATCTGAAAGCGCTGGAGTACATGAGCCGCGTCCTGGATGGAAGGAAAGAGCGAACGCTGCTCTACGACCTGTTGAATCAGGAGCTTGGAATCTGCGGGCCAAAGGATTTAATCCGCATCTGCCAGAGAATCGAACGGGAGAACACCGGCTTTTTAAAACTGGGACCGGTCGTAATGAAGGCACTGCGGGAAGGCGATGAAAATGCCGGGGAAATCACCCGCACCGAGGCGGAGCTGACCTTTGAACTGGCGGATTCGGTGGTGCAGAAGCTTGAAATCTGGCGGGAACCGGAGTTCACAGTCGGGGCATGGGGGAGCGCTATCGTGAAAAATCCGTATCATTTTGAACTCTTTAAGGAACGATTTCTGGAGAAATACTCTAATGTGACGGTGACTGTGGCGGTTCGTGACGCGGCATACGGGGCATGCAGGATCGCCCTCGATATTCTGTGCGGTGAAACCGGAATCTACCGGTTTTAGGAGGCGGCTATGAAGAAGAATCCATGGTTTCGTTTTCTGATCCTCCAGTGCTGCGCCGTGACCGTCAGCGTGTCCCAGCTAAAGGTCTCGGCAGTTATGGAGCAGGTGGCCCAGGGCTTTTCCATCTCCATGGGCGCTGCCGCCGGACTGATGTCATTTTTCACGGTCGCCGGCATCGTGCTGGCGATACCCGGAGCGGCTCTGATGGAGCGGATGGGAGCAAAGCGTCTCCTGCTCCTTTTAATGGCCTGTCTGTTTGCCGGAAATGCAGTGGGGGCCGTGGCAGGGGCCTATCCCCTGCTGATGGCCGGAAGGCTGCTGGAAGGTGTGGCTTACGCCATGATCATCATGGTTGGCATCGATCTGATCAACACCTGGTTTCCCCACGGCGGCGCAGGAACCGCCACGGGAATTTTCAATACATTTGCAGCAGTCGGCAATTTTATCACGCTGAACGGCGCTCTGATGGTAGTTAAGAGATGGAATGTGAGGATGCTGTGGTGGATCGGCGCAGCGCTGGCGGCTGTGGATCTTATACTGGTTTTGGCGTTTATCCCCGCGGAAAAGCCAATTCCGGACCGAAGCAGGGACCGGGAGAACGATGGTAATACGGCCGCGTCTTCCACGGGAGCTATGGTGCGTGAAGCGTTTCGGGACAAGCGTCTCATGAGCCTGGGCGCGGCTCAGATGCTTATGGCGTTTATCCTGTTTGGATTTATCACCTGTTATCCGCTGCTTTTTACCGGCTACTACCATCTGGCGCCGGAGAAGGCCAACTTCTATTCCAGCCTGAATGGCCTGCTTGGCATTCCGGCCTGTATCGTATGCGGAATTCTGGCGGAAAAGACCGGAAATCCCTGCCGCGTGGCCATGGCCGGGGCCGTGGGAACCGTTATTGCCGGATTCACCATGCTGATCCTGACACCCGGAACGTACGTGGTTCATGTGCTGGCCAGCGCTGTATTCCCAGGCGGACTTGTGATGACCTCCATCTTCTGCATGGTGCCCGCCATCGCAAAGCGAAAGGAGTCAGTTGGCTACTATATGGCGGTTGTAAACCTGCTGTACTACACGGGGGTATTCTTTGCAACGCCGGTTATGGTGAAACTCATGGAAGTATCATGGCCGGCGGCAGCCGGAACCGTTGCGGTCATGGCGGCGGCATCGCTCATTTTTTTATTTCATTGTAAGGTACAGCCTGCGAAATAAAAAACCTCCGGGGGATGCGCACTCCGCGCTGTGCGGCGGAAGAAAGGGCGGCAGGAAGATCCTGAAATAGAGTTGACAGCTGATTCTGTATACGATTATAATAAGTGCAGAAAAAGGTTCATTTCGGAAACGTGAAATGAAGTTGGAAATTGTAACAGTTCAGACGGCGGATGTCTGAACTGTTACGGAATATCAACAAAAATAGTCACTGAGCCTGCCGGCGGGTGGCTATTTTTTTTAGGAGGTATACCATGGAATGGAGTACACTGTTATGTGAGGACAGAATCAGGAGTCTGGTGAAGAGACCGACGGGAACGGATTTAAGGACGGAGTTTGAAAAGGATTACCACCGCATCATCGGAAGCGCATCATTTCGTCGTCTACAGGATAAGACGCAGGTATTTCCGCTGGACCGCAGCGACTTTATCAGGACCAGACTGACACATTCGCTGGAGGTATCGTCATTTGCAAAGTCGCTGGGACAGAACATCTCCGCCAGCATCCGGACCGTGATTAAGGATGAGTCGTTTCTGCCGGAGCACGCACTGGCCATGTGCGATATTTTACAGTGTGCCGGGCTGATTCACGATATTGGAAATCCGCCTTTCGGTCACTTTGGAGAGACCGCCATTCAGGACTGGTTTAAGAGGAGGCTTCCCGAGCTGCGCTTTCAGAGGAACGGGGAGGAGGAGGCGCGGCCGCTTGACGAGGTGCTGAACCGCCAGATGGTGGAAGATTTCTATCATTTTGAGGGAAATACCCAGGCGCTCCGTGTGGTGACCAAGCTGCATTTCCTGGTGGACGAGCACGGCATGAATCTAACGAAGGCGCTTCTGGCTTCTATCATTAAGTATCCGGGATCGTCTCTGGAGGTGGATAAGCACAGCGGAAACATCAAGACGAAGAAGATGGGGTATTTCTATGCTGACCGGGAGGCATTTGACGATATTCAGGCTTCCTGCGGGACGAACGGGGCCAGACATCCGCTGGCATTTATTCTGGAGGCGGCCGACGATATTGCCTATGCCACTGCGGATATTGAGGATGCGGTGAAGAAGAACTGCCTGACCTTCGAGCAGCTGGTCCGGGAGCTGACGGAGTATAAAAAAGAGAGTCAGAATGAACGGTACCGCGATATGGTGTCATGGCTGACGGACAAATACAACCGGGCCGTGAGTAAGGGCTACAGCCGCCCGGATTTATATGCGGTCCAGAACTGGGTGGTCACCATGCAGGGGCAGATGATTGGCGGGGCCACGGAAGGCTTTACCAACAATTATCAAGAGATTATGGCGGGAACGTATAAGAAGGAGCTGACCGCGGGTACGGATGCGCAGCTTCTCATGGAGGCGCTGGGAGACATCGCCTACCGGTATGCGTTCGTGTCCAAACCGATCCTGAAGCTGGAAATTGCGGCGGAGACTATTTTCAATTTCCTCCTGGATAAGTTTGTGGACGCGGTGCTTTATTTCGATACGGGAAGAAAACAGAGCGCGGTACAGGAGAAACTGGTCTCGCTCATCTCCGATAATTACAAGAAGCTGTATTTTATCTGTTCGGATGGGAAGAGCGAGGAGGAGAAGCTGTATCTGAGACTTCTGCTGGTTACCGATTATGTGTGCGGGATGACGGACAGTTATGCGAAGGACTTGTATCAGGAGTTGAATGGGATTGCGTAAAAAACAGGGAGTAAAGCAGGGACTGAATCCAAAAAGTCCTTGCTTTTTCCCATCATATCATGTATGATGAAAAAAATAATTCTTATGAAAGAAGATTAGAAGGAGTGTAGTGTATGTTATCGGTAGAAAAGGCAGCTTTCCTCTAAAACAGAATACGGCGGAGCGCAGCAGGAAACCGGAGAGAATACCGGTGTTTTTGTGGCGTGATCCACTACCTTTCGTGAATACTGTCGCGCTGTGCGCTTTGCAGGACACGTCTGGCGTGTCTTTTTTTGTACCCATTTTTAATTGGGCGGCATGACAGAATAATCCCGCGGAGACAGACTGGAAGGTTTGTTTCCGCGGGATTTTTGCGTCTGTTTTGAGGAAAGTAATGAGCATCAGAAGGAGAAAAAACAATGAGAGAGAATGGATTTTTTTATGAGAAACGAAGTAATACGGAGGCTGACAGAAATGAATATAGAACAATATGGATACCAGAAAGCGGATACGATTGACTGCGGGACAGGAATTCCCGCCAGAGTGACAGCAGTTCACCGCTCCCATTTTGAAATCGTCTGTGACAGGGGAACGGGACTGGCTCGTTTAAAGACGGGAGAATACTACGGCGGTAATGAGAATGTCCCCGCCACAGGGGATTTTGTGCTCGTAAACTGGCAGGAGGGCAGTGAAAGTCTGATATTAAAGACGCTTCCGCGAAAGACGTATTTTGCGCGTCTGGATCCGTCCTCGTCGGGATACGGGGAACAGGCCGTTGCAGCAAACTTTGATTATGTCTTTATCATGCAGGCGCTGGACCGGGATTTTAATCCGCGGAGGTTGGAACGGTATTTGACACTGGCATGGCAGTCGGGAGCGACCCCTGCGGTGATTCTCACGAAGGCGGACGAAGTAAAAGACCCTGCTGTCCACGTACTAGCGGCTGAAAAAATAGCAGCCGGTGTCGATGTATATGCGGTCAGTGCGAAAACCGGCCAGGGGATTTCCGAACTTTCAAAGTATATGAAGCCGGGGCGGACTACAGTCTTTCTTGGCTCCTCCGGGGTGGGAAAGTCGACGCTGGTCAATGCCCTCGCCGGAGAAGCGATTATGGAGACGGGAGAGATCCGGGAAAAAGACGGGCGCGGCAGACATACGACCAGCCACCGGCAGCTGGTCCTTTTAAAGAATGGAGCTATGATTATTGATACACCGGGGATGCGGGAACTTGGCATGTGGGATGTCAGAGAAGGGCTGGGGCAGAGCTTCGCCGATGTGGAACAGTATCTTGGGCGCTGCAGATTCAATGACTGCCGCCATCAAAGGGAACCGGGCTGTGCCGTCAAGGCGGCTATCCAAAGCGGCGAACTTCCTGCAAAACGGTGGGAGAGCTATTTGAAGCTGCTTACGGAAGCTAGGTTTGCCGACGATAAGGCCGGCTATCTGAAGGAAAAACGCCAGTGGCACAAGAGCATCTCGAAAATGCAGAAGTCAGGAAGAAATGCAGATTACAGAATTGAACCGTGCACGGAGACATTTACCTGCCGGGCCTGCAAAAGGCTGATCGCACCGGAAGACGCGGGAAGCAGCCACCGCAACCACTGTCCGCACTGTCTGACCAGCATTCATGCCGATAACCAGCCGGGAGACAGGGCGTCGCTCTGTAAGGGAATGATGGAGCCCGTCAGTGTGTGGGTGAAAAAGAACGGCGAATGGGCGGTCATTCACAAATGCAGATCCTGCGGAACCCTAAGCTCGAACCGGATTGCCGCGGATGATAACTTGTATCTGCTCATGGAGATTGCAATGAAGCCATTGTATGCGCCGCTTTGCCGGCCAGGTGAGGCGGAAGAAGTGGGGGCAGGAGAAGCGGGAGCGGAAGAAGAGGGAGCAAGAAGTGCAGAATCGGCAGCAAAGGCAAACAGCCGCTGTCAGGTATGCGGCTCCCCAGTGAACCTGGACGGAGAAAAACTCAGGCATTGTCCTGGCTGTCTGTCCGGCGTTCACACGGATGAGGACCGGCCGGGAGATGGGGCATCGCTATGCAGAGGTGTTCTGGAGCCAGTCGGTGTGTGGGCGAGAGAGGATGGACGGTGGGAGATCATTCACCGCTGCCGATCTTGTGGTACCTTATCATCTGATCCGGTGGCCGCCGCCGATAACACAACGCTGCTCCTGTCCATCGCAATGCGGCCGCTGGCATCGCCGCCGTTTCCTTTATGGCAGCTGAGAAAAGAACCGGCGGACTGACGGGAGGCCAGGACGTCGAGGCCAGGGCGTCGAGGCGAATAAATTCCGTGAGTTGAGACGAATATATTTTGTGCATCGAGGCCAATATATTCCGTAGATCAAGGCGAGTAAGCCATTGCAGCCAGTCGTAGGATTCTAATCCATGCAAATACAGATATGATAAAGATTGTCAGAAAAATATCAAAAACATTATTGCAGGTATAAGGTTTATTTTGTATAATAAAGATAGAACACGGCGTAATTTTTAAATAAGGATTGTGAAAAGTGATAAAACTGACAAATCTGGATGTGAAAAAAATGACGATTGGCCAGATGGCCAGAATGAACCATATTTCGGAGCAGACACTGCGGCTTTACGACCGGGAGGGCCTGCTCTCCCCTCTGGGACGGGACGAAAAAAACGGCTACCGCTATTATGACATCCGCCAGAGCGCCCAGTTGGATATGATCCAGTATATGAAGGCTCTGGGGATGCCGTTGAAGGAAATCCGGGTCCATATGAAAAAATGGGACACCGGGCGTTTAAAACAGCTGCTGGTGGAAAACCGGGATGCCATCGACCGCAGAATCGAGGAGCTGAATTTACAGAAAAGGGCGATCGAGCGGACCCTGGACAGTTACGAGCGGTATGAGGCGGCTCCGCCAGACGGTTCGATTGTGCTGGAATATATTCCAAAGCGCCAGATGTACGTAAAAAACACGAATGTGAACTTTTATGACTATGAAATTGACGAGTATGAGCGGATTCTTCGGGATTTGAAAGAGGATATGGCGGCACACGCCATCTCACCGTTCTTCTTTGCCAACGCGGGTACCATCCTGCGGAGAGAGAATTTTATGAAGCGGCGTCTTTATTCCGCAGAGGTATTCGTGTTCGTAGACCGGGAGTACGTGGACGAGGAACTCATAACGGTGATCCCGCCCAGCTCCTATCTCTGCATCTACTGTGACCGGTTTGAGAAGGAAAAGGAGTACATCGACCGGCTGCTGGCAGAGATCGAAGAGAAGCATTATACTGTGACCGGAGACTATATCTGCGAGGTGATTGTGGAAATGCCTCTGGATTACACGGAGCGCGGGATGTTTCTGCGCCTTCAGGTGCCGATCCGTATGGGGTAAGACCGCGGAAACTGCGCATGAATCCGGCATTTCAGCCAGATCCGATTTGGTGATACTGCTCAATTGACCTGATACCGTATATAAGCTTTATAATGAAACCAGCAAATGGGGCATGGCCCTGAAACTGTCGATTTTTTATAAGAAAGGAAGCGTTTTTATGATGAATTATGAGAAGATTCGTGTAGTACAGTATGGCTGCGGCAAGATGGCAAAATACATCCTGCGTTATTTATACGAGAAGGGCGCGGAGATCGTAGGTGCTATCGACGTAAATCCGGAAGTAGTTGGAATGGACGTCGGCGAATTCGCAGAACTGGGATTTAAGATTGGTGTGACAATCAGAGACGATGCGGATGCAGTTTTAGACGAGTGCGACGCTGATATCGCGGTAGTGACGCTTTTCAGTTTCATGGATGACTGTTATTCTCATTTTGAAAAGTGTGTTTCCAGAGGCATTAACGTTGTGACTACGTGTGAAGAAGCGATCTATCCGTGGACAACCGCTTCCTCCATTACCAATAAACTGGACCTGCTTGCAAAAGAAAACGGCTGTACCATCGTAGGCGCCGGTATGCAGGATATTTACTGGATCAACATGATCGGCTGTGTAGCAGGCGGCGTGCACCGCATCGATAAGATCGAAGGCGCGGTAAGCTATAACGTGGAAGATTACGGTCTGGCCCTGGCGGAAGCTCACGGAGCAGGACTCACACCGGAAGAGTTTGAAGCCCAGATCGCTCATCCGACGACTCTGGAACCGGCTTACGTATGGAACTCCAACGAGGCGCTGTGCAACAAGATGGGCTGGACCATCAAATCTCAGAGCCAGAAATGTGTACCGTATTTCTATGATACCGACCTTTATTCCGCAACACTTGGAAAGACGATTCCGAAGGGCAACTGCATCGGCATGAGCGCAGTCGTTACGACGGAAACCTTCCAGGGACCGGTGATCGAGACACAGTGTATTGGTAAGGTTTACGGACCAGATGACGGAGATATGTGTGACTGGAAGATCATCGGCGAGCCGGATACCACTTTCTATGTAACAAAACCGGCGACTGTGGAGCATACGTGTGCAACTGTGGTCAACAGAATTCCTACTATATTAAATGCACCGGCCGGATATGTAACGGTGGAGAAGCTGGAGGAATTACGGTATCTTTCCTATCCGATGCAGATGTATCTTGATAATTAATATAGAAACCATTTGCAGGTGTGGGGCTGAAATCTATTATTGATTTCAGCCCTTTTTATGTGAGCAGAAAAGCCAGGGAATGACCATACAATTATTCGGTGTCAGCTCGTATTTTAAAAGTTATTCAGGAGAAGCAAAAATAATTGCAAAACGTATAAAGAAATCCAAGACAGCATATAATATACGAAATTAATTTTCCTTGTGTTGAATCACAGATACGAAATAAAATATTTCAATATTTAATATTGATATTGTATAAATTGAAAATGAGTGATATCATATGTATATGGAGGATGATACTGTGAGCAAACAAACTGTAAGAATTGAAAATATAAGTATTGAGAATTTTAAAAATGTGAAATATGGTTTTCTTAATTTCGAAAATAAAAGAAAAAATTACAAATCTAGTATATTAGGATTGTACGGACAGAATGGATCCGGTAAAACTGCACTTATAGATGCTTTACAGCTGCTTAAGTTTGCTTTGAGTGGAAAAGTAATTCCTTCAAAGTATGCAGATTTTGTCAATGTGGATTCAGAGAAGTCTACATTAACATATCAATTTTTGGTATGTGATGAAGATGTAAAGTATGATATTTGGTATCAGTTTTCATTACGAAAAGCAGAAGATAATGATTTGATAGATGCAGAGGATAGCAATACAGCGCAGCCGCATATAAGGGTCGAAATATATGACGAGGTATTATCCTATGGTTTTACGAGCAAAGAAGAGAAGCTTAGAAAGTCAGCTCTGATTGATACAAGAAGTGAGGAGGTTTTTAGTCCTAAAACCAAATTCGTGGAATTGGTAGGAAATGATAAATCTCAAAACATGGATCTATTAGTTACAAAGAGACTGACACAGGCAACATCACGTTCTTTTATTTTTTCACGTGAAATGATTCATGTGTTTAGAAAGAATTGCAAAAATGATGTCTACATCAATCTGATTAATCGTCTTAATTGGTTTGGGATAAGAGAATTGTTCGTAATAGACACAGAAAGTATCGGTTTAATTAGCCTTAATACGTTACCGTTATCTTTCAAATATAGTAGTAAAGGTGCTGATACTGCAGGAAGTCTGGTATTACCATTAGATAGACCTGCACTTATTCCAGAAGAAGCATATGATGTTGTTTATAAAATTATTCAAAATATGAATATTGTCTTAGAACAGTTAGTACCAGGACTTACAATTGATCTAGTGGATTTGGGTGCAGCTTTATTGAAGAATGGCAGTATTGGAAAGCAGATTCAGATTATGTCGTTAAAAAATAGTAAGCCCATTCCATTTTGTTATGAATCGGAAGGAATTAAGAAGATTGTATCGATTCTTCAATTGCTGATTGCCGTTTATAACAGTGACTCTATTACTGTGGCGGTTGACGAACTTGATGGTGGGATTTTTGAATATTTACTAGGTGAGCTCCTTAATATTATTTCAGAGAAGGGAAAGGGGCAGCTTATATTTACATCCCATAATCTTCGGCCACTTGAAACTATAGACAAGGGATTTGTAGCATTTACAACAACAAATCCCGAAATGCGTTACATTCGTATGGGAAATGTTAAGGGCACAAATAATCTGCGTGATTTCTATTATCGAGACATTGTACTGGGAGAACAAAACGAGCAGGTATATAATCATACAAACAACTTTGAAATAGCATTAGCATTCAGGGAGGCGGGTGAAGCTATTGGCTCGTAAAAAGATTGTATTGGTAATAGTGGAAGGACCTTCAGATGATGTCGCTCTTGGTATGGCATTGAGCCAGGTGTATGATAAAGACTTTATCTATGTTTATATTATGCATGGTGATATTACCACAAGACGTGGTGTAAACTCGCAAAATATAGTTGCAAAGATTGGCAGTGACGTAACTGCTTACGCAAAATCACATCATTATAAAGCAAGTGATTTTAAGCAAATTATTCATATTGTTGATACAGATGGAGCCTATATTCCGGATGATAAAATCATGGAAAAAGAGAACTGCTTAGATATCCAGTATGAAAGTGATGGTATATATACAAATAATAAAGCAGGTATTGAAACAAGAAATCAACAGAAAAGAGATAATCTATACAGGTTGAGAAGCTGTGGTACAATCTGGTCCATTCCATATCGCGTATATTATATGTCTTGTAATCTGGATCACGTTTTATATGATAAGCAAAATAGTACGAATAGAGACAAAGAAAATGATGCGTATGCTTTTGCAAAAAAGTTTAAGGGCAAGGCGGAAGAATTCGAAGAATTCATTTGCAAATCGCCATTTTCTGTTATTGGAGATTATAAAGAATCCTGGGACTATATTGAAAAGGATTTGAATTCAGTAAATCGGCATACGAACCTGAGTATTTGTATTGAAAATGAGTTGGACAGTAAGGCCTTAAAGCTGCTGAAAACGACAATTTTATAAGTTAGTATAACTGATAAGCCCTTGTCTCCAGATTCCGGAAGACAGGGGCCCAATTTGGCATAAGACCGGGCATAGTGACATGAAGCATACGGTTTGACACAAAGGAGAATAAAAATGAAGTTTTTAGAAAAGCATCCCATGATTATGATTGTGATCGGAATCATCGGCATATCCCTGTCGGCGATCTTTGTGAAATATTCGGAGGCACCGTCGGTGGTGACAGCGGCTTACCGGCTGCTCTGGACAGTGGTGCTTATGACTCCGGTGGTATTGGGAAAGAAGGAGATCAGGCGGGAACTGATAGGATCGGATAAGAAGACGGTGGCACTCTGCGCGGTCAGCGGTATTTTCCTGGCACTGCATTTTACATCCTGGTTTGAGTCGTTAAACCAGACGTCGGTAGCCAGTTCCACGGCGATCGTCTGCACCGAGGTCATATGGGTGGCACTCGGCTTCTGCGTGTTCTTAAAAGGCCGGCTTTCAAAGGCCGCGGTGGGCAGTATTGCGGTTACGGTAGCGGGAAGCCTGCTCATTGCGCTGTCTGATTATTCCGCAGGCGGAAATCATCTGGCCGGGGACGGGCTGGCTCTGGCGGCGGCCGTGTTCTCCGCTGTCTATACACTGATCGGCAGAGAGGCGAGAAAGCATATGTCAACGACCGTTTATACGTACATTGTATACGTGTTCTGTGCGCTGGCGCTCTGCATTTCCACGGCGGTAAGCGGCCTTTCCTTTACGGGTTACGGCGCGGCTTCCGTGGTGGTGGGACTTTTACTGGCGGTATTTTCCACACTTCTTGGGCACAGTATTTTCAGCTGGTGTCTAAAATTCCTGTCCCCATCCTTCGTATCAGCCTCCAAGCTGTGTGAACCGGTGGTGGCGGCCGTATTTGCAGCGGTTTTATTTGCCGAGATTCCGGCAATTCTGGCTGTGGCAGGCGGATTCGTGACGATCGGCGGTGTGCTGCTTTATTCGAGAGTTGAATCGCACAGTGAAGTACAGGAGAAAACGTGATATGTGACTTTATCACAGAAATGATTTTGCATCCCCGCTATAATTACCTCATGATAAAAACAGAGAGGTGAACCATGCGATGGGAAATAAAACAGTAATTATCGGAGGTGTGGCGGGCGGAGCGACGACGGCGGCCCGCTTAAGAAGGCGTGATGAAAAGCGGCAGATCATTCTGCTGGAGCGCGGGGAGTACATCTCTTACGCGAACTGCGGACTTCCTTACTATATAGGCGATGTGATAAAAAACAGGGATTCCCTTCTTTTACAGAAGCCGGAGGTCATGAAAGCCCGGTTCGATATCGATGTGAGGACTTCGAGTGAGGTGACGGCCATCCATACAGACAGAAAATCCGTTGAAATCAAGGATAAGAAGACAGGGGAGACGTACGAGGAATCGTATGATGATCTTGTCATAGCCACAGGATCATCACCGCTGGTACCGCCCATTCCGGGGATTGACGGACCGGATATTCACACTCTGTGGACCATACCGGACACGGATCAGATCAAGCAGGTGCTGGTGGAAAAGAAGCCGCATCGTGCCGCTGTCATCGGAGGAGGCTTTATCGGCCTGGAGATGGCGGAAAACCTGGTCCATGCAGGGGTGGAAGTGACGCTGATCGAGATGCAGAACCAGGTGATGGCGCCTCTCGACCCTGAGATGGCGGAACTGCTTCATGAGAATCTGACTGCAAACGGAGTCAGACTGGTTCTGGGAGACGGTGTGTCCTCGTTTGAGCGGGAAAACGGCCATACGGTCATCAGACTGGGAAGCGGCAAAACCGTAGAAGCGGATCTGGTGCTTTTATCCATCGGTGTACGCCCCAACAGCAGCCTGGCAAAAGAGGCCGGAATTACCTTAAATCAGCGCGGCGGCATTGTGGTGGACTCTCATTTGAGAACTTCAGCGGATCATGTCTATGCAGTGGGAGATGTGATCGAGGTGGAGCACTACGTTCTCGGAACAAGGACGATGATTCCGTTAGCGGGGCCGGCCAACAAGGAAGCGAGAATCTGCGCCGATATTCTGGTGGGAGACGAGAAGGAATACAAAGGAACCATGGGAACCTCGGTCGCCAGAATCTTTGACTATACGGCGGCGCTCACCGGCGTGAACGAAAAGACGCTTAGATCTATGGGAAAGGTGAAAGGGACGGATTATGAAACCGTGCTGATTAACCAGAAATCCCATGCGGGCTACTATCCGGGAGCCGTTTCCCTGATCCTGAAGCTGATATTTGGAATGAACGGAGAGATTTACGGCGCGCAGATCGTGGGGCAGGATGGGGCTGACAAGCGGATTGATACCATTGCCTCGGTCATGAGGATGAAAGGATCTGTCAGCGATTTAGAGGAACTGGAGCTGGCCTACGCTCCGCCCTATTCTTCGGCCAAGGATCCGGTCAACATGCTGGGATTCACAGCAGAAAATGTTTTAAATCATTACGTATCATTTATGAGCTGTGGCGAGCTGGACCGCTTATCAGCCTCTGAGGCGGAGGGTGACCGTCCGCTGGTCCTCGACGTGACCGAGGAGGTGGAGCGGATGGTGTACCATATACCGGGCTCGTATCACATTCCGCTGGGGCAGCTTCGGAAACGCCTGGGAGAGCTGGACCGGGAGAAGCAGATTGTCGTATACTGCGCCATTGGAGTCAGATCGTATAACGCGGCGAGAATCCTTTCACAGAATGGATTTGAAAATGTGAAGGTTTTGGAAGGCGGTATTTCTTTCTATAAGTCCATGCATCACCGCGATTTCGAGGAAAAGGATCGGGAAGAACCGGATCAGGGAGAGCAGGTGGAAGAGAGGGAAGTGATGAGAAAATCTGTGAAAATTGTAGACTGCTGCGGCCTTCAATGCCCAGGCCCGATCATGAAGGTTCATGAATCGATCGGTGAAATGGAAGATGGCGATATTCTGGAGGTCTCCGCCACAGATATGGGATTTTCCCGCGATATCGCATCCTGGTGCAGACAGACCGGCAACACCCTGGTGGGGACAGAACGGAAGGGGCAGGAGAGCATCGTTCTGATCCGTAAGGGAATGGAGAACCGGGAAGCTGAGCAGGAGACGAATCCCGCCGCTTTTCCCGCACCTAAGGGAAAAACGATGGTAGTATTTGATGGCGATATGGATAAGGCGCTGGCTGCATTTATCATTGCCAACGGCGCAGTCGCCATGGGAAGTCCGGTCACCATGTTCTTTACCTTCTGGGGACTCAATATCTTGAGAAAACCGGAGAAACGCAAAGTGGAGAAGTCTTTGATTGAAAAGATGTTCGGAGCCATGATGCCGCGGGGCGCCGGAAAGCTGAAGCTTTCTAAGATGAACATGGGCGGTATGGGAACCAGAATGATGAAGAAGGTCATGGCAGATAAAAACGTGGATTCCCTTGAAAAACTGATGAACCAGGCCATGAAAAACGGAGTAAAGCTGGTGGCATGCACCATGTCCATGGATGTCATGGGAATCCGGAAGGAAGAAATCATCGACGGCGTGGAGTTTGCCGGTGTGGCGACGTATCTGGGCGATGCGGAAAACTCCAATGTGAACCTCTTTATTTAACAAAACTTTGGTTGACTGCAAAATGATCCCGTGAAGGCATGGAACAGGCCTCACGGGATCATTTTGCAGTTTTTAAACAGTATCCTTTACTTCTCATTTTTCCCATCTCCACTCATCATAAGAGCAGCGAAGCTTTTTCTCTATCTCCACAGCTTCCCGTGTACCCGTCAGGATCATCAGCGGTATCCTCACGGAGCTTTCCAAAAAGGTTTGTTTAAAAAGAAGTCCGTAATCGCCGTTTTGTTCTCCATGATCAGCGGTAAACACAATCACTGTATTTTCCAGAAGTCCGCGCTTTTCCAGGCAGCCGATGATCCGTCTGATCGGGTCGTCAATCAGTGTGACATGGCCATAGTAGCTGCGGCGCAGTCCAATGATATCCTGCTCCGTCATATTCCGATAGAGATCCGCATATTCTTTCGGCGTATCCCAGGGATCATGCGGTCCTCCGAAGCCAACGGTGCAGAACCAGGGGCTTTCCTTGAAAATAGTACGCTCATGTGAGTTTTACGCGTGAAATGAAAGAGATTACAGTAAATAGTAATAGTTATCAATATTGTAACTAAGTCACATACCGTGCTATAATAAAATAGTATACTTCTCATATAAGGCAGACAACAAAGCCTGAAAAGAAAAGGGGGTCATACGAATGAAGAAATTCATATGTAATGTGTGCGGCTACATATACGACGAAGCCGTTGGTATTCCCGACCGGGGAATCGCGCCGGGGACGAGATTGGAGGAGCTGCCATCGGACTGGGTCTGTCCGTTATGCGGCGCTCCGAAATCCGCCTTCCGTGAAAAGAAGGAGGGGCCAATGGCAGTTGTACCAGAACCGGCCGAGAGAACCGGCGATGGTGATGGGGACGGAGCCGATGAACTCAGGGAATTGTCGTTTGGAGAACTGAGTGCGATTTGTTCGAATCTGGCAAAAGGCTGTGAAAAACAGTACCTTGCCGAGGAAATGGAACTCTTTTTAAAACTGGCCGGTTATTTTAAATCGAAGGCGGCGCCGGCAGATACGGAGAATACGGGAGATTTGTTGGCAATGGTTTCAAAGGATCTGGAGACGGAATATCCTCACGCGGAAGCGGCTGCTGGAGAGAGCGGAGACCGCGGTGCCAAGAGAGCTCTTGTCTGGAGCGGGAAGGTCACCAGAATGCTGGAATCCTTGTTGGAGCGTTTTGGAAACGAACAGGGAGCATTTCTGGAGCATACGAAAGTCTTCGTCTGCGACATCTGCGGATTTATCTACATTGGCGACGAGGCTCCGGCGATATGCCCCGTGTGCAAGGTACCAAGCTTAAAAATCATGGAAGTACAAAGGAGGTAAGTATATGCATGCAGTAAGAAATATCAGATTATGTACAAAAGACTGTCTCTGCCTTTACGTCTGTCCGACCGGGGCAACCGATACGGAGACCGGCCAGGTGGATGCCTCCAAATGCATCGGATGCGGAATCTGTGCCAATGCCTGTCCATCGGGAGCCATTTCCATGGTACTGGAGAAATATCCCCCTCAGCAGAAGAAAGAAGAGAAGACAAGAGAACAGTTGAATAAGCTGGCGGCCAGCAAGGTGAAGCAGGAGGCCATGGCCGCGGCAGTTGGCCGCAAAACGACGGATTCGGTAGTGAAGCAGTTTGCCGCAGCTTTGGAGCGGTCCAACCGGCTGATGGCGGAGGACCTATACCGCGAGGCGGGATACATGCTTCCTCAAAGCCGGAATACCCATGAGCTGCTTTCGCTCATGGTGTCCGGCGAGCTCCCGGCAGACTTCCCCAAGGACGCGGTGGAGAGGCTGCTGGAACTGCTTAATGTAAATGATTGAGATTTTATCCTGAAAAATGTACCCTTGGCCATAACAGTGTGATACAATTTATAGAAATGAAACAGAATCTATTTGTATACAAAGGAGAGAGTGGATATGGCGGAGGTAACACTGGGAAGAACCATGATTACGGTGAACAAGAACGGCTTCGGTGCGCTGCCGGTTCAGAGGGTTTCGGTGGAAGAGGCGGGGAGGCTGTTAAAAAAGGCGTTTGATCATGGAATTACATTTTTCGATACGGCCAGGGCCTACAGTGACAGTGAGGAAAAGCTGGGACTGGCTTTTGAGGGGATTCGTGAAAAGATATTCATTGCCACGAAGACAGCGGCAAAAACGGCGGAGGAGTTCCGGCGGGATTTAGAGGAGAGTCTGCGGCTTCTGAAGACGGATTACATAGATCTTTACCAGTTTCATAATCCGGCAGTCTGTCCGAAGCCGGGAGACGGCAGCGGTCTTTACGAGGCGATGCTGGAGGCAAGGGAGAACGGGAAGATTCGTCACATCGGCATTACCAACCACAGGCTGAATGTGGCGGCCGAGGCTGTCGCATCGGGTCTTTATGAGACGCTGCAGTTTCCATTTTCCTATCTGGCATCTGAAAAGGAACTGGAGCTGGTGGAAGCGTGCAGGAAGGCGGACATGGGATTTATCGCGATGAAGGCGCTGTCAGGAGGACTCATCACAAATTCTGCCGCGGCCTATGCCTATCTGGCAAAGTTCGATCATGTTCTGCCTATCTGGGGAATCCAGCGGGAAAATGAACTCGATGAATTTCTGTCCTACATCGGGAATCCGCCAGTAATGACAGCGGAACTGGAGGCGGTGATCGAACACGACAGAAAGGAACTGCTCGGGGAGTTCTGCCGTGGCTGCGGATACTGTATGCCGTGTCCCGCTGAGATCGAGATCAACACATGCGCCCGGATGTCGCTCCTGATCCGCCGGTCGCCATCTGCGGGCCATTTAACGGAGGCGTCACAGAGTATGATGATGAAGATCAAGGACTGCCTGCACTGCGGCCAATGCAGCAGCAAATGTCCCTATGGCCTGGATACGCCGTCCCTTCTGGAGCGGAATCTAAAGGATTATGAAGAGATTCTGGGCGGAAAGGCTTACTAGTATTGCATTGCGTAATTAACTGTGATAAAACACCCGCTATCTACGCCAGAGCCGCGCCTGCAAAGCTAGTCGTAGGGTCCACTACGCCGTCGCTTTGCAGACACGCCTCTGACGCAGATATCAGGCATTTTATTCACAATTAATTACGCTATGCAGTACTAGGACACAAGAAATTCATTTGATATTTATCCTATACGGCTTTATAATATGATACGTTAGCAGAGAACACGATATTATGACAGGAGAGATGAATTATGAAAAAACGTATCATGCTGCTCATGGTTCTGACAGCGGCCGTACTGGCCGGATGTTCCGGAAAAGCGGGCGCGGCAGACCAGACAAAATCCTCTGCCGCCGCAGAGACATCTGCGGAGGAGACAAAAACAAACGAAGGTACAGCAGAAGGTACTGCGGAGACAAAAACAGACGCCGGTACAGCGGACGGTACAGGGGAAGCAGCGAAGCATCATGTAAAGATTCAGGTAAAGGACTACGGTACCATTTCAGTGGAACTCGACCCGACGTACGCCCCCATTACCGTCGAGAATTTTCTGTCTCTGGCGAAGTCCAGCTTCTATGACGGACTGACGTTTCACCGCATCATCGACGGCTTTATGATTCAGGGAGGAGATCCGCTGGGTACAGGGCTGGGCGGTTCCGATACCACCATCAAGGGTGAATTTTCCAGCAACGGAGTGGATAACCCGCTTTCCCATACACGCGGAGCCATTTCCATGGCGCGTTCCCAGGATAAGAACAGCGCAAGCTCCCAGTTCTTTATCGTACATCAGGACAGCCCCCACCTCGACGGTGATTACGCGGTGTTTGGCTACGTGACGGACGGGATGGATATCGTTGATAAGATCTGTGAGGACACGAAAGTGACAGACAGAAACGGAACGGTGGCAAAGGATAATCAGCCGGTGATTGAGAGCATTGAAGTGGTAGACTGAGATGTAATTGGCAGAGTGAGACTCAAGCAGCAGGGAAGCCTTAAATTCGTTTGGCTTCCCTGCTGCTTTTTCAGATGAATACTCCCTTCAGAGCCATTTAATTGTCTGGAATCCATGGTTTCATGCCTAATTTGGGTACACGGCAGGCGAAAATCCGTAATTCTACTGACAGTCGGTTGCTATATTTCCCCCAACTTCTCATAGATGCATTTACGTATCAAGGAGAATCTGTGGCCGTCACGTAGAAGTTCAAGGGGCTGCTGGGAGTATCGCCTGTCCGGGACGGAAAAGGGAATAAAAGAGAAATAAAATATTAAGTAATTCTTACATTTAAAAAAGGGGTTGTACTTTTACCCTATATGGTGTTAAGGTATAGAAAGAGCAGACGGCGGTAGTTTTTAACCGGACGGCGCTCAATTCTTAAAAGGTTTTAAGGTAAGGTGAATGAGTATCAGAATGAAGAAAACAGGAATGCTTGTAAGAGGTGCCCTGCTGGCGGCAGTATTTATCGTAATGTCGGCGCAGGCTGTACTGGCAGATGACACGACCAGATTCGTACCAGGAACCAGGGTAAACGGCATCGGGATCGGCGGACTTACCGTGGATGAAGCGAAAACACAGATAGAAGGCTTTTACAGTGCAGAATACAAGTTGACGATAAAGGAAAGAGACGGGAAGACCGAGACTTTAAAGGGCAGTGATGTCGGATATAAAGCGGCGGCACCGGAAGGGCTTTCGGCCATTCTCGACGCACAGAATGCCTCGGGCCGTGTGTCCGGGCCTTCAGCGGATAATTCCCACAGCGTGAATATGAGCGTACAGTTCGATGAGGGCGCTGTGATGAACGCGGTGAACGGACTTTCCTGTATCAGCGGATCGGATATTGTAGTGACCCAGGATGCCCATATTACGGCGTATCAGGAGGGAACCCCCTTTACGATTATCCCGGAGGTGCAGGGCAACAACGTGGATAAGGACAAGACGGCGGCTCTCATAAAGGAAGCTGTGAGATCAGGCAGCAGTGAAGTGGATCTCGTGGCCTCCGGCTGTTATGTGACTGTCGGCGTGACCGCGGAGGATGCGGCTCTTAAGGATCTCTGCGACACCATGAACCGGTGCAGGGACATGGTTATTACGTATCAGTTTGGAGAGCAGACAATAAAGCTCGAAGGTGAAACTATCTGTACCTGGATTCTCGGAAGCACCCAGGATGGGCTTGTGGATGTGAATTACGACATGGCCGCGGCGTTTGTAAAATCCATGGCAGATCAGTTTGATACGGCCGGAAAGACGCGGGCGTTCCATACGACAACGGGAAAAGATTTGAATCTGACCGGCCCCTATGGATGGCAGATTGACCAGGCGGGCGAGACGGCATCGCTGATCGCCATGATCCGTACCGGACAGAGCCAGCTGAGGGAACCGTTATACAGCAAGAAGGCCCAGGACCGGACTACGGACTGGGGAAAGACGTATGTGGAGATTGATTTGACGAACCAGCATGTCTACATGTATCAGGATGGGAATCTGGCCTGGGATGCGCCCTGTGTGACGGGGAATGTATCCAAGAATTACACGACTCCGGAGGGGATCTACAGTCTGACCTATAAGCAGACGGACAGAGTGCTCCGAGGCGAGAAGAAGGCAGATGGCACATACGAGTATGAGAGCCATGTGGATTACTGGATGCCGTTTAACGGAGGTATCGGACTCCATGACGCCAGCTGGCGAAGTAAATTCGGCGGCACCATTTACCAGTACGGCGGAAGTCATGGCTGTATCAACCTGCCTTCGGGAAAGGCTAAGACTCTTTACGATATGGTTTACACCGGCATACCGGTTATCTGTTATAATTAGTTTGAGTTGAATATGTTTTTAGAATATTAAAGAGTCCGGGCCTGCCGGACACGCTGACGGTCGGC